>Ga0224515_1000013_pt1 | contig 65372 bp, 49 predicted proteins | sample IRFST25metaG_FD_179880 | JGI IMG/M metagenome (GOLD analysis project Ga0224515, IMG submission 179880) | Peat soil microbial communities from Stordalen Mire, Sweden - IR.F.S.T-25 | ecosystem: Environmental > Terrestrial > Soil > Wetlands > Peat | place: Sweden: Norrbotten County, Stordalen Mire...
GAGAAGCCGCCTTGAGCGCCTTTGCGTCCCTTCGCGGCCACGTCAGCGGCGCTGAGGAGAGCACGTGAAGCTGAGCTACGCGCTCATCGCAGCCGTCGTCATTGTCGCGCTCCTCATCAGCGTGCCGCTCCTCAACACGACCAAAGAGGACTTCAGCACGTACAACACCGCGTGGAACGGCGCCTCAGACGCAAAGGCCCTCGCCTTCAGCGACGGCTACACGACGAGCTCCGTCCTTGCGCTCAGCGAGATCGGGACCTCGGGTCACGGCGTAGTCTTCATGCTTAACCCGAACAGCTCGGTGGGCTTCTCCGCAAGTGACGCGAGCACCCTTCAGTCCTTCGTCCGAAACGGCGGCGTCCTCGTACTCGCCAATAACTTTGGCAACGGCAACGCCGTGCTCAGCGGGCTCGGGGTTTTGGGGGATGCGCGCTTCAACGGCTCACTCCTCGAGGACAACGTGAGCAAGGGGCTCAACGCGGCGCTCCCGCTCATCACGGACGTCACCGCATCGGGCCTCACCGCCGGCGTGCACGAGCTCTACTTCAACTACGGGACGGCCCTCGACGTATCAGGCACTAACGTCACGGTGCTCGCGCGAAGCGCGCCGACGAGCTACCTACTGGCTCCCGGAGGCGGCAACGCGACGGTCAACGCGACCACCGGCGCGCACCCGGTCCTTGCCACACTCGACTACGGCAACGGACGAATCGTCCTGCTCTCCGACCCGAGCGTGTTCAGCAACGACATGCTCGGCCAGGCGGACAACCAGCAGCTCCTGACGAGCATGTTCGCGAACCTCACGGGCGGCAACACCGCCGTGCCGATCATGTTCGACGAGTCGCACTTCGCGTCTCCGCCCGTGTTTAGTCTCCTCTATGACCGCATCAACGCAGACGATACTGTAAAATACACCGTTGTCGTACTCTTTAGTGCGGCCTTTGTGATCGGCATCAACGCGACAGCACTCGCGCGGCGGCGGCGCAAGGATATGGGCCCCCCGCTGAACGAAGTGCCCGTGAACGAAGAGGCAGTAATCACTGATATCGTCAGGGCCCACCCCGAATGGCGTCGGGCGCGCGTCAAGGGGTTCCTGAAACAACTACAGCAACGGCGGAGGATACGGCGTGACAAGTGAAAGTGACTTAAACGGCGTCACAGTGCCGCTCGACATCGGCATGGTCGCCGACACGGCGCAACGCATCAAGGACGAGCTCCATCGTGTGATCGTGGGAAAAGACGAGCTTATAGAGACACTTTTTTCGTGTCTCCTTGCTGAGGGGCACATCCTCGTTGAGGGCAACCCGGGTCTTGCTAAGACGACGATAACGAAGCTGTTCGCGCAGACGCTGGCCTGCACGTTCAACCGCCAGCAGTTCACGCCCGACATGCTCCCCACGGACATCATCGGGAGCTACGTGTTCGACCAGAAGACCAGCGAGTTCTACGTGCGCAAGGGGGGCATCTTCGCCAACATCGTCATGGTCGATGAGCTCAACCGCGCAACGCCGCGCACGCAGTCCGCCCTTCTCGAGGCGATGGAAGAACGTAACGTCACGATCGAGGGCACGACGTTCCCGCTCGAAAAGCCGTTTATGGTCTTAGCCACGCAAACGATGGTCAATCTCGAGGGCACCTTCCCCCTTCCCGAGGTGCAGCTTGACCGTTTCTTCGTCAAAATGACGCTCGATTACCCGAGCACCGACGAGGAACTTCAGATCCTGAACGTGAAACTGGCAGAAACGCTCGCCATCGCCCAGGTCACCGACCGCGAGGCTATCCTTCGCATGATCGACGTCGTCAGAAACGTCTACGTTGACGAGAAGGTGCTTGAATACATCAGGGACATCGTCGTCAGCACCCGCAATCACAAGGATCTCGTGCTCCCGGCAAGCCCACGGGCGTCGATCGCGTTGCTCGGCTTGTCGAGGGTGCGCGCGGCGATACGCGGCCGGGACTACGCCATACCCGACGACGTCAAGGCGATCGCCTATGACGTGCTCAATCATCGCATGCTCATATCACCCGAGTCGGAAATCGAAGGCGTCACGCTCGAAGAGGTGATCGCCGCGATTCTTATGGATGCGCGGCCCTCGCGCTGAGTAATCAATCACCCTGATAATCATGAAGACCACCCGTCTGACGCACCTCCTCCTCGCACTTGCTGCGCTCTTTATCGCGCTCGGCGCGCTCCTCGACGCGTGGTTCTACGCCGGAGCCGGCTTCGCGCTCGCGCTCTATGTCGTCTGGCGTTTCTTCGCATTCCGGACGGCGATCGCGGCGCTCAACCTTGACGTGCAGCGAAACGCGGACAAGGCCGTGGTGCGACGGGGCGGAACGGTCACCATCGACGTTGCCGTCTCGTCAGCGACGCCCGTCGAGGGGCGCTTTACTGATACGCTGCCTCGTGGCGCCGAGCTCGTGGACGGAACGAACAGCGCCGACCTCGCACTGGCGGCAGGCCAGACGGCGACGTGGCGATATACGCTCTTGATGGCAAGCAGGCAGAGCGCACAGATCGAACGTGCCACCCTCACCCTGACCAACGGCTTGTTTTGGCACACGCTCGAGCTTGGTCCCGCCCCCCGCGTGGCGCAGCAGTCTCCCTACGCCGTTACTATCGAAGGTGGGGCCGGCGGGCCGGGAGGGGCGTCCGGCGTGACGAGCACGTCGGTCCAGTCGCTGTACCGCACGCGCCGCACCGGCAGTGGAACCGACCTCTCGCACATCCGCCCATTCGCGTCGGGCGACCCGCTCAAGCGCATTCACTGGAAGGCGTCGGCGAGGCTCAACACGCTCATGACAAAGGAGTTCCTCGCGGAGGTCGACGAAGCCGCAGGCGGAAGCGCGAACGTCAGCATCATCATCGACCAGGGTGGCACAATGGCCCGCGGGCCGCAGGGCGCCACTGAGCTCGATTTTGCGGTCAACGTTGCGAGCCACGTCGTCAAGTCGGCGATCGCCAGGGGGAACCGGATCGGCCTTGTTACCTATGATGACCATGGGGTTGCCACGAGCCTCCGGGCCGACTCATCGCTGTCGCATGCGTCGAGCGTCGTCAGGTCACTCAACGAGATGGAGCCGGGCATTCCGCTACGCGCCCCGCGCGCGAAGCTCGACATTACGGGAGCCGACGTGGTGCGCGTCAAGCGGCACTTCGCGGCGACCGAGGCCGACGAGACCGACGAGGACGTCAGGCACTTCCGGCACGTCGTCTCCTACATGTACGCCCGTGGCGAGGGCTACCTGCACAGCCTGAAGCGCGCTCCGGCATTTCGCGCGATAGCCGCCTCACTCCTGCGCGCACAGGGCCAATCGAGCATCATAATCGTTTCTGACCTCGAAAACGACTTTAGCCCGCTTACCGAGGGCGTCCGCCTCGCGACAAGCCGCGGGGCCCGCGTGTACGTCGTCGCGCTCTTTTCGAAGATATTCGAGCAGTTCGCGGATCCGCTCCTCTCGCTTGAGGACGTTTACGCGGCCTACGACGCACACCTGAGGCGCATGCGCAAGCTTGAGCAGATCCCCAACGTGAAGGTCATCGAGGCGAACACCGCTGAAGCGCTGCAGCCCGCACTAGAGGAGGCGCGAATAGCGTAATGGCACCCAGCGGTATCACTCAGCCCGTCAAAGCGGCGCGTGCACACCCCGTAGAGGCCCTCTTCCTTATCTCAGTGCTGGCGCTCATCGCCCTCGACCTCGCACACTTCACCATCGGGACGTTAGCGGCCGCCGCCGCTCTCGCCGCTTTTGCGGTCGCGTACACAAAGCGGTGGCATACGTCCAGTTTCGGCTTTTACGGGCTGGTAATCGCAGAGCTGAGCGCCATCGGTCTGGCGGCGGATCTCACCACCGTCGTGGTGTACCAGGCGCTATGCCTGCTGCTGCTTACGTCGGTCATCGCGCCGTTTCCCCGCCTTGAGAAGCTTCGCACATACGCGATGCCCGCGCTCATAACGGCCATCGTCGCAGCCGCATCGCTCGTGCCCGGCATTGCTGCCGCGTACGCCAAGTGGCTCACAACGGCCCAGGCGGCGGCGCTGTCAGGAATCATCTTGCTCGCGGCGGCGTTCGCGCTCGCCTGGATACGCCGACCGGCGCTCGTGCAACGCCCGGTGGAGGCCTGACATGGAAGCGACCGACGATCTTACCTCATATCGCCTTCGAAAGCGCATTCACGAGCTTGAAGCGGAGAACACGCGCTATCAGAAGAACCAGAACCTCGCGCGAAAGTGGGAATTCCGGATCACCGGCGTGGTCCTCCTCGCGATCGGGGCGGTGATAACACTCGTCGCGTACCCGTCGTACAACGGGTCACCCAGCGCCAGCGTCCTCATGATGGTCGGTATCGGCGCGCTGTTCGTCGGCGCCGTCACGGTGTTTCTCAACACGGAGCGTTTCATCAGCCAGAAGGTCGCAGAAGACCTCAACTTGAGCAGCGTCATCGTCGTTGATGACCTGCTGCGCGATCTTCGGGTGAAGAACCGGGGCGTGTATCTGCCGTCATCGATGACCGGCACGAACGTCAAGGTGTTCATACCGCTCAGGAGGGAGTACGAGGTGCCCGCAAAAGTACACCTCACCGAAGACCGGGCGTTTCTAATCGACCTTGCCAACCCCGCACAGGAGGGCGTGCTGCTTAAGCCACTCGGCTACCACCTGTTTGCGCACACGACCCGCGACCTGAAGGTGGACTGGAGAGACGCCCCGATCGAAACGGAGGGCGCGGAGGAACCTCAGCAGGATCGTGAACCGCAGGCTGGCAACACACTCACCGAGAAGCTGCAAGACGTCCTCGTAAAGGGCCTCGAACTCGCTGACAAGGTGGACGTCTCACAAAACGACGGCGAGCTCAGCGTGCGCCTCCACAATACTCCATACACCGGAACGTGTCATTCCATCGGAGAAGAAGCTCCGCAAGTCTGCGAGCAGATCGGCTGCCCGTTATGCAGCATGATCGCGTGCATATACACTGAATACGCCGACACCGCAAGCGTGCTTGAAGAGGCGCGCAATGAAGGCAGCGACATCATCATTCGATGCAGCGAGCTGGCGCGACCGCAACGCGACAGACTCGGTCTATGACTGATCACGTGATTCAGCGCGGCCCTCGACAGCTGCACCCAGAAGTAGTGAAAGATTGCTGCAGTACTGATGATCTACAAGGGTGGACCCGGACTCTGACCGTACGTTGGGTCACGGTCGGCAGTCATTTCTGCGATACACTACGTCAACGCACCGTGGCTGCTAGCCCGCCTTTGACTAACGCACCGGGCCGCTGGGTCGGCGCTGCAAGGGTCACACGAGCTTTGAGTGACGTCTTGGTTCAGCGGGACCCTGCGTGATGCTCCTCACCAACCAGCGCGAATCTTCCGGTTCATCTCGCTGTGTTGTTCGTTCTTATCGGGCTATTCGGTGTCGTTCCAAAAACAGACGCAAAACCGCATCTTTTTATAACTCTGTCGTTCTTGTTGTGTGTAGCGAACCCCCTTCAGGATTCTTGGCTTCTGCTAACTGCGTGTGACTCTCATGACTCGTTCCTTCACCAAAGCGCGATTTGCGTGCGTGGCCCTTGTTGTCGCGTTGACGATTACGGTCGGTTTTGCGGTTTTCTGCGGTTCGCCGTACAACGGCGTACTGACCGTTGCCGCACAGGCCCCATCGGCCAACACAACGGTCGTGAACAACGTAACGGTTGCCCCCGGCAGCATATCGCTCGGCAGCACGGTGCAAGCCGCCGGGAAGGTTACCGCAGGATCGAAACCACTGGCAAACGCGGCCGTAGCGCTCCACATGGGCGATGTGATTTTGGCAAACGCCCAAACGAACGGCAACGGTGCGTACTCCTTCGCGGCCCCCGTCGGGGTGTACTACTTTCCGGCAGCGTTTTCGAATGGTGTCAGGATCTACACGGTAGCCGAACCCGGTAATGCCTCGCTCCCAAGCGCGCCGAGCGCGGTGACCACTGTTTCTGTCGATTTGCTGCCGTTATTCCTCATTATTGCTGCGGTTATCGTAGTGATCTTCATTGGACTGTATCTCGTCGCGCGGCGAATGCGCGGAAAAGTCGTGCTCCCGCCTCTTGGCAGGAGACGCGTGAAACCGGCCGAGCAAACGGCCAGCGGGCCAGCGGAAGCGTCGCTACCCGAAGCGAGTGCGCAAAAGCAACAGGAACTAGCGCGAATAACGCCAGCTGTGGATGCCGCGGCAAAAGTCTCGCCGCACGAAGCGTCAGAATTAGAACCCGCTTTGCCCGCCGAACGCGCGTCGCCACTCCTCGACGAGGAGCCGCAAGCGGCGGAGCAGCAGCGGGCCGAATCGGAGGAAGCGCCAGCGGAAAGCGTCGCCGAAACGGGTGTGCTAAAACAAGCGCGCGACTTTTTTGAGCAAGGCAACGATCGGCAGGCGGTCAACGCGCTCTATAATGCGGCACTAACGGCTCTCGCAACGACGCACGAGGTCAAGATCGCGCCGAGCGCGACGCACTGGGAGAAATATTATGCCGTTGCTGCCGCCGTGCCAGACGTGCAAGCGCCCTTGCGCACGCTCACCCTCGTGTACGAGCGTGCCAACTACGCAGGAAAAACGCTCACAGACGAGCAGCGTAATGCGGCGCTTGAGGCGTTTCGTGCCATCAAGGCACACGTCGAGGGCGTAAAAGAGAGCGACTAAGTGGGACTGTCGTCGTTTAGAGGCTTTGACGCACGCGTTTGACGAGGCAGAGCGGACAGGGAGTTGTTTGCAAATGGGGCCACGTGATTGAACGAGGCTGCGACGTACGATACCTCTCTTCAAGAAACGCTGTGATTGGTAGCAAGGTTAGCCGCGTTCTACGCGTTAGCTGGCGGCGCTGATCGTATAGAGGCCGCCACTCTGTCCATCAGGAGCTTACGAACTTTCGGAGATGCGCCTGGGGCATCAATACTATCGGGGCGCAGGCGAGCATACACTAGGTCGTGGTCAGTTCGATACCTCTGTACACCTAGACCCCGCTCAAAGGCATCCCCCACCCAAAATTAGGCCTCGATCAAGAAAACGCCTAAAAAAGCCTGCGGCACGACATCAATCAAACTAATCGGACGGATTCGGTTAGGAGCAACAACGACTCGGTGCCCAACGACTATCTTTAGGTCAATCGCCTCATCAAGTCAATAATCTTCGCTGCTTGGCGCAACGTTTGTTTTCATTGACGCAGAGAGCGCATAGCAATCTTTTAGGTAGGATTCCCTGCTCGTTATGCCTTTTTTCGATTTCAAGGCCTTAAAATGCGCTGAGTGCTGAGGAGTTGAGGCGAGTCATACCCATCAGTTTAACTGCAATCATTGGAACGGTCCTACAGTATTGTGTAAAAGTTCCAATTTAGGCTTTTTTTCACATAACGCGTCCATCTTAAATACAGCTAAAGAGAAGACTTAAGCTACTACACCGACGTTGCACTCTTTTTATTCATTTTTCCGTCAAGGGGGCGGATACGCAAATGGAGCAGCAAAAGTATTGTAACTACTGTGGAGCGGCTAATCCCACCAGTACCTCATTTTGCACAAAATGCGGTAAGGCGTTTGCCTGCGCCTCAGCACCGCTACCCCCACCGCCGACTACGAAAGAAAAAAAGAGTCCCGTGTGGCTCCGAATGCTTGAGATCAGCGTAGGTCTTATCATCCTTGTGTTGGGCGTCGTCCTCTGGTGGCCAGGGTTGGAGTATGGGTTAGCCTTCTACGCAGCCCTAGCAATCGCGTTAATCGTCCTCCAAGTTGCCTACATCATACGAATATATACCAAAGGCATTTCGACAGGGCGGCCTAACTTGATTCTATCAGTACTCGCGATCCTAATCGCCGTCTGGGCACTCGTGGCTCTATCCTCCGCACCTGTCGACCTGCTAGCCATCGGAGTGCTCTTCGCTGGAATTGCGAGCGCATCAAGCGGCACCGCGAGTGGCAAAATCGTAGGCGTCTTAGCCATTTTCATAACCCTCGTGGTTTTTGCATACCCACAAATCAATGGCATTCTTGCTCTTTTAGTAACCCCCTTCGTGTTGCTGTTCCCAGATTTCACATACGCTGAACTCCCCGCCGCACTGGTTACGCTTTCCTTGATGATCCTCGCACTCGAGCCGCTAATTTCCGGCATCGAGGGCAGATGGATTTAGCCCACTCGTTCAGGGGGTTAGCGTGGTATCGCAAGCAGCTGCACCGAGTACGCTGACACGGCAAGTGTGATCGAACTAGCGCTGAGCGAGGACCATCACCGTTGCGTGCAGACGTTTGGAAAAAACGGCATAGTTCAACGAGAGTTACGACACGGCAGCACGTTTCGAGTGATAATGTAAGTCATAACCCTCAGTTTGACTGGAGGAACGTCCCTCCGGTACTGTATAAAAGCTCCAATTTCGCTTTTTTTCCCACATTGACTCGTTACAAGAGCTTAAATAGAAAAAGAACGCGATCAGTTGTGAATAAGGAGGATGACATTCACAGCGTTGCTGTTCGCACCGGCGAAACCGCATCGCTTACGTAATTGAAATCATCTTTCTTACGTGATTTCTACCGGATTGGGCAATGTGACGCTACTGAACTGGACAACCAACGATCGGTTTGATCAAAGGGGGAAATCGCTGACGCCACGGACGATAACGCACGATAAGCGAACAAGCGAGGCGCCAGAGACAGTAGCTGTCGTTATTCCGACGTTAAACGAGGAACGTTCAATAGGTAAGGTCATCGACAGCGTGCCCGTTGCCGACCTCTTGCAAAACGGGCTTGAAACTGCCGTGTACGTGATCGACGGGCAGTCCACCGATAACACGAGAGAGATCGCCGTCAAAAAGGGCGCAAAGATCATACTCGAAGCGCGGCGGGGAAAGGGTCAGGCCATTCAAACGGGATTTAAGTCCATCACTGCCGACTACGCGATCATGGTTGACGGGGACGACACGTACCCGATTGAAATGGCAACGGAGATGACACGCCTGCTCCAGACACACGACGTCGTTATCGGATCGCGATTCAAGGGTACCATTGAGCCGGGAGCCATGACCAGAATGAACGTCGTGGGGAACACCCTGCTCTCGCTCCTCGCGCGGGTGCTGTTTGGTGTCCACATCAGCGACGTGTGCACGGGTTTCTGGGGCTACCGAAGCGACGCGGTTCAGCGCATGGAACTCGCAGCCCGCGGCTTTGAAATTGAAGCCGATATGTTCGCTGAATGCGTGAGGAAAGACTTGAACGTAACGGAAATTCCGATCACCTACCGCGCTCGAGTGGATCAACCGAAGCTATCGTCACTGAGAGACGGCATCAAAATCGGTCTTTTTTTGTGCAAGCGACGTTTTGAGCGGGGTCGCTGGTAGGGGCGTTATAAAGGCGAATAGTTTGCGGTAGGCTATACTACTGGTTGGGTTGAGCGGCATTTCTGTCAGCACACGGGCAAATGGCACGACGCTGGTGGGCCGATCGCACTACGTACCCATACCCGCGACTAACCCTGCCAGAAAAAGAAGGTCGCAAGGACGATCGACACGTCAGTCACGTTACGTGGCTTTTTAGGCATCGAGCAAAGATGGGTACTAACGACCATCTGATACCCCCGAACTCGCAGACGAACGAGACACGTCTTCAGCGAACAGCACGAGTTTATGGAACGTAACTCTTGTAGTATTGTTTCATATAAATTAAATAACTTTTAATTATTGATAACTTTTAGCAATAGTTATATACCTTAACAACATTTATGAGGTGATGCACTCAGAGTGCGTCCGTTTATTCCTCAAAAGAGGATTCGAAATTAAAATAAAAAAGGATTGACAGATGAACATAAAAAGATACTCAGCAACAATCGCAGTGGTCGCTATTGCCCTTGCGATGCTTGCAATGCCGGTCGCGGTGGTGGCGGCGGTAGGATCGCCAGGCGGCAGTGTAAATGGACAGTTTACCGCAGTAACAACTCCGACTATCACGGCAACGGGTAGTGCCTCTGTTTATTGTACGCCTAATGGTGTAAGCACATCTACGCTAACAGCCACCGTAACGGATGCAAACGGGGTAGCAGCGTCAGATCAAGTAAACGCACAACTCTACAATGGTGCAACAGCTCTTGGAGCACCAGTTGTAGTAACGAGTGGAACCGGCACGGGGAACACCGCAACATTCACCGTAGGCATACCATTCCAGTACAACTACCCCGCAGGTGCAGGATACTCCGTCGTGCTGACGGCAAGTAATCCACAAAAAACCAGCGCACCCTATACGTTCAGCCCAATCAACTACGTTGCAGCACTGGGTGTCTCAATCGACAGCGGCTCAAGCCTCAATTTCGGAACGCTTGGTCCAGGAGACACGTCAGCAACGCAGACGACAACCGTTCACGACACAGTTAACCAAGCAGAAAATCTAGGTATAAGTGCGGCTCCGTGGACGAGCAATGTTACAGGTGCAGCGTCCGTTCCAGCATCTTCGTTAACTTCGAACAATCCCAGCCCACTGTCAATAGACCAACATGCGCCTATCGGGTTTGTCGAGACCATTCCAACAGGTATTAGTCCTTACGCTGGAACATACTCAACCACGATAACGGTGATGGCATCGGCACCGTAAGCACAAAACAAACGTGGGTGATAAAGCTGAGCAAACGTGAAATTGGAGGGCTTTTAAAGCCCCTCCTTTTATTACTTCTTACGGCGGCGGTCGTGCTCGCGGTAACGGCTCCGGCTAATGCAGTAGGCGTCGGGGCCTCCCCGTCAGTTGTCAACTTAGGGACGATAGGGCGCGGCGGCAGTGCTACACAGGACTTTAGAATCTACAACACCGATAATAGCACACCACTTAATTACACCGTAGCGGTCCGGGGTGCGAACGCAGTATCCGTAACACCCTCGAGCGGCGCAATCAATCCGCTTACAAACACAACAATAACAGTTCAAGTGAATGTGAATAACAGCGCAAAGGACGGTAATTATTCCGGTTTGTTAGTAGTGAATTCAACCGCAAGCGGTAGGACGGGACAAGCTGTTATATTACCAGCTCTGGCAGTTACCGTAAAATACGCTGTTAACGGAACCGCTCCGATACCGCAGTCAACAACCAATATACCAATCGTGCCGCTCGTAGGTGCGGTTGTCCTCGTCGTGGTCATCGCCGCAGTTTACATCGGTATCCGAAGATTGAGGTGAGGCACGTGCGTGAAATGCTTATAAAATCCAGGGCGAACTCGCCGGTGCTGCCACAGATGCACCACGACAGATGATTCAAAAATAAGTATGTCAGAATTTGGTCTTTTAGATACTCAGTTCAACTTCTTTAGAAAGTGGTATGTCGCAGGCTCTGTAACCACTTTCGTACTTACGTATCTTCTAAAACCGAGTTCGCTAAATCTATTATAGTATCAATAATTTTCATATCAAGGGAGGGGTATGAAGGTAAACATAGTACCTGACGTGAAACATCAATCGCATTTTTTAAGTTATTTCTGTCAGCGACGTGATCACGGTTATGGTTGAAATACGCATAATTAACGGTTAATGGGTAAAAGTATTGTCGCGGTTTTATCCCTATCTTAAGGAGTTCTAAAAGCAGTCTCTCTTTTTTTTCACTATTTTCGCAACATAGAGGCATATAACTATAATTGTACTTAGACGCAACTATCTTTTGAAAACGTACCTCAGTCGAATTTAACCTTTTTTTATAATGTTCATAAATCTTCTTTTTGCGTTCAACGTGTTTTTCGATACTTTCCAGGTTGCACAACCCCATTGCCGCTTGTAATTCATTCATCTTGGCGTTTGTTCCAGGTATCGTAACTTCTTGCTCGGACTTAATGCCGTGATCTCGCATTAATTTCAGTTCTTCCACAATCTGATCGTCGTCAGATACAATCGCGCCACCTTCAGCTGTGTGATACACTTTTGTAGCGTGAAAACTTAGGGTTGAGATCTCACCGTTATTCAATACAGGTCTATTTTTATATTCAACGCCAAATGCCTGTGCTGCATCATAGATCAGACGTAGATGATGAGTATCAGCAATTTCTTGTAGCTGCTCAGTATAACAAGGATTTCCGTAAATGTGTACTGCAAGTATCGCACTCGTTTTGTCAGTTATATTTCGTTCCACGTCATCAGGGTCGAGGTTAAATGTTTCTGAATCAATATCCGCAAAAACCGGCACTAAATTTTCCCACAATATAGCATTGGTTGTGGCTGCAAAGGTAAACGGCGTTGTTATAACCTCACCTTTAAGACGTAATACTTTTAAGGCACAATGCAGGGCCATCGTTCCATTTGCAACAGCAATCAAGTGCTCTACGCCCAAATGCTCTTGAAGTCTCTGTTCAAGCAGTTGCACCAGCGGGCCGTCGTTTGTTATCCAGCTGCTTGACCATATCGTTTGCAAGTACTCGATGTACTTCTCGAGAGGTGGCAGCTCGGTCTTCGTGACGTTGATCATTTTTAGCTATCTTCTCTACGTAAAAAGAACTACAGTCTAGTTATTGGCCAAGCCCCTCTGATCGTAGCGGTTGCACCTACTTCTTCTACTCCTCTGCACACGTTTCAGTGTTTTTTGAGTTTTTTTGCAACTCATCCGTGCAATTTTGATGTTCACAACTGGTCTGAATCTGGTCCACGAAGTTTGCAGTGGGTGGGCGACGAAAGTAATTGGTACAGATATCAATAGGATTATAAATTATTAACTTCAGCCAATCTGCATTTGCTCACGCAAGCCAGAATTCATAACTGATAGCACGTGCTTAAGGATAGGTAGCTTGGAAGTTGGTTTTGGCGTTTTTAGCTACGCGGCATTTACCGCAATTGGGGCATCTTTGCCATTTTGTTCGTTACATACCCAAGCTGCTGTCTTTCAAATCTGCGCGTACGTATACTCCCTCAACTGCTCCTTTGATGAAGTAGGTGCTCAGAACTTAGCGGTTCGAAGGCAGGACTTCTCCTTAGAAGATCATCGAGCTTGAAGCTACATCCACGAACTCATGTGCCTGAAACTATCCCATTCAAAAAATGGTCATGAGCCGACAATACGACGTGTAACATCACCGAGCACTAAGGTCACGCCAGGGGTGGTTAAGTCGCGGGTCGCGAAATCGCGCGTGCACAAATGGCCTAACTCTCGCGAGAAATATCTGCTTGGAAGACTACGTTACTCTGAACTGCAGTTTTGGGTCTCGAAACGCACCGATTCGATGAAGCGATTCATTTCAGCCGAAGTAACCCGCGCTTGTTATGCGATAGAGCTAGACCCGTTCGTGCAGGACCAAATTTGCTTTTTTCAAAAGAGCTGTTTTTATCGCGTCGTTACGTTTAATCCGAGTACGCCGTGAATGTGGCCTCTAAAACTGCGTTTAAACGATCGACGTCGATGCTTGTGACGCCGCACGACCGGCAACCTCCAACCGAAGAAGTGGCACAATACGTCTTCTCACTACCGAGATCCCATTGATCAAAAGATCAGAACTACCGTTGGCGTATCAGAAGTTCTTCTCGCACGCTATCAAAAAAGCTATCTAGGTTCTAACGGTCTTTTCGGTAAGCATATTTGCCTTGATCTGGTATCGAAAAACAAGAATGCTTGCCGCAGGAGTCTCAAGCAGATTTGAGATAGGCAGCCCCAAGCCGCCATTTTAAGCGCATCGAATGTCTCGCTACCGCAGACCGAGATAACGTGGAAGTAACATGTCGAGCGCGAAACGCGTAGCAAGAAATACGTCCTTACTGACGATTGGTCAGATAATAAGTTACGGGGAGGGCGCCATCTATGCAATTCTCGTTGCGCGGTACTTGGGCGCGGCCGGTTTGGGGGTCTTGAATTTTGGATTGGCGCTCACGGCAGTTTTCGGCATTCTTGCGACGTTCGGCCTGACGACGCTAGCGACAAGAGAGGTTGCCAAAGATAGGGGCCTAGCGAGGAAATATGTGGCGAACCTCATTCCGATGGAAGTACTGTTGGGCCTCGCTGCCATCGGCCTGATCGTTGCGCTGGTAAATTCCGTTGGGTACTCGCAGCAGACTATTTGCGTTGTGTACATCCTGTCTGTCGGAATGATCGTCAGCGCGCTTTCATCGCTCTTCTTGGCCATATTTCAAGCGTTCGAACAGCTTGAGTTCCAAGCCGCAGTTTCGGTCATAATCAGTGTGGTGCCACTTTGTGGAGTCGTGATCGCCATACTACTGCACTTGAGCGTCGTGGCATTTGCGCTGGTATGGCTCGTGACGTATGGGGCCGGGTTAGCGTACCTGTACGGAATATGCGTCCGACGATTTTTTGTGCCTCGTCTTGAAGCCGACTTCACTTTCTGGAAACGTGCCCTAACTGAAGCCTGGCCTATGGCTGCCACGGCAGTGAGCGTAATCATCTTCTTCAGGATTGACGTCGTGATGGTATCATTGATCCAGGGTACGACTGCTGTCGGCTTCTACAGCGTTGCGTATACCCTCTCAGAGGCGTCGCTCGTTGTTCCGAGCTTGTTTGTCGCCTCGCTATTCCCCGTGCTGGCCAAGCTGCACCGAGACTCCACGCAGTCCTTTCGAGACGCGTGCGCGCTCGCGATAAAATACCTGATGTACCTTGCCCTGCCAATGGCGTTTGTAGTCACACTGTGGGCAAAGCCGATCGTCTCACTCCTCTTTGGAGCCAGCTTCGACCCATCCGTCGGGGCTCTACAAATACTGATCTGGTCCGCAGCGCTCATGTACCCGGGTTACTTTTTGGGAACCGCCCTTGTCGCTGCTAACCTGCAAAAGCTGAGCATGAAACTAAATTTCTTGCAAGCCGCTATCAACATAGGCTTAAACGTGCTTTTAATCCCTCAGTACGGCTACTTTGGTGCATCTTTTGCGACCGTACTTACTGTAGCCTTTGGGCTTCCTCTTGACCTCTTTTTCTTGAGCCGATACGGCTGGGCTCTTGGGTTACGAAAGGCGAGTGTGCCGCCCATTTTCGGTTTGGCCGTCATTTTGGCTATTTCAGCAGTGCTGCATCTCAGTAACGTCCCACTGGCGCTGATAACAATTGTCGACCTCGTTGTATACGTTGCCGTTATATACAAATTTGGCCTAAACGAACAAGACAAACAGTTAATACTCAGTTTACTTAAGCGCTCAAGACCGGCAGAGGCTGAGATGTAAAAGCATCACGACAGTATCGAGATACAGGCTCATTGAACTTCCAGAGGTCGTAAACCAATTGATGGTTTGCGTTCTGCATTACAAAGTTGTTGAAGGTTCTAATAAACTGAAACTGAGGCTATTTGTGCTTTGTTTTAGCGTCTGATTTTCACATCGAATCCGACTATATACGGGATTACGATCTGTTCCAAAGTCTTGTCGACAATGATCAAATAGAATCGGTTTAGTAGGTAGCAACAAGGATATTGCATAATCCTTTAGGGAGAGTCAAATATCAGAAAAAGACCAACTGTACCGGAAATTGGAATATGCTTAGAGATATTGGATCATATGGCTATTGATATGCTAGGCGAAGTTTCTATATGCATTGGATTTGATCCGAAAAGAGTGGGTGTAATAGGAGATGCCAAATCAATTGCTTTAGTAAATATATGGAATGGTTCAAAAAGAGAAGAGTGGATTAAACATCATGTAGAAGGAAATAGACATGAAATTCCCCTACGCAGTTATTGCGATCTCTTCAGAAGAGTGGTTTTGAAACGCAGATCCACTATCCAATTCCAGTCCATAAGCAAAAAGCTTGCCCACGCTTTTGGTCTACGCTACCATTATATAGTCAGCCAGGGTCAAACGAACAGGACGAACAGTTCATGTTAGTTTGCTTGAATAATCAAGCCGGCAGAAATTGAAATGGTGGGTAGCAGTGGCACAATCAAAATGTCGACTAATTGAGCTTCCGAGGGTGCAAGATAACAGAGGCAACCTTACGTTTATCGAAGAGAACTGCCACATACCGTTTGGGATCAAGAGGGTTTACTACCTCTACGACGTTCCAGGCGGGGAGGTGCGAGGGGGGCATGCACACAAGCAGCTGCAAGAGTTTATCATCGCGGCGAACGGCAGTTTCGATGTTGTCTTGGACGGGGGATCGAGTCAGGAACGATATCACCTGAATCGATCCTATTACGGCTTGTACATCCCGTCGATGGTATGGCGTGAACTCGATAATTTTTCTTCGGGCTCGGTTTGCTTGGTCTTGGCGTCAGAATATTTCGAAGAACAAGATTACATTCGAGACCATGAAGTTTTTAGGACACTTGCGCGGACGCGTCAAGAGGACCTCAATGAATACCCTAGCGGCTCTATCACGTTGGAGAAGGTAGTAACTATTTCACAACGGCATTAGACTTCAGCAAGCCGCGACTCGGCTGAACATGGGCTGAGCATACGGCGATTTCACCGTCTCGAGTTGAAGGCGCGGGAAGAGCAAAGGCTTAATGAAGATTTGCATTGCTAGAACACCTATATTTGGTTGCTCAAGTATTGTACATCGTCGAATCAAGATCTTAAATTCAATATATGCTGGTCTTGTGTGAGAATTTAGGACTGGTATTTTGGAAATCTACTTACGTGCATTCTTAACGGAGCATCCGACTTGTGCTCGTGTGCTTAATTTAGTGCCATAAGTCTTTTTTTCAACTATCGGTTTTCTGCAAGGCTTCATTATAAGCCTGTCTCCCTCAGGAGAATGTCAAAAGACTTATGATAATGTATGGAGTAGACTGAGGTGGCACAGCTCAGCCAACCGAAGAATATGGGCCACAATCTCTAACAACTTGTGCGAGCTGCTGAAATGGATGACCCCCAAAAGCTCATAATAGTAGGGGAGGGCGAATTTGGCGAAATTGCGTACGATTACTTTACGTATGACTCCCCATATGACGTTGTAGCATTCAGCGCTGAAAAAGAGTATATTAACAAGAAAACCTTGTTTGGATTGCCCATCGTCTCTTTTGAGCAACTAGAAGATCTGTATGATCCAACGCTTCACAGAGTTTTCGTTGCTGTCACATACACTAAATTGAATAGGGTCAGGACACGTCTCTACAAAGAAGTCAAAAAGAAAGGATTCGCTCCCGCCTCCTACGTGAGTTCAAAATCCTTCGTTTGGAGAGACGTAGAAATTGGTGACAATTGCTTCATATTTGAGAATAATGTAATCCAACGTCGCGTTAAGATAGGCAGTAACGTGATCTTGTGGAGTGGTAACCACATAGGGCATAGAACGGTAATAGGTGATAACGTATTTATGTCTTTAAACGCAGTCGTTGCGGGTTATTGCGTAATAGGCGAAAATTGTTTCATTGGAATCAATAGCAGTATTACCGATACTAAGAAGGTAGCGAGAGACTGTGTGATAGGGGCGGGAGCCGTTGTCATTAGGGACACCGAAGAAGGAAAAGTCTATGTGGGGAATCCGGCTAAACCGACTAAGCGAAGCAGCTATGCTACTTTCGGGGTTGATGAGGCCTAGGATGGAATGGAAAAAAAGGACTTGTTTATGTTTGGTCCGGTCCTTAGGCGCAAAATATGCTTTTCCATCGACTCTGGTTCGTAAACCAATATACGGCGATTGTATGTTGCTTTTTCTGATGACAATACAGTAGGAAGGGTCGACTTGTGGATGTCGATGCAAACAACCCTTCAAGAATATTAGAGGTGTCAGAACGTCCTGTGCTGGATATTGGTACGCCAGGATCGTTTGATGAAAATGGCGTCGTTAGACATGCGTGGTCGAAGTTGACGAGGGACTCTGCCTGTGTTATGTAGGCTATCAGCTCGGTTACAAAGTCGATATTTTTGATTCGAGAGCTCATTATTAGCAAAGATGATGCTCGGACCTTCTACAGGTACCGTCACGCCCTATCCATCGAAGCGATAAAGAATTGTTAAACAGAACCTCGGCATTTATTAGGGTGGAAACCAGCATCTTCAAAATGTGGTGGGCGGCTTGAGTGAATGGGTTGAACTGTAAGGCAGGGTGCTTCCAAATCACAATATCCGTTACCTTGAATCGACTGGGGCAAAACATGGGGCCATCCATGAGCCGTATGCATCGATTTCAAAAATGATGTTGAACCGCTTTTGCGCAGACATAGGTAATGAAAGACGCAATATGATACAAGACGTTCTACTCCATAGAATCAGATCAAGGCTGCCGGCTTAGCTACGCAGAATCAAATGACGACCTCAACTGGATACGAAAGAATGAAGAAGTCGATAGACGTATAAGAAAGCGGCCGGGATTCTCAGATGGTTGAGTACTCAAGCATAGTGAAGCACAAAGGCAAGGTTTGCATGTTCTCTTGTGGGAACAACAATAGAGATACAGGTTTTGGTTATGCTGTTTTGAAGCACTGGTAGGTCACTGATTGTCTTGCCATGATTGAAATCGCCAACTACGGGTCAGATGATAAGCCACTTTGGGACGGGTTCGTAAGACGATCTAAAAACGGGAGCTTTCTTTTCTATCGAGACTACATGGAGTATCACTCAGATAGGTTCCTCGATTCATCGCTTCTGTTTTTTGAAGACGACGTCTTGATCGCTGTTATGCCTGCAAACACAGCAGAAAACATCCTTTATAGTCATAGAGGATTGACGTATGGGGGGGTTGTATCTGATCGGAAGATGAAAATCGGACTGATGTTAGAGTTATTTGACTCTTTAATGACGTATCTAATCCAACATCGGATTAAGACCTTAGTGTACAAAGCAATTCCGCATATTTACCAGGTTGTGCCGGCGGAAGAAGACCTTTATGCACTTTTTCGATACGATGCCAAGCTAATCAGACGCGATGTTTCTTCCGCGATACTTCTCGACGAACCGATTCCGTTTAGGAAAGGAAGAAAGTGGAGCATAAAGCGAGGCAAGAAGAACGAACTCACGATTAAGCGAACTAATGATTTTGAAGCATTTATGTCCATAGAGGAGGCGGTGCTCCGAAGTAAATATAATGCAAAGCCCACCCATACGTCGAGTGAGATAGAATCGCTTGCACAGAAATTCCCAGAAAATATTAAGCTTTTTGCCGCTTACAAGGATCAGATAATGCTTGCAGGCGTGATTATCTACGAAAGTAAACCCGTCGTTCATACACAGTATATAGCATCGAGCGATATAGGGAAAAAAATGGGCGCCACAGAATTACTCTTGGACTCCCTAATCAATCAGTATTCCAGTGGGAAGAAGTACTTTGATTTTGGAATATCAACGGAAAAAGGCGGGGCTTACCTAAATCGTGGCCTGGCTGCGTATAAGGAAGGTTTTGGCGCCCGAGCCATCGCGTATGATGCTTACGAAGTAGACGTGGCAATTAGTAACTCCCTCTGAGAGCTACTTACCAAGAACAGCCGGTGTGATGAAAATAAGCGTTAACGGATACGATCGTGTTCCACTCTTGAACTGCATAACAAAAGGTGATTTGTAACGAGAGAGCCTCCACTTCATAATCGCCTTGCTGCAAACTGTGCAGCGTCGTGCGTCGAAGGAATGTATGGTGAAGAGAGAAATCCCCTTTTTTGATTTCAAAAGAGAATATAGGGGCATACAGCAAGACATAAGAGTATATTTCAGTAGTTGAAGATGCGATGCGGCAATACGATGACGAAATAACACGAGAGACTCGGGCAGTTATTTATGGCCTCATGGTCTCGTTCGTTTTAGTCCCCCCTTGTCGCTGACCACCCTGCGATCTGCAATCAATCCTTCTAATTACTGAGTCGCGCAAAAAAACTCTAGGTTGCCGCTAACAATGGCTTCGAATAAGACTGTTCCATTTGTTGATTTGCGCCGCGAATACGCGAGCATTAAACCAGACATAGATCAAGCAATTACAAGAGTCATCGAAAGCGGGTGGTTTGTCTTAGGGAAGGAAGTTGCACTCTTTGAAGAAGCGTTTTCAAAATACATAGGAGTTCGACACGCGATAGGAGTCAATTCAGGCTCAGACGCTCTTTTTTTGGCGTTGAGAGCACTTGGAATTGGCAGCAGTGATGAAGTAATAACAGTCTCGCATACCGTTGCACCGACAGCCGACGCCATTCGTAGATGTGGAGCAAAACCCGTTTTCATCGACATATCCCCCGAAACGTATTGCATTGACGCAGAGAAAATTGAAGAAAAGGTCACAAACAAAACAAAAGCAATTTTGCCTGTTCATCTGTACGGTCACCCTGCTGATTTGGATCACATTCGTGAGTTAGCCAAATTGCACGGGCTTTCAGTAGTGGAAGATGCCTGCCAAGCACACGGCGCCGAATACAAACGGAAGAAAGTTGGTAGTTTCGGGAACGCTGGGTGTTTCAGCTTTTATCCGACAAAGAACCTCGGTTCGTACGGCGACGGCGGGATGGTTGTTACGAATAATGAAGATGTGGCAGAGCACGTAAAGATGTTGCGAAACTACGGGCAATCTAGGAAATACCATAACGACTTCGCTGGAATCAACAGTCGCTTGGATGAACTTCAAGCGGCAATGCTGCGAGTCAAGCTATCGCGACTCGATGAATGGAACGAAAAAAGGAGACGATTAGCTGAGTTATACAAGGAAATACTGGGGCAAGCGGACGTTGTGCTACCTAGCGAGAAGCCGTATGCTAAGCACGTGTACCATCTATTTGTGATACGACTAGCGGGAAGGGACAACTGTCAACGATTTCTTCAGAAGAGTGGCATTCAAACGCAGATACACTATCCAATTCCAGTCCATAAGCAAAAAGCTTACGCAGCGTTTGAGAGTACAAAAGACTTATCAGTAACAGAGACGATTTGCAGCGAAATCCTTTCTCTCCCGCTTTACCCTTCATTGACCGAAGAAGAAGTTGCGTACATAGGGGGGGCAACTAAAGATGCCATTGGTTAGCGTGGTGATGCTCTCATACAATCACGAGGAATTTATCGCCGAGTCAATTGAGAGTGTTCTAGGCCAAGACTTCGATGACTTTGAATTGATAACTGTTGATGATGCTTCGACAGATTCATCAAGACAGATCATTCAAAAATATGCGGCGGAAGACTCGAGAATACGCGTAATCCTTCACGAGGCAAACTGCGGGATCGCAAAGACGGTGAATGACGGTATAGAAGCTGCGAAAGGAAAATTCATAGCGACCACCGCGTCTGACGACGTTTGGGCTAAGGATAAACTTACAAAACAACTCGCTGTCATCGCGTCCAACGAAAACCTGATAGTCTGGTCAGAAGGCGAAGTAATTGACCGCAAAGGAGAACCCATAGGCGAAACCGTTACCGAATTCCAAGCATTCCGCCGAAACGTTTCGCGAAAAATGAGTGGGGATATCTTCGAGCGGCTGTTAATAAGCTATTACGTTTTTGGGTCGACTCTCCTCTTCAAGAAGGCGAATCTCGGCGAAATACGGTTCGATGAGAGCCTGATGTACCTTAACGATTACAAGTTCGTATTAGATCTAGCGAGAGAATACGAGTTTTACTATATAGCCGAGCCATTAGCCCAGTATCGAGTACACGGGAAAAACACTCTAGAAGGTTCAGATCCGGAAGCGCCAAAAAGGCGACGCAGAGCGCAGCATGAACAAATAGCTCTTGGTCAAGAAATGTTGCGGCGCCATGATCACATAATCTCGGACACAACAAAGGCTCGCATCTACGCTAAGATGGGATTTTCCTATAGGTTTTTGGGCGATAACAAAGCGGCGCTAATCTGTGGCTTGCGAGTGATCAAGTATTACCCTCTCAATAGGTCAAACTTGCTAGGCGCAGCAAGATTCTTGAAGCTCGTGGGCTTAAATCTACTAAATTCCGGCATACCCGAGCGCAATAGTCTAAAAAAGGGCACTAAGTTGCACCAGAAAAAGGGTTAGGCACCCATGCAGGTAGTCAGCGACAAGGGCACTGCGTGCGAGCTGCTTAACCAAAAAACAGATCAGATAATGGCTATGCGTCCTTTCCCCACCGAAGCAGTGCCGGGTTTAGTCTCCTTCCAGACCGCGCTTCTTACGCGCCGCCAAGAGCAGATACTGCCACCGTTTTGCTTGCCATCGCATGATGCTTCAACTATAGCGACCGTCATTCGCGTCCCCACGTCCTTATCTGCGGAAGGATGTCACGTTTATAACTTTACGACGAATCTCACAAGAATGTTCGATAACCTAAAAATTCACCTTTCATACTGAAAGGCGATATTGCGACGGGCTTATATTCTACAGTTTATGGACCTATGTAGCTGCTTTGGTGCCGACCGCGTATTTTTCCGCGGTGCATCCGCTTATGTCTCGACTACATCTGAGTTCCAGAAATGCTTGTCCTTGCGTACGGTCATTCATTCGAACTAGTGCCATCAATAATATTTCCCGCAATTTTTGCGACTCTACTATCTGAGAGGATAGTGTTATTCGTGTACGGCACGGGTAAACTGCATCGGTAGAGGTACTGTAGAAACTAAGCAGTATCAAGACATTGCGGACGAACACATACGTGCTTACAAAGACGCGCAGATCCAACGAAATGTTTGACAAACAGAGTACAAAGTGCTATGCAATCACTCTGCGCTGTTGCTAGTGAACAGCAATGGAAGCGTTTTAGTCTTGACTTTCGCGAAAGCATTTTTTTCTAAATTGGAGAAAGTCACGTATAGATCTAATGATTGACTTAAACAGAAGAATCGACTAACTAACCTCGTTGTCAGAATATAGGCAAGTACGTCAATCAACTTGGTAGAAGATTCTGCGACCTCAGTTTGTATGATAGGAAGACATCAAAATTGCTATTTCCAGTTGGCTGGCGGAACTCGTTTGCAGTCGGGCGCACCTGAAGAATATCTTGAAGTGATGCCGATAGCCGTCGATCATCATCGTTTTCGCGTCATAAACAGTATTTCAAGACGAGTGAAAAGCATTGTCGTGTTATATTCTCAACAACCGCTAAACGATCCGAATTAGGCCTATCTGCGTTATTAAAATGCAAACAAGGCAACCGAAAGCGACCTTATTAAGCTCTATGATTAAGCATCGAGTTACCTTTGCAGCAGCGCCGCTGAAGGATTCGCTCTGCCACCGTAATATCTATCAAAAAGGGCATTATAAACATCGATATTTTTTTCGCCACGTTGTGCCAATCAAAATAGCTTTTCGCGCGTTCTCTGTTTACGCTGAACGTGGCACCGTCTTCAAGAACGTTGATTACTGCGCTCGCAATTTCATTGGAATCCCTCGGCGGGATCAACAAGCCTGCTTCAAACTGCTCGACCAGACTTGGTATTCCCTCGACGTTGCTTCCGATAAAAGGTGTTCCGCACGCCATAGCTTCGATCCCCACAACCCCTAACCCCTCAGTTAGAGACGGCAGAACAAACACATCAGCAGCATTATAGTAAAGCAGCAACTTCTCGTCGGGAACCCTAGGTTCAGAGTCTACTGCTGGAATGAAATGAATCGCGTCCTGAATGCGTAGCTTCTGGGCCAAAAGTTGAAGCTCCTTCTTACAGTATCCCTCTCCAACTAAAAGCAGTTCTGTATCGGGCAGTCTCTCGCGTATGGTTGGCATGGACCGAATCAAATAGCCCACCCCTTTCCTCTTGACCATCGCAGCGACGCACAATACGTACTTCTTGCTGGAGTCTAAACCTAAGTCGTCTCTAGCTCTGTTCTTGTCGATCTTCCTATAAACAGAGAAATCGATTCCCATTGGCGAGACCTGTACTTTTTCGGCTCCAACCAAGCGCGAAAAGTATCTTTCAGTAGGCTTATTGAGAACAAGGAAACAGTCGACGCGTTCTTTTAAGGCTCTTTCGAAAAAGAATCCTCTTAGCAAGTACTCCCCCAGCCGAAGGTATTTTTTCCTTCCCTGAGTTACCAAAAAGAGCTGCCGGAGCGATTTCTCGTCGTAGCATTGGACCACTATCGGAGTTTTTTTGATGCAAAAAGATGCAAAAGCAGTTGTCCAAGCAAATGCCCCGTGTAGGTGCACAAGCGAATTCTGTTTTTTTACTTCGACGCAGTTCCCGCAATAATGGCCAGGAAACCTCGCCGAGGTTAATTCGCTTTGATCCTATGTATTGTGCGGGGAAGAATCGATAAAGTATGTCGTCGTCTTGAGTTACAAACTCTTGCTCCAACCGCCTTTCGATGCTCCAACACTCAAGGTCGTACCTGTCCGTGTACTTTGCAATCTGTTGCGCGAGTCGAACGTGCCACCCCCCACCATAAGGAAGTTCGTTGATTTCTTCTTTTACTCGAAAGTCGGGTAAGAAAGAAGAAAAAGAATGTGTATTAGCCAATATGACTTTTTCTTTCATCGCCGCGCACCCCTCCCGAATCGACGAGTCATAAAAACGTGAATTTACCTCTTACCGGGTGGTTTATTCTGTTTTTTGGTTTTACCTCAAAAACTGCGAGACTGGCCCGTAAGTATTGAAATGCCTGTAGCCACCCGCGTGAGTTCTGCATTACGATTCGATAAACTATTAACGCGTTAATGCTTTCGGTTTAGCTGGGAAACTCCACGACGCCACAACTAGACACCACGGAAGCGCTGTTCACGGTACTGGGTGCTCAAAACGGGCTCTCAAAATTAACAGAGGTCGCCGAATAGTAATTCTTTATACACACCTACAGTCTCTTTGAGTGTTTTTTCCCACGTGAATCGCTTACTATATTCTAATCCCGTTCTTGCTACGCGCTTTCTCAACGTATCGTCTTCAAGGATCTCATAGAGAATATCCGCCATGTGACGCTCGCTCGTCGCCTTTAGGCAATGGCGCCCGACTTCCTCGGGAATGTGTGCATCCGCTCTTATGACCACTGGGATCCCGCACCTTTGCGCTTCCAAGATTGGCAAGCCAAAACCCTCCCATTCACTCGGGACCACGTACGCGTCCAACGAGTTGTATACGTCGACTAGGTCCTCTTCAGGAACTGGGCCGTGAAATTCCACGTCTTGTCGTATGTTCAAATCATCTGCAAGTTCGACAAGATTTTGATATTCCGTATCACGTCGGCCGAAAATCCTGAGTTTCACGTCGAGTTGCCGATGCTCTTTCGTTAGATGGTGAAAAGCCTTTAAGAGGTAACCGACCCTTTTTCTGGCATCGAGCTTGCCGATGTAACCGATGGATATGTGATTCGTGTCATTTTTCTCATGCGGCTCAAAGCGTTCTGCAACGCCCAAGTTAATGACGCGTACTTTCTCTTGAGGGAAGCTCAAACGCTGCACGAGCTCGTTTTTGGTTTGCGAGGAGTTTGCTATGACCGTGCTGCACCATTTCCCTAACTTATAGAAACGAGGCGCGCTGAATCTCACGTACCAGCTGCTTCCCTTTCCGTATAAGAGCGTGGCAAGATCGTGATACGTCACTACGGTCGGCTTACTAAGCAATGGAAGAGAGAGTCCGTTTACTGGGGCAAGTGCGTGAAAAACGTCAAAGTCATTTTTATTCCATACTACTTTCGCGGGTGTGACGACCACGTGATTGATCAAAGATTTTGGGGTTCCACGGGCACCCGAACCGATTACTTCAATCTCGCACGCTTCGCCGAGTCCCCGTATAAGCTCGTCGCTGTACCTTGTAATTCCTGTTCCTTGCTCTATAGTGAAGGTGTCCGTAATGAGAGCAATCTTCAAGTCATCACGCTCATCTTAGGAGGATCTTCATTTAATGCAACGAGCTTTTCCATAGATTTGTGGGTGCGACGTGATCGCGGCCATCTCCCTAAGCTGCACGTTTCATTCTCGCAAGCCTTAGTAGACGACTAAAGATTCTCATTCGAGACTATAGGTTCTGACTCGGCGCTTTTATAGTCATCCCTTTTTGCTCATGATTTGATGTGAGATTATTAAATAAGGTCTTGTGAGAGAGCTCGTCAAAGATTTGTTATCAACGTGGGGCAACACGCCTATTTAGTGTCTAGGTCGATCCAACCTACTCTTCGATTAAGCACCGTCTCTTGAGTCAAATCGAACAACCCCTAAGTGCGAGACCTCCTTTGAGATGCTCTGTCTCTTTTCTTTATTCATACTGATGCTCTTGAGCAGAAGATTGCATCATTGCTGAGTCCTTAAGAAGGGACAATTACGAAATTTTTTCCTTCAACCTGCAGTACGAGCTGATTCACCGTGGTGCTTCTCTAAGTTCCGAGGAAGGAATTTCGTGCGTTTTCTCGCGATCTATCCTGTGTGATTTTGATCCATCTACGTAAGGTCAAGCGTAACATCCGAGATGCGATGTCGACGCCACTGCCGTGCCAGCAATGAAACTTAACTCGTGTAGCGCTTTAACAACGGCAGTTTTTTCACCTGCCGACCCCCATAAGACAAAAAAAGGGCTCGTCATAGACTGCGCGCGCGACTGTTTTCTGATGAGCGGCTAGAACAGAGATAGAGCGCTTACGTGAGTTTTTTGATGAGCTCTGATCATTGCTTGACTCCGTGAAGTTTGCCGAATCTGTAGGATTGCCTCGGATCTTTCAGAGCTGGTATCCTCAGTAGCTTTGAAACCGGGCAGAAGAGGGGCGGAAGTTGACGGATAGACTGGTATCCTTTCAAAAGATGATCTATTCTTCCAAGCTCAAAGGCACTTTATAATAGGAAAAAGCAGAAGAGTTCAAGAATTGGCGCGTATGCGAGTTAGTCCTGAACTGTTAAGCTCTGTCAAAGAGATGACCAATCTTGCTGAGGGGGCTCAAAGAAGCATCGCGTGAATTATTCTGCTAACACCAGTAACTCACATCCGCCGAATAAGCGAACTGACAAGTCGCTAGAAATGGGAAATGTAACCTTTCTAAGGAACTTGAGGATTAAAGGTGTCTGCGATGACGGATTATCAGACCCAAGTGTGTAAAAACAGTCGATGATTCTATATCCAGCGTCCCTTAGTGATCGCAACGCCGTGTCTTTCATAAAATAATGGATATGGCCTAAATCATCCCAATTAGCTTGAGGCCACCTTCTCAAAGCCCCCATTGACGTAAACTCTAACGGTATATGGAATATCTTGTACCTGCCCTTTGTTCTGACACTTCGCAAGAATCCCAGGTAATCTTCGATATGTTCAATGATATCAATGAAAAGTAGTAAATCAAGCGAATCATCTGCTTCTTGTGTTATGTTTTTGATCTCAAATCGGAGCCTCTTGTTGGCGCGTTCTTTACAAAGCTCAAAAGCTTGGGGGGATATCTCGTAGCCAACGAACGTGCAATCTTCCGCCATATTGGCCTGTAGTTGCCTTAAGATCTCGCCAGCCCCACAACCAACCTCGCAAATTGTCTGCGGCATAAGATTATGGTTATTGACCATCTTCAGAATTTGTTCAGCTTTCCACTCTGAGTCTTCAGCTTGCCACGTTGGGTGTTTTTTTAGATACTCACCACTCGCGTACATTTCTGATTTGGGTATGGGTGCTGAATTATTGGACATATTGATCGTTAGACACAATTAAAAACTGAATAAATACATAAATTGCTTCGTTGTGATATAGATCGCGTTCTATTTATTATGTTTCGGGACGTGGTCTTCTCCTTTCTTAGGACTGGAAGAACTGTGAAGAATACCGTTTGCGTGTCCACTAGTGCTCCGGGATACGCGCCTCCAACGATTCTGCAAAGAACGAGACGCAGCAGGCACTCTCCATTTGAAACAAACCACGTTTTGCTCGAGTGCTCTGAGGTGGTTTGTTTCAATGAATAGGGTAAAAAACCGAACAATCCTCGAGTCGTGGGGCGACAATCCGCACCATGTCCGAGCTAAAAACTTATACACGCCCGTCGATATCCGAGTATTCGACCGTATCGCGACGCGCGGCCTACCCGGATCGTCGCGGTTCAAAAATGCTCGCTCCGTCGAACTCAAACCTACCCGAGTCCATGCCTAACAAATCAACAATTGTAGGGGCTACGTCCATCAGACTGATGTCAGCGCGGGCTACATCCCTATCAATATCTCTCATCAGTAACACCGCATCGGGTGCATGGCCGCCTGATGCGACGGGGTTATCAGTTTCAGACCGGAGCATTTATCGTGGCTTCTTACACGTTTTTAGGCGTCCATAACAATATATCATGACCCGTTACGTTAAACCCGGAATAGCCTGCACTGAGCAGGACTGCTACACCATCAGCAAGAGGTTACAATTCATTTCCAGCTGCATCCGTGAAAAGGATGACTTGTATATATTAGACATCGGGACGGGCTACGGTGTCTATCGTTCTGCCCTCTTGCTTCAGGCAGCGCGTTACATAGGCATCGATATCAATCAATCGGGATTGAGACAAGCACGGTTAAATGATGAGACTGCCGAGTTGCTGTTGTCGTCCGCTGAGCAACTGTGTTTTATAGATAACCTGTTTGACGTGACTCTGTTAATTGAGGTGCTGGAACACATCCCTGACGATACAAAGGCGATACGAGAGGCGTATCGAGTGCTAAAGCCAGGAGGTATTGCTATAATCACCGCCCCCAACAAGCGATTCCCACTTGAAACGCACGGATTCAGAATCCGATCGAAACAGATTGGAACGAGAGGGGTAGGCTTTCCGTTGCTCCCCTATTTGCCGACCGCGGTAAGAGAACACGTCGCTAATGCAAGAGTGTACACCCCAGAAAAATTCAAAAAGATTCTGACAGCAACTGGTTTCCAGCTCAGTGATGTCGCGTTCATAGGCCCAAACTTAGATCGCTTAAGAATCAATCTCGCTCGACCACGGATGGATAAGACAATGAACGGCTTAAGCCGATTGATCAATAAAATGGAGCATACTCCTTACATCAATACTTTCCTGAGTACGATGATTGCTTGTTGTCGGAAACCAGAAAAATCGCGAACACACGGTGTTGCACATTTTAACGATCTGGCGTCAGAAAGGAACGTCGTTTGATCAATTGGACCTTTTGTGCTTCAAAGACTGCGTCAAGAAGTGCATTACGGTCAAATTTCCGTAGATGTGACCGTAATCACATGCTGTTCGATCGCCCAGAGATCTGATGCAACGCGAAGCGATTATTGCCCTAGTGCGCGAGGAATGGGCGCTGCGCTTCTCGACGCTTCAGCCGTGACAGTTCCGCATTGGAGTGAGATGCAGAGAGAAGGACCGCTCAGTTAGGTGTGTGCGGGGTAGGGCGCTACTAGTGGCCCCCTTTAGCGCAGAGCTCCGCGTGTGCCTTTTCCGTAGCGTCAACTATCCGTCCCGGAAAGACTGGCCACATCCATTCTTTTGGGGGGCTGCACTCTGCGATAATCTCGCTAACTCGCTAGCACATCTTCACCGGGTTAAAAACAATCTTGTTCCTTCTGGGCGCTACACAGCGGGCTCTATTCGCCATTTGAACACGATATTCGCAGAGGCAGTACCACAGCAATTCTATTTGAGCTTTTTCGCCCTCGATGGCGGTATTAATTAAGCGGACCTGGATTTTGAGCAGCCATTTGGCCTCGACACTGAGGCAGCAGGTCAGATCAGGCTTCAGGCGAGAACCGGCGCTAGGGTTCGGTGACGCTCGCACGAATATATTGCCCAGCTAGTTTCAATAGTTTCTGAGGTGCTTCTATTCTACGCGAACTCGCGATTTCATTTTTGTCCTCAAAACTCGCCACTGGCGCTTCAGTGCAGCGTTGCCGTGCATAAAAAGAACGCCTAAGGCGACGCAGCAAACGATATTGCCGGCGACGATTACGGCGTCCAGCAGCAGATTGGAGCTTGGATTAAGCAGCGTGAGAACGCCGAAGAATGCAAACAGGTTAAAGAAGAGCATTTGGACAAGAAAGATATGGTATGACGCTTTCCCGCAATAGGCAATCGAAGAGAGAAATCTGCTTGTCGCTTCCGAAGGGAGGTATTTGATGCACACCATTACGAGCAGGGCCGGGTAGAAGAGGGCAAACGGATAGAGAATGCCTACCCATCCGCCCAATGGCGGCGTTGCCACGCCGTAGACGGATAACGCATTCAGAACAAAGAAAAGCACTGCGATCAGGCTACCGAACAAAATGAAGCGATTTCGTTTCGACCGTAGTCCAAAATCTTGACTAAGCCAGAGGCCCAACGCAATCGCCGGAAAAAAACGGAGAATGAACGTGATAGGTACTTGTGCGACGTATACGCCGGAAGTAATCACCTGCGAAAAAAGCAACAGAATGTTGTACACGAAACCGATTACAAAGCACGCCACGAGCAGAAGCCTCGGGCGTCTTCTGTAGAGATAGAACAACAGAGGAAATACGAGCACGAACTCAAACACCAGCACGATAAAGTAATTGCCGGGCGCAAAGGCGGGCATTTGACCGATGAGCGGTATTTCGCCGATGAGCGCGAATATACTCAAGTGGATGTGACTTATGCCAGAGAGATACGTCTCAATAAGTCCTATCAGCAACGAAACGGCAAAAATCATCAGAAAAGGAACATAAAATCGCTTAAAGCGACGCTCAATGTAGTCTCTTGAGTAGCCAGCTTTGAGTGACACGATCCCTCGCCTAATGAACGACATTCCGGAATTCACACCCAACAAGACGACAAAAACCGGGACGGCCTGACGGAAGGACAAGGAGAGGAGAGTTACGAGCGCAGGACCAAATATCTGAAAACTTGACACACTCGGAGCGGCGGCGCTCGCAACAGCGGTTCCGGCCGCTGCGCCTATCAGGTCATTAGAGTTCATCGTGTGTTGCAGTATCACCGCTATGATGGCAAGGCCCTTGAGCACATCTATTTGGAATACGCGGTCTTTATTTGGGCGCTTTTTTTCGTCTACCATCGGTCACCGAATAAGTGTACAAGTCCTTAAGCATTTTCTTTCCGGGGTTCTCACCTCAGGAGACCTGTTGCACAAATCATTTTTTTTGCTCGTGCTCACCGGCAGCAAGAAGTTTTGAAATATTGTGACAATTTCCCCCCTGTCGTCGCCCAGCAAAAGCGCTTTCATAGAGACAGAGGCAGCACCGACGCTGCATTATTCGGCTTATCAGTTCATCAAAAATGCACTGAAGATGCAGCACTACACCCAAAAGCCTATAGCCGAATACGAAACGGCGTTACTGGAGCTTACAAGGCGGACCCAAAAGGACGAAGAGCAGGCCCAAGAGTACAAAGAACCGGCCGAAAAAAAATGCTGGTGAATTGAAAGAGAAGGAGGTACAGCGGCGGGACGAGAGGGAGGAGCTAGAAAAGGCGGCAGCAACGGGGAAGCGTCACAGGATATCGTCATAACAGGACTGCAGAATGAGCTTGAATTTGTCAAAACGCAAACCAAAAACCTTGACGAGAAGCTTGTCATTTATTCGAGCGTCATCAATGACCTAAAAGCCGATAAGGAGACACTGCAAAAGCAAGTTGAATTGCTGACGTTGCGGTTGCCTGCTCCAAAGGTCGGCTTCTGGGATCGGGTATTTGGCTCCAAAAAAGAGAAGGGGGCGGACTAATGAGAGCTATCGGCTATGTGCGTGTGTCAACAGACGAGCAGGCGACTGAAGACATAAGCTTAGAAGCGCAACATGCGCGGGTCACGGCGTATTGTGTTGCTAAGGACTGGGACCTAGTAGGAATTGAAACCGACAGAGGCTTTAGCGCTAAGGACACGAACCACCCAGGCACACAGGCCGGTCTAAATGCGGTAAGAACTCGCCAGGTTGAAGCCATAATCATCGATAAATTGGATAGGCTCGCGCGCTCTGTCGTGGACCTAAACAACATCATCATACTTCTCGATAAGAAATGGGTTGCCCAGTAAGCCTAGAAGAGAGCATCGACGCAACGACCGCCACGGGTCGCTTAATACTAAACGTGTTAGTATCCGTGAGCCAATGGAAGCGTAAGGTAATCGGTGAGTGGACCAAAGAGGCGATGGGTTACCTAAAGGCTGATCAGCGGGTAAGTATTTGATGAGAGGATGTAACCGTTGAGGATAGGTCCTCTTCAAGTCGGGCATAGATACAATTAGCATCCGCAGAGTACACGTCTTGGAAGTTAACGATAATTTTTTCCGATAATTTTTTCGCAATTTCTTTAGCAAACTCCCTGAAAATTGTGCTTTAACAAATGCACATTGCACGGCGTAATCTATATTGCCTTATCCATCTTGGTTCTTCACTTTTTTTGCTCGGATTAAAATCACTCAAACCTGTCGCTTATGTTCCAATGACGAATCCCCGTGATAAAGATCGCAGCTTTTTCATTTTTTAGATACTTGTTTCAAGCAACCTCGGAATGGCTTGATTATCGGGTGATAATCCTCAGGAAAACCAAAAAATGAAGTCGTTCAAGATTCTCAACCTGGCAGTTTGCTTCAATTATCAACGCTTTAGTGTCGTTAGCTCTGCCTTCTTTTGTGTTATGTTTTTGATCTCAAATCGGAGCCTCTTGTTGGCGCGTTCTTTACAAAGCTCAAAAGCTTGGGGGGATATCTCGTAGCCAACGAACGTGCAATCTTCCGCCATATTGGCCTGTAGTTGCCTCAAGATCTCGCCAGCCCCACAACCAACCTCGCAAATTGTCTGCAGCATAAGATTATGGTTATTGACCATCTTCAGAATTTGTTCAGCTTTCCACTCTGAGTCTTCAGCTTGCCACGTTGGGTGTTTTTTTTAGGTACTCACCACTCGCGTACATTTCTGATTTTGGTATGGGTGGTGGATTATTGGACATATTGCACGTTAGAACACAATTAAAAACTGAATAAATACATAAATTGCTCCGTTGTGATATAGATCGCGTTCTATTTATTATGTTTCGGGAAGTGGCTTCCCCTTTCTTAGGACTGGAAGAACTGTGAAGAATACCGTTTGCGTGTCCACTAGTGCTCCGGGATACGCACCTCCAACGATTCTGCAAAGAACGAGACGCAGCAGGCACTCTCCATTTGAAACAAACCACCTCAGAGCACTCGAGCAAAACGTGGTTTGTTTCAATGAATAGGGTAAAAAACCGAACAATCCTCGAGTCGTGGGGCGACAATCCGCACCATGTCCGAGCTAAAACTTATACACGCCCGTCGATATCCGAGTATTCGACCGTATCGCGACGCGCGGCCTACCCGGATCGTCGCGGTTCAAAGATGCTCGCTCCGTCGAACTCAAACCTACCCGAGTCCGCGCCTAACAAATCGACAATTGTGGGGGCTACGTCCATCAGACTGATGTTAGCGCGGGCCACGTCCTTGTCAATATTTCTCATCAGTAACACCGCATCGGGCGCGTGGCCGCCTGATGCGACGGGATGGTCATATGCCTTTCCAAACAGGTCTGATTGGACGTCCCAGCCCACACCGTACTGCGGTTGCAGCTCAAACACAATGTCAGGATACAATTGTGCTGTAAACGTTCCGGGATATAGATCCTCGCGTTTCCGCGCCCACTGCACGATATGTTCTCCTCGTGCAGTGGTCAAGGCCTCCAACCATCCAATGAGGGCATCTCGCAACCCCTTATACTCACGTGCGGAGAGATGCTCCGCCTGAATCTCGATTCCTCCGTCAGGGTACGATTTGATACCCGCAAATGTCGAAAGAAATGCCGTACTTTTGTCGCGGTCAATTGATCCGCCCGATGAGTAGATCGATTTGCTTGCCTTGGTCAATCGTGGACTCTTGACAACGAGCTTCATAACCACGTGTTCGAGGCCCAGCCGGCTGATGATCTCCAAGACGGTCTTTCTCAGGTGGCGGGTTACATGTTTGCGCTGCCGGTTTGGCACAAGAACGTTGTGCATCTGGAGATACGTATTGATATTTACTGTCGTTATTGGCCGGCTCCTATGCCCGTGATCGCTCAGTACGAGAAGCTGCACATCCGGACGTTCGGCAATAAATGAGCCGACGATGCTATCGAGATGCTTGTAGTAGTCAACGATCACCGTGCTGAATTGATTCTTCTGGTACAATGGATCATTCGTATCAAAAAATCTCCAGAGACGGTGTTGTATGATATCGAGCACGTTAAAGTAGATAAAAAAGAGATCCCACGGTTCGTTCCTCAATAGCTCAAGCCCTAGGCGTTGCTCGTCGTTAAGTGTCTCCTGACCGAGGCGCACCCACTCATCTAAATGGTTTAAGCCAGGAAATCCCCCCCACAGACCGGTATACGTATTCGGAATTGCGTACTTATCACGAATGTTGCGGGGGTACACGTCCACATCAATCTCTGTGCGGATCCAATCGATTCGCCGATCGATAGGCGACCGGCTCACCATGATATCGCTGATTTCCCACGCAGGATACAACATCATCGGATGTACTACAACCGCGTGTAGGCCTTCGTTGTTAGCGTAGTCCCAAAAAGTCCTCCCTTTGATGCGTGCGACGTCTAGCTTCCTAAGGTCGCTGAGCTTTGGATCAAAGATATCATACACATAAAGCAGCCCGTGATTCCCTGGATGCAGACCCGTATATATACTCGCCCACGCAGGAATCGTGTCGGTGGGAAACACGGAGTGTGAGACGCGAGTCGGACTCTCATCGATTAATGTCGAAAACGTGGGAAGATCGTTTCGGTGTTGCAGCAAGATATAGGGATCCAAGGAATCGATTCCAATTATCAACAGTTCATCGCTCATATGACGCCCCCTGCAATACGTCTAAGGTATGCTGCAAAACTTCTGCTTTGACACTATCGAGGTCGCCGGTGTTGTCGCAGTGCACGATTGGGCTCGGAACACTTCGCTCGATCTGTGCATATAACTCACGATATCTGTCGTGCATTTTTTGCGCTGCTGCGACTGATGGTATCTCATCACTCTTCCGCTGTTGTGCGACCTTGGGGGGGACATCGACGATGAATATGATATTAGGATTTGGTAACAATCGCTTATACAATAATAGCAACCGCTCCTGTCTACTCGTGGCAAACTTGAAATCGTGTGATAACGCCGACACCGTGTCATAGATGAACCTATCGAAAATGATGACTCGATCGGCGCCCAGTAAGGCCGGAAGCCACGCTTTGACGATTCCAAACCTTAAGTAGTCAAGTAACACGAGCGACGGATAAGCTGCCTCGAATACTCGTACGGTAAAATTACTCGTACGATCAGTCCTTGTCGCCCTTGTTTCAGGGTGGCGCAGCTGAGCGGAGTGCCCTTTGCCGACCCACCTCAGTAACGTTCGAAATGCAGAGTGCTCCCCCTCAAGCCACCACGTGTACGAAACCGGGTATCCTCTCCGCCTCAGTTCGTCGCACAGATAACGGGAGAGAGTACTCTTTCCCGAGCCATCTATTCCAAGAAAGCATATCCGGATACATTGACTCAATTAAGATCCCTCTTACCGCGGTACATCTCTTTCCACAATCACCTGCCTTAACACTTATCTGTATACCAATGAGGGCGTCGATTTTTACAACCACGGCACAATCGAAATGCGTTTGATCCAATTATCGCTGCACATTTGCGCTACAACGATTCGCAACAGTGCCTACAGCTGCTCCAAAACAGGAAGATTTTGCGTTTTTTTGCGTCCGTAGAACTGCAGTTCATACGTGCACTACATTCTAAACTTTGCGCTTTTTGAGATGACATTCGTTGAAACGCACGTTTAGTGTAGCAGCTCGACGTAAATCTCCCTTAGCTGATTGGCGATGTTTTCCCATGAATACGACAAAACCATCTCTCGTGTCGCAATATGGATGGTACCATCGAGCAAGTCTCTTAATCGTTGAAGTAATACTTGATCGGATTCCGCGAAGAAGAACCCAAGTTCTTCGCTAAACAGCTCGGGCAACGCTCCGAACCGAGTTGTTACGATGGGGAGATTGCACGCCATAGCCTCGAGCACGGAAAGAGGCGTCTCTATGCATGCCTTCTTGTTTTTGGTCGGAAAGAGATAACAATCAGCAATATTGTAGATGTCTTCGATGTGCGCGAAGTGCTCCACCCATACAAGACATCCCGCGTCCTGAAGCTCTCGCATTACCGTTGGATCGTTTTTGTCACCTTTTCTGCCAACAATCAAAACGCGATATAGTCCCTCTTTTTGTATTCGTTTGCATATCCCGAGGTTTCTTTCTTTTCGGAGTGATGCGAGGTGCAAAACGACATTCGCCTCCTCGGGAATGCCGTATGTGTGTCGCAACTGCATTTTTTGGTCGCTACTTACGGGTTTGAACTTAGCAAGGTCTACACCGTTAGGCAACATACGAGTACGAAAGCCAATCGCGTTAAACAACTCTTCGCTCGCCTTTGTTTGCACTAACGTGAGATCTGGTTTAAAAAAATTAAGCGCGCGAAGTCTCGGGAGAGCGGGATGGATGGCTGAGATAACGACTTTTGCTCGGCTTTGAAAAACCGATAACAATTTCGCGGTAATGATGCCACTGGTCGTCGGCGTCAGAATGAAGTGAATTATATCTGGCTTGGTTCGTGCGATTTTTCGCCATTGGATCAACGAACGCATGTTAACCAGAGTGGTCTCAAGTCCCTGGTGACCTAACTCATTGTTCAGATATTTCCCGACGTTCCGTACTCCTTCATCGAGAGAGCCTGCGAAGTGACCTACCAAACAAACCTTCATTGCGCCTGTCGCCCTTCCTGTACGTCCCGCGCGGGATATCTACGGACTTGCCGCAATCCGCTAAACCGACTCAAGCCGCTAAGTCGCGTCCTTCTTGTTCTTGGTTTGAGGAGACCTATGTCCTCTCTGCATCAGTCCGACGATACTGCCGGTGATTTTCGCCATAAGGACAACACTTAGAATTAGGATGCTCAAACCAAAATCGAGAGGTCTGCCTTTTCGCACGAGGCTGCCAAGGTTCTTGATTGTTAAAACGAGAGGATTAGCGCCGTAGGCTTCGAACACGAACGTTCGAGAGGACCGACTGATACAAGCGCCCTTAGCATAAAGAAAGTACTGTTTAAACAACTCCGCAAAATTGCGCCGAGGACGCCAGTAACAGGTTGCGTCGGTGGCGTATGCAAACCGGTAACCAGCTTTCTGAGCTCTGAGAAAGAAATGCGTATCCTCGCCTATGCCGCGCGGAAGCCATTCGGCATAGCCGCCGAGCTCTTCCCACACCTTTTTCTTAAACGCCACAGAGCTGCCGTGTGGTAAGAATTTGCTCCAATTCATGAGGTTCTGGTTTGGATACAGCAGGTTCCCGACACACGCTTCAAACCGTGTTTCAGGCTTCGGTTCAAAATAGCCCGAAGCCACATCGATGGCAGGATCTGATTCAAGTGCCCGAACCAAGTTCTCCAGCCATTTTTTGGGGTATTCGACTCCAGCATCGGCGCTTGCTATATACGCATACCTCGCATTCATAATTGAGATGTTCCTTCCCTCCGCGATGTTAATGTTAGGCAGCGCAATCACGTTCAGGCAAGGGTGCCGCCCCACATAGGTTCGCAAAAGCTCCGCAGTGCCATCCGTTGAACCGCCATCGACTATAATGAGTTCATCTGGCGCTCTGGATTGGGTAAGCAACGATTCCATCAGCCCTGCAATCGATCCTTGTTCGTTTCGGACGGTGATACAAAGTGATAGCTTCAAGTCATCGCCTCTTCGTGCACATCACTATTAATTGGGTAATTTATGTTTCTTATTTGTAGAGGCTAGCAGCTGTATAACTTCCGCCCAGCCAACATTCCCGCGAAAGAATTCAAAGTCGTGAAAAACATTTCAAAGTTGATGGAAATCTTGCGCGACTTAGACGACGTGGGGCATAGTCGCGTTTACAGTCACCGCCGCAAACGAGTGCAGCTGCTTGCGTTTGTAAAATTGGATCGCTCCTTGAATGGGGGGGCCCTCCGCGCAAGACGGATCGAGTAATTATCGCTCGGTTCCGCTCATTTCGCGTGTCGTTTCTGCCTTCTCCCAAAGCACTGAATAGTTGTGGGAAATGAAATCTCTCCATGCAATAAGGACGATGAACTCATTGAGCAAAACGTAATAGGTCATTCTGAGCGCTGCGCTCAGCGAAAATCGCTTGCTCTTTTTGTCGTTGGCTATCACCAGCGTCCGCACGTGCATCAAGAGGCCAAACGTCACGGCGAAAGCTGCGCCAGTAATAATAAGGTGGAGCAACACGGTGCCCAAGTTCATTGTCACTACGTACAAGAGTGGGATAGCGAGCAAGATAAACGGCGAGAGCATCACGAGGCTTTTGTGGGAGGGGAGGATGAGCGCACGGTAAAGATCTTTTGGCCGCACCTCGTAATCGAGATTCTTAACCAGGCTCTTGATGGTTCCGATGCTGGTTCTTTTCCGTTGCCTGATCTGTTCTTCTACCGTTGTCGGCGTAGCCTCGTAGACGATCGCATTAGGCTCATACTCTATCTTGTACCCCATCTTCCGTAAGTTAATGCACATGTCGAGATCTTCTGAGAGCATGGTCGGATCGAGGTCCATCAAGTCCTTTCTCCACGCGTTGAGTTCGCCGTGAAAGAGACACGCCGAATCCAGTGCCGCCTCGCCAGTCCTGAGGATTTGCTCCAAGTCCCAGTAAAACTGCGCCGACGAGGTTAACGAGCTGCCGGGATTCCCTACCGCATATTTTCCGCCGACTGCGCCGACCGCCGGATTCTTGAAATGAGGCGCTATTTCTTTTAAGACATCGCGATCGAAAACGCAGTTTGCGTCCGTGACCAAGACGACGTCGCCTCTCGCGTGGCGTTTCCCGGTGTTTATCGCAGTCGCTTTACCGTTTCTTCGCTCTTCCTTTACCAAACTGAGCAGCGGTCTGCCTTCACCTTTGCACTTCTCAATTATTCGTTCCACGACGCCCGTGGTGCCATCTGTCGATCCCGAGTCCACGATAATGACTTCATAGTTCTGTGTCGGATAGTCTAAGCTGTACAAGTTGCGGATTCTCTCCTCAATAGTTGCCGCCTCGTCATACGTGGGAACAACAATAGAGATAAATGGCTGGAAACTGTAGTCTTTATCCTTCGGCTTCTGTCGGACTGCTATTAGACCCATGAGCAGCGGATAACCCGTAAATTGCCATATGAGGAGAAATGATAAGATAAAAAGTAGAACAGTCACCGCAGATAGAACGGATCCCGCTACAAGCACTATATACATAAAGACGCGCCGCCTTTCTCGCTTAAGTCGCTTTGGTAAGCCCAGAAACCCGTGCACGCGTCGCTGATGTGCGCCCTAAACAACGCCCGCGCGAGGAGCGAGACGAGGAGGTTCCCCACGGCGTTCAGCTTGGTCATGGCGCCTGGATCTATGAATCCTTTCAGCCGCGATCCGATGACGACGTCATTCGTCTGCAACAGGCGCAGCATCTCGGTGGCCACGTTGACTGGATGCGTATTGTCCCCGTCAGCGACAATCACGTAGTCCGCGTCCACGGCCCGAAATGCGGTCTGAATAGCGGCACCCTTTTGAACCGCGATCTCGCGTGTATGGTCGACCGATCGCCCGTCGACCACATATACAGCGGTTTCGTATCCGTTGTCTGCCAGTTCTGCTACGGGTACACTATCTATCACCAGGCCGATCGAAGGCGCCTCATGCAAGGTCGGAATCAAAAAAGCTCCTCGTTCCACTTACTCCCTTCCTCCTAAGCTAAGCGTAGCTGTCATCGTTTGACGCCCCTCACACTTTGACCGGTTCCAACTGCAGCAACAACGATCAGCCGCGATCGTCAGCTTCGCCATCTTCACCGGTAAACTTTCAACATCACCTCAAATCTGGTCATCTCAAAGGATTAAACGGGCGCTAGCCGCTTTCCTCTAACCGCTTTCCTTAATAAAAAACGCCACCGAAAGTATTTAAGCGCTCCGACGTGAATTTGTGCACTAGATTGCATTTAGAAAGCAATATTGCAAAGAAAATACTTGTCTGGGAACAAGATATATAAGCGGGCACGACATTTGTTGACAAGATTTACAACAGGCGACCTCCTTGACCGAATGAATCAGGCTTGTCGACGACGTCAGCATTCTGCTGCGCGAGGTGCGTGTTAAAATGCGCGCACGAGGAAGCATGTTGAAGATACGTAAGAGGAAGAAAATGAAAACACAGCGACTGATAACCATCGTCGCGGTAGTAGCAATAGTTCTTTCCCTAAGCGTTGTAGGCATTTCGGCTGCAGGAACTTCGATCGCAAAGCCCACATCACAAGTAGTGAAAAAAGTAAACATTGCCAAATTACCAACAGTCAATTTCAGCATTCCCAAATTACCGACAGTCAACAAAGTCAACAGTAATGTGAACACTCAATCACAGACAACAGTGAACAAAGTCAACAGTAATGTGAACACTCAATCACAGGTAAAAGTCAACAGTAATGCGAACACTCAATCACAGACAACAGTGAACAAAGTCAACAGTAATGTGAACACTCAATCACAGGTAAAAGTCAACAGTAATGCGAACACTCAATCACAGGTCAGCAACGTCAACCCAACCAGGGTGCAGGATCCAAGCCAAGTGCAAGTAGTGCACAACGTTGTGACCCCAGTGGTCAACCTGTATCACACACCCACCCCTCCACCGTTTCCGACGCCTACCCCACAAGAACCAATATTCACATGGTTGTCGCAGATATTCACCTGGCTCGGATCGCTCTTCCACTGGATATTCGGATTCCTGTAACTACCGTTTAGGGACTCTAAAATGGCCTGCAGTCGACTTTCGACTGCACGCAGACAGACGGCCCGTTCCGTACGGTGGGGAGGCAGCAGGGAACCACCCACCACGGCTTGTGCCGATAACGGCAAAGGCGCTTGTGGCGCTGCCTGCTTCGGGTGGCGCCTAGGGCTTGCTGCGGGTAGCCTACACAGCGTGAGTTTGAACCGAAAACCGCCCCAGACAAGGATTTAACGCGGCGGTTCAGTCTGTCGGTCTCGGCAAATGCTATATGGGTGCTGCGCAATGATACCGTTTAATGAGCGAGTCTGACCGTCCGCTGCGCTACGCAGCGCTCGTTATCATCGTACTGGTTCTCGCGGCGATCGTGCTACCATCAATCGGCGTGCTGAGCAATCTCGGCTACGTCGGCGAGCGAACCTACCTTCTCGTGCTCCAGGATAACACCGAGCTCAGAAACACCGGTGGCTTGATGGCGTGTGTAGGCTCAGTCGAGATTCAAAACGGCGCGCTACAGAACCTGAAGCTGTATTACGCCCCTAGCAACACCTACGCAAACGGCACACTGAGCGCCGCCGTCAATATCGGCGGTCCTGAAAGCTTCACAGAGTTTTACAATTCGACGTACGTGCGATTCTGGGACATGAACGTCCAGTACGACTTCGCCACGTTCGCCCCCCTTTACGCCTCGGCGTGGCAGCAATTGACTGGACAACACTCCGACGGCGTCATCGGACTCGATTTGACGGGCCTGCAGGAACTCCTCAAAGCCACAGGACCTGTAACCGTCGCCAACGAGACGATCACGTGGAGAAACGTCATCGATAGGGTGCATTTCGCTGACGTCGCCGCGAAGGGTGTGAAGGGAGAACCCGCCCTGAACGGATTCTTGGGACAATTGGCGAACAAGATCATTACGGCCGCGCAAACGGCCAAGCCCGTTGGAAAGCTCCTCCTGCTCAGCACCCTCCACACGCTCGCTCAGCAACAGCATCTCCTCGTCTATGCACCGGGCGCCCTGACCAGCTATGACGGCGCGATTCAGACGCAAGCGGGCGATTACCTGTACGTCGTCGATGCAAACTCCGGCAGCGCCAAGGCAGATTTGAACGTCAACAGAACGATTACGTACGACACTTACCTCCACGATAACGGCACGCAGACGTCAAACGTAACCATAACCTATGCGAACAACTGCGGGTGGACCTACAAAGTTTTCACGACGACGCTCGTGCCCAACGATGCAGCGCTGCTCGATGCACGATATACCTCCTACCACCTCGGGCCGCTTGTGACCTATGCCGACAACCTCACCACCATCTCGTCGTACGTCGAGGTCCCGGCGCACACAACGGCCAACGTCACGTACGAGTACTCGCTTCCCAGCACGCTCCTCCCAGCTGGCGTGTTTTCCCACTACGACCTCTACGTCCAGAAACAGGCGGGGATCGATCAGTTCACCCTCAACACCGCCGTGACCCTGCCTCAAGGAGCGCAAGTCATTCACGAATCGAACGTCGGCAACGGGATCGTGGCAAATGGTAACGTCCAAGTAGAGGTCATCTATCGGTAGAGGGAGCAGAGGTTCATGAGACGACGTACCAAGGCAATCGCTGCATCCGCTGCAGTAGCGATAGCGGTCATACTAGCGGCCATCGTCCTGCTCGCAACGCTTCAAACCGCCTTGACGACTGAGTCAGCACGCAACGAGCAGAATCCTCTGTACGTGCAGCCCCAGCCGAACGTGCAGGTGCGGCTGGGCGAAAGCGCAACGGCAGGTAACCTGACATTTCGCGCACAAAACGTGATGAACGGCACTGACGCGCTCCAGGTGTGGTCGTCCGTAAACGCGAGCAACCACTACGCTCCGCTCAATCCCATTCCGGGGAGCACATACGCTGTTATTAACGTCACCGTGGCGAGTGCGATCAAGGGCGCGACGCCGTTCAGCTACTCGAACATCGTCCTTGTCGGCAACGACGGAAGGTCGTACTACGCGAACTACGCCGAGGGCAACGCGAGTTGCAGCGCCTCGCTTGCCGCAGCTCAGTTCAAGCCCGGCGGCGCGTGCGACGTCTACGTCGCGTTTTCTATTCCTGACGGCGTTGCACCGGCGAAGATTGTGTACACGGCATCAAACCCCGCGATAGTGGTCAATCTCGCTTAGCTGGAGCAGAGAAGCTCTGCAGCGCCTAAAGCCCAGAGCCGCGAAAGTAGGCTGTTTCCTTTGTTCTCAGGCGCCGCCGCGGTCATTGATAAACCATCATCTCTCTTGTTGCGAAGCCTAACGCGGCGCCCACAGGTAAACCAAGGGCAGGGCACCGCGGTCGACGGCCGGCGAAAAGAACAGGATTTGTCGTAAAGGATAGATAATAATTAGTTTCAAAAAAACGTGGTGTGACCCAATCGCCAACCGAAAAAAGAGGCGCGCCTTGAAATCCCGACAGAGCACGAGGTCGTCTAGCTGCTTGAAATAAAATAAAAAACGCTATATCCGATCCAGCTGACGTCTCTTTTTGCATTCTCCCCACAGCGGGTTCAGCGGTTGAGACAATGGCCACTCAACGTGACCTTAGGGCAGACCGGGAAAGAATTCGGTTCAAGAGTCCCCGACGATGCAATGCAGTATATGTGCCCTGTTTGTTTAGCGGAGGACTCCAAACAGATTTCGATTAGGCATAGCGTCGAAGGCCCCGATCTCAAGCGGCGAGATGAACGCTAGAGGACTAAAAGGACGTACACGCCACCTTTACTGCGTTCGCGCCATGGAAGGAGCTGCCTCACCACCCACGTATCTGCTTCTCCGGACGGTCGCATCACGTGCGCCACTCGCAGATTTGAGGCTGCACTCCAATAACAGGTCGGGACATGCCCGCTACAAACAAAGCGCTTTATATCGGCTGCGAATTTGGCACCAGTGGCTTGAGTGCGATCCTCGGATCACTACCCCACCTACTCAAGCCGTTCAGCTGTTTTCCGCTTGAGGGCCGCCGTTCTAGTGTATCTGTTCCAAACGTCGCTTGCACAAAAAAAGACCGATCTTGACGCCATCCCTCAGTGATGACAGCTTTGGTTGATCCTCCCGAGCGCGGTAGGTGATCGGGATTTCCGCGATGCGCAAGCCCTTCCTCACGCATTCGACGAACATATCGACTTCAATTTCAAAGCCGCTCGCTGTAAGCTCCATGCGCCGAATCGCGTCGCTTCGATAGCCCCAGAATCCCGTACACACGTCGCTGTTGTGTGCATCAAACAGCGTCCGCGCGAGGAGCGAGATGAGGACGTTCCCCACGATGTTCAGTCTGGTCATAGCTCCCGGCTCAATGGTACCTTTGAATCGCGATCCGATGACGACGTCATGTGTCTGGAGCAGCCGCGTCATCTCCGTTGCCATTTCAATCGGGTACGTGTCGTCCCCGTCAATCATGATCGCGTAGTCGGCAGTGATGGACTTAAATCCCATTTGAATGGCCGAACCCTTTCCCTTCCCGTCTGCGAGTATGACCTGGGCCCCCTTTTCAACGGCGATCTCCCTCGTATTGTCAGTGGATTGCCCGTCGATCACGTACACTGCAGTTTCGAACCCGTTCTGCAAGAGGTCGGCAACAGGCACGCCGTCGATAACCTTGCCGATTGAGCGTTCCTCGTTTAACGTCGGAATGACGACAGCTACTGTCTCCATCGCCTCGCCTGGTGACTGATCTCGCGATATCGTCCGTGGCCTCGGCGATTCCCCCCTTTGATTAAGCCGATTTTCTCGTCGGTTGCGCAGTTAAGTAGCGTCAAACTGCACAATCCGCCAGAAGCCACGTAATAAAGACAATTTCAATTACTTAAGCGATGCGGTTCCGCCGTTGCGAAGGCCGTGAGTAGTCGATTACCCACCGCTAAAGCTGTGGGCTTATATCTCCTTAGACTTCTTTCTGGATACAATAGGCTGATTGACGACAGCCCTCGAAGCAATGTTTTTCGCTGCGTTTATATCGGCGTTCTCGGTGTACCCACATGCAACGCAAACAAAGCCGGCTTGCGTCTTGCTCTGTCGATGTGTCCACAACAAGAGCCTTGCTTCGACGTGTTCTTAGGTGCAACTATTGCAAGCGGCACACCGTTCAACTGAGCCTTATAGTCAATAAACTGTCTCAGTTGTCCAAAAGCCCACTTACCTATCCGCCCTCTCTGCACCATCCCAACCGTTGTCCGAGAGCGTATGCGCGTTAAATTCTCACCCGCTATCGCTCTCTTTGCGCTATCGCTACAAGCGTCTTAGCTAGCTCTGCTATGTCACTGTTGCGGATTGCCTCCGGAAGGGCAAAAAATGGTCGCTTCCGCGGTTGTTTCGAAGTGCGCGCACGGCCAACATAACGTGCAAAACCGCGAACGTGTGCTTGTTGAGCGCCGCCGCCGCCTAGTGCATTAGCGCACCGCTCCGCACAGGAACGTCACGCGACGGCGATATGTGCATCTAACGCCTTGATTCAAGCGATTCAGTCAGCGAGGCCATAGAGTGCAAAATGATGCCGGTAAGCGTCATGAACGTTCCAACGATTACGAGAAGGAGCATAAGGATCGCAGGTCCGTTAGGCAGGCGCCCCCAATCGTAGTACACCTGCACTGCGTACACCGCCAAGGCGACGCCAACCCCAATAAATATGAGTCCGGGCAGAGTAAAGGCGAGCAAGGGCTTCTTAAACTCGATATTGCGGAGGACCCCCACGAGCACCTGCAACCCGTGCGCGACGGGATGTGCAGAGGATTGTCCCACGTCGTACCGGACGTTGATGTCCACCTCCTTGATCCGCAGATGGGCCTTCGCTGCGTCCATAAGCATCTCGCTGTCGACCGCCATCTGGTCCGTGCCAAATTTAAAGGTCCCCGCAGCTTTCATCGAGAATGCGCGGAAACCACTCTGCGTATCCGTCACGTTGACGTCACGACTGAACCCTAGACGCGTAAACTTGTCAAGAACGACCTGTCCGAACCGGCGGTAGCGGGGAGTCTCGTTACTATCCCCACTCAGATAACGGCTACCAATAACGATATCGGCTTCATCGAGCATCAGCGGCCGTGTGAGCTTTGGAATGTCATCGGGGTTGTGCTGTCCATCGCCGTCGAGAATAACAAGAATATCAACGCCGCATTGTGTCGCGTACGCAAATAGGTCCCGTAAGGCGGCCCCTTTGCCGGAGTTGGCGCTGTGCACGAGCACGTCAGCACCTGTAAGGCGTGCGACCTCCGCAGTTTTGTCAGTGGACCCGTCGTCAAGAACGACGACTCTGTCAGCGTACTGGGAGGCGCGTACGACGAGGCTGCCGATAGCTACCTCTTCGTTGTAGCACGGAATACCCACCATGACCGTAAGCAGATGAGAATCCCTGGATCCGTCGTTTCGTACCCCGCTTTTCGGTGAATTCTGCTCCAGTCTCGCCGTTGTCATAACTTCGTGCACGTGCTCTTTCGTGTCCTTATTCTGTCCCTGCTAGCGACATAAAGGTGCCTATATAGCCCTTACGCGCATCAGGCGGTTCTGTGCGCGGTATTGGATGTCACGGCTCGCGTGTGAACTCCGTCAAAGGACTCGCCGCCACCCAGACCAACGGCGCTGAATGCCAGCCTGTGGCGAAACTGTCGCAGATCAAAATCCGTCGAGCATCGATCACGACGGGCTGCGCCACGTGTTCGATGAAGTTGTCGGGCGTAAGGGCTTTAAACCGTTCCCACTCGGTTACGACGACGCAGCAGTACGCACCGGACAGACAGCCGGGATCGAGTTTGCGCATTCGAGCGCTTCAAACCCTTTGTTTGAGTTTGCGCAGCACTATTCGCATACTAGAGAACGCCCGTCACGACCCCCGAACGATTGAGGCGTTACTCGGCCTGCCTTTGCTATTAAACGTTGCACGCTCTTTTTCTGTTAGAGACTCTTTTTCTGTTGGAAAGCGCGCCGTGTATCGCAATGCTCACCACCACTCACTGGAGCCTAATCAGAATGACCGCAAAAGAGGCGCCAGCAAGATCGCGGGTACAACGAATCCCGCATAGTGATACATCTCGTCTACTCCAGCAAAGCACGCTGCTAAAAGTTGCACCACTACGACCGCACCGTCGCGGCTGCGGTTGGTGTAACGCGAGCGTCATTACCCGCCCACCGGCGTTGATCGACCTAAAAGCCAGTCATTCCACTTTTTGAAGCATAATTAGAAACGCTCGCGCGTAATAAATGGTGTTCTCGTCGCACTATCGCCGTCATTTTGCAATCGCCGCGCTCGCTAGAACGTCTGTTCGCGACGTTCAGCGACCAGCCGCAGACGGGGCCGCATAGCGTTCAAGACTGGTCGAGACCGTTTCATGGCACGCAAGCGCCAGCTTCCGCTAAAAAATGCTTGGGTAACTGCGAATTTGCCGCCCAACCTTACACAGCGCAACGAAACAGAAACCAACGTTGGCAGCGGGAAGACAACGAAAAAAAAATGGCGATGCTTCGGTGAGGCGGCGGCCTTTCGCGACTGGTGGTGTACCCGATCGCGGTCCTGACGGCCAGCCGATCTCGCAAAGTTAGATACTATGAAAGTGATGACCCCTGGCTCTCGCTCGGACGCTTCTCCTTGAACGAACTACGTACGCCCGCCAGCGGTGGCGCTGTACGCTGCTCGTTCCCCGTTGTTCAGCGCCCCGATAAACGACAATCATTAAAATTCTTATTAATTTATAAAAATAAGTAAATAATAATGCATACTAAAGAACCTCGAACGCATGCGGCCGAGAAGGTCGTGTTCAAGGTTAACATCGCAACGGGACACGATTCATACGAGGCCTGGCGAGAGGGAGCTCATGACGATTTGGTCTTTGTGTTTCGTTGGCGTGTTGGTATGCGTTCACACGTAGGAAAAGAAGAGAGGAGCCAACATACATTCCTAAGGTGATGCGGAGAGCAAACCCCGCGCACATCTACGGGGTTTGAGCCCTTCCTTAGTTTATAGTTCATTATCTCTCCTCTTGATTTCAAGCCCCCTAGAGCGACTGAGTGCGGCCCTCTCGCCATTAGTTTCAAATCGAAGCCTTTATCGTATCTCCTGACACGTTCTTGCGCATCAAGAACATTGCAAGAGGCAATCATGCGCGCATACAAAATCCTCTCATTTTCTGTAGTACTCCTTCTCATTACAGTTGTATTCGCAGGCGCTGTAACCGTCCCTGCAGCAGCACAGAACGATACGATGCAGTTCCGCTACAACGCCCAGCACACCGGCGATTACAGTCCAGTGGCGGGGCCGGTGCCGTCGAACGGCCAGCTGTTGTGGAACTACACGATTACAGGCTACGTGGGTTCCTCCCCCGCCGTCGTTAACGGCGTCGTCTACGTGGGGAGCGCTGACAACAACGTCTACGCCCTCAACGCCACCACTGGGGCGAAGCTCTGGAACTACACGACCGGAGGCAACGTGGAGTCCTCTCCTGCTGTCGCCAACGGCGTCGTCTACGTGGGGAGCGATGACAACAACGTCTACGCCCTCAACGCCACCACCGGGACGAAACTGTGGAACTACACGACCGATAGCTATGTTTACTCATCCCCCGCCGTCGTTAACGGCGTCGTCTACGTCGGGAGCGTTGAAAACAACGGCATTGACAACAACGTCTACGCCCTCAACGCCACCACCGGGACGAAACTGTGGAGCTACGCGACCAGAGCCAACGTATACTCTTCCCCCGCCGTCGCCAACGGGATGCTCTACATAGGGAGCGAGGATTGGAACCTCTACGCCCTCAACGCCACCACCGGGGCCTTCGTATGGAGCTACGCGGCCGGCTATCCCGTGTTCTCCTCTCCTGCCGTCGCTAACGGCGTCGTCTACGTGGGGTGCGATAACCACAACACCTACGCCCTCAACGCCACCACCGGGGCCTTCGTATGGAGCTACACGATTGGGGGCCAAGTGTTGTCTTCCCCCGCCGTCGCCAACGGCGTGGTCTACGTGGGGAGCTTCCAGGACGGCACCGTCTACGCCCTCAACGCCACCTCCGGAGCGAAGCTCTGGAACTACACGACCGGAAACGAGGTGTTCTCCTCCCCCGCCGTCGCCAACGGGGTGGTCTACGTCGGGAGCCTTGACAACAACACCTACGCCCTCAACGCCACCACCGGCGCGAAGCTCTGGAGTTTCACGACCGGAGGTGCCGTGTGGTCCTCCCCCGCTGTCGTCAACGGCGTGGTCTACGTCGGGAGCGCTGACGGCAACGTCTACGCTATCGGCAACGAATCGGTTAGCCAGCAGACTACGCTCACGGTCAGCGCCCCGTCCTTCGCCGCCATCAACAGGCCCTTCACGATTAACGGAACGCTCAACACCACCGGCGGCACCGCCATCTCGGGCGCCACCATCCAACTCCAGAAGAACGTGAGTGGCACGTGGGCGAACGTCACGGGGAAGACAAATACCACGACATCGACCGGCGCGTATCGCATCAGCACGAGTGAGCCGGCTGTCGGCACCTACCAGTACCGCACCATCTATGCCGGTAATGCCTCCGTAGCTAGCGCGACTAGTCCTGTCGTCAGTGTGAAAGTCGTGAGCAAAGCCAGCGTTCTCGCCGACCTCAACGCCCTCAGGCTAACTGTTATGGGCATCCCAAGCTCGGCGTTCATACCCGGCACAAAAATAGCCACGCTTGCTTTAATCAGCGCCGCTGAGATTAACGTCAGGGTAGGCAACCCCGGTGCCGCAGCGACCGAGCTCAAGACCGCCTTGCTGCCACATATCAGCGGCTGTTCTGCGACCGGAAAGCCGGACAGCAACGACTGGGTGCGGACGTGTGCGGCGCAGGGTCAGCTCTATCCACAGGTGCAGAATCTGATACAGGAGCTACAGGCGTTGCAGGGGTCGTGAAGGGGTACCTCCCCTCCTCCCTTTTTCTTTTTTACATTTAGACTGAGCACTAGCTGCTTTATTCGCCATCTCAGTAGCTCTTAGATCATTATTTCTTTTTTCGTTTTCCGCGCGCAGCTCTCATATACACGGTCTTTTTTTTGCAAGATACGCAGGTAGCCGAAGCTGCGTTGATATTTTCGGTACTCGCACTTACCATGACACCAGAGCTTTGTCTTCCCAGCCGCGCGAATTAACAAGATATATAAGCACGTGAGACGGTTTTATGAGGCAATGGGGAGATTTTCGGAAGGCATCAACCTTCTAAAAGCCACATTTTCGATTCTCAGAAAGGACAAACAATTGGTGTTTCTTTCCGCCGATCTCCGGCGTCGCGTTCATTCTCACTGCGTTCGTCACGCCCCTTGTAGGTACAAACGGAATATCGAACCCTTATATGTTCTAGGCGGCGCTTTTCTTCTTCTATCTCATCAGCTACGCTGTTCCGATCTCAGGTTTAATTTTTGTTCAAAAAAATGGACGACTAGAATTAATTAGGGGTAATCTTTGTGATAGTAAGAAATGAGATATTGATTCCAAAACGGAAAAATGAATATTTGGAAGTGCGTGAAATTGCTGTTAAAGGCTCTGATTATAAAATTGGGAAAGATCTGGCCGAGATTGGCATTGAAACGTACGACGTCCGACTGGACCAGTACAGCGACCCAGTTTATGGGAAAGCCCGACAGGGGTACATGCAGAGGAATTTCCCTGCCCTTGCGGAAAGAGCCCTTGGAGTGGCGGATGCATTCCAGTTGGCCCCACATGAAACCAGTTATGATACCACAGTTTTGCCTTTCGATTTGGGGGATATAGCCTGTTCTGCGATTTATTTTCCACCCACTATAACTGAAAATAAACATCCATGCGTTTGTCGTAACTTGGACTGGTATGAAGCCAGCGTACCTGAACTGGAAGCCGCATGGGTCGGGATAAAAGGAAAACCTGCCAGAAAATCTCTTTCGAGAATATCGGCAGTAGAGTTCTACCCTGAGAAGGGATGCAATGCCGTTCAATTAGGTTCGCACGACCTTTTGAATCCTCCAATGGACGGTATTAATGAAAAAGGGCTCTTTGTAACCATCCTCACGGATTTGCAGGGACTAAAAACGCCTATGCCTTTTGGCGGGGCGATAGACACGGGAATATCGTTCGCGCAGCTCACCAGCATGCTTCTTAACAAATGCAGCACGGTCGAGAAGGCCAAATTCGAGATCCTGCAGCAGAGGATTTACTTTCCTTTCAGGGCGCAGCACTTCCTTATTGGGGATACGGGGGGTAACGTGACCCTCTTTGAAATTGACGGAAAATCTGGATTGTACTACTTCACCGATGGAAAACCAGACCAACCATTCATAGTCACCAACCACACCGTGCACATGTACCCTGACCCATCAAAGTTCCCAAAATACGATCCCCAGGAGGAGTACAACACCTTCAACCGCTGGAACCGTTTGGACGGTTATGTCCAGAAACACGAAGGCGCGTTCACCAAAGAAGACATGTTTGAAGCGATGAGTCTCGTGTACAGTCACTACAAAGATTCTAAAGCGTCCGGTGGGTCGTTCCCATTTACTGAGAGGACTATGTACTCCTACGTTGCTGATATAGCTGAGAAAAACATCAGTATCAAGTTCTACAGTAGAGACGGTCCACCAGAGGATGGAAGTCAGGACCCCACACTAATATTCCACGACGCAGTGACCTTAGCTATGCACTACGATTGATGAAATAGTCTGGATGTCGACGAAAGTGAATCATGAAATATGCAGGCGTGAATACCCTTGTACAGGAGCTACATGCGTTGCAAGCGTTGCAGGGGTCGTGAAAGGTTGTCTCTCCTGCTCTCTTTTTCTTTTTTATACTTAGCCGAGCACTAGCTGCTCTATTCGCCATCTCAGTAGCTCTTAGCTCATTATTTCTTTTTTCGATTTCAAGGCCCTGGGGCGCTGCTCTTGGTGGTTAGTGTTCACTCCTTGCTTTTTATTTAGCGTGCTCCGGAAACACGGTGCTTAGAGAAGGATTGGAAGACCACAGACTGCGGGGTTAAGCCGGTTGCTTATCGCTACGAGGCTGTTCGTTGTGTTTCCGAAATGGTTCCCGAGTAGAGGTATACCGATGTGGACGGGCGACGCATTTTGGGTTCCGTTTTGGGTTCCGTTTTGTCCCTCGGTAGTATAGATGCACTGGGAAGCAGCGACAAAGAGGGCGGCAATCACGCTAATGAAAATGACTAGCGTTATGCCTTTCATATTGTGTTGCGCTCCTCCTACGTTTTTCAATGTTAATGTTACCATACTTTCGTATTATTCTTAGCTAACGGTTACCCAGATAGACCGACCATCTTGCCTTAGAACACCGATCGCACAGAGGTCGATGAACCATTTTTGTCCATCTGCCTGGCCTGCACTTACCTATCGTCGCTGCTATTCTTCAAAGTCTACTGGTCACGATTCCTCTGCGGCCAACAACTCCTCTGGCTGTTCTATTTTCACCGGACCTTTGATCAGGAGAGTGACGAGCATTGCGGGATACGCTGAGGAGTACGGCACCGGAACGCTCAGAATGATAGAAGAGATGAAAAAGGCGTTCAAAATGCAAGCTTTGCTTTGGAGGGATCTATTTTCGCTCGCGCGCTTACCTCAGAGCTCCATCACGACAAAGACAAGCTGCAAAAACAGCTCGAACTCGTGACCCTGCGGCTGCCTGCGCCTAAAGTCGGCTTCTGGGCGCGGCTTTTTGGCGGCGGGGGAAAGAAAGAAGAATAAGAAGAATGATGGCCTATTTTGGTCTCGGTACTCTCAACGCTTGGCAAATAGCATACGCCGTGAACTCACTGATCTCCTTGTGTCGTGGAACTGATGCGACCTGCTTGTTTGCAGGGTTGTAATAAAGCGTATGTTTGCCGCCTTCCCGGTAGAGGTGACACCCGTGCGTCTCGAGGTGCGTAATGAACTTCCGTCGTTTCATCTGGCGATGGCCAATTCTTTACGAGTAACCTCTATACCTGAGAGGCCGCTCTCAGCCAGCTCTTTCTCGCTTAACTCACGGTTGGCTTCCAAAACAAGTTCAATAGCTTCAATGAGGTTTTCCTGGGCCTCTTCAAGTGTCCTTCCCTGGGTGACTGCCCCTGGGAGTTCTTCAGCGTAGGCCGTATAGCAGTCGCCTGATTTAACGAAGACGCCAGTAAATGTGCAAGATTTCACCATGTCGATCTCCTCTGATGGTAATTGCGCTGTCCAATTATAAAGAGGCTACTCGCTTAGCTAGCGAACGAGCGTGACAGATCCCCACGCTACAAATTAACGTGGCGGCAGGGTCTTAATGTTCTAAGGTGGAGCGGATGTAGCGTTAACGATGGACGAGTTAAAGATCGAGGAGTTGTGGATGGTAGAATTACTGATAGTCGCATTGAAGATAGTGGTGTTATTAAGAGTAACGTTGGCCGTAGCTTGAGAAAATGGGATAATGCCGAGATATATGGATAGTTCCGTTCTCCAACGAAAAAAAAAATGGCGGTGCTTCGGTGAGGCGGCGGCCTTTCGCGACTGGTGGTGTACCCGATCGCGGTCCTGACGGCCAGCCGATCTCGCAAAGTTAATACTATGAAAGTGATGGCCCCTGGCTCTCGGTCGGACGCTTCTCCTTCAGCGAAGTACGACCGCCAGAAGAATGTGCTGTGGACGTCCCCTCGGCGATCGACTCGCGCTTCGACTCTCCTTTTTTGCGAAGCGCGGATGTCTCGACAATAAGCTCAGTAATGACGGCCCTCGTTTAATCAGCGTGGCGTGATCGTTTTCGCCCGTTGCCGCTTTCTTCAGGCTCAAGCAACAGCGTGGTGTCGCCCCCCTGCTGCGCCAATTGGGAGTAGGGACTGGGCGACGTTCTCGTAGCCTTCGCGTCGCTGAGCTCCCCCTCACTGCGGATGTAGGGCTCACCGAACTCGCTGGCAAGCTCCGCGCGCGTCTTCTGCTCGAGCTCCATGAGCTTCGCCGTCGAGAAATCGGAAAAGTCACGTTTATCCAGCTCGGCTGTGATCTTCTCGAGCCTCGCGCTCAGGCGCTGGATGCGCGCCTGCTTCGTCATCCAGCAGGCCTCGCGCAAGGCGTCGAGTTCCATCGCCTTCAGGTTTTCGACTTCCTCGTGGTGCTCCTTGAGCCAATTCGCCACCGTCTGTCTCCGCACGCCGACCGTGTCTGCGATCGTCACAAGTGATTTTCCCTGCGCACGCAGTTTGAAGCACGTAAATTTCGCCTCTGTGTCCTTCATACTGCGCTCCATTCAATGTCTGCATGAGACTGCATCACGTCCTTGCGCCACGACGCTACAGTAGCGTCATATCCAGCGCCGGGCTTGGTGATGCGGGATGCAGCGTCGCTTTCGACGAATACTCGTCGTTCAACGTCCGTCCGAATGTTGTTCATATACCTCTCAAGCTCCTTAGTGCAGTGGCCCAGCATTTATTGCCCCCCCTGCAGGCCGGCGTCGTGATCAGCTTTCCTGAGCTGCCATCGAGTCTCAGTGTCCACACGACAGTTCTGGACGGTCGATTGAGGTCTCGAGGTCGCAGCCTCGATAGTCCGCTCACACGACGATCGACGATCTTGCGTGTCTTTCATAACACGACTTGCTGCCGGAAGGGATTGGGCGCCACATGGTCGTCACGATGCGGGCGTCGAGTTTTCTGACCTCCGCTCATTGTCTTTCATGTCGTGTCGTCTGCAGCCGCATACGAAGCTTTCGGGAGCAGAGCGAAAGTGTTGCATATTCGCCGTATTGCGTCGTGCCCATCCTACAGAGCGTCAACGCTACGTCGCATCAGCTGTCGTGCGCCAAGACTCGCCACACGTGCCGCATTGTTTAAAGCCCCGACAAACGACTAGTATTAAAATTTCTGTTAATTTATAAAAATATATTAATAATAAACGATGGTGCGCGGGAGTAGAGTGCAAAAAGGCGAGCATATCGCGTTTACGGCCTCGCGCTGAACCGATTACACGTGATTGCGAGCCCTTCTCAAAGCACAGAGTGGTTAACTTTTTGTGCGCTTTTTGTGCGCTTTTTTGCTCGTCACGCACTTGTGGGGGCGCACGCCACTAAGAGGACTGGTCGCAAACGCCCACGTCATCACAGCTACAAGAAGCTTCACGTCCTCTTTTTTGCTCGCTGCACGTCTTAGACGGTCACGCTGCGCTTCAGCCAGAACGCGTCCCCGCCAGCGTGGATTCGCCAATCACACAGCAACGTAACAAAAGCTGACGCCCCCAAAATGATAAAATAAAAAAAGAGAAGGGCCACCGCCCTTACGACGTGACGAGCACCAAATAAGGAACGATGGTTGTCGTTTGGTTCGCGGGGCTTACCTCGCTCAAGATGATGCCGCCGCTTCCCGTCGCCGTTGTTTGGAAGGTCCACAGCTCGCTGCCGCTTGCCCCAACAACTGTGCTCGAGGCACTAACGTTGCTCGCAAACGTCTGGTTGACCAACGTGAACGTATCGTTGGTGTATTGCAGCTGCCACTGGTAGCCTGTCGATGGATTCGATGGTTGTGGAATCGTAAAGTTCGTGCCATTTGAGACGAACACCGCGTTCACTGATGCTATCTTCAGTGTCGTACAGTTTATCGTGTAGTTCACGCTGTTTGTCGTTTGATTTGCTGGGCTTACGTAGTTGAACGTAATGACACTGGTTATCGGCTGAGTTCCCTGGAAGGTGAACACGGCTGCACCCGGCGCTCCAAGCAGTGATGTGCTGCCGGCCATGTACGTCTGATTGACCAACGTTACGGCAGCGGTGTTGTACGTCGGCTGCCACTGGTAGCCCGTCGATGGGTTCGATTGCAGCTGGATTGTAAAGTGCTGCCCTTGCATGACGTCTAAGTGGGTTGCGTTACCAAGCGCCGTTGTGTTACCGAACGCCGTGCCAAGTGCCGTGGTGTTACTAACGGCCGTTGCATTCGTACTTGGACTCGGGCTTGGCGACGTCGACGTGGTACACCCAGCGCACCCTACCGCTAATGCGAGAGCGATTACGACGATCAAACTCGCCGCTATATTCTTTTTCATATTTATTCCCCCAGATTTTGTTCTAGTACGGTACAAACGACACGACGACACTTAATCGTTTTCATATGCGCGTGTTTTTTGGACATCTGTGGCGGGAAAACCGCCTTTTGGCGCTGCAGATGTCGCGAAGCCGGCGAATTCCTTCACGCGGCGCCGAAAGGAGCTACAGAGCGGCTACGCGCATGCGTCAACGTGAAAACGACGCCCGGAGACGATCCATGATCGCCCAATTAAAGCGGTCAAAATAGCGCTTGAAACCTTTCAGCGGCAGGTGACCCCGGCACGAGTGTCAGCCACGGGAGATCAATAATGAGATGCCGACGTATTCGGCGGAAGGCACGCAACCACCCCGCCGATAACTAGCGTGGGTCCGATGATCATCCACATGACCAATGTGGATGGCTCCATTGCTTCACGGTGCGTTTTTCCCTGCAACCGGCGGCGCTACCGCCTGCTCCTTGTTCGCATCAAAATGAGCTGGCTCCGACTAAGAACAGTATGAATGTTAGAATTCCGAAAAGACTGAATATCACAACTCCACGCTCCGATAATCATGAGCGCTGCTCCGAGTATCTTCCGTGTTTCGAGCGCGCCCCGGGACTCCCGCTATTGAGAAGATGAAGACACCGGCTGCAACTGCATAAACAGACAACGCTCCTGACGCCGTGGATGAGGATATACGCACGACTCGACTCGTTCCACCCTGATTACGTCTCCCCACTGCTCAGCGAACTTTCTCAGGTCTGCAGGGATAAAATGGCACGTGCATCGGGCTAAGATACTCTTCTGCTTTCGCGCCCTCAGATTTCGGTGCTAAATCGGAACGCTTAAGCTCGTGGCGCTTAAATGGCTACGCTCTGAAGCACCGAAGGAAGCACAATGGCCACCCTACCTCAACTTCTTGCGGTCGTGATACCACTCGCCATCGCGGCTATGATAAGCCCGTTGGCGATCATAACGGTCATGACGGTACTCAGCTCAGCTGAACACCGGCTTAAAAAAGGCGCGATCTTTGTCGCAACGTACTGTGTCGTGTTTTCGCTGATATGCCTTGTTTTTCTTGCTCTCGGAAGCCTGACGACGACCGGTGGCAAGCCATCGTTGACGACGGTGACGATCGACTTCATCCTCGGTCTCCTCCTCCTCTACGCAAGCGCGCGTTCGCTCCTCAAGAAACAGGAATCAAAAACTTTTGACGCGACCGCAATGGGCTCAGGAGCATTGCTCTCTATGGGCATCGTCTTCGGCTTCGGCAACATCTTCTCATCGCTTCCGGCTCTCGCCGCAAGCAAAGATATCGGCGTCGTCGTGCTATCCGTTCACGACAAAGCGATCGCCTTTTTCCTGGTAATGGCCATAGCGCTATGCTGGTGTTGGGGGCCACTCGCCGTTTATGCCGTGACGCCCCGAAATTTCGACCGCATCTTCGATCCTATCATCCGTTTCTTGAAGAAACACGGCAGTCAGGTGATTGCCGTCGTGTTCTTCCTCGTCGGCATCTTCCTTATCACGCGTGGCGTGACGTCGGCAATGATGTTGTAGGCCGATCCGGCACATTGACGCAGGCTCCTCCTGAGCCCGGTCGTGCGACGTGCTTTCGACCCCGTTAATCGCTTGCGCGGGGGGGGTATGCTAGCAAAGCCACACTTCACCAACCTCCCTAACGTCTAACCTCGGCAGTCTTTCTCGGCATAAGAATGGGGGCTTATGTGGTCTTCAAAGTAGTCTCCGAACGGCATAACCACGTGAACTGCTTTTGCAGCGAACGGTCACGCGCTTGAACAAGCAAGAAGAAGGTGTCATTTACGCTATCGAACTGATGGGGCACTCAACCTGTAATGTCGACATCTTTCCAGTACTGACATCATAGCTCAGGCAGATGCTTGTATGCGACCAGGCAGCTCCTGAAACCCCGTGCGTGAGAATGTACACCCGGTTAGATTCGTCCTACTGTACGCCATACTGCTCACAAAATTTTCTGAGATCACTGAGGTTGAAATAGGCCCTAATCTTCTTGGCGGGTTTTTCTTCTTTCGGGGTGCTGCGCAGCCAGTTCTTGGAGCGCTGCCGACGGTTAAGGCAAACTTGCCTCCTAAGCGCCAAGTCACTGCATCTAGCAGTAGCGTTTCGAGGATGTTTGGTGTTTTGCGTGTAATTTATGCTTAGTCGCGGAAGGCGAATCATAACGGTTAAATGGCAGCGCGGGCTTAGCACGACTCCGCAGGCAGCCGCTTCTAATAAAACGATTTGGAACTGCTTACACAAGGGGTTCAATTTGTGCAGCTGGCGATAACCCGATTGCAAGGCCTGCTGAAAGTGAAAAAAAAGAAAAAAGGGAGTAGGAGGTAGTTACCCCCTTCACGACCCCTGCAACGCCTGTAACTCCTGTATCAGATTCTGCACCTGCGGATAGAGCTGACCCTGCGCGGCACACGTCCGCACCCAGTCGTCGCTGTCCGGCTTTCCGGTCTTGGCACAGCCGTCCATCCGCGGCAGCACTGTCTTTTGCAGCGTCGTAGCAGCCCCCCCGTAAAGGTTGAATTTCACCTGAAGCTCAGTAACGCTCACCAGAGAAAGAAGGGCGGTCTTGGTGCCGGGTATGAACGCTGAGTTAGGGAGGTGGTTAATGGTGTTCTTGAGGGCGTTGATGTCGGCGAGGACGCTCGCCTTGCTCACCACCTCAAACGCGTGAATGTTGGCGGCATAGGAGTTTTCTGCGCCGTACGTCACTGCTAAGTCGTTCCACGTGGTGCCGTTTAGACTATAGAAGCTCTGGCCGGGTATAGCGTTTGGCGCGTTGTCATCGTAGCCAGATTCCTTGTACTGTACGGGAACCGGATCGTTGTCTCCTGGCGTGGTGAACTTTACCACCACAGCGAACTTCTCACCCTTCGTCAGTGGCACAGTCGTGCTCAGGCTCTCGGTGTAGTACCCCGCGTAGGCGTACCCCGCATTGGAGGCCGTGCCCGAGATGGTCGACATAAGGGTACCGCTTGTTGGGTTGCTGGAGTTTGTGGGGGTAACGTAGACCTGTGCCGTATACTGGGTGTCCTCAACGGGTGCCCAGAAGCTTACCGCATTAAGCGTCCCGGTGGAGTCAGCTGTAAAGACGTTGGCTCCGTAGGCGGTCGAAGAATTGCCCGATCCAACGCCCCCTTCCATTCCAAAGGGGTCGTACTGGTAGTTCGTCGTGTAGTTCGTCGTGGGTTCAGCGGTGAAGACGGAGTTTTCCTGGTAGCCCATGTTTAGGTCGTAGTACGAAACGTAGAAGTACCCGGACTGACCAAACGACGTGCCCCAGCTGTTCTTTACGATCCATGCCCCGTTTCCAGGCGGGGTTGTAGAGAAGTTCATCTTGGAGTAGTTATCATCCCAGCCCACTATAGTCACAGCGTGGTTGGCCGTGTTTTTATCAGCTATGTTACCATCGTAGTACGCCGCTGTAGTTGGATTATAATAAGCGGAGGGGGCGAGGCCTGCAGTCACATTCCACTCGAAGCCGGTAAACACACCACCATACGTCATCAGCGCAGACTTTATGGCGTTGTTGTCCAGTGGTGACTGCTTCAGCGGCAGGAAATAGACGTTCTGAACGTGCATCGCTATCTGAGATGTGGTCGGGCTGGAGGTGCACGATAAATTGTACGGGTCAGACGCACTCGTCACCGGCCCTGCGTAGATCGTAGCGCCAGTGGCATCCGTCATGGTGGTGCCCCACCGGGCGAGGTAGGCGGTTGACATCGCTGAATCGCCGCCGGCACAGCACGTGTAGTCGAAGTCGGCCAAGTTCTTTAGATTGTTCTCTGAGTATTGCGTGGTCAACCCTGGCAACAGATACGACTCGAGCGAGCCGAACGTGGCAAACGTCCAGCAGCTTCCGCACTGGCCCTGATTCTCCACCGGACTCACCTTGTTCAGGGTGCGAAGGTCGTACGTCGCGGGGTATGTTTGCGCCTGCGCCGCCGTAATGCTCGAAGCGGTGGGCGTTTTCGAAAGTTCATAAGGTGGCGGCACCCATCCGAGACCGAGTCCGTCGGCCGTTTGCGTCGCCACTTTTCCGGCCGACTTGTTCTGCTGATATTGCACATAGGCAGGGTTTAGCGGCGCAGTCTGCAGCGCTGCCGGAAGCGAAGAAGACGCGCTTGTTTGCACAGCAGGAGCGCTGCCGCCACTCCTCGCGAGCACCAACCCCGCCGATCCGACAGAGCCTAGCATAAGGATCACCAGGGCAAGTGCACCCCATTTTGATCGTAATTGCATTTGTTCACCTACCTCTTTATTATCGTTAGGGGCTGTAATCGCCCGTGTGCGCCGCGTTGTAGCGGTATTGCATCGCGTCGGTGTGTGCTGCTGCAGGAACGGTTACAGCGCCTGCGAATACCACTGTAATCAGAAGAATTACTACAGAAAACGAGAGGATTTTGTTTACCTGCATAATTGCCCCATAACACGTTAGACGCCCAACAACGTGTCAGAGGATACGATAAAGACTCCGGTTTACGTTGACAGACGAAACTGTGCTATGGCGGTGTTCAAATGATCGAAAAAAAATGAACGCGTTCGAACGATCAGACGGCGTTCGATCGCTTTCTTTTTTCCACCGCCGTCGTTACAGCCGCTTGACTGATGCCTCCTTGGCAAGCTCTTTCGCTCAAATTCTGTAATTTATGCTTAGTCGGGGAAGCCGCATCGTATGGTTCAGTGTGCAACCGCTATGCACGCACTATGTTAGCCGCAGATCCTTACCCAGATCTTCATCGTGATGTTGCCATGCCAACCCACGAGCTCCTCGAGATTCGTCACAGCAAAATCTCGTCACCGTGCCGAAGCAGATTACAGCTACCCACCGATACGGTGCCCTAAACGTTCTCAAAGCTTGAGGATTCTTACGAGAACTTCGCTCTTCTGATGGAGATGTTTGCCATCCTCAACTGTCCCCTACTCCAAGCAGAACTCGACGTTTTCAAGTCGGTACCACCTTTGGTGAGGGCGCCGATTACGGCTTGCAGGTCGCACAGCAATTAGGGATATACTCGTTGTGTCTCGTGACGTACGACCTCAGCTGGGAACTGCTCTACTACCGCACGCAGCCGAGCGTCTACGACAATTACGATCGGTATCTGGAGAGAGACGCGCGCTTCAGTTGGTAAATTTCTACAGGTCACTTCCTCTTAAAGTTCCCTAGATAGCTCTTGCCGCCACACGCACCTGAGGGACCAATCGGCTCGGCAGCTTCGAACTGGATAATCCGCAATTTATAGGATTCTTTTTAAGATTGGAGCATTTAATGAGCTTCTTAAAAGGATGCCAACGATCGTCAGTGCTCGCAGACGCTTGCCCTACCCGAACCTCCTATTGGTTACCTCTGTCACGCAACCGTTCCATCACCCACGCCCTGCGGTAGATGAGATAGCCGACAAGCACCGCGAGCGCCACGATGACCGCGACGTTGAAGTACCTGGATAGGCGCGTGATACTGTGCCAGTGAGGCCCGAGCGCGACGCCCGCGTACGCGAAGGCAAAGCAGAACGGAAGCGACCCCAGGAAGGTATAGACGGAGAATCTCCTCACGTCCATCCGGACGATGCCGGCAGGAAATGAGATATACGTGCGGACGACGGGAAGCAGCCTACTGATGAAGACGGCACTTTCCCCGTGCTTTGCAAACCACTGCTCACCACGATCAAGCTCATTCTTGCGTATGAGCACGTATTTGCCGTAGCGTTCGAGCAGCGGCCTACCACCGTACGCCCCGATTCCGTAGGCAATAAGGGAGCCAGTTAGGCAGCCGAGCGTACCGGCAAGAGTGATGCCCAGAAGGGTAAGGTGCCCCTCCCAGACGACGTACCCGGCGAAGGCCATAATGACCTCGCTCGGTAGTGGCAAGCCGGTGCTCTCAAGCGTCATCCCGACGAAAACGCCTCCATAGCCGAGCTGCTCGATGACGGCGATGACGAAGTTGCTGAGCGTCTCAAAGATGTTAATGGTGACAGCGAGCACGCGTCACCTCCTGTCCAGCAGTCAAGCGAGGCCTTGCGATCGCCCAAAAGATCGCTTTTCTGCCGGTTCTAACCTCGATATGCAACGTGCTTCCTCACAAGAGCATCTGCGTCTTAGGATGTCTAACTGCGCCAAGGAGGCGGCAGAGCGTGACGATGCCCTCTACGTCGTAAACTGAGCCACGCAGGTGATAATAAGACTTACTACGATGCTGACAGGATCATCCGGGAGAGATGCCAACGCTCTGGGTTCAAGCCAAACGCTTAGAAGCAGACGAGCGCTACGTAGCCGCGCGCGGAACGAGCGTGCAAAAAAGAGGAAAGAAGGGAAGGGGCCCCCCTCACCACTACGAAGCTGTTTTTGGCCACACGAGTTGAATGTCCGAGACGACTGCAACTCCGGAGGCCCTGCCGGTTGCCGACATTGGGTACGCCGATGGGTAGCTCTGCAGGAATACCTGTATCACTCCCGCGTAAACGCCCGAACCGGCGGAGGTCTCTTTCACGACGGCTCCCAGCGGCATCCGCGTCTCGGTCGTGCCGACGCCGCAACTGGTCCGCCCGTGCACGGATGCTATCGTGAGGAGGTTGTAGTACCAATCGGCTGGTTCTAACACTAGGCGCGCTGCCCCACCACTGGTCGTTGTTAAGCAGTAAGGGACGGTCGTCCGGATGATGACGGGAGTCTGCGAGAGGTTCTGCCACTGTTGCGGCGTTATCTTTCCAGCGAGGCGGAACTGAACGCCAACAGAAGCAACGCTCGTTTCGGAGTAAACGCTTGATGCCTGCCACGCCAGATTCGTCGAGAGCGCGTTGAAGACCGATCTCTCCGTGTGGGTCCCGGTTCCGGCCTCTATGAAGCCATATGCCTCGTGGTAGTTGTACTGCCAACCAGTCCACAGCTCGTTCGTGCCGACGTGCACGGTGCAGTAGGCGGACGGCGAGGTCTGAACTGTGTTCGTCTGTTGCTGCGGCTGGGCGGATGCTGGTGCCGCCGATACGGAGACTGCGCTACATATGGTCAGCGCCATGATCGAAATCATTAAAAAGGCTAAGAATTGGCGATTCATACGTTTTCACCTCCTTTTCGTTTGATGGTAGTGCGCGTATCCACCACCGTTTTTTAAGCTTGTTAGTTTACGCCTTCGAGCGATAAACGCTGTTATCCCCAAGAGCGGTTGCAGCAGCCTGTGAGGCAAGCATTCGTCACTCATTTAGGGTTGCGCTCACAACCTTCAAAAGCTCATCAGGATCGACGGGTTTCAGAACGTAGGCGTTTGCTTGCAAAATCAGGGATCTCAGAGCACCGTCCAAACTGGCGTCGCCTGTGACCATGATCGTTCTCATCTTGGGGTCGATTTCCCGCAATTGCTCGAGCAGTTGCGTGCCATCCATATCGGGGAGGTTAATGTCCAAAAGCGCAAGCTCGTGCGAGCCACTTTTGCATTTCTCAATCGCCTCGTGACCGGTTTCTGCAGTTTCCACGTTGTACCCGTGCTCACTTAAGATGTGCATAAAACCGGTCAATATCTCTCGGTCATCGTCGACTACCAATATGGTCAGTTTTCCCACGAGTTCACCTCTTCGTTTTTGCTTTGTCTGGCTCCCGTTTCATGAGTGTAGCCCCTACAGGACCACGCTCTCTGATGAGGCGACGTGATACTCAAACAATTCTTGCCCCCACGCAATCGCCTCTGTATTTTGGCTTGTTAACGTATAGGAATAATCAAACGCACCGTCTAAACGATAGAGCGCAAGCGCCATGAACGCGTCAGCGACGACCAAGACAAGTTTGGGATTGTCTCTGGTCTCATAGAGCTCAAGGTTCTCGCTGCGTGCCTTGCTCAAACGTTCACGACCGATCTCGTCAATCAAATGGTGCGACACCTCGTCGGTAAGCACGAGCGCCACGTGTTGTTGGCGAGCAAACTGCTCAAGCACTAGTTCGCCAATGTCCTGAATGTAGAACGGGGAAACCAGTTTTACGACTTTACTGTCTCGAAACAGCTCGACAAAGTGGCGCAAAGCTTTAAAAATATCAGTGGGGGTGCCTACGATAAGTGTAGCATCGCGTAACGACCCGATCTTGTCAAATAGATGATCGGGGATCCCACCCATGTCGTGCTCGAACCAGAATGCTTCATCCCTCATTAGCACCGCCATCGCACCTTGAAAATCAAGGACTTTGCGTGCAGCGCTCCTGCCGAGGGGGGTCACCATGTAGTTTCTGTTTGTATCTTGTCGAATGATATGACTCGTTTCAAGTTCTCGCAACGCGTGTACGATAGCGGGAGAGGAGAGCTTGAGCTCGTCCCGCAGCTCGCGAAGCGATTTCATCCCTTCATTCATCAAGAGGAGGATGTCTTTTCGTTGGTCAGAGCAAACGGCGAGACGGATGACCTTGTCTACGTCTAAGGTTTCTTTCATATCCGTGTATCTAACTCCCTACGAGCGGGCATCGCCTATGCATTCACCTCGATAGCATTTAGTCTTTGTTATCGCGAGACGCTCAGCCTTGTACCGCACGAACGAACCGTTCTGCTGTTAATGGAGATAAGCAAAGAGACTGGCCGAGCCCCGTTGTCCCTTCTTGTTTCATCTCTCTGACGTCGCAGCCTTAGCCGATAATGACCGTGTTACGCTGCACGTGTGGTACGATCTGGCCGCCACGGTGCACCATATGCACAGCGAGAGCGCAACGCATCCTGAAAGCCCGATCGCGCGTTCGAAGAAACGATTCACGAAAAACAGGTGAACCGCAGCTAACTAACTATCGTGTGAAGTGTCCAAAAAATAACTACTCTGGTGATGGATGGATTTCGCCGCCCCCCCTAGATAATGGCTCAATACCGAAGAAGAGCAGCAATTTTAGGGAATCTTGGAGGGACAAAAGAGGGCTGTTCGCCATGTGTTCCAAATGACAACGAATGTGAGTCAAGATGGTGGCGTGGTCTCCCATAAAAAAGAACGTGCGGGATTTTCCGTGTTTAGAAGTTCGGAGCAGTATGCGCACTTTTTTGCTGAAATCCTCTCTATTTGACTCTGTCTGCATTCAAGTGGTATACGAAAGAGCTACGACTGACCTTTCTAGTAGCAATTTGAGGACTAAAACACCGTGCTGTGGCCTCGGTTCTCAAACAGAAGCAGCTCAGCGAATTGAGGCAAACGGGGCTTGTCATAACGTCCGTTCAAACGTCGATGCAAAAAAGGGGGGGTGGAATCCCCTCAATGCAGCGTGCCGCGCACCTGTCGAGATTCGATTCGGCATGGTATCTGCGTGCTTCACCACACTCAGCGTGAGCGCATTAGCTCAAGCCACAACACAGACGCGAGAGAGCACCGCGGGATAAGATATATCTTCTTTCTGCGCACTTTAAAGACAAGCACCGTTATGATACGCATAATACTCGTTGTCGATGATCCAAATAGTGCGCAGGATATCCAGAACCGATTGCAGCGGATGTGCTACGACGTCGTCACGGCGACCGCCGACGAAGTGCTCACGCGCGCAGATAAGTTACGACCCGACGTCATCCTCATGGATGTCAGGTTAACGGGAGGGGCGGACGGGATCGAAGTTGCACAACAAATCAAGAGTCTCGACGACATTCCGATCATCTTCATTGCCGCCAACGCTGACGAGGCGACGGTGCGGCGGGCAATTGCGGCTGAACCCGACGGTTTTCTCATCAAGCCGTTAGATGAGCTTGAGCTCCTCGCTGCCATTGATGTGGCAACACGAAAGTATCGAAAAGAACGACAAGCGCGGGTCGCTGACAGTCGCCTCCGTGAGATCACCGATGCGCTCCCTGTAGTCGTGTATGAAACAGACGCAACTGGTCGTATGACCTTCGCGAATGCGACGGCCTTTGACATGTTCGGCTACACGAAAGAAGAGTTCGAAGCGGGGATGCCT
>Ga0224515_1000014_pt1 | contig 62755 bp, 47 predicted proteins | sample IRFST25metaG_FD_179880 | JGI IMG/M metagenome (GOLD analysis project Ga0224515, IMG submission 179880) | Peat soil microbial communities from Stordalen Mire, Sweden - IR.F.S.T-25 | ecosystem: Environmental > Terrestrial > Soil > Wetlands > Peat | place: Sweden: Norrbotten County, Stordalen Mire...
CTTGGCTGTATCGTGCCACATCGGCCTCCACCATCATATGCACGAGTGCCTCAAACGAGGTCTCGGGTGCCCAGCCCAACCTGGCACGGGCTTTTGACGCGTCTCCCTTCAAATCAGGTACTTCTGCGGGCCGCATAAATCGCTCGTCGATTGTGACGTACTTCTCCCAGTCCAAACCGACGTGATCGAATGCGAGCGCGGCGAAGTCCCTCACCGAATGGTTCTCGCCGGTGGCGATCACGTAGTCATCAGGCTCATCCTGCTGCAGCATGAGCCACATCGCCTTCACGTAATCGCCGGCAAAACCCCAGTCGCGGCGCACTTCTAGGTTGCCTAAGCGAAGCTCGTTCGCCTGGTTGCAAGAGATGCGCGCGACTCCGTCTGAGATTTTCTTCGTCACGAACTCTATGCCGCGCCGCGGAGACTCGTGGTTGAAGCAGATACCGTTACAGCAATACAGCCCGTAACTCTCTCGATAATTGATCGTCGCATAATGCCCAAACACTTTTGCTACGGCATACGGACTTCGCGGGTGGAATGGCGTGATCTCACTTTTCGACGGCTGCGGCGACGTGCCAAACATTTCGCTGCTCGAGGCCTGGTAGAACCGTGCCGTGGGGCAGAAGTGCCGCACCGCTTCCAGGACGCGAACGACGCCAAGTCCGGTGACGTCGCCGGTCAGCTCCGGCTGGTTCCAGGACGTGGCGACAAACGATTGTGCGGCAAGGTTGTAGACCTCATCAGGCATGGCGGTCTGCAGCGCGATGTTGAGCGACGACTGGTCGGTGAGATCGCCCTCGAGCAGCACGAGCTCATCTATGATCGCCTCTATTCGCGTCTCATTGGGGGTGCTTAGTCGCCTCACTAGACCGTAGACTTCATAGCCCTTTTCAAGAAGCAGTTCAGCAAGATATGAGCCGTCTTGTCCTGTAATGCCGGTTATCAGTGCTGTCGGCATGATCCCACCATTCTTTCAATCAGTAGTTCGTTGATCGTAGTACCCCTATAAGAATATGCCGTCACGCTCAAATGCCCATCGGCTGGCAATGAAGCCCGTTCCCATTCAAAGGGGCTTGCTTCGCGACAGAACTATTTCGTCTGGCGCATCGGATCGTTGGCCAAACACACCGGGGGCGCGCGAGAGGGCGCGCAGCCGATCTTGTTGCTCACGCACACGTGCGCCAGAACGCACAAGCGTCCGTTTGGTCACGTGACGGTGACAAAAAGGTATACTGACCTATACACGTTCGCGTCGCCCTGCTTGTACAAATCAAACGCCAATTTTTGCCCCGAGCCTCGGGTGGTGGCCGTAAATGAGATCGAGCCTTGCCATTGCTGTGTGTTAGCGAGGCCGAAAGATTGGTTCGAAATAGTTTTGTTGGCCAGCGTTGCCACCAGCGTGTAGTCGACGTCCGCGTTCTCGTGATTGACGACACCGACGGTCACATTGGCTTTCTGGCCGACTGTGAGATTCGTCGGATAATCTGAGGCTTTTCCGCTCGCGCCTAACAGGTACAGCTCAGTAAACGGTTCGCCTGGCTGCGGAAGTACGATGATCAGTATCGTTCCGCAAACCGCGAGGATTAAAACGGCCGCGAGCACCCACGTAAGAAGTTTACGATTCACACCTTAGGTCTAATTCCGCGCGCTCGCTCATAAATGTTTTCTTGTGCCGCGAAGATGGCACAAGCAACGCTGCTGCACGCTTGAGACTATCTCGTGCGGCCGCGAGCCCACACGATGTTATACTGAAGCGTCCCCGCAGATGGGCCGTGATATGGATCGGCGGCCGTACGGCCTGCGTAAAGCGGAAAAAATCAAGTTTGCGTTGTCCTGTGATTGGTTGAGCGACAAGACGCAACCGCGTTTCCCGCGTTGACCCTCAGGAATGACCACCCCTTCTGAACAAACGACCAGGACGCCCTCGGCAACACCACTTCTATATAAGGTGACTCCCTAGAGCTTTAACAGGGTTTTCGCATGAACGGGAGTGCCCGTGGTCAACTACTGACCGTAGCAGTGTCAGTGTGCTTCCTCCTGCTGATCACGACCGCACTTGTGCCTTCTGCCACGATAGCGGGGTCAGATGGACAGTACAAATGCGTCATGTTCAGAGACGATGACGTCACAGCGAACTCGGGTTTTAGCACACTCAAAGCGGTGAACCAGATTCAAATCGACGAGGGCGTTCCGGTAACGCTCGGAGTGATTCCGCTCCCGTCGCTCGCGAGCTATATTGAAAGTAATAGCAGCAATCCCTTAGCAATTGAAAGTAATAGCAGCAATCCCTTAGCAATTGAAAGTAATAGCAGCAATCCCTTAGCAATTGAAAGTAATAGCAGCAATCCCTTAGCAATTGAAAGTAATAGCAGCAATCCCTTAGCAATTGTAAGTAATAGCAGCAATCCCTTAGCATATGAGGAAGGGCCTATACCGTTCGGGGTGATTCCGCTCGCGTCCCTCGCGAACACCAACCAGGGTGATGCAGGGATTACTGCGTTTGTCGCATACCTGCGATCTCTCGCGTCAAACAACCTGTTCGAACTTGCCCAACACGGCTATGATCACCACGATAATCATGAGCTCTACGGTGGGCAAGTACCGAGTGAGTTTCGAGGGATGCCATACGACGAGCAATACGCGGAGATAGCGGAAGGGAAGAACTTAATGCAGAGTGCTTTCGGCACCGCGCCGACAAGCTTCATCCCGCCCTACAACATAGGCGATTACAATACTCTTAAGGCACTCGCTGCCCTCAATTTCACCGTATATTCTTCCTGCCCCGAAGACGTCCAGCCAACGATGCAAGACGGCCAGCTCAGATCGGAAACCCAGAGTATAGCACTCCCGGACCTCAGAGGGAATGCGAGCGCAGTCCTCCAATTGTTGATCAACCAGACTGCGCCGCTGCTCAGCAATCCAAACGTCCAAGACATCGTGGTCGTGTACCACTACCGGTACTTTTCAACTGGACCGTTCGGTGACACAGTAAATTCGACAAAGCTCGGGGTATTAAGGGACTACATACAATACTTAAAAAACAACGACGTCACTTTTGCTACTTTGAACGGCACCCACCCTGCCACGCAAACTTTCGCGTCTTCGTCAAACGCTCCGTCACAGGTTCTTGCGCCACTGCAAGCTGCGCGGACTCAATGGCTGTGGGCACTGCTTTCGGTTGCTGCACCCGCAGGTGTGGTTATATTTTTGTGGAACTTGCAAAAACAAGTTAAGTGATTCAAAGCAATGTGCTAAGTGCGCTAACGTGCAACTCTGCACTGCCGACGCTAACCAAAAGGCGTCGCGCGTGCAAACGATAACCACCAGCGCCACCACAACGTGAAGTGACTGTTTGTCTTCAGACGACGGCAACGAGCAAGCCTGAATGCGGTGAAGTTTATCTATGCCAGATTATACAAGCAATAGCCGTACGACCCATCGCCGTACGACCCGTCTCTAAAAGAACGAGCGCAAGTCCTTTTTTGACTGCAAGCACTGATCGCTACTACAAGCCGAATAGGACTCTTGACGTTTTTTTGCACGATGATGCTCACAAAGCGGGTTTCGTTTGCCGTGCGCTATAGCGGGCCGAGTTGCGCTTGTGCTGACAGCGCCAAAGGCGCCGTTGAGAACGCAGTAATCGCACACTGTTTTCACCGACCGACCTTGACCCTTGTCGAGGTTATCAGCGCTGACAGGCGAGGTTGATCATTGGGGCCGCACCTGGTACAGGTCAACGCCACTCGACGAGTAGATCAAGTTGAAATACGCGGAGGTTGCTACCCGGTTCTGGGCGTTTTGATATGCATTCAGCTGTGTCGCATACAGCGTTCCAACAAGTGCGCCGTCTCCGCGCGTAAAAAACACGTAAGATGGCCCTTTATTCAAAAGCCGGGCTTGTAGCGACGCGTTTATCGGTCCTCGGTTTATAAGCGCATTAAGTGCCAGAGTGTTTTGTTGGGAGTAGTTCTGAAGGCTGAAGTAGTCTCCAATGGGGAAGAACGCATAAACGGAAGCATTGCTGACGGTCTGATTAAAAAAGTCATAGCCTGACAGTTCGGACGGACTTACATAGTTGAAGCTTTCGTTGCCATATGCGACAACGACGTGCAACATCGGCCCACCGAGCAGGATTAGGACCACGGCTACCTGCACCACGCGAAAACGCGCGTTTTTTACGAGGAAATAAACGAGCGCCGGAAGTATCAGCAAGAAACCGCGGAACAGCAGCTCCCCGCTATACCCAGGCAACATGATTATTGGTGCTGTGCCAATAAGCAGCGCGATGAAGACTGCGTCTATCTTTTCAAACTTCCGAGTCCGGATATAACGATAGACAAACCATGCAGTCCCGACAGCGGCCACAAATAAGGCCCAAAAGATACCTACGTTTGAAATAAACGTGTGAGTCGCGCTGCTGACAGCCCCTAGAACGCTTCTCCCCGCGACAATTCCTGGCTGAACTCCTTGCGAAACAGCTGACGGAAGACTTTCCGTTATCGGCGCTGCCGCCTCAAGGTGGAATATATAATCAAAATATGCGGCAGAGCCGAACAGCATCCAGCCGATAAAACCCAGCACGTACGGCGGCACAAATCGGTCGAGTCTCACCTTTGCAACAACTCGGGAAGAATACGCCACTATGAAAAAAAATACAAGGAGGGCAAAAGAGGTGAGGAAGTGCGTTACCACGAGCGACAGAAAAGTGATGGATAGGAGAAACGCAACAGCAACCGAGGGATATCGAATCGTTCGCGTCGGCGCGCGAATCACGTGGGCGAACAAGATCGCCAAAAATGCGAGAAAGAGAATATACGCCACCGACTCAGAACTCAAGTAGTCTTGTCCGACATAATTCATTATGTAGAACAGGAAAAGCGCCAAATAGGTTTGCCTCTTGCTAAAGAATCCGCGGTAGAGAACGTAGAGGAGGATTCCATACGTCGCCTCCACAAAGGCGGTATAGTACTTAACGAAGACGAGCTGCGCCTCTGATGAGGCCAACACCTGAAATGTAGTGGAAAAGAGTGCCCAAGCGCCTGGCCAGTTAAACAACGTCGAAACGTTGGGATTAATGGTGCCGGTGGCCGTCACTATAGAGGTAAGCCCCATGACGATGTACGTCGATTCAAACCTCGGAAACGGCTCGATTAGCGCCGGCGTGACAAAAAGAAACGTTATCAGAAGGGCCACCTGACTCACAAAGAGCACGTCTCTCCATCGGCCTTCGCCTGGTGTCGCGAGGTTGACGATAAACGCGATGCTCAGGATAACGCTTGCAAAATAAAAAACGGGGGGGAGACTAGCGGCCAATCCGAAGCTGCCGACCTGCAAACCACTCATTTTAATCGGAATGAGAGCGAGCGCCCACAGCATCCACGACATTGCGGTGAGTAGTGCTGCGACAAGCAGTTTCGTCCTCACAGTTACTGCCATTTCAGCATCCCCCAGCCTTACTAACCGTTCCGATAGGGCAAGCACGCCTTTCGAGAACCAGATTCGTTTCGCACAATGTCTCAATGTGCTCATAAGCTTTGCCATCCCCGGGTGTCAAGCGATGACGTGCACTCGCGACGAGCGCACGTTGAGCGGGAGCAAGATAGCTGCCTGGGTAGCAGATGAGCAAAACGGGAGCGTGCAAGCGCCGGCGTCCACCCACGAAATGCATCACTTTATCTATCCAAAAAACAAACGGCCATCACAGCGCCCCGCAGAAAGTGCCTGCGCAGGCAGCGCACGAACGTCAGAGGGAATCTTCCGTGGACGTCACCACCATAATATGTGCATATTCGCTCGAACGGTACCACCACCTGCTCGACACGATCGAATCCCTCGTTCATCAGCTGCATCCGGTCGGTGAGATTATCGTCGTCATTGACCAGAACACGACCCTCTACCGCCAGGTGGCCTCTGATGCGGGGGTATACGGCTGGCACAACGTGAAACTCAAGTTCAACGAAGAGCTCAGCGGCGTGTCCTATGCGAGAAACGTGGGGATTAGGGAAAGCAGCGGGGATATCATAGCGTTTATCGACGACGACGCAATCGCCGACCCCAAGTGGGTGCAGGCGATAGTCGGGTCTTTCGCAGGCGACGCGCGCGTGGGCGCGGTAACAGGGTTGACCGTCCCACGATGGGAAAGCGATGGTTCATGGCTGCCCGAGGAGCTGTACTGGATGATTAGCTGCTCGTACGTCACCTCGGCAACGACGTACGAGGTCGAGCGTAGTTTCGGCATGAACATGGCCGTCAAACGAACGGTGCTTGACCGCGTCGGACTCTTTGACGAGCGCCTCGGGCTGATGGGAAAAAAGTGGCTTGGCGGCGAGGACACCGAACTCGTCTGGCGGGTGAGCAAAGCGGGCTTCAAAATCCTGTGTAATCCCGATGTGAAGGTCTTCCACGCGATCCCGGAGAAGAGGCTCAAAATCGACGCTTTGCTCAAGCGGGCGTTTGCCGGCGGAACGTCAGAAGGACACATGATAAAGGTTGCTAGACATCGCGTCTCCCCGAAAACGAGGCGGCAATACCTTTCGACCCTGCTGTTCGAATTCTTCCCCGCAAAATTGCGCGATGCAATCGCCCATCGGTCCCGCATTGCGCTGAAGCAAGCGCTTCTCGTCGGCATGGTCCTCGTCTTTTGGGGATTCGGCTTCTTTTACGGCTACCTCGTCTAGAATCAAAATGCGCAGAGGGTTCAACAGTTTGGCGGGTGCTAGACCTGAAAACAGCGCGCCCGAAAAGCCCCGGCGCACGAATATCGTTGAAGGCGCCGGGCGCTCCGATAGCGGTGCGAACCGACAATAGCTATATATCGATGACCCCCATTGAGTCTGCGATCACACGTCGGTCATCAACAACCTAAGGAGCATCCGCAGAAGACGTGACACGAAGCAATTCAAGCATCCCTGACGCAGGACACAGTACGAGCCCTGGAGATGCGCCTTTTTTTCAAGTTTACTTCGATTTAGCGCTTATTTCGATCGTTATCGCTGTAGCGGTCATTATCTTTTTCGTTCCCGTCGCTGACAACGCTCCGGCCCGCTCAATCATAGGCCTTACCCTCATATTTTTCATCCCAGGCTATGCACTGCTCGCCGCCATTTTTCCGCTGAAGGCTGACATAACGCACGTCGAAAGGGTCGGCTTTTCGCTCGTCTTGAGCGTCATTATCGTTGGTGGCATGAGCTTCCTCGCGAGCTACACCCCACTCGGGCTACGAGCAGCGCCTGTCGTAGCCGTCGTGTCAATCTTCGCGCTTGTGACAACCGTCAGCGCCTACGTGCGGCGCCGCTCGCTACCCGTGGAGCGGCGCTTTGCCGTCTCTGTTCCTCGCGTTTCAGGCACAAAACGAGCGCCTCCTTGGGGAAAACTTGATGGCAAGCTTGAAAAAACGCTTGCCATAGTGCTCGTGCTTGTCTCAGTAGTCGCCCTATCCCTAACGATTTATCTGGTTGCTGCGCCGACAGGGGGCGAGGCCTACACAGCGTTTTACATTCTCGGTCCCGATGGTAAAGCTCAAGATTATCCCTCTCAGTTTCGTTTGGGAGAGGAACAATCGATGATTGTGGGCGTCACCAACCACGAGCAGCGCGCCATGGACTACACCTTGGTAACCACGTTGAGCGACAACGCCAGCTCGAGCACGCTCTCCACCGAGACACTCCACCTCGCGAACAATGAAAACTGGGAGCAACCCGTGACCGTACGGCCTGACAGAATCGGCGAGGACATGCAGCTGAGCTTCCTACTGTATGGCTACAACGACACAACACCATTGCAGACGACTCACCTGTGGGTAAACGTCACTGCGTGAGCCCTGCGTTGAACCCATAAGCGCGCTACAAAGCGTGGACGCGTCACGCACACTTAAGTATGAGACAGTCCATGTGTCATCGTGTCACTCGCCTCCATAGCGGTCGCCTCGGTGCACGCGCTGTCGATCGCCCCAACCGCAACGGTTATGGAAATCAGTTCGCTTGCGACGATTGCGCTCATGCTTCTCTTTTTCGCACGAGCCACCCTTGTCGAGACGCCCTATTGGAGCAGACACGTTCAGACGGCCTATGTTGCGTTCGCGATACCACTTATCGTTCTTTTTCTCATCGTCATTTTCGTGAGATTTTTGCCCGTATTAACCATGCGATAGGTGGCTCACGCACTCTAGGCTGACAGAAACAGCCTTAAGAACTAACGATCAGAGAGGCATTTGCGTCGAACGCGTTCGTTCGTAGCGCCAAAGAAAAGAGGTGCGGATGCTGCTTCAAAAGATGCGCCATGCACGTCAGCCACTCCGATGGCAGCGCGCTGTATGCTCGTTGCAAATCAACAGCGACGTATCCGTAGTTGCCGTCGGACAAATGCCAGATATTTTCAGACTCGCGACGCAAACGCTCGCGGCCGATTCGCGACAGTGCCCCTGTTTCAGATAAGCACGACTCGAACCAAAGGTCCGAATCTCACAGCTTACCCGCGTACGGTCCAGAAGTTACGGCAAACGCCGTTCGCGTGGGCCGCACGAACCCTACACCTGTCCTCGGTCGGTAACGAAAAAAGTTCGGCGTCGCGCCGAAACTACGGGTGGAGGAGCAAAGCCGCACAACTAGCGGTTTTCCTCCGGCGATGACGCGAGTGACGACACAGAGTGGAGAAGTATCCCCGTCACCGCCATAAGTGTCCCGACGACGATGAAGAGAACCATAAGCATCGCCGGCCCAAACACTACCTTCCCGAACTTAAGAAAGTCATTTATGATATAAACACCGACTGCCAGCCCTGCTGCGATAAGGCACGCGCCAGGGGCGGTGAACGCGAGCAAGGGGTTCTTAAACTCAGCGTTGCGAAACACGCCCGCTAGCACCTGCACGCCGTGCCGCACGGGATGCGCGGAGGAGCGCCCCACGTCATAGCGAACGGTCACTCCTACCTCCGCGATCCGCAGTTGCGCCTTTGCAGCGTCCATGAGCATCTCACTGTCGATCGCGAGCCTGTTTGAGTTAAATCTAAAATATGGCACCGCTTTAATCGAGAATGCGCGGAACCCGCTCTGCGTGTCGGTGATGTCCACATCCTTGCTGAGCGCAACACGAGTAAACTTGTCGAGCACAACCTGTCCAAATCTGCGGTAGCGAGGCGTGCTGTGACCGTCTCCGTCCAAGTAACGGCTCCCGTTGACAACGTCGGCTTCGTCACTCAACAACGGTGCCAAGAGCTTCGGAATGTCATCAGGATCGTGCTGGCCATCTCCGTCGAGAATGACGATGATGTCGGCGCGCTGTTGGCTCGCGTATTTAAAAAACTCGCGCAGCGCAGCTCCCTTGCCCCTGTTCGACTCCTGCGCGATCACTTCAGCGCCAGCGAGACGTGCAACCTGCGTCGTCTTATCAGTTGACCCATCATCAATGACGACGACTTTATCCGCGTATTGGAAGGCGCGCAAGACAAGACTGCCAATCGCCACTTCTTCGTTGTAGCACGGAATGCCAACAATGACCTTCGAGAGCTGTGAAGGTGTAATAACGGCCTCTAGTGCCGTGTTTACATTCTGACGATCCTGCTGAAGTTCCGTGGAGGCCATGGCGCTCGTATGCCCTTTTTGAATGTACGTACTGTTGGGGCTCGTGACATAAAGGTTGCTGTTTGGGCCCTGATAGCTCAGATCGCTGACTAAATTCCGCGCTGATTCGGAGAACGACCTATGCCTTGCGTGCCCTTCGAGGCACGATAAGCCTAGGAATAGAACAACAGGCGCATCTACCCACCATTTAAGCAACGCGCAGTCGGAAGTATTAGGAGCCGTGAGGACAAGATTTACGACGACATAGGAGCTCAGAGTTACCAGCGAACGTAAAATAGAAATACGCGCCTCGCTGCCTTTTGTTATCATGACCGGCACGCACGCGGTGAATCGATGAAGATACTAATCATTACGGCAAATTATTATCCGCGTGTCGGCGGCGTCGAGGTAGTGGTCAAAGAGGTTGCTGAACGACTTGCTCAACGAGGCCACGCGTGTACTCTTCTAACACTCAATACGTGCGCCGTGCAAAAGGAGGAGGAACTCAACGGGGTTCATATCAAGCGGTTTTCTTCGCGCATTAGTAAACGCTTGTTCGAGCTCAGTCCCGAAATGTTTCTTTACTGTGTAAGAAACCGGCGCGCCTTTAGTACGTGCGACGTAGTCCACATACACAACTATCACTCGTTACTAAGCTTGCAGATGGCTTTTCTCCTTAAGGACGTCGTTCGCACGAAAGGGAAGGTAGTTTTCTCACCGTACTATCATGCTGAAGGACATACAAAGGGGGCTAGCGTTTTGCTTAAGATTCTGCGCCCGTTTGGACGATGGATCCTTGGAAATGTTGATGCGTTCATCTGCATATCAGACTACGAAGCGTCATTGATTCAGCTTGATTTTTCGATACCGCGTAAGAAGGTGTGCACTATTCCAATCGGCGTCGGAAAGATAAACAAGAGAAGAACAGCGAAAGAAAGAGGAGGGGTTATTCCACTCCTGTACGTTGGGCGCGTCGAGAAATACAAGGGGATACAATTCATCTTAGGAGCCATGGCCGAACTAAAAGAGGCGCACGGGATTAGCTCATCTCTCACAATTGTTGGGGAGGGAAATTACGCGAACGAACTGAGAAATAGCAGCAAACGCCTTGGTCTTGATGGGGCAGTTAGATGGGTCGCGCGTCTCCCACCGGAAACGCTAGAGCAAGAGTATGCCAATGCAGACATGCTTCTTTTGCTTTCGCAGACGGAAGCGTACGGGCTTGTTGTTGCTGAGGCGCTGGCCCGTGGAACACCTTGCATCGTTAGCAATACATCGGCGCTTACCGAGTTTCTGCTAGAACCTGGATGTTTTGGCATTGATTATCCGCCGAACGAGGAGGCCCTTGCCAACTTGATATTAAACGTTTATAACAATGATGTCACCGTAGGTCAATTGAGTAGAAAGGTGCGAGTATGGGACGAAGTAGCAGGTGACTACTTGCGGGCGTATCGCAGCATAATTGAGACGTGAAACGCGAGCGCTATTCGTCAAGCCATTTCTCGCAATGAACCACGTCCCGCCTATCGTCAATCGCTTAGAACCGATTCAGACCTTGCAAGCGTGTGTAGACATGGCAACTCCACAAGTGAGCATCATAATCCCAAACTGGAACGGGAAAGATGTGTTGCACGCGTGCTTGAATTCAGCAAGCGAACTGGATTATCCAAATTATGGTATTGTAGTGGTAGACAATGGTTCAACTGACGGCTCACAGAATATTATCCGCCGTGACTTCCCTCACGTCCACCTTATCGAAAATGAGCAGAACCTAGGATATGGCGAGGGTCAAAATATCGGCATTAGATTTGCTATGAGAGGTGAGGCCAAATACGTTTTCATACTCAACAATGACATAACGTTAGATCGCAACGCCTTGAAAAAACTTGTCGCTGCTTTTGAAAATGACGCATCCATAGGGATTGCCGGGCCAGTCCTGTACCACGCGGACCGCCCCACCGTTGTCCAAGCAGCAGGAGCGAAGATGAGCTGGGGTACCGGCCGCCCACACTATTTGAAATGGCGAGGTGTAGATGGCGCCTCCGGGAAGACAATGCAAGTGGACTACGCAGGAATGTTTCTTGCCAGTACAGCCCTGTTTAAGCGCATTGGCTGTTTCGATCCCGCGTTCTTCGCCTATTGGGAAGACGTTGACTTATGTGAACGCGCAAAAAAAGCGGGATACAAAATTGTGTGCGTCTGCACTGCAAAGGTTTGGCATAAAGAGGCCTACACGGGGAGAAGGGCACTTGGCCTCCGCACGTACTATCACACGAGAAATCGATTCTGGATAGAGAAAAGGTACGCGTCTCCACGCGAACGGCTGCTATTCTACCTGTTCTTCTTTCTTGGAGCAATCTGGTTTGACAGCATGTGGTTCCTGTTCTTCGACAAGAATGTGGAAGCATTCAAGGCTCTCTTGAAAGGCGCTTCTGACGGACTAATTCAAAACGGATAGCACAGCTATATCTCTGACATTCGGACACGAAAGAACTCGATGATAACAATGAAGGGGGTATTTTTGCACGCACTCAAATCATTAGCTGTCGCCCGACGTTTTATCTGCATCGGAGCTGATCTGTGATAGAGCGACACGCACACAAGTCAGATCCCAGCGAATCCGAGCGTCGCGTCATAGGTCCTTCGTTAAAGGCGGGTTGCGAAAAAGGTGTATCATCGGCCAAGAAGATCTGTGGATAGCAAGTTTGTCTAGTATGATTTACAGCCGAAAACGTGCATGGCTGCAGTCGCTTTACGATAGCACACTAAACGACGAGTAAGGTCGTCCCCGCCGTTCACACATATCGTCAATAACAGGATTTGTGTTCAAGTCAAACACCGTCCGAGAGGCACAAGCACAGCTGTATAATTCTGTTATGCGCCGTGCCATTTCGCGAATTGACAAGAGGGTACTGCGGTGAAGGTTAGCGTAGTCATACCTACATACAACAGGGCACACCTTGTGGGAAGGAGTATCGAAAGTGCCCTAAACCAAACGCATCAGGATCTTGAGATATTGGTTGTAGATGACGGGTCTATCGATGAAACCTTCGACGCTGTCAAGCCCTTCCTGCAGTACCCGCAAGTGCGCTACTTTCATCACGAAAAAAGACGAGGGCATCAGGCTGCACGTAATACTGGAATAAAAAATGCAGGCGGCGAGTATATTGCATTTCTGGACTCCGACGACACTTGGATTCCCAAGAAACTCGAATTGCAGCTATCAGCAATCAGCAAGAAGGGCTCAAATTGTGTTGCGTTGACCGCAATGTGGTGGATCGCAGAAGATGCTTCAAAAAAGACGAAGTACTTGAAGAAATATGAAGGCCGCGTGTACCCACAAATGCTTGCTGAACCAGGGCCAAATTTTTGTTGCATGTTGGCGCCAGCAGCGTGCCTCAAAGAAATTGGCTTTCTAGACGAAAGCACTCTCGCACTGGCAGATTGGGACACGTGCATATCCCTTTCGCGGCTTTACGAGTTCACTACCTTAGACGAGCCGTGCACCATATATTACGGAAACCAGCCAGATTCTATCTCAAAAAATGCCCTTGCAAAGGCGCTCGGCTGGCTGCACATCGTTGAGAAGAATCAGGACGACATGCAGCGATTTATCGGGCGGCGCGGTGTGGCGCGACACCTTAGGATAATCGCATTCCTTTTTGATGCTGGAGGAGACTTCGCCCGCTGCAAAGCATACGTGCTGAGAGCGTTCAGAACTGACGACAAAAATCCAGCGTTGTTTCTTCTGGCACTCTCAACGTTATTCGGAGAGGGCGCGTTTCATTTTGGCAAACGTGTTACCACGCCCATCTTCAAGCGCTTGTTGTCCACACCACCGGAATTTGGGGCGTAGGCCAAAGAGCTCGGTACCAGCACGAATGCGACGCGATCACGGCCGAGGTATACGACGCACCAAGCCCCCCCATAGCGTCCGGACCCCCAATAAAACTTGACGTGCGGATCGAAGAGCCGGCGCTGCAGCGTCGAGGGCACGCTTGCAAGCGACCGAAACGCCCTCACGCGACGTCAATGCTATGGTCCTTATGCAAATAAACAATATTTAAGAACAAATACGATCGGGTTAGGAATAATGGAAGCTCCGAGTGAAGACCGAAAGCCTCGTTATTCTGTTCTTCATCTAATTGATATATTCGACGCGCGTTACGACCGTGATCAGCAGCGAATTATTGCTCTCCAGTTAGAAAGAGGATATAATGTGACTGTCGTTACGTCAACCTATAACGATGAGTGGAGTCGGAGCCCACGCAGCTCGTTTAGAGAATGGGAGAGGGATCTCAGCGGAGTCGATATTCACCACTATCCAGCAGTCAAGTTACCTTTTTTCGAAACGGTAGTTTATCTTCCAGGGCCTCGCGCTTTATGCAACTATAGCATCATTCACGCTTATGGGCCGTGGGCCTATTCTTCATATCTCGCGTGCATCCTCAAGAGGTTCATGTCCACCCCCATCGTTATGCGAGCTGATTTCTCCGAACTAGGGTATCAGAGGGCAAAACGAAGCCTCTATTGGAGAGCACTTCTGCACACCCAGTTCAGATATGCAGACGCTATAACGACGTTTACGCAGGCCGAAAAGCATTATCTAACTGACCTCGGGATCGCCGAGAGGAAAATATGGGTGATTCCTGTAGGGGTAGACTTAGCCAAGTTCGGCAACGCGGTGAACAGCCCGAGACCAGAGAACGAACCTGTTATTGGCTACATCGGTCGTTTTGCTCCGCTTAAAGGCGTGCACCGTTTGGTCGCCCCCCTCTCTCAGATTTTGCGAGAGTATGAAAACGTCAAGGTGATATTCGCCGGCCCCCAGTACGATCGCGCGTACTTCAAACGCATCGTAAAGGAGATGAGCCAATTTACCAATTTCACGTATATTGGTACGCCGCACGATTCGATCACATTCTTCAATCAATGCGACATCATTCTGATTCCGGGCATGAGAGATACAGGTGCTATTACGGCGAAAGAGGCGATGGCCGCTGGAAAAGTCGTTGTTGCCTTTGACGCGTACCCATTTAATTCTTATATCACGAACGAAGTATCCGGCTTGCTGATCAACGCTGAGAACGATATCTACGAGAGCTGCAAACGACTTATTGAAAACTCAGATTTTCGAGAAAGGATTCAAAAGGCGGCGCTGAGTCAGGCAAGCGATTTTGGTGATCGCAAAATGGTGGAGAAGATTGAGGAGATGTACGATTATATTCTTACGTTGAAACAGCGCCGCGAGCGCTAGAGGAGACAGTCGCATAAAAACACGGCTATTTAAGCTCATTTCTTCCACGGCGAACCTCACGATGATTTTCAGACGCTATCATTGAACGCGTTCTGTCTGTCCCTATTTCTGCAGCTTGAAGGGATAAGAATATGATGAAATTATACAACTATACACAACACACTGTTTCAGTAAGAGAACGCATCAGCAGATGAACACTCGTCCGAGGGTTATTATAGTCGTTTTGAATTGGAACGGAAAAGAGGATACAGCCGAATGCATAGACTCCCTTGGCACGATCATGTACCCGAACTACACAATATTGGTAGTCGATAACGGTTCCACGGACGGGTCAGTCGAATTCTTAAAGGAAAGGTATCCTGAGGTCCAAATAGCGAGGAACAATTCAAACACAGGATTTGGAGCGGGAAATAACGTCGGAATCGAGCTCGCCCTCAGCATGGCGGCGGACTACGTATTGCTGCTCAACAATGACACAGTGGTAGAAGCGCATTTCCTCGACTATTTGGTTCAAGAGGCCGAAAGCGACGGTCTGATCGGCTTCACCGGACCAAAGATATACCGTCTCTACGAGGGCGAGTCCGCAGAGTACGCTGTATGGAAGACATTTGGGTGGAGAAAGATGCCCTTGGACCCCGTGCAGCGCTCCGCGCTTTTACATTCTGCAGGCGGTTCGTTTAACGCGTGGCTCGGAAAGATTCGCCACAAAGGCGCGGCGGAGTTTGACGTAGGCCAGTACGATGAACAAAAAGAAGTCGATTTCGTCGAGGCCTCGTGCGTATTAGCGAAGAGGGCGGTAATCAAGAAGATAGGGCTACTCGACGCAACGTATTTTGCTTATCTTGAAGACGTTGACTGGTGCTTGAGGGGGCAGCGCGCCGGGTATGCTACCGTCTTTGTTCCACAAGCTACGATTTGGCATAAGGGAAGCAAATCTAGCTCCCACGAAAACAGGGTGTACTACTCCACTAGGAACATGTTCTGGCTAATGCAAAAAAGAACGACAAAGCTGCAGTATCTGGTGTTCCTTCTCACCTTCTTTACAATAAAGGCGCCGTTAAGTGTTATCGTCATCGCGGCTTATCAGAAGAAAAATAAAGCTGTAGAGCTGTTTGTCAAAGGCATAATAGACGGACTTCGGGGGACCCCAGCCAACGGTTAGGTACGAGCTGCGGTATGTGGGGATCAGCCGCGGGGGCCAGAGTGGCTCCGTGTCTGCTCAAAGTGATTCTTTCGACCTTCTTCGCGCTCAGTTAAAGCGAGTACTGACCTCAAAACATTGGCGGCCGCATTTTGTCGCGGACAACGTCGAAGCAACACGATCTGCATTAGCGCGGTTTAGCACCAACCGGCGTCGCGTACGAATTCATTCACGAAATGTCCCTATGACAGATTACAGCCAACCGGAAGCAAATAGTGTGCGTCTAAGCTTCGCGTGCCGGTTTCTGCTAATTTCTACAGCTTAACGCTAATTTACGCAATCATCTTGGCTTTTTTACCCAGCGAGAGTGCAAACAGGGACGATAAGCAGTGACTCTAGATAACTTTACAAGCGACTATATCATCTATAAATGCGAGAAACATCTCTAACAAGCAAAATGCGTCCCCGTTGTGCAGATGCAAAAAGTATCTGTTACGGCCGAAGTAGATTGGCCGCGTCGCTGAAGTTGAGCGCATTGATACATGGCATCTGACGCGCAATCGTTATAGTCATCAGAGACAGCCCTTCAGCAGCGGTGGGAACTCCTGCCCCAATTATGTTCACCAATATCTCGGGATCATCGGTTGAGGCAACAAGGACAACGCAGACAATGGGTCGCAGAGCTCCAAGAGCCCATGCAACACGCCACTCATTTTTCTATTCGTAAGAGGTTAGCTTGGCAAAGGTAAGCGTCATCATACCTACCTATAATAGGGCACACGTGATCGGACGGAGCATCGAAAGCGCCCTCCACCAAACGCATCAAGATCTTGAAATATTGGTCGTGGATGATGGGTCCACCGACAACACGTCCGACGCTGTTCAACCTTTCTTGCAGCATCCTCAAGTAAAGTACTTGTGCCACGAGAAAAGAAAAGGACAGCAGGCAGCACTCAACACCGGAATAAAGAACTCGTGCGGGGAGTATATCGCTTTTTTGGATTCAGATGACGTTTGGATTCCTGAAAAGACCGACTTACAGCTGTCTGCCATTAACGCGAGGGGTGGGAACCACATTGCATTGACGGCAATGTGGTGGACGGCAGGAGACGGTTCTTACAAGATCAAATACTTGAAAAAGTACAATGGATACGTGTACCCCGAAATGCTTGCTGAACCTGGGCCAAGTTACTGTTGCATGCTCGTACCGACGAACTGCTTACGACAAATTGGATTTTTAGATGAGAGCACTTTCGCTCTTACAGATTGGGATACGTGCATATCCCTTTCGAGATACTACGAATTCGTCACCGTGGATGAACCGTGCGCGATTATCTACACGGGTGAGCCAGATTCCATGAACCAAGATAGCTTGCTGCAAGCGCTGAGCCGCGAACGCATCGTGGAAAAAAATCAGAACGATATACTGCGGTACGTCGGACCACAGGGCTTGGCGAGGCATTTTCGGATCACTGCGTTCCTCTTCGATGCGGCAGGCGAATTTAGCCGTTGCAAAGCGTATATGCTGAAAGCGTTCAGGACCGACGACAAAAACCCAGCGACGTTTTTGCTCGCATTGTCAACCTTGTTCGGGGAGAGAGGGTTTCATTTCATGAAGCGTGTCGCCACACTCTTCTACAAGCGCTTACTCGTCACTCCAGCAAGAACTTGATAGATATTGTCCTGCGCTAGGCGCAGGCTTAACGCGTTCAGCTCACCTGCAAGCACCACCAAACTGCCAACCGAAGGATCCCCGTAAAAGATTGCGAGTCGGCCTGGGCGTTAGCGTTGGAACGCCGACACTGGTCGATATGCACTCATATTGGCCTTCTTGCGTCAGATTGGTTTGGGCAAGTCTGTGAGGAACGGAAAGCCGCGACATCCTGTGTCGAGGTTGTCTTCGTGGCAAGCCCAGTCGAAGGCTATCAGCGCCGCCTAGAATCTCATGTGGCAAGCCATGATTTCGCGATCTGCAGAACTGGGGCAAAAATTGACGAAGTCACGCTTCTGGGTACGATTCAGTACTGGACTTTGTCAGATCGAAGGGGATATCTAGAGGCGAAATCAGTTAACCGTACGTGCGTCTCGGAGCAGACAAAATGAAGCGCGTATGCGTATTGGGTCTAGGCCACATCGGCCTGCCGACAGCGATTCTGGTCGCGCAAAGTGGGTATCAAGTCGTCGGAGTCGACACCGACGAAAATATCGTCAGGATGTTAAACAACGGCATTTCACACTTGCAAGAAGCAGGCATTGATATCTTGTTGGAGAATGTTCGCAATTCCGGCAGTTTTTGTGCAAAAAAAGAACCTGAGGAAGCTGATGCCTATATTATCGCCGTGCCAACGCCGTTTGACGAAGACTCAAAGCAAGCAGATCTGAGATGGGTCAGATCAGCGATGCATATGATATCCCCATTTTTAAGAGACTGCACCCTTGTAATTGTCGAATCTACTATCCCTCCAGGAGCATCCGAAAGGGTTTTGGTCCCCGTCCTCGAAACAGCAGGCCTAAAATCCGGTAAGGATTTTAACTTAGTTTATTGCCCTGAGCGGGCGATGCCGTCTAACCTAGTCAGCGAAATGGTTTACAACGACAGGATTATTGGGGCCCCAAACAAGACATCGGCGAATGCAGCAAGAACGCTGTATTCCAGTTTTGTCAAAGGCGCGATTCATATCACGACAGTGCGCACGGCTGAGATGTGCAAGGTGATAGAAAACACGTACAGAGACGTGAATATAGCCTTAGCGAATGAGTTAGCTCTCATTGCCGAAGATGTCCAAATTGACATCTGGCAAGCTATTGAACTTGCGAACAAGCACCCGCGTGTAAACATCTTAAGGCCGGGCCCAGGGGTCGGTGGTCATTGCATCGCTGTAGACCCGTGGTTCCTTTGCACCGGAAACGCGCCGAGCGACCTTGTTCGTGCGGCACGAACGATTAACGACCGTATGCCTGACCACGTCATAGCGATTGTTAAGCAAATAGTGAACATAGATCCGCCAAACATCGCAGTCTTTGGTATTGCGTACAAAGGAAACGTGGACGACTACCGACAATCTCCGTCGCTGCGGATTATTGAATTAGCCGAAGATCAAGGATGGGGTGTAAAGGTATATGATCCCGTAGTAAAAAAAACGCGCGATTATCCTCTGCTTAAGCTCGAGGAAGCAGTGCGCGACAGCGATTGTATTATAATCGCTACCGACCACGACGTATTTAGTAACATAAATCCTATGGCTCTTGCCCCTTTAATGCGTCATACGAACGTTATAGACACGAGAAACATTCTCGACAAGGAAAAGTGGCAGAAGGCAGGCTTCACGCATCGCCTGCTCGGGCGGGGGGCGAAGCTCGCTAATGAAATTTCTTGACTAGCACGTCAGCTGGCGTGCGAGATTTTGCTGCGGAAGCTACCGTGTGTTGAAGATCCGTCGTTTTGTGTTAGACGCCTACGCGAAGTCAGCTCTCAAATACCTGCGTTTGTCTCTGGACGATCTTACAGCGTTGCGCTTTAAAAAAGCAGCAAGATGGGATGACCATTGCACGTGACCAAGTTTACGGAGACCCAGAATCGTCGACGTAATTCTAATTCTCGACGTCTAGAACTTATTTTTGCTCAATATGTGCACAAGCGGGATAGCACAGGTTCTGAGATCTTCCGGCCGTCGCACGTTAGCCTTGCTCGCGCAAAATCACAATTTTCGGACAAATCGAAGGATACAGGTCTCTGCAGGCTCAGAAGCTGAAGGATTTCTCCGCTGCAGACAAAAGTAAATAAAACAACTGGCTGAAGGACACCTAATGGTGGCATTTAAGTGATGAGATTGATGCTGATGTTGGAAGAGTATCCTCCAGACGTTACTGCGTCAGCATTACGCATGCGTGATTTAGTTGACGTTATATCCGACCGCGCCGCAGTTGACGCCCGAATTGTAGTTCAGAGTCCGAGATCGACCTCTAAAAAAATGAGGGCCGTGAACAAAACAACGGACAACGTGACCGTTATACGCTATGAACTCAAGCATTTCCAGCGGCTGCTCGGTAAACTTCCACAAAACAACCCTCTTACGCTCTTAATAACGACTCTAATTGCCGTTAGAGAAGTGAGAGAGTATAACCCTGATCTCATCCTGACTAGCGTCCCGACGTATAGCCCTGCGATCGCAATATACCTGGTATCCCTCTTGCTGGGAATTCGGTATTGCATAGATATCCGAGATGACTGGACTAACAAGCACTTAGCAAAATGGGCGATCCGCAACAATCCATGGTCTAGTCGAGTCATAAATGCGCTGACTTCTAGTGTTGCATATGCACTATTCATAAAGGCCTGTCAAAGGGCATTCTTATTGACCTCAGTTTACGATTCTTTGGTGAATGATCTTCAGCGACTTACTAACCCAAACAAGCCGGTCGTTTCAGTCCCAAACGGGATAAACTTGTCTGAACTCGAAGAGGTTCGGCAAACGTCCGATAAGTGCGCGATATTGGAGAAATATGGTATCCCCATTGATGAAGACCTTAAATACGTGATTTATGTTGGAACGATTCAAGATTACTACAAGCCTGAAATACTAATCAAGCCGCTCCAAGATCTGATACGTGACGGGGAGAAGATGTGCTATATCATAATCGGGGAGAAAGACTCTGACGTTGTCACAGAAGAGATTGAAGCAAACGGTGACCCAGAAAACGACATTTTTTTACGCAAAGTTGCCCACAACGACGTGCTTGGGCTTCTTTTAGCAAGTGATGTAGGATTTTATGCGCTTTCGAGGGGATTTCCTGTTGAATATGCGCTGGGGGTTAAAATATTGGAATACGTCGGGTGCAAATTACCGATACTTTCCGTAGCCGATGAATATATTTTGACAACGAAATTCATCAAGGCGCATGGAATAGGAATAGCACTGGGTTGGGATGAAACCTCACTCATAAGGTCTTCGATTGAGACGCTAATACTAAACCCCCAATTTGCGAACAATATTGATGCGTATTACCCCAATTTCGTCAAAGAATTCGGACGAAAAACGAATAGTGAAAAAATGTACGAAGCAATTATGCAGAATTATCAGAGAGTTGCGCGCTAAAATGTGCTACACGCGTCGAGTACGTGGGGGGTGGAGAGCCGCAATTTCCAAACCGATCTTATGCCGCTCTATTGGCTAAAATAGGAATCGCGGATCTCAACACTCTTTGCCACAGCGTTGCGTGATTCAAGTTTTAGTACTTTTGAGTGGCAACGACCGTTAGTTCACTTCAGTAGACCACTAACATTGTCCTGCGTCGATCCGATCGTGATGCCACAGCCCGTTCTCATATCATGAAGCTGCGACTAACGTGTATAGTGCTGGGTAGGTTGATCGCGTGCGCCAAATTTAAGCGCTTGCTATGCGGCAAAGAGTGCGATCGCTAGCTTATCCCGAGATGCGTCAGCAATGACGCGAGCGACTTCTATCATCTATATTTTGGGCTTTGAACAACAGCTATAAACTCCGACGTTAAACAAAACTTGGCGAGCGGCCTGTGTAACATTATTTGAGATTATGTCTGGTTTTTTCGGAAAGCACAGTATTTTGATTAAAGAAAAGGTCGAGTGGTACGCGTTTCTGAGGAAGCATCGACTGCCGTTCGCGCTTAAGCGAAATCGATCCTGGTCGATGGATGTTTGTGATTTTGAAGTTATCATCGATATCTTGGGCGGTTATCGGGCTGACGAAAGCGTGCACGTGGTGGAGCTGGGTTCGGGTACTTCGACGCTCGTGCTAGCGCATATTGTGAGCCGGCTTTTTGATGATGCGCATATTATATCTGTCGAAGGGGAGGAAAGCTACGCGCAGCAACTCCAAGACGAGATAACGAGGTATGCACTCGATGACACCGTCATCTTGCACCATATCCCATATGTGAAAGATGACTATGGTTGCTGGTTCTCTAAAGACGCACTCAGATGCATCCTAGACAAAAGAGTTGACATACTGATAGTTGATGCCCCCCCGAGGACGCTATGTCCGTGCGCGCGACAGCCCGCGATACCGTTTTTCCTGTTATATTTGAAACAAAACGGCATCGTGTTTTTGCACGATACGTGCCGAGAGGACGAGTCCGTTATAGCTGACGCCTGGAGTCGCTACTTCCTAACCCGACGACGGATCAACACACCTAAGGGAATTGTTCTCTTCACGGGTCACAGTCAAGAGAGACACGGCAACATTCACATTGACTACGGCTCAACTGACGCATAGTTATTTGGCATTAGAATGGCTAGAGAGAACGATTATAGCCCGCCGCGAGCCGCTTCTTCACCTCTCATCGTTATTTCGGAGTTTCGTTAAGCAGCTGATGTCCCAACCTCTTCTAGCTTCAATCGCAAGAGTTAGATTAATACAGCTATGCTGAACAACAGAATTAATTCATATCCATGATTGCAAGTGCGTTATCAGTTCATAAAAACCCCAAACGAGTCAACAGGTTGATGCATTCAATATCTGTCGCGTGCTTTTCTCCCACGTGAACGCTGCGACTCAGTCTCTTCTTACATCATTTGTGCCAATCCTTCCGCGTGATCCCAAGGGCTATTGGACACTTTGAGAAGAAATAAACATTCTGGTCGCCGAGCGACTGAAGCATCACGTAATAATCGGGGTCTCGCCTTACGACAAGATGAAATATACGGATTTCGTTTCTTGTAATGGCTTCACAGATCGGGACAAGGAACGCCAAGCCGAACAAAGAAGTAGCAGCATCTAGCAAGATCCTGATGCTTGAATGGCCAATGACGCAGAATATCTCAAGAAGAGGCGCCTTTAGCTCTCGCCAACACCATTAATCTGTTAAAAGCGGCCACAAACCTAGAGGAATACGACTCGTGATCACCGAAAGTGAGCAGTGCAATTGTCGAGGCGCAGTTAATGCCGAGAACGACACCGAGGCATCTCATGGAAGCAAAGAAAAGCTCTGCCACATCATAATTGGCGAGAAGGCGCTCCGCGAGAAGCTTATCACGTCGCCTCTTGATAACCCAATTTTTGTTCAAGAACGCTGCAATGCGCAGCGTCGCAGAGGTGCATTGTGAAGATCACGTTTGTGCTGCCAGACTACAGGAATTATCCCGTAGGGGGGTTTAAAGTGGCGTACGAATACGCCAACTGCCTAGTTCGCAATGGGCATGAAGCGACAATCGTTTATCTGCAGGAACCCCGGAAGCGTTCTCCTTACCGCTTCCCACTTGCACAGTTTTCGTGGCTAGATAGCCGCCGAGCACGACTCGTTTACAAGAGCAGAAAACCCAAGATCAGCTGGTACAGTTTACATAAGGACGTAAAGCTGGTGAAAGCAACAGATCTTGACGCACGTCGCGTTCCTAACGCAGATGCCATTTTTGCCACGTGGTGGCGTACTGCTTCACGGGTAAGTGAGTGCCATGTCGATAAAGGGGCCAAGTTTTACCTTGTCATGGATTTTGCACCGTGGATGGCTAATCAACACGAGTTAGAACAAACCTGGCGGTTGCCACTGAAAAAAATTGCAATTTCTGGCTGGCTGGCTGAACTAGTTTTGCAATCTGGCGTACCTGAAGAGAACGTTGAAGTGATACCGATAGCCGTCGATCATGACCGCTTTCGCGTCACAAATAGTGTTCGCAGACGAGCGAAAAGGGTTGTTATGTTGTATTCTCCAAAGCCGTATAAGCGATCCCAATTTGGGTTATCCGTACTATTGAAATGCAAAGACGCCGTCCCGGACCTCAAAGCAAGTCTCTTCGGCCCCTTACAACAGCAGCTTGTGGCGCCACCTTCGTGGAGCGAATACCACGGCTATGTAAGTGAGAGCGAGCTTATTAAACTCTACAACGCAGCATCGATATGCCTTTGCAGCAGCGCCGCAGAAGGTTTTGCCCTACCGCCAGCCGAAGCGATGGCATGCGGATGTGCCGTTGCAACAACCGATTGTGGAGGAAACCGCGATTATGCTGAGCATGAAAGGACTGCTTTGGTATCAGATCCCGATGACTTTGCGTCCTTGGCGAACAACGTTCTTCGACTCCTGTCAGACGAAGAGCTGAGGGTGAAAATTGCACTTGCTGGGAGAGACCGAATCGCAGCGTTCACGTGGGAGAAAAGCACGCGACGCTTGATTGAATTCGTAAATCGTCACAGCTAATATTTTTTCGGCCAAGTTGCTAAGGACCTCTGCACCGCAATATTGGTGCTGCATAATCATACGTTTGGCCCTCTCAATGTCGCAGCAGCATCTCCGTGAAAGAAGGTTTCGGAGAATCTCAACGTGAGGGATGGAAAAGCGTCAATCTACAAGCTCAACAATGCAGCAACAGGACCTTGCTAACTAATCATTTGACCTTAAGAAGAGACAGACGCGTGGCAAGGTAACTTTTGGGCAAAAACCCTTTCGGGGGTACGAGCAAGCAATCTCCGATAGAGCGTTCGTAGACCGGGAGCACGCTGGGCACCGTAGGCAGTCAATCCCCATCGGCCTCGCCGACCTCAACTTTTTCATACCTCGCGGGTTTGGTCCCGTTGTATGAAGCGCTGATGACATCAGTAGTTTGGGCGCTAGGTCCTCTAGAATAGCCGGTCCGCCTCGCTCATTTTCTAAGCAGATCATCTTTGGCGCGGGTTACTCATGGCTTTCTTCTCGTTTGTTCTGTTTAGGCGCTTATATAGCCGCATCTACGTCAGCCCTTGTTTTTTGGAGCTCTAATGACTTAACAATCGGCTGAGTAGTTTCCTACGATTGCTTAATCTCCCCGCAAATTCTTCCGAGAGAGCCCAGCTCGGACCGCTAGTGGTAGGCAACCTATACGCGAAGCAATTCTGCCGTGATTGCTTGGAAGACTCGCTGGCTGCTGTTCCCGTCGTGGTAGGCATTAAATATGCTGTCTACTTTGAGCCTCAGCTTTTCGTACGCGTCGCCTTTGCGCGCGATATCTTCCATGCATTCGATGACTTCGGTCCAGTTTCGGGCTTTGGGCCCAGGAGTTACGTCAGCGTAGTTATAGAACAGCGGCCTGTCGTTCGCGATAAACGTTTCAAGGTCAAATGGAGCAAATATGATCGGCTTGTTGAGAAGCAAGTAATCAAAATAGATGCTTGAGTAATCCGTGATCAACAAATCTGTTTCGGACAGAATAGTGTAGATGTCTTGATCGATGTCCTCATCTTTCACAAAAAGCACATTGCTAAGAGACCGATCTAACGAATGAAGCTCACCCAAATGGCAAAAATGCAACTTAACTAACAAGATGATGTTCAATTCAGCTAATCTTGAGTTGACAGACTTCAAGTCGCTCAGGAGAAAACCAAGGCCTTCTTCTCCTTCGTGGCGCTGAGTCGGCATGTATATCGCCAACGTAGATGTGGCCTTTAACTTGTGCAGCAAAACCGTCATTGGAACTTTTGGTTTATCGCGAGCAAACAATGCGTCGGTCCGGGGGTAGCCCGTTATTTTTACTTTTTCTGGCAAAACTCCAAAAACCATCGCTATTTTGGATCGCACCTCTTCTGAAGGAGCGATGTATAGATCGTCATGCCTCACTCGTTTGTTAAATGGGAGCACGTGCAATCGCGCAAGGTTTGCGCCACGGCTTAGACTGACGTGGTGGTGCTCGTCATATCCTAGCGTCTTTAGCGGAGTGCCGTGCCAAAGCTGAACGATTTTCACCCGCCCTACAGGCCACATATGATAAGAGTTAAAGTCAAATATCCCCGACGACATCACCCAAACACCCGACCTCACACGTAACAAGAACCCGCGGACGCTGTTCAACAAATAAACTTCATAGCCGTGGCTTTTCACCAAATCATAAGCCGCCTTGTTTTTTGTCAACCATACGGCTCTAATCACGTCTTGATTGCTGTTCACGTAATCAAACAGGTACTTGCTGTTATCCGCATATGCATCGCCCCACCACGCGCCGAAAATCCACAAAGTCTTATCCTTAGGTAGAATCGTCGTCGCTAACCACAAGAGATCCCCAAAAAAACTCAAAATAAGCCAAGCTGTGTGATTCGCTCTAACGAACGCCATCAAGTTTTGCGTAGGGCGGCTCAGCATTTCCATGTGGGACCTTCCATTTGTGATTTTTCAGGGTGGTACTTATTATTAAGAAACGTTGTCAGGGAACTATAACTACATGTATAGCCCCCCCTCTATCATATTTCTCCTTTAGACCCCGGCGCCGAGAAAGGTGTCCCTCAGTGGCGGGGGAACGGACTTTTGGATGAAGGTAATGCCCTCGTCTCTAAACCAAAGACTACATCAATAGTTTTATTAGTAGGTTTTTCTTGTGACTCTTATCGTCCGAGGGTTGGATTAACGAACGTGATCCAGAAACCATCTGTTCCCGCCTGCATCCGCATTTTGCTAATGTATTCGCCAAAGAATTCGAGCTGTTGACAGTCGCCAGGTCGCGTGATAATCTATGAGAGAAAGAAGCAAGGACAAGGCAAAAGCGATAATTCTCGCAGCTGGCAGGTCTACGAGGCTAAGGCCGCTGACAGAAGATATACCAAAGTGCTTGCTATCCCTCGGTGACGAGACTATCCTCGATTACCAGATCCGCCATTTGGCAAAACTGAACATCGAGCGCGAGCTAATAGTCGTAGGCTACAAACGTGATTTGATCGTAGAGCATATCGCAAGGTCGGAATATGGTATACCTATTACTATTGTCCACAATAAAGTTTTTCACGAGACCGATAACGCGTATAGTTTGTCGCTAGCCTTCGAACACATCGATCCCGAGACTGACTCCATACTCATTTTAGACGGAGACATATTGTTCGAATTTGGTCTATTGCGGAAGCTTGTCCAATCACCGCACGACAATGTCTGCATCGTAGACAACGAAAAAAAAATAGAACCAGAAGACTGCAAAGTGCTGGTGAAAAATGGCTTCGCTGCGAGCATTGGAAAATCCGTTCAGGGCAATGCAGCATATACGAGCATGATTAGGCTGAGCGGTCCACTCTTAAGCGAGTTCACGCACATGCTAAAAGAGCCGCGAGTGAAACCGGAGTGGTACTCCGAACCGTTAAATAGGCTTCTGCTCAAACATCCATCAGCGATGCACGTAGTCTTCACGAACGGGCTGCTTCGCTGCGAAATAGACACGTACGATGATCTGCTTCGAGCACGAACCCTCCGAAAAAAAATCAATGCTCGAGCGAGGAACGCATGAGATATGATGTCGTTATATTCGGTGGTGGCGCTACAGGCACCTCGACTTTCCGGGATTTATCGATGAGGGGCTTCTCTGTAGCTCTCATCGAAAAACGAACTATCGCGGGTGGCACAACTTCGTCTTCTCATCAAAACTTACTGGGTGGGATGCGGTACGTTTTGAAAGATCCTATAGTTGCGCAAGAATGCGCCAAAGAGAACGAAATTGTTTCTAATATCGCTTCAGAAGTAGTCGGAGATATTCTGAATTACTTCGTCGGTGTAACCAGTGAATATGCACTCTCTGCGCTGCAGGCAGCCAAAAAGCTACACATTCGAGCGAGAGAAGTTGATATTGATGAAGTATTTCAGGAGATTCCTGAATTGAATAGAGATCTAAACGTTGCGGTGGAAACGGCCGACAAAAACATAAATGCGCAGCGATTTTGTTGGCTGAACTGTTATTCTGCAAAGCAAAATGGCGGCAGTCTTTTCGAAAACCAGGAGCTTCGATCGATACGAGAAATTGAAGAGGAATTCGTGATATCTACTAGCCTGGGCACATTGACGACTGACTACCTAATTAACGCGACCGGTCCGTGGGTAAATACTGTGGCTAGTAAAGTTAACGCTAGCATTCCACTAACCTACAGCCAAGGAACGATTATAGTCCAAAATGCGCTCTGTTCACGAGGTATCCAGCATTTGCGAGAGCCGTCAGATGCAGATGCGTACATCGTGCACAATGGATACGGCTGGTTGGGCACGACCTCCACAACAATCCAGCGACCAGAAGATGCATATCCTGAACCGTGGGCTAACACGTATCTAACAAATGAACTCGCTCGCATTCTTCCAAATGTAAAGCGCCGGCCTACGCTGCGCACATTTACAGGTGTACGGGCACTCGCAGAAGCCGATGACGGAACGGTCGAGGGGGGGAGGCAAGCAGCCGACGGACGCTTGAAGTCTCGCGATTTTAAGGTGCTCGAAGATCCGAGCAACGTGTTCCACATTATTGGGGGAAAGCTAACAACGGCGAGATTAATGGCGGAAAAGATAGCTGATGCTGTTTGTCAAAAAGCGCAATGCAACGCGCGGTGCAGAACGTCGAAAGAGCCCCTCAATGCCGATTAAACCTTGACCTACTTCGCAAAATCAAACGGCTTTTTGTATGACAACAGTTTGCGAGAGCCTCAACATTGAAGACCGTAACCTTCACGGGACTGCCTCAACAAAGGTCATCGGCGCGAAACACACATGAATTGCAGTCGATCATAAAACGACGAGGGAAAAGAAAGTGCGGGTTTGCGCAGCAACAGTCGCCTACAACGATCCAAAAGAACTCGCGCGTCTTCTCTCGTCACTCGCAAATCAAGGGCACGCTTTAAGTGGACTCATTGTTATCGATAACTCAGATCGAAGATACTTGGAGGAAAACAGAAAAATATTCGACACCTACTCTAAAAAATATCCATTTGCCCAGTATCAAAAGACCAAAAACAACGTGGGCTCTGCCGGCGGCTTTTGCCACGCAATGAAGATTGCCCACGAGAACGATTTCGACTGGATATGGCCCTTAGATCAGGACGGAGTTGCATCAGATCGCTGTCTCGCGCAATTGCTGAATCGCGCTCACGACGGTGACATTCTTTGTCCCAAAAAGGTCGATATAGACAAGCCCTGGGTCGCCGTTACAAAGTTGAAAAAGAACTTCTTTGGACATCTGTGTCCGGTTCGTTCGGGTGCAAACAAGTACGAAATCGACGCTTTTGGTACGCACGGGGTTCTTATTTCAAAGAAAGTTATGGACTCGATCGGATATTATGATGCTTGCCACTTCTTTGTCGGTTTTGAAGATTATGATTACGCGCGCCGCGCGTTGCGAGCAAAATTAGCCATTATACCTGTCGATGCGGCCGAAGTCCGACACCCAGACCTTCGGCGCAAAAAAGTTATGCAAGAGTCCCCACTTCGGCCAAGAGATGAATCAAAGCCCGGGGCGGTTATCAATAGGCTTCGTCCAGAACATTTAGGTTACGTAACCAATACCAGTCGCGGTGAGCACTGTTGTGCGAAGAATAGATCCTCACTGACCTTTTCGTGGCTCTATTTTCTCACTGAAAGCTTATCACGATGGCAATTTGCAATCGCGTTTGTTTACTCACTCTGTGTGTTATCCGTGAAATTGACAGCGGAAAACGAAATATGTGCGAAAAAAACGCTGAATGCCTACGTGAAGTGCCTGGCGTCGAACTTCAGAAAGGACTGGCGTTACGGGTGCGTAGAAGAATTTTGTCGCCGTATTTTCGAATAGAATAGACTGTTGTTCCAATCAAGCAATATGAGGGTAAAATCGTTCAGTCTCTCGAAAACTCGGAGAGTCGCCAAAGCAATTCCGCTTCTTCCTGGAGATGCTTTCATAAACGATTAGTGCGGCAAAACCTTCACGAATTATAGCACTGCAGACCCTAAATTCGATCTTGTGATCTTGATTAGTAAAGGCCTGATTTAAATCAATGCCTAGCTGCATCGGACGATCCACCAGCATCATACGTTGTTTATCTTTAGCAGCGTTAGAGACAAGTTGGATCTTTTTTCGCCAACTTTCGTCGACCACTGAAAGCAGCATCTAGAACAAGAACGATACGAAGACAAGCTTTGTGAGAGTACAAGAGAGCTCATGGCCGTTAAATCCACAAGAAAAAACAGAACTTGGAGCGCAGGGCCATTTTTCCTCGTAGAGAGTTCCTCGTACGCTGAACTGTAACGATCTTCTTCTGGTGACCTCTTTTGCCAATACAATTTACAATCTGGGCCGTACCAGGTGTTTCGCGAGTGCGGCACCACTTATGCTTTGCGAGTCGCCACTAGAAACAATTTCGCCGTTTTTTGAAGCTAAATACGCGGGCTTCATTTAACGAGAACGTTCGAATGATGAGACGGGCCGATCGCTGTTTGAGCACCTTCGGTGCAGGCTTATTTATGCGGGCGCAATAGATGATCAGAACCGGCGTACTACCTCACTCGCTAAAGCATGGGACTTTTCCAAATGGAGACGGGGCAGCTCGGAAGAATCATGTTCAGCCGGTATTTTGTATAGCTATGCTGGTGCGAACCAATGAGTATTTCTTAAATTGACTGATTGTGAGAATGAAGATCAAATGCCGATGTCTTTCGTGACTAAGCCGTGAATGTCTCCTCCATCTCAGTTCCGTTCTCAGGCCAGCCGCGAGAGTCTACGACAACTTCACGAAGAAATGCTGCGCAAAACTGAGATGATACTGCAGTTCGAACGTCAACCTACCATTTGGGCTAAGCGTTACACGGTAATTGCAGATCAAAGCACGCCTTCCAACAGTCCAGATAGATGAATCGTACAGGAAGCACGTAATGGGAAAATACACACTCACTGTTAGGCGAATAGGATTGAGCGCAGTAATAACTCCGCTCGTCTTTCTCAGCAATGTCATTCTGCTTCCTATTCTAACAAGGAACCTTGTTATAGCTGATTACGGAACATTTGCTTTGATTATAATTACTCTCAGCTTGGTGCCCACGCTCGCGACTTTAGGACTCCAAAGTTCCCTGATTCGGTTTGGCGCCGCAGCCAAGGACAAACGCGACATCCAAGAGCTGTTCTACTCCACGGGATTCATCGTTTTGATCGCGAGCTTGGTTGTTTCCGGGCTGTTTCTTTTGTTTGCGCCGCAAATAGCGGGGAGCTTATTTCAAAACAATCTCACCACAGCCCTGCTGCTTGTACCGAACATCTTAATCGCCTGCCTGAATTGGTTTGTCTTACAATATTTTGTGACATTCCAACAGATCAAAAGGTACACCTGGTTAAATCTTTTTAACGCGTACTTGAATACGGCCCTTGTAGCCTATTTCGTCCTTTCAGGTGACGGATTAGAGGGCGCCGTGATCGCACTCTTAATCCAGCAGCTTACAGTGTTCTTCGTCATGATGTATCTCATCGTCGCGGAGATTGGTTTTGCTGTCCCCAGGCTAACGAACATAAGGCAATATCTGAATTATGGCCTCCCGTTAGTCCCTGGCAGCCTATCGAGTTGGCTCGTAAATTCAAGCGATCGTTATCTTATTGCACTTTTTTTAGGTACCGCGGCCGTAGGCTATTATTCGCCGGGGTACACTGCGGGGACTACTATCGGCATGATCTCGGCACCTTTAGCGGTGCTGCTTCCTGCGGTTCTATCAAAATACTACGATGAAAACAACATAGCGGAGATACGCACGATCCTGACATACTCACTGAAGTATTTTATCGGAATGGTTCTCCCCTGCGTATTTGCCTTGTCGGTCTTATCAAAGCCGATTTTACTTGTGCTCTCCACGCCGCAGATTGCAGCAAACGGCTATCAAGTTACGCCGTTTGTTGCCGCAGGAACTGCACTCGTTGGGGCATACTCAGTGATTGTTACCATTATCGCATTAGAAAAGAAGACCGCCACCATTGGCACGATATGGATGCTCGCCGCCGCACTGAATTTCGGTTTGAACTTAGTACTTATCCCTTACCTGGGCCTTGTAGGTGCTGCACTGACAACATTCCTCGCGTTCCTGCTCGCTTTCACGTTGACTGCAATCTATTCATCTAGATATTTCAAGTTCGACGTAAGCGCTGGATTCGTCGTCAAGAGTGTCTGCAGCTCGAGTATTATCGCCCTGTTTCTGCGCGTATGGAATCCGTCTGGGCTTTTCAGCATAGTGTTATCGATCGCAGTTGCCGCAGCAATCTATTTGAGTATTCTGCTTGTGCTCAGGGGTTTCACCATACGTGAAATTAAGCTCATATATAACATTTATAGAGGCTACGACTAACGCGTTTAGTTGAAGGTCAAAAAAACGAGTGTTGCTTTATTTATTCTTAAAATGCGTGCGCCAAAAATGTCGTGTCGCTATTAGCCTTATGGAGTTTATCAATGTTTACGCAACGCCCGAAAGATTTGCATCCGTGTAACGCCGTGTGCTGAATTCTTCAAACTGGATAAGTGTCGCGTAACACTCCTAGACGTTACGCGGACAAAAGCATCGCCGAAAGAAACAACTGGCGAAGAGATGCGTCCGGGATACCGATCTCCGAATCGCTTAGCAATGCGCCGTTTGCTGCTAAACGCGCTGCTCACGCGTGAATACGTACCCGCATGAATTTCGACGACATAGGCAGCATCGCATACGCGAGTTCATTTTTCTTATCTCGACATACAGATTCAAAGCCTCCACTTGTGCCACATTTTTTTTCTATTCTTATTCGTTGTTGTCAAAAAAACGCGGCCGAGCGCGCATTCGCTCCGATGTGAGGCGTGGAAATATCCACCTGTGGCCTAACGGTGTCGGGAGGGCCTAGTTTCCGTTGAGCAATGTGCGTCGCTACAAAGAATGACGGATGCGGCATAATTCGTTCGTCCTGCTACGCGCTGTAACAGATGCGCCGCCGTTCATCGCACGTTTGGGTTCTTTTATACACTCTAAGAAGCAGCCGGGAGATTCTGCAGCAAAGTACGGAGAGGCAATCTCAATCATCGAATAACAAACTTCCCACACCAACGTTAAATAGAGTTGTGAACTTTTCCACTAACAGCATAGCACAGTCGAAAACTGGCACCAAGAAATGGTCAGAAACGCACGTTCAGAAATAGTCAAAAGAGAATTTGATTTTGGGTGGAAAGCAGATGGATCTGTGCACCCAACTGACTTACTGACTTTAGAGTACCAAAAAGGGGATATCCTTGACGTGGGCTGCGGTACGTGCCGACTATACAGCTTTTTGAGTCAACACGGATGGACAGGCAGATACGTGGGCATTGATGCGCGACGGTACGGCGGTTATCCTTACCCGAATGGCGCCGAGCTCATTGTAGGCGATGCATCCACGCTTACCTTTCCAAAAACAGACACTGTGGTTTTGTATAACGTGTTAGAACACGTAGAAGATCCGTGTGTTTTATTGAGCAAATCTGTCGAGAGTTGCCAAGAGAATGTCCTTTTTAATGTACCAAAGAGAAACCAGGAACTTTGGGAACACGGAATTGTTGAATACCATCAGCTTGACAAGACGCACCAACATTGCGGTTTTTCAAACGAAGAGGTCAGTAATATCGTAAGTTTAAGTGCAGGGGAGATACGAAGTTACAAAAACGTGTCCGAGATCAATGCGACAATGGGCACGTCTTTGTGGAATAGTCGAATACCGAAAGCTTTGGACTTTGTTCTTTCTAAGATCTTCTCATCGAAAACCTTCCACCCCGAAATATGGTGCGAAGTAGAAAAGGCTGGCGAGTAAGACCTAGAATGAATAGTAGAAAACATGCGTGAGCGTGTAATGGGTGAATTTGCTCAACTCAGGATTGTGAGCAATGAAAGTGACCAAAGATGCACGCGTGGATTACGGACGAACTCATCGATAGCCACTAGCGGTCTAGGCCAGCTTGATTTGCCACGACAACATCGGACCGGCGCCACAACAAGCTTAGACGGTTACGCTTCAAAAGAGCGGGCAGCTTGGCACACAATGAACAAAACAATGGAACTTCCGTAGGCCTATTCGACAAATCCCATACTCAGTATTGTTGCTACGCTTACAACACTCGATTCAGTTTTTTTTAGGTGTCAGCATGCGGCAATGCCGAAAAAAAGATTAATGTGGCTTAGCAATCTTTTTGTGGACGAGGGAGAATATCGATACCAGCAACGAATTCTCGGCAATTCGCGTTTCGAAATTAATGCAAGGAGTGTCGTCGCGACTTATCGTAGCATCTTCTTAATCGCCTTGGAATGCCCAACGTCGTGCTTCATCTTTAACCATTTGCTGCTGGGCGCGCTGCTCATGATGAAGACATGTCGGTGAAGTAGGCCGTGCATTAGCAAAAGCGAGTTCATTTTTTTTAGCTTAGACAAGCAGATTTGAAGCCTCCGTTTCCAGCCATGTTTTCTTCTTATTTTGTTGTGCAAAGACGCAGGAGCGCAAGGCCACTGCAAATTTTCTCACGTTGATTGAACTGCTTGCCGAATAGTTTGCGTTATGCTCAAGCGCTGAGTACTCGTACGCTCGCCCCGAAACGTGATAGAGTGAATGCAAGAAGGCATCACGCTCGCCGCAAACGCTTATCGATCATAGAGTTTCTGAAAGAGTTCGGTATGCTTCTCGGGCCTTGTAAGGAACTCCAAGAGGTGCGGCTCCTCGATCAGCTCGTACATGGGTTTTCGCTTCACCAGCCCCTGGTCGGGCACCTCGCGCGGGTAGAGAACCCTAAGCTCCGGCACGTTATGATACGCTCTGTTGTGCAGCAATCTGCCGTTGATGAGTTCATAGTACGCCGCCCCGTGAAGTTTTGCATAAGGCTCATACACCGAATCGAACGACCGGCAAACCCAGTTTGCCATCTTGAGCGTTCGTTGCGACGGGTTTATGGTCACATGGCCATAGTTCGGCGGCACGATCACCTTGTCTCCGCGCGTCGCTTTGACCAAGATGACCTCATCAACGTTCTGTTCGTTCTGCGCGCGCTGCAACATGTAGTGCGCATCTCCTTCGAGCAGCTCGTAGATTTCCGGATACGTGTAACGGAGCTTTGCGTTCACACGGGGGTGGTAGTGCCCGTACGTCTTGACGAACTCAAGCCCCATGTTAAACGGTGGAATGATCGTGATGTCGTAGCGCAGTTGATGGCGGGCAATGGCCTCACGGTCAGTAGGCGTGAGAGAGAGGTCGCGGTACATGTAATAGGCGTCGCGGTCTGGCGCCGCCTCGAACCAAGCCGTATCGTACGCGACGTTCCGAATGTCGTGGAGCCGGCGGATGTCAGGTTCGATGAACTGCCCTCCAAACTTGAGCTTCATAGATGCCTCAGCATAACCGCACACCTCGATTCCTCAGTGCTCGCTCAACTACCTTATCGTTTTGCACATGCTTTATCGCTGTCTTGCGAGAAAACCGCTAAAGAATCGTATCTCGCTCGCCGTAAATCCTTTGAGGGCAAACAGAATCGCGGTGTAGGCGGCGGCGCAGCTCACGATCAGCGCGGCAACGCTCAACAATCCGGAGGCGTGCCATACCAGAACAAACGACGACACCACGATCGATGCAAAAATACTTTTTAGAATGAAGCCAAAGTCCACACCGAGCGTCATGTGTCGGACAGAATAAATCGCCGTAACCCCGAAAACAAAGGCGTAGCCCAGCACCGTCGTCAGGGCCGCAGCCATGATCCCAAAATAGGGAACGAGGACCAGATTAAGTCCGATGTTTAATGTCGCACCTAGGATCCACATCGTGCCGATAACCGCCGTCCTTTTTTCAAAGGTGAGCACGATCATGATTATGGACCACACTCCAAAAAGCAGCGAGCTCAACGCGGTAAACGGCGTAATCAGATAGCCGTTCGCAGCTATTGCAGGGGTAGTTAGTACCAGCAGTATGGGCTTCGACAGAACTGAAAACACGAACGCTGCAGGCACGGCAACGGCGAGGAAGTATTTTACCGAGTACCTGATAATCATCTTCACTTCCTCTATTCTGTTTGCGTCATAATGCTCGTAGAGGGCCGTCGGAACCAGAATCGTAAAGGGCGTTGCTAAAAGACTGATCGTCCAGCCAAGCTGGTACCCCGGGGAGTAGTACCCGACCCACGCGACACCTAAGAAGAACGTAATGATGTACCGGTCGCTTACGCCTAACGCCCAACTCGACACGCTGCTGGGCACAAAAGGCAGGCCGTATTTTAGATACGCCTTTAGCTCAGAGAACCTCGGCATGGTCACCCCGATATCTCTCACCACGTAATAGGTCGAGATCAGGGCTATGAGCAGCAAGTCGATGAGGTACGCGAAAACAGCCCCGGCGAGTCCGAGACCACCCACCACGAACGCTGCGATGAGTATAACGTAGAGGGCGGCTTGAAGCACCGAAACGATCGAGTATCGTTTCGCCTGTTGAAATGTCCTGAAATAGGTCTGTGGCACGTAGTTGTACGCGGCCACAAACGTGATTAGCGGCAACAAGAGGGCAACGGTACGGTTACCGCCGAGCAAATGAGTAGCGACCGAATGTCCAAAGAAGAGAAGAAAGAGACTCGAAACAAGACTTGCACCGAGAACAACAAGAGTGATAGAGTAGTAGCCTTCACGTATCTTGTCCCTGTTTTTTTCCGGAGCGAGAAACCGTACCATCGAATTCGGTAGGCCTAAAAGCACCACCATTGGCACAAAGCTGGCTGTAACGACGATAAGGGTCCAAATCCCGTAATCCTGAATTGTCAGGATCTTCGTCAGGATCGGCAGTAAGAGGACAGGACTGAGCGAGACCACAAGGCTGGCTAGTCCTGTCAGCCCGATTCGTTTGACGAAAAGCTCGTAGTCACTCACGTTACCTCAAGGTACAACAAACACCTGGTTAAGAACCACGCGCGGCCAGCCCCACAACGTTTCGGTTTCGGTGATTGCACCAAGGCTCTAGAGTGCCCCGTCGCAACTTATCATGAGGGCCTCCTCAATCGCCTAGGAATGCACCGTCGTCGTGTTCAGCTTTACGCCGTTTGCTGCTGAGCGCGCGCTCAGGCATAAATCTGCGTGTATTCCGGCGACATAGGCCGTGCAATTCGCACCAGCGAGTTCATTTTTTTATCACGACAAACAGATTTAAAGCCTCCGCTTCACGTTTCTATTCTTGTTCGCTGTTGCGAAAGAGGCGGGAGCGCGCGCATTCGCTGCGATGTAAGGCAGCGGAAACTATCCATCTGTGACTTAACGGTGTCAGCGTCTGCAGTTCTGGACCAGTCGACGTAGCTCCAAACAATCAGGGATGACGCGCGCCATGATTTCAGCATCGCCCATTATGCGCTTTAACAGGATACTTCCGAGGTTGAGCGTCGCTCTCACAGCTAGCACGTTCCGCGAGAGCGCTTTCACGAATCCCCAAAGATCTCTAAGATCATGTCGCCATAGTGCCCGCAGATGACAAAACGGGCCTCAACAGGATTGTAAGGACCAGAATGAAGATAAGGACTTCTGAGCGAGTAGTTCTTTATCATCACTCTGAACCGATTTTGATCAGCAAGCAGCCGATGTCAGAACTTTGTCCTCGAAACGTGGCGCGCCCTTATCATAGCATACGGACGGTGGGCAGTAGATGATTCTGAAACCCATCATTCGCGCCTTCCAGACAAATCATCTCAGCGCTGAATGCAAAAGATAGGGGTCAAAACTCTCACCTGAAAGCGCAAGTATTACTCCCTTTTTGGTGAGCAAGCACGCGCCGCTCGCAAAAAAAACCACGTTCTATGTCACTATCGTAGTGGCCTCGTCAGGTTCGCTCAGCCTTCATTTATCTTATCAGCTATTTTTTGCTATTACCTTCTATAATTAATATTTCTATCAACTAATATTCCTAACCCGTGATAAAAAGGATAATTATACAATTCTTGTCCTGTAATTTTAGCAATATCTTTCACAGCATTCCTAACTTCAAGAAAACTTTCCGTATCGTGAAAAGTTGCACAATCACTGTGCTGAGCTGCCCAAAGTCCGCACTCGAATGTCTCAGCATACTTATGAACTATATCGACATGAGCAAAGTCATATCTATTTTTATCCTGAATTATCCAATCTCTATAATCAGATTTTATTAGCTTAATATTTGAAAATCTAGAAAGTCTTTGCTTTGTATCTTCAAAGTGCCCTTCTTTATTGACAGTATTGACGTCTCCTTGAAATGTGTCTATCCCAATTACTCTTTCAAAGTAATTTGAAAATACTACTGTCGAATACCCGAATTCAACTCCAAATTCTATGCAACTCTTGCGGCTAATATTGAATCTATCAATTATATCCTTGATTATTGATTCATGTCCTTTCCAAGCTGAAGTAACTTCAATAATATTATTAGGTTTTTCTTTTTTTATTGGTTTGTATAATGGTATATCATTTTTTTTAGATCGAATATTTTTCAAAAATTGTTGGATATTCATTTTTTGGATTAGTTGGTATGTTATCTGAAATAAAAGGGATTTGAATTCAATATATTTTCCGATAAACAAAGATAAACCAAAATTTAATCGTTATTCACAATATTTTTCCATAGGCGCCTGCCGCAGCATCGATGGCGATGAACTGACTGATCAATAAGCACGCGTCATGCCCGTTGTAGTATTGAGACTCGCTATACATAGCCGTCACGATCTTCTAGGAATGTCACTAATAGCATGTTAGATCGCCTGCTTGACAATTCTATGTAGTTGTGCGGTCGTTGAGGAACGGTGCCATCGACGGGCTCTGCAATACCGTCCCCACTCAATTTCTCCGCCTGTAACTCGTCTCCATAATTGTAGGTCTGAGGGAGGTGCCACTCCGTTCGTTTAAGAACTTCAACAAACGCTCTTTTATGCCTCATTTTTGTTTTTTCAATAGGCTTAAACGTACTACCAAAAAAACAGCGACCATATTTCGGCGACGTAGTCCGTGCAATTCGCATAAGCGAGTTCATTTTTTATCGCGACAAACAGATTTAAAGCCTCCGCTTCACGTTTCAATTCTCATTCGTTGTTGTACAAACACGCAGCAGCACAGCGCACTACGAACGTTCCCACGTTGATCATGCGAGCGAACCGAGTGGTTTACGGTCATACTCCAGAAGCACCTTGAGGTTAGTGGCACATTCGTTCGGAGACGTGCAGGAACGAGCGCATGAGCTCGAAATACACCGCCGCTTGCTCCCTAGAATATTATTCGGAAGAGCAAACGAGTAGACAGTGACGCATACGAGCACCAAAGATACGATAAGGCTACGGTCTGAAACCGGAGCGAGAGGCAGCTCTCAATGCGCTCATTCCCGGCTGGTATTGTTGGTCTTCGCGGCGGCCTCGTGCTTTGTGCGCAAACAGCGCCATCGCTTGCGTGTCTGGCCTAGTGAACGGTGATCGTCAGGACCGTGCTCGTCGATGCTTGATAGGAGCTGTCGCCGGCGAATGAGGCGTAGTACGTGCGCACCCCAGAGGTGGTCCACTTCGTTGCGAAGGTGAGCGTTGTGTACGCACTCATGTCGTTGTAGCGGACGCCGTTGAAGTAGTAGTAAATCGTAACGCGCTTTGAGATGGGCGTTCCACCGGACGTCAGGCTGGCTTTGAAGGTGACAGACTGGGTGACGACGGGGGTGGTGTTTGAGGCGATGAGGGTGAGCTGGGTCGATCCTACGTTGATGGTGACGGCGTTGCTCGTCGACGCTTGGTAGGAGCTGTCGCCGGCGAAGGTGGCGTAGTAGGTACGTGTGCCGGTAGAGCCAAAGCTCGTGGTGAGGGTGACCTGGCCGGTGGCGTTGGTGGCCGTCCTGGTGTCATTGTAGCGGATGCCGTTGAGGTTGTGGTAGATCGTAACGCTCTTTCCTGAGAGGGGCGTGGTGCCGTTGCTCAGGGTAGCGGTGAACGTGACAGACTGCTTGACGGCGGGCTTCGTGTTCGAGGCGATAAGGGAGAGTTGTGAGGGCTGCCTGCCGGCACCAAGTGACGCCGACGTCGTCGCGGGGTAATACACTTGCAAGGCCGCGACTATCTTGTCAAAACCCAATGCTTGGTACTGGCTTAGCCCGTCGGGATTGTCGCCACAATAAACGTGGAAGCTGGCGAAGCCGATTCCATTGGCATACGACCAGTTGAGCATTGAGAGATACGACGGTGAGCCGCTGCCGCTCAGTGAGTTTGCATATATCTGGTTGTCACCGTTATTGTTAGCCCACGCACCGGCACAAATCCCGTTCTGGATGCCAAGCGCGGCGGCCTGCTTCGATCCATTTTGAATGTATGGCCACTCAGAAGGGTAATAACTCTCCCAGCTGTTCGCGACCGTAAGTGGGTTTGCGTACATGCCGTCCCACAGGCCGTCCTGATCACAGTTGAAGTTCACATAGCCCTTGAAGTAGTGCCCCATGTACGCGAGATCGCCGCTGCTGCCTGCTTCCGACGCGACGTATTGCCATCCGGCGGTTTCGAGTGACTGGAAATAGCCGGAAAAATTGGTTATCGGTATGCTCTTATTCAGTCCGCCGCCCCAAAGGAGCACTTCGACATCAATAATCGGAAGCATATTGAGCGACTTGATTGTGTTGAGCTGCGTTTGATAGGTCTGATTGTCTTGAACGACCACAACGACAGCGGTGAATCCTTCTTGCTTGAAATAGTTCAACGTGGCGTTGTTTACCATCGAAGGAGCGCAGCCAATCCAATACTGTATCGGATGCGTTGTCGCGCCTACTGGGGCCTCGTTCACTGCTCCCGCAACGTTTGCCGTCGCGGCAGTGAGCGAGATCAACACCGCTGCCAGAAGTAAGAGAGTCGCGAACGTTTCGAAACGCTGAGCCCAGCCGTGTATGCGGACTCGTGTTTTTCTATGAGGGATCAGCTTGTTCATGGCTATCTCTGGCGAAAAAAGCTGCACCTGCAAATGAGAGTGTTAGAGGAAGAATAGAAAATGGGACGATTTTGGATACGCTCATGGCTCATAAAACGTTCTCCGACGCCTAAAAACATGTCGGACGATAATAAAGGCTCCGGTCTGAAGCTGATAGCGAGAGAGCGCAATATGCCCCAGGGCGCACGCGGCGAGCGAATACCACTAATGGCCGCGGTCTTCGCAGGTCGCCTCGTGCAGTCTGCGTACAACACACTCGTTCGCGTTTCTGGATTAACTAACGGTGATCGTCAAGCCGCTGCTCGTCGACGGTTGATGGGAGCTGTCGCCAGCGAAGGTGGCGTAGTAGGTGCGTACTCCAGGGGTGGTCCACTTCGTTGCGAAGGTGAGCGTGGTGTAGGCTGTGGCGTAGTTGTAGCGGACACCGTTGAGGTAATAGTAGACGGTGATGAGCTTGGGGATGGGCGTGCCGCCGCTCCTGAGGGTGGCGGTGAAGGTGACGGACTGGTTGACGGCGGGAGTGGTGTTTGACGCGGTGAGGGTGAGCTGGGTCGCTCCGACGCTGATTGGGACGCCGCTGCTTGCTGATGCGTTATACGAACTGTCGCCGGCGAAGGTGGCGTAGTAGGTGCGTACTCCAGGGGTGGTCCACTTCGTTGCGAAGGTGAGCGTGGTGTAGGCTGTGGCGTAGTTGTAGCGGACACCGTTGAGGTAATAGTAGACGGTGATGAGCTTGGGGATGGGCGTGCCGCCGCTCCTGAGGGTGGCGGTGAAGGTGACGGACTGGTTGACGGCGGGAGTGGTGTTTGACGCGGTGAGGGTGAGTGCGGTCGCCGTCTTGATGACGTTAACGCTCACCGTGTTGCTCGTGACGCTGCCGTACGTTGCGTTGCCGCTGTAAGCCGCGCGGTAGTAGTAGGTGCCTGCTGCCGACTCGTTGTAACTGAACTGGTAATTACCGTTCACATCGGTCACATTCGTCGTCGCGTTAGTCCACGCGGCGTTGTTCGTGGAACGCTGCAACGTTACGGCCGCGCCCGCAATGCTTGTAGTACCAGTGCTCAGCGTGCCGTTGATCGTGAAGTTCTGCTTCATGGAAACCGTCGTCGGCGAGGCGCTCGCGGTAAGGGCGAGGGAGGGAGAGGGGGAGGACGAGGCAAACGCGTGAATGTTGGCGACATAGGCGTTTCCTGCGCCGTAGGCCGTGGCTAAATCATTCCACGAGGTCCCGTCTAGACTATAGAAGCTCTGGCCGGGTATAGCGTTTGGCGCGTTGTCATCGTAGCCAGCTTCCTTGTACTGTACGGGAACCGGATCGTTGTCTCCTGGCGTGGTGAACTTTACCACCACAGCGAACTTCTCACCCTTCGTCAATGGCACAGTCGTGCTCAAACTCTCGGTGTAGTACCCCGCGTAGGAGAATCCCGCATTGGAGGCCGTGCCCGAGACGGTCGACATAAGGGTACCGCTCGTTGGGATGCTAGGGTTTGAGGGGTTAACGTAGACCTGTGCCGTATACTGGGTGTCCTCAACGGGTGCCCAGAAGCTTACCGCATTAAGCGTCCCGGTGGAGTTGGCTGTAAAGACGTTGGCTCCGTAGGCGGTAGAAGAAGACCCCGATCCAACGCCCCCTTCCATTCCAGAGGGGTCATACTGGTAGTTCGTCGTGTAGTTCGTCGTCGGTTCAGCAGTGAAGACCGTATTTTCCTGGTAGCCCATGTTGAGGTCGTAGTACGACACGTAGAAGTACCCGGACTGACCAAACGACGTGCCCCAGCTGTTCTTGCAGATCCATGCACCGTTTCCGGGCGGGGTCGTGGAGAAGTTCTTCGCGGAGAAGTTATCATCCCAGCCCACGATGGTCACAGCATGGTTGGCCCCCGGTGCGTTATAATCGTAGTAGGCCGCTGTCGCTTGATTCCAATAGGAGGTGGTTGTAGATGATGATGATGACTCCCACTGGAAGGCGGTATATACGCCGCCATACGTCATCAGCGCGGACTTTATGGCGTTGTTGTCCAGTGCTGATTGCTTCAGCGGCAGGTAATACACGTTCTGAACGTGCATCGCTATCTGAGACGTGGTCGCACTGGAGGTGCACGACGAATCGCTGTATGGGTCAGACGCGCTCGTCACCGGCCCTCCGTGGATCGTAGCGCCAGTCGCATCCGTCATGGTGGTGCCCCACCGGGCGAGGTAGGCGGTTGACATCGCTGAATCGCCGCCGGCACAGCACGTGTAGTCGAAGTCGGCAAAGTTCTTTAGGTTGTTCTCTGAATATGTCGTTGTCAACCCAGGCAACAGATACGATTCGAGCGAGCCGAACGTGGCAAACGTCCAGCAGCTTCCGCACGAACCCTGATCCTCCACAGGGCTCACCTTGTTCATGGTGCGAAGGTCGTACGTCGCAGGGTATGTCGCCTGCGCCTGCACCTGCGCAAGGCTCGTAGCGGTGGGCGCTTTCGAAAGTTCATAGGGTGGCGGGACCCATCCCAGACCAAGTCCGTTAACGGTTTGCGTCGCCACTTTTCCGGCCGACTTGTTCTGCTGATATTGCACAAAGGCGGGGTTTAACGGCTCTTTTTGCAGCGCTGCCGGAAGCGAAGCGCTTGTCTGCGCAACAGGGGTGCTGCTGTTACTTTGTGCGAGCACCAACCCCGTCGTTCCCACAGAGCTTAGCAGAAGGATCGCCAGGGCGAGTACACCCCATTTTGTTCGTAATTGCATTTGATCGCCGACGTCGTATCGTTCGTTTGGTTTTACTTGCGACAAGGACTTGTGTTGGTGGCCATCTTGCTTCGGTAGTGTCTACGCACGCGCAACGTGCACAACCATAGCCGATTCCGCGGTGAACTCCGCACACTCTCCTCTGTTTCTATGCGGAAGTGCTTGGCGTCAGACGCAGGCTTGTTGTCCCCACGAGACGTGTCGCTTGCAACGCTTAATAACCACTACGTTCTACACGTAAAGCTTTATCCCGCGCACCTGTGCGTCGCAGAAGCCCGCTCGGGGACATGGTCGTGGTCAAGCGGCGGCATTGAAAACTCTAACCACTTTTTGTAAGGGTGCGTTTTGCGTGGGGTGTCGTGGCTATGATTCGGGTTACGAGGGGTGCGTTGCACGCTAGCATTTAGAACAACGTGCGCAAAGAATTGGAGTTGACCTTCGAATAGAGAAAGTAATCGCCGACGTCCTATGGTTCTGTCACTTCTCTCGACAGCGTGCGTCGTTGGGTATCGAAACCTGGGCAGCGGCGTTCAACGTTGCGACGTCGCGCCGGGTCAAATCGGAACCCTTTACTACAATGTCCCGCATGTTAGTCAGGATAAATTCTTAGGAGAGCGCACACAATGCGGTTACGACCAAACCCCTTGCTGCTGTCTGCGCGACTGTTCCCTTAGAAGGCGATATGTCGCGAGAGAATTGTCATCAAAGGACAATATTGACAAACTTTGTTGATCTTGTATTAGTCATTTTCGCAAGTTTTATATAACAGGCAATGAAACAATTAAGAAAGGGCTTTCGAAAGACGTTACGATGGAAAGATACAGAATTCATCCGAGGCATGTCATTGATGCGCCGTTTGAAGCCGAGATCGGGTGGCTTGACCGGCTAAAAGAGCGCGTCGTTGACGTCTTGATGCAACCCGTCATGTCGGTTGGAGTCGCGCTATACGTTTTGTCTATGTGGCTCCTCGAACGCAACGGCGAAGCTGTTCGCTAACCACTCGTTACTTGTTTTGCCACTTTTGAGATCTCTCGTCTCGCTTCCGCCTCACAGCAACGAAAGAAGCCGCGCTGTTGACACACAAAAGATCACCTGAGCCTACGTGGTGCGCCACCTCAGCCGAGACATTCAGCCGCGAATTTCCGTCACACTCTTCAATTCCCAAAGCGGCTGTCGTTCCAAGCGCTGTCAAGCCGTTCCTGCATAGCGTTGCTCCAAAGATGAGCCCTCCCAGTGCAACTCTAGGACAGCGGACGACCCCAGGTAAAGCGCTTTATGCTAGTGGCACAATGGTTTTAGTATGTCAGTGATACTGATGCTGACGGCGACCACGACCGGCGGCGGCGCGATGACCTCGTCAGGGATTGCACAGACAGACCTACTAATAGGCGCCATTGTCGGCGTAGCGCTTCTTGCGTCACTGGTCGTCACCGAACTGCTGTCGTCACGCCAAGTCTGGAACAAGAAGGCAGCCGCAGCGGTGCGCGGGATCAACGTGACGCTCCTGATCGTTTTTTTCGTCTCCGTGGCATTCAATGTGACACGGCTAGTATAGGCAAAAAGGGGAGCACCCCGAACAGAAGTATGTTGTTCACCGCGTGCATCGTGACAACAAACGGCAGGTTTTTTGTCTTATAAAATGCGACGCCGAAGATGAGTCCTACTCCGAATGCGAAGAGCAGCTCGTAGTAGTTGGCGAATCCTGATTGCATCGCACCAAAGATGATGCTTGTGATGAGTATGCCGACAATCGGCCCGCTGCGTTGCACAAGCTCCGGTTGCAGCAGGGCTCGAAAGAGTAGCTCTTCCACGAGCGTCACGACGAAGATCATCGCGACGCTGAGCTCGACAAGCCCGACAAGCGAGTATGATGGTATGAGGGCGGGATTTGCGAGAATTTGGTACTCGATAAGCGCCAGGGCTACGCCGACGAGGGCGCCTATCGGAATGAGGTACGTCAACTGTAGGCCTCCCGTGAGACCAAGATTGTGGCGGCTCAGCTTGCGGTGAGCAACGACCGAAATGATCGGGATGAACATCACGCCGTAAATGGCCACCAACCAGTACAAGGTCGTGGTCGGGGTGACCGCGAAGGAGACGCTGACGACGCGCAACAACGACACCAACGCAAGCACTTCTAAGAGCTCGACACGATCTCCCTGCAGCACCCCTATCGCGGCGACAATCACGACGAGATTTAACGCTTGCACGCCGACCCCCGCAACGCGGTACCCAGCGAAGAGCAAGCCCTCGCCGACGAGGATAAGGAATATGGCGAGGAGCTCATACCAAGCCAAGTTGAAAACAATCCGTGCCCTAGCTGCAGGAGCTAGCGCAGCTCGTGTGGCGTATGTCACCAGTACTTCGGCGCTCTGTGCACGGCTATAGGTGCTACGACCCCGGGCATAAACGGTGTACGCGTGTGTGGTCGCGACGCTGTCCGTGACCGTGAACTGATAGTGCCCGGAGGCGTCAGTGGTGGTGGTGGCCGTGAGCACCTTGTTCGTCGGGTCATCCGTGTTGTAAAGAACGACGGGCACTCCCACCAGATCAGCGCCGCCGCCGCTCGTGAGCTGTCCGGCGATCGTGACGGGGTGCCCAACGAACTGGTGTCGGGGGATGGCGGTGGCAGTGATGGTCGTGGGAGTTTCTACTCCCCTTGAGCGCCTCTGCACAAGGTTTCTGTCGGTGGCACTATACGGAGCTCCGGTCCTGTCAGCGCTTACATTCGCCCCGTGGTCCCTTAAAGCAAGAGCGGATTCGCCTGGGGTCAAGATGCCGTCTGGTTGCCTCCGTTCTTCTTCGCCCGGCAATCCCGTGGCCCTCCTTATATTTCAAAAACCAGTTGCCGGCCTTTAACCGTATTGCCGGCCTTTTATACCCAGAAAGTACTATAGGTCACATCGACGATAGAATATAATACTACCGTTATTGAGCGATCGTAGCACGCATAGCAGAGATATGCCGGAACGTGCAGAGTTACGCTATCGGTACGGCCTTCGCGACAGCGCAATCGCAGCGCACCTTCGGGACGCGGTTACTGGCTGAAAGCGCGACGCTGGAGGCAGGAACGACGTGCAGGTCGACTCAGTGGTGCTGTCCGGGGAAGCCGCAGCCGCAGCGCCGCTACAGTGCAATAGTCGTCTCGTCACCGGCTGCCGCTCAGTTCCCCGACTGAGGCACGCGCAAGTCAACGAGGACCGTTGCGAAGCTTGCTATATGTAGTCAAGAAGCGCCGCGCTTTCGGTAAGAGGAGTTTTCGACACGAAGGAGTTAGTTTCCTGGACCGCGCGAACCCATCCGGAATCAGGCCGTCGCAGACGACCCTGACGAGACACTGTCAACGCCGATCTCAAGGCAATGAATCGCTCAGAGTCACCGAAATCGCGTTAGATTCGTCGCCGAAAAATGCACGGTGGCACGGCTGAGGGGGAGGCGGAAGAAAGACGTCTGCCCATGCAGCGCGTAGTCAAGCAGAACAAGCGTTTCAGTCGGCACTTTTGCCCTAAGCGTGATCCTCATCACGGGCGTCATGTCACGTTTACCAGCAGGTACGTTTCCCGATAGGGGGTTGTTAGATCATTGTCGAGATACAACAGGAAGTTAATCCGAATGTCGTTTCCGGTGCGATTAGGCGTTAACGCTATCGTCTCTTGCAGGTTTTCGCCGTTTGCGACTGTCACGTTCCCCGTATAAAGCGTGCTCGACGTTTGGTTATCAGTGAGCTGAGCGACGACCGTATAGTTTACGTCGCGGCCTTCGTGATTCGTGACGCCGACGATGACTGACTGCTCGTTGCCCAGAGTAAAGTTCGTAGGGTACCCTTGCATCATCCCACTGGGCCCCAGAAGGTAGAACTCGGTGTAGGTTTCGCCGATGCCGGGGGCAAAGAAGGCGTAGGCAAGCGCTGAGGCGGAAAAAAGAACAGAGCCTGCGAGCAGGATCGCCAAGGCCAACTGTAGTTTGGTGTTCAAGCGCGGCCGGAACGCCCCTTTGAGTAGCCCAGACGCAGCAAAGTTGACGGAAAAGCTATCGCCAGGCGGGAGCGCGCGCCTTCGCGCATATGCGACGGCGGTACTGGCGACAATGAAGAGAGTCAGAGCGGCCGCGACCGGTTGCGCGCTCACGTTCCACGCGAAGTTGAGGCCGTACGCAAGCAATGGCACGACAGCGATGCTGAGCCCAAACGATAGCGCCACACGTTCAACGTCGTTAATGTCTCTTCGCCGCGGAAAAAGGGCAGCAATGAGTGCGTATCCTGGCACGAAGAGGAGTGTCGCTGTTTCGATCACTACCCGGGCGGTTGTACTAAGCTGTGGGATAACGACGAGTGCGAGGGCCATAAAGGTAACAACTAATATGATCGTCAAATCTGCGTTTGGATAGTGGGCAGCGCCTTTCTCGTTTTTCACGTCTTCGCTCGCTTTAGTGCTAGAGACCCCCGTGCGGGGCAAAATGTCAGCTTACTGTAACGCCTGTCAACTGTACGCTGTTTGAGCTTAAGTTTATCCTTGGTGCGCCAGAACCCGCCGAAAACGCCTCCAAGAACGAGCGTCAGTACCTTCGGCAGCGATTAGCCGTATGGCCCTACAAACTCTGCACGTCGCTGCGATCAGGCAGGGTAAAGTGCGCTTAGCTCGTTGGCCTGTGCGTTGTTAGCATATCCGATGACCGAGCCAGAATCATACACTCTTGATCCGAGACTGGTCCCTGCCCCGCTGGAGGGCGTGAACGTCACGTTGACCGGAATGGAAGCCGGCGCCTGGAGGGACGTAACGTTAAAAGACAGGCCGTTATTGATGGTTCTAATCAGGAATAATGGATGGCTTTGTACATTATAGGCGGACTGAATCGCGCTACCATTATTGTAGTAATACGATGCGTCGTACATGTACATGCTATCGCTGAATATCTCGCCGCGGCTCTTTTGGCCGATAGTTTGCACCGCGGTGAGCTCCGAGGCCGTTAGCGTTTCCCGCGGCCACGTAGGACTGCCAAAGAGGTGATTGTCGATGTTTGCCGTGGGGCTCAGGATCATACCGAGTGTCAGCAAGGCAACAGCTGACGTTAAAAAGACCGCTTTCGCCCCCGTACCGCGAACGAGCGCGACCAATATCAACGCAGCTACCGCGAGCGGCACGGCGTAGAGTATCTGTGAGAAGAAGATCCACCTCTCGGTCACCAAAAATACCCCAAAAGCTCTCGAAAAACCGATAAGAACGGGGACTACACCCATAGCCACGAGGACGAATGCCGATCGGTTACCGAACTTCTGCGAGATCATGTAGAAGCAACCGATCGACGCGAGAGCAACAAATGCGCAAATACCCGCCGCACTGAGCCCTTGGAGCCATAACGGCATAGCCTGGAGGCTTATGGGCGTGATTTGCGTATATTCCTCTGCGTTCTGCGATTGGATGAGAGAGATGACCGCTTGAAATGAACCTGATACGAAGGCCCACCACGCGAACATCCCTACGATAAAGATCTCCGCCACGCGAAAGGAGAGGAGGTTGCTGCGGCCAACCTCGCGTCGGCCCAGCCTGTGCCACAAGATCAACGCGATGAGGCCAGAGAAGAGGGCGACTACCAGTGCCACTGCTGATATCGTGTGGGCCGTGACGAGCGCCGCCATGACGATGAAGAGGATGATAAGATACGCGGACCGGTTCTGGTGTCGACTCTTCAGCACCAGATAGACCGCCATAAGCAAGAGAATCCCCCCAAAAGTGGTCGGAATGGTCCAAAACCCCATATTAATAAACTGATTTGCGGTGACGAGCAGCAAGCCACCGAGCAGCCCCGCTTTCGCGCTAACCAACGATTTGCCAAGAAGAAACGTCAACAAGGTGCACGTGATGATGAGGGATAGCTCGACCGAGAGCATCACCGACCACTTGTAATCAAGACCGGACAGCAGTGAAGTCGACGCGACAGCGAGATGAAACGACGGTAGGGTGGCGTATTGGCCCAGCGGTGGGATGTGCCCTGAATCGATGAGTTGCAACGTGAACTGCTCATGGGCCCATGGATCGTCTCCGACCACATTAGGGAAAAGGAGCAACTCTGAAAACTGCAACGTGCAGCCGAGGATGATGATTTGTGTCAGGACGAGCCACACGCTTTTCCGCTCGGTGTCAGACGTCGACACCTCCAAGGCGAGAGCGCCCGCCATAAGCGCGGCGAAAATGAAGTAGGCCAATGGACGAACATACACGTCGGCCCTGAGCTGGAACGAAAGGACCGCGCAACCAAGAAAGAGGAAAAAGAGAACGTTTCCAAGCAGAAACAGCTCGTAGCTCGGCGGCGTGTCAAGGTCGTGCAGCGCACCGATGTTCCTCACGCGGAGCCAAATGAGGCAAGACACGAGCGTGAGTGCACCAAAAATGAAATAATACATGTTGTTGGCACTTGAGCCGCGGGCGACCGCGGTCACGCCATATGCTATAACAAGGACGGAGAGGACGGCGATTATCTCTGCCGCAAGCTTATCAAGGTCTTTGCTTATAGTACCGAGATTCATCTGTTAAATCCAGCCTACAGGCTTCTAATCGTCGCTCGCGTCCTTGTAGCACGCCCGCCTATGCTCGTGACGAATCTGAGCGCGTGCTGCCCGAGTAAGCGCCGCTTTGGCCATTTCTATGCGTTTGCACCTATTTAACACTTCATATCGCCCCTGCGTGACGCGACCGCAGCTGAGGAGCGTAGAGACTATGGGATCATGGGCGCGCTCGGTTTAGTGGCACGCTGCCGCCCGAGGGTTTCAGAGAACAGCAGAGCGCGGGGGTTTGCTAACGCTGGCGAGCGGCGCGGGCCTTCTCGCTCCCGCCGCTTGCCCACGTGACACGACTGAGTGGTCACTGTTCACGAGTGCAACGTGGTGCTCATCCCGGTTTCAACTAGGATGCCTAAAAACGCGGTAAAAAAACCGTATCTCCTCGACCGTGATGCCCTTCATAACAAACAAGATGCCAAGGTACACGGCCGCGGCGACTAAGACGGACACAATCACGCTTGCCAATCCCAACGGATGCCACAAGACGAGGACAATGGACCCCACGAGAGAGGCACACACGCTCTTTAGCACAAACGTCCCTCGTATCGGGAACTTGAACTCCCGCAAGGAGTAGATCGTTGTAAGCGTGAAGGCAGCCACATACGCAACCAGGGTGGTCAGCGCCGCCGCGATGATGCCGAGGTACGGGATGAGGACTAAATTTAAACCAAAGTTCATTGCAGCGCTAATCATCCATATGGAACCCACAAGAGCCGTCTTCTTCTTCAAGGCAAGTCCTTGAAGAAGCACCTCATACGCGCCAACAAACACCGTTGCGGCAGCAACAAATGGCGTGACGAAGTACGCGTTAGCCGCTATCTCCGGCGTCGCTATGATGAGTAAGAGCGGCTTTGATAGGATCGACAGAGCGAAAAAGCAGGGTATAGCGAGTCCGCAGTAGTACTTCAACGAGTACTCCAAAACCGCGCGCACGTTCTCGAGGCTTCTGTCCTCATAGTGTTGTGTTAGCACCGAGGGTAGCATTGTAACAAACGGGTAAACGAGTACGCTGATGCCACTCCCGACGGCGTACGCTGGCGAGTAATAGCCGACCGCCACAGTACCGAGAAGAAGGCCGATCAAGTAGCGATCGCTTGCGTTCACCGTCCAACTCGAAAGATCGCCGAGCACCAACGGGGCGCCAAAATGGAGATACGTGCGCGCGCTCACGAAAGTCGGCATCACGACGCCGAGCTTCCGCAAAACGAGGCACGCGCTGAGCACTAACACAATGACCTGTTGGATCAAAAGCCCGAGCACAGCGCCTCGTAATCCGAACCCCGCCACTATAAAATAGGCTATTATAGCAACATTCAGGTACGCCTGAAGGAGAAGAAAGGTGGAATAGCTCTTTATCTGCTGGAGTGCCCTGAAGTAGTTGAGAAAAAAAGGAGTTACACACGCGATGTAGACGTTCGCGGCTAGCATCAGGGCGATGCCAACGTCGTTATAAAACAGGGCTGCGGCGATTTGACGTGCAAATAGGACGAACGGGAGGGTCATTATCACGCTCGCCGCGAGCACCATAACAAGAATAGAATAGAATGTCTCTTGGGTCTCTCGTTTGTCGTGCGAACCTGCCGTGAAGCGCACCTGCGAATACGTCAGTCCAAGGCTTGCTACGATGGGCACCAAACCGACTGTCACCAAAATCAAGGACCAGCTTCCGAACTCCGCAACCGGCAAGGTTTTAGCCAAAATGGCGAGCAGAATTATGCTGCTGAGCGTAACCAAGACGCCTGTCATCGCCGAAAGTCCGATTCGCCGCGCAAAAAGTATTTGAGTTTCCATTTCTTTGGCAGTAGTACAACGGTATCTATTGCGTACGGAATGTTCTTGGTTTGATATCCCTTTTCCGCGATCGCGCACGTCAGTAATCTGTGCTTCGAACCAAACGAAACATCGCCATAGGTGGTTTCTTACGTCAACTTATTTTCAGTAGTCTTCTCCCACTGTAACTTTTGTGACTTGCGTCTAGGTGATCCGAACACGCTGCGGTCTTTATCCCTCGCAGGCTCGGTCCAAAAGCGAAGCTCCAAGTCGCCCCATACTCAAATATCAACTGACTGTCGATGATCAAGGCCTGCCGTGCTTGCTGTTTCTAGACGCGTCGACCTACAATTACTCTGCGAGTGAAACCTACCGCGTCTCCGCCGATTCGGACGTGGCGGGCAAAGCTTACGTTCGCTACAGCCGAGAGCACTGCCCACTCGATACATAACCGTGGGACTTTCCGGCGGCCTTAACCCCGTATAATGCGTCCCGCGACGTCACGGATTCGAGGGAGGGGCCTCATTAAGATCGTTTTGTTAATCGCTGCTAAGTACGGCGCAAGCTTGGTCCGCGCGGAGTTCCCTTCGTGCTCTTCTATTTCTGATGTGCATTTGAACTCTACGTCCTTGTGCAGCCTGATGAAGAGTAACAACTCATTCAATGCATCAACGAAGAACGGGTCGGTCATACACGGCGAGTGCAGGCAAATGTGAAATACGGGAAGGTTTTGTGCATAGTACTCAGCAAAACACGCCTTTAACCAGCTAAGTCCCCACAACGGCACGTGCTCGGGGTTGACACTGGATCCCACGAGCATTTGGGAGATGGGCACCATGAGCAGTGGTAGATTGCCACGTAGTTGATAATCATCCGGATCGGCGTAATACGGCATGCATATGCGGGGAAGTTTTGACCAATCGTCGAACTCCGTTTTTGTATGTGCCACCCCAGAGCACTCGTGCGAGATGCCCGCTTCGACCAACGCCCGCACAGTGTCGTTGTTAATTGACCACGATCCCGCAACGAAGGCTTTGGGCTCTTTTTCGAAACACTCAAGGATGTACTCTTTTCCCGCTTGGATCATGTCGAGCTGTTCGCCAAAGGAATGGTCGGACAAAAATGGGGAATCCACAGACTGCGTGCTGTGCGCGCGCAGCCAGCTATCACCGACCTGGTACCTGATTCCAAAGAACTCCCGCTCCATCCATCCCGCGTGGACGTGCAATCCGATTTCGTGTCCGTTTCCTACGTCGGGAAAGTTTTGGGCGGTTTCGGGCATGACAGCGAAGGTCACCTTCGCTCCGTGGGTATCAGCTAGCCGGGCCAAGCTTTTCACGCCCTTTTCTACTCCCGCCACGGAGCTTTTCACGAAAACAACGTACCTCACGCCTCTTATGCGCTCAACGTGTCCAAACTCCGTGTGGCACACGATAATGACGTCCATGTCGTTCACCAAGCCGTTTCTCTACCTTTCTTGCAGATCAGAAGGGGCCCCGAGAATGTGATCAATGCAACGTGCGACAATTGGTGAGCACGGAGTCCAGAATGTCACTGGGGCAGCGCCCGCTCATTGGAACCGGAATTGATATAATCGCGTGTCTTAATTAATCTTTCGAAAAAAGGACCAAAGACCGTCCGCCGGTGCGCGACGTGGCCCTCGGGTTCCCCGTCTAACACGCGCATCTTTTTATAGAAACGTTGCCGAAGGAGATTCTGAGGAGGTCACACCGGAGGTGCCATGAAGGTAGCCATTGTAATCCCGTTATTCTTGCCGAGATGGTTGGGAGGGGCGGAGATCGCCACCTCACACTCCGCTGAGTATTTGGCGCGACGAGGGCACGAAGTTCACGTCATTACGACGCTCGACCCAGGGCTGCCCCGCGAAAGCGTCGAAAACGGAGTTTATCTCCACCGACTTGATTGTCCCCGTCTCCGATATGTAGGCGAGGCTGCATTTTACGTCAAAGTGATGCAGACAACAAGAAGCGTCAAGCCAGACATCCTATACGTCCAAGACCTCGGACAGGGTCTTCACGGTTTTTTTGCTAAGCGGCTATTTAAGACGCCGTACGTCGTTCGATCGACTGCCTATTTCTTCCAACGCGGGAGGTGGCGTTACGTCGCCTCGGTTGTTTTAAGAGATGCAGATGCTGTAATCGCTTTGACTGACGATATGAAAAAGGAGCTCCAGCGAATCTGGATGCGAGAGATCGCGGTCATACCACACGGCGTAAGCAGCGAAATGTTTTCACGTATCTCGCGCGACGTTGCCCGAGAACAGCTCGGGATCGAGGAGGTTGAAAAAATCGTCTTATGCATTAGCAGGTGGGATGTCATCAAAGGACTCCCGTACCTCATTGAAGCAATGAACCATTTAAAACAAACTGAGCCAAACGCACGACTGCTGCTTGTCGGCTATGGCCCTGAAGAGGACAAGCTGAGGCTTCTCGTCAACAAACTAGGCTTGTCTGACCGCGTCAGTTTCGTCGGTAAGGTGCAACCGAATAACGTTCCTACCTACGCGGTTGCGTCTGACGTTTTCGTTTTACCAAGCTTCTCAGAAGGATTTGCACTTGTTCTTTTAGAGGCCTTGGCAGCCGCATTGCCGATAGTCGCCAGTTGTGTCGGTGGCATACCGACACTCATCCAAGACGGGATTAATGGTTTCCTCGTTCAACCTGGGGATGCCGGCCAAATTGCGGACAAGATTTCGTTGATTCTGAACAATGCTGAGCTTAGACAATTGATGTCTGCGAACAATAGAAAAAAAGCGCAGCAGTACACGTGGCAAAACGTTATTGCGCTCGAAGAAAAAGTGCTTTTGCAGTGTTTGAAAGCCACCTGAGAAGACGTCTCACCATTGCTCGTAACACCAACTGTCGCGCCGTGCCAACCGGGATCCTGCTTATGACCGCTGTCTCGACAGAGCTTCGGCCATTACGACGGTTTGACCTCTGTTCAGGTCACCGGTCCCTAGCGACAAAGTATGTCGCGCCACGCTTCCGCGAGCGTTTCATACCGAAACTCGCTTTCAACGAGGGCCCGCGCACTAGTGACGATTCGTCTCAGATCCGGGTACGCCAGCGCCGTTGTGATACCCTCGACGAGGCACGCTGGAGAGTTGTCGTTCAGAAGAAAACCAGTTTCTTTGTCCTTAAGCACATCCGGCACGGCACCGACAGGCGTCGCAAGAACTGGCGTTCCGCACGCCATTGCTTCAATGATAACAGCGGGAAGCCCTTCAGTGTACGATGGGACCACGAGCAGTTTTAGGCGCGCAAAACAATCGGGCAATTCGTTGTGGGGGATCCACCCGGTGAGGCTCACCTTGCCGCTGAGGGCGTGTGCATCCACATAGGTACCTACGGTGTCCTCCAAACTGCCCTCGCCGACGATGAGGAAGGTTACGTCGTTTCGCTTGCTGAGCACCTCAGGAATTGCGTGCACAAGGTTGAGTATCCCTTTTTCTTCACTCAAACGGCCGATGTAGCCGACAACGTTCTCTCTGTGTACGATGTCATTCTTCAGCCTATAGCCGTCGACAACGGGAGAATGACGGGCTATCACGACCTTCTTGCTGTATTGGTGCAGTTTGATCTCGTCTACGATGGATGGACTATACGCAATCAGCTTGTCAGCGAAAAAGTAGCTGATCCGCTCGAGCACGTCAGAAAGCCGGAGTCTAGCGCGTTCCCCCCATTGCGCCGGGACTCCACTTTGCTTAACTGCTCCTATTTGCCTCGCAGACCCGAGGGTGGACATCACAAGGAAACACGTTATTTTTTGAGACCGGGCAAAAAGAAGAGGCGCCGGATAGTTAGAACCGTGAAAAAAAATGAGGATGTCCATCTCTTTCCGCAGTTTTGACAGAAGATGGATTACCCGCACGTCGAATAACACTTTTTCAAGCATTTTAGATGGGAGCCTTTTCCGTTCTGTAGCCCGGATCCGAAAGATCTCTATTCCGCTGGTAGCGTTGTCATATACGCCCCCGGTGATGATGAAGAGCTTATTAGTCAGCGGACTAAGAAGCGCAATTATGTTATCTAGTGCCGGGTGGCCTGCTTGCGCGAAAAACGGGTGCGTGAAAATCCCCACGTTCAGTTTTCTGGGCCGCCCGTTTATCACGTTTGACATATCACAAGCTTTCAATCGCCTCAGCTTCCTCCCCTGCGATCTTCGTCCAAGAATACTGCGCGCTTCGTCTTAACCCCGTACTCGACAGTTCGGCGCGGAGCTGCGGATCTCGCAACAAGCGTACCAGCGCCTGTCCGAACGACGCAGTATCCCCCGCCGGAACGAAGGTGACGTCGTCGCCCCAAACGGTCCGCAGCGCAGGGGAGTCATATACGATCGCAGGTAAACCGCAGCTCATGGCGTCGAGGATTGCGATACCCCAATCATCTGCGTAACTTGGCAGCAAAAAAAGTTTGGAACGAATCATTATCTCAAATTTCCTTTGTTCCTCAACGAATCCACAGAGAACGATGTTGCGTGTCAAGTGCTCAGCTTCTATTAAATTGGTGAGCTGATCTTTTTCAGATCCGTCTCCGACAATTGCCAACTTTGCGTCCGGCATTCGCGAGGAAACGTCGCCCCATATGGCTACCAGATCAAAAACGCCCTTAATCCGTTCCAAGCGACCGACATAGCACGCATCAAAAATGGGCGGCTTTGGATCAGAAGTCAACGAAACGGGATCGGTTCCGTTGTTTGTGATTCGGATTTTTTGTGCATCTACTCCGTGCGAAACGAGGAAGCTTTTCACCGATTGATTTATCGCGAAAACCAAGTCGAAATATCTTCGGAGCAGGGCCGCTGATATTGCGTCGTTGAGTTGGCGCAACAGATATCGCCACGGGCTCGACTGCTTTACCGGTAAGCCGTGCCAGTACACGACAAGTTTACACGAATGATTCTTTGAGCGCACGTACAGCGCAGGAAGCAGATCGACCAGGAAATGTGATGAAGCGACGACAATATCATACTTGTCCATAGGTGGCGGCGACACGAAAAACTGGAGTACGCGGGCACAGTACATCAGGAAGACCCCGAACGGATTTGACGCTTCGCGTTCAAAGCCAGTATCCAGAATCAAAGCCTTTCCCTTCAACGCGTTTTTCGCAAATTGGTACCCTAAGCGAGGGAGCAGATAGCTGATCTCGTTTTTTTGGCTCCAGTTCTGAGCGACGCGCAGGGTGTGATAATCGCCACCGGCAATTCTTGTGGTCCAGCCGTTGATGATGACGAGCATTTGTTTCAACTGCAGCACCCCACCATGCTATGTTTTAACGTTTAATCATCAGTATTCGTATTAACTCTGTCTGCGCAGAACCCGATTCGCGCTATTAAGCAAGATAGTGGAGGGAGTCACCTTTTCCGAATTTTGACTTGCGTTGCTTACGAAGAACCTCCATCTCAATCTCGCGTCTATTCTTTTTTGTCCAAAGGCGAGATCGTACGTCCGCGCTGGGGGAGCGGTATAAAGGCTTGTTGTCGCGGTTGCCCAAATGGTTTGCGATTCGTGATTGCTTTTAGGAGAGGGCCCCCACAGCACTGCAAACTCTTCTTTCTTTTGCAGTGCCCCCCAGCTTTGCGCAAATATCCCGTATAGTTTTGCGCCAACAAAACCAAGAGCCTCGTATCAGGTTAGATGCTTTTGACGTTTCTAACAGCGCCGACAGCGCTTGAACGCCCGCTCAGTCCTTTTTTCAGGAAATCATACGGTTTCTGCCGAGAGTTAACAGAAGGCACAAATTACGCACATCGCTTAACTATGGTCCCGTCACTCCCGGAACGCGGCGGCTGACCCCTTCGGTCCTTGGTAAAGCTGGACACTCTCATCGCGGCAGACACGTACGTAACGCACAACAGTGAGACGGTTAAGAACCGACGTCCGCGCCGCTGCCGGCATATGAGATGGCGTAGGTGTTGTCACCGGGGAAGTCGGTCTGGTAGCCGTAGTGGCCGGAGGACGCCTCGCTGACGGTGAAGGAGTAGGAGCCGTTGGCGGTGGTGGTGACGGTGCCGAGGTTGTTCCAGGTGCCGGAGGGATCGTCGCTGAGGAGGATGATCTGTCTGCCGGAGAGGGGGGTGCCGTTGGCGGTGAGGGTGCCGGAGAGGGTGAAGGTCTGATTGACGGCGGGGTTCGTCTTGGAGGTGGTGAGGGTGAGGGTGGTCGGCGTGGGAGAGCCGACGGTTATCCCCACCGACGTCTGAGAGAGGGTGTAATTCTGATCTCCATTGAACACGACATTGTACACATAACTCCCTAGAGTACTCTCATTCCAATCAAAGAAATAGTAGCCGTTTTGATCGGTAAATCTGGTAGCCGGCTGTGTGTCCTGTCCAGCTACGGATCGATACAGATCTATTTCTTGTCCTGCGAGGGGCGTGCCGTTAGCGTCGGTGAGGTACCCACTCAGTGTGAAGGGTTGTCCGACAGCCGGGTTAGTGACGCTGCTGTTCAAGGAAACGTTCGTAGATTCGAGGGTGCCGACGACTATCCGGGCCCCGTTCGACGTGGTAGCGTAGTTGCCATCTCCGTTGAACCAAAACTCATACCAGTACTCGCCAGAGGTTTGCTCGCTATGTGTAACGTTAAAGTAGCCGTTCGCGTCGGTAGTCACCTGTCCTATCGATTGCCATACGTCGCCCCCGCCGGGAAGCCGTTCCTGCAGAGCGATTGTTCTCCCTGAAAGCGCAGTCCCGTTTATGTCCGTAAGGTGCCCGGAAAAGGTGAACGGCTGACCAACCGCTGGCGTTGTATTAGAGGCGGTAACAGAAAGCGTGGTCGTAATCGGGTTGCCCACGGTTAAGGCGCCAATCATTGCTTCGGACTGGAAATAGGTTGAGGATCCTAAGAACCAAACCTCGTAGAAATACGTGCCCTGGGATGCCTCGCTGCGGGTGAAGGAGTAGGAGCCGTTGGCGGTGGTGGTGGCGTACGCGTTAACGTATTGGCCGGAGGGGTCTTGAACGACGAGAGAGACCGGTTGACCGGCGAGGGAGGTGCCATTAACCCCGTTCGTTAACACACCATACAAGCTGAACGACTGATTGACGCCTGGGTTTGAATTTGATGTGAAGATATTGATCGTCGACTGTCTAAGGTTGCCAACGTCTACCGTCAGCCCATTGCTTGACGCTGCATATTGTGCACCGCCGTTGAAGCTGACCTGGTACGCGTACGCACCGGGGGATGCCTCGCTGCGGGTGAAGGAGTAGGAGCCGTTGGCGGTGGTGGTGGCGGTGCCGAGGTTGTTCCAGGTGCCGGGGGAATCGTCGCTGAGGAGGATGATCTGTCGGCCGGAGAGGGGGGCGCCGTTGGCGGTGAGGGTGCCGGAGAGGGTGAAGGTCTGATTGACTGCGGGGGTGGTGTTGGAGGTGGTGCGGGAGAGGGTGGTGGGAACGGGTTGTGAGGAATTATCGGCAAACGCAATGGTATGCACATTCTCGTTACCGCTTGCCGGATTACTAGTAGTGAAGCTACTAACGGATGAGTTTGACTTCGCCAGAACAGATAAGTCGATACTACCACATAAGGATACTGTGATCATAATGGCGGCAGCCACTACGATGGCAATTTTACGACGACGCAAGTGATCTCTCCTAAATAGCAAGAAGTACACGTATCGGGCCTATTTATAGTTGCTTTGCTTGCTTTGATCTTATCGAAATTGCCTTATTTTGTCAATTGCCTTGCGTTATCAATCCCTTATCAACAAAGAGAAGAAGTGTAGTCTATCATTATCGTGGGGTTGCTCAAAAAAAACAGAACGTAAGAAAACGTCTTTGTAATCCACATGTATCTTCCACCCGAAGATGCGAGCGGACAACGACGCCGGGCAATCCACAACCTACGAAATATGTCTTCGCGTCGTTTTTTGACTAAGATTGTTAGCTCACAAGAGACATAGCAATCACGTGCCTACAGATTTCCTTCAATTTCAAACAGGAAGTCGCTGCTCACTCCGCGCATTTAGAAGATCTGTGCGTGCTAGATTCGAACGTTCTCCAGATGTCAGTACCCCCGCATACAACGCACGCTAGAGTGGACCACGACAGAGCCGCTCAAAAATGAGCAACACGAGCTACTGGGGCCGCTAGCGAGAGCGTTTGTCTCTCGAGAGCCGCACCGAAAGTGCTCCTAGCTCGTTGAAGCTCAGCTCAAGCGCCTTCATTAAGAGTACGGACATGCCGAGCAATGGCCTGCGCCTAAACCGATCATTTTTTACAAAGAGCTGAACTCGATAGCGAAGACCGTACTGCTGCCTAAAATATTCCGGACTTTTTTCGCGATACTCGCGCGTTGTTTTTCCGTAATAATACCGCTTCCTTAAATGCTGCCACAACGAAAAGCCTTCTTCGTGATGCAGTATCTCTGACGTGACGCGGGCTGTCACGATGTACCCCAAACTTTCGATCTTTTGGGGGAGGACTGATTCTTCGAAGAAGATGAGGCCTTCATCAAATCCGCCGACCCGCTCAACCAAATCCCTGCGGAAGAATCGTGCAGACTCGACCAGGCTTCCGGCATAGAAGCTCCTTTCAAAATCCCTGACGTTAACCCAAAAAGAGGCGCCAACCGATCGCTCAGGTATGATCACTCCGCCCACGCGCTCTTCGATGGCAATGCGCTCCACGCATTCTTCGATGACGGTGGGGGTCAGTTCCATGTCAGAATCGATGAAACAGATGAATTCTCCCGTTGATACCTTAATCCCAAGGTTCTTTTGTGCGCTACGCTCCTTTGCCTCTGTAACGCAAACGCGGTCTGCGTAACGGCGCGCAATTTCGACCGTCCTATCCTTCGATAACTCGTCAGTCACTATTAGCTCGATGTTCTTGTATGTCTGATTCCGTATAGATTCGAGGCATCGAGCTAGGGTCCTTTCTGAATTATGAGTAGGGACGATAATAGAAACCTTCGGCGACGTAACCATTACTCACACTCCTGTCGTCTTATGCCCGACAATCAAATATCTATTTTGATCGCGTTTTTTCGGGCTTCTTCGACACTTATGGAACTCTAGCGTTTTCACCCGAGCGCCGCCCTCATTGACAGCGGCAGCTCAAGGCCGCAAGTCATTGGCCCTAGGACGTGAGAGGGCACGGGCGAATGCATCAATCCTGCCATACTGTCCTTGGCGCCTTTTCGCAGGGCTTGATGTCGGACGTATTTCCTCAGCACGTAGCGCCGCATTTCTAGACTTCTGCAATGCAAAGTGGAGAGGGCACGGCGCCAGACACCAGTCCTTGTTCTTGGGCTTAAACGCTATCATTTATTGCACGAATGTCTAATCGCTTGTTTGCCTTATGATCAAGAACTATTCAAACAGCATGAGGATTAGATTTGACAAGTGTCTGTTTTTTTGCAACACGGCTGTCTGGAACATTCGCGAGGGAACGTGTGATGGAACTCTGGAGATGACTACTTCTTTGACCGCTCATCGAAAGGCAATTGCCCGGTACTAGCTAAGGGGGGCGCTCCATATACTGATCGTCGCCACCGTTTTTTCGGTCAGAGTTTCCCTGTTAAGGGAGAGAGTTCTTTCAGGCGTAATCCTCGAGTCTCCGGGCACAACGCTTCGATGAACTCACGCCATTGAGTCTACTTGTTGTGGGTTCTCCTTCATTTTAGGAGGGCTCGCGCGGATTCAATTGCGTAGCGCCTCCAAGACTTAGGAGCGATCCTGATTTCAACTCCGGTGCAAGAGAGAGCCAAGTCTGCCGACAACCTGAAACATCCTTGAGTAATACTTTGTGTACGCGTACCGCTCGACAAGTTGGCCTCCGAAATGTCTCTTAAAAGTGTTAATGCGCATCTTTTCTTTATCGCGATCGCCGGTATAGTACCCTCCTAAATCATATTCTCGTATCCCCTTGCGTTTAGCATAGTTGATGGCGTCCCAGTTTAGCAAAAGCTTCGTTTTGCCTATTAGACTGGCGCGCTCCTTGCCGACTTCAAGTCGTAGAGACGCCCCTACCGTACATTGAATAATGGAATCGTCCTCGAAATATGCCAAGCCAGAAACTACCTCCCCGTCGTGCTCTGCAGTAAAAAGCGGGCCGCTTCGCTTGAGAACATCAGTTGGGAAAGAGTATTGGGGCAATCCTTTCGCCTTTCTAAACCTGGTATTCATGTCTTGGAATTCTTCATAGTTTTCGTTCAGTTTGACTTCAACCCCGGCCTTTTGTGCGGCCCTAATCCCTCGAGTCGAAGTTTTGCTCATGTTATTCCATATCGTTTCAAGTTCTTGATTTAGATCAATAACCAAAGTGGGCTCAGCTTCCCTTTGAAAGCCGTCTAGATCCAGCTTTGGCTTGGCTGCGTGGAATACAACGAGATGGTACCCAGTTACGTCAAAAGGGGGGCTGAACCAGACTTCTTTTGTCTTAAACCGATATCGTTGGCGTTCTATCTCCATCACGCTTTCGTCCGACCGTGAGATATGTGCGTCCTCTAATGAATTCTACGTCCGGCAAACGGTAGCTAGTAAAACTTCGTGTATTTTGCGCTTTCATCACGCTTACGTTTTTCGCCGTATTTTGCGTGAATTGGCTTCGATTAACATTAAAACGAGTGTTTTTTTAGTCTCCACAGCTACTTAAAAAGGTTGTCGTGAGCGCAGCGGTATCACCTATGAAAGTCCGAAAGAGCACAGTCGTTCATCTTCCGGATCCGTATAAGATTAGGCGGCGCATAGAGAATCCGAGTGACTTTTCAGACCATCAAGAGTAGGACACGCTTGTAACTGGCGGTGGGCAACTTGCAGAGAGAGAGAGAGCTGACGCCTCAACAATCCCCGCATCTAACAAGAAGTTATTTGAAATTGGGCGATTGGCGGATGCGACGAGAGTGCCTAGAAGCCCGGCAGGACGCCTCGCTGACGACAAAACATCGCGGACGCGCGGAATCCTCTTCTAAGGTTCTGCCGTGTAAGTAGTTCGGGAGCATTTCCCCCCAAAACCTCTCGGCCCGGTGAGAGGTTTAGAGCTTAAGTGCGCAGGGTCGACACGCGTGCCACTCTTCAATCACTCATCGCGGCAGACACGTACGTAACGCACAACAGTGAGACGGTTAAGAACCGACGTCCGCGCCGCTGCCGGCATATGAGATGGCGTAGGTGTTGTCAC
>Ga0224515_1000016_pt1 | contig 60121 bp, 70 predicted proteins | sample IRFST25metaG_FD_179880 | JGI IMG/M metagenome (GOLD analysis project Ga0224515, IMG submission 179880) | Peat soil microbial communities from Stordalen Mire, Sweden - IR.F.S.T-25 | ecosystem: Environmental > Terrestrial > Soil > Wetlands > Peat | place: Sweden: Norrbotten County, Stordalen Mire...
CTTCTCCGGGTTGCGGAGCCGGGATTGTAATTCCTTTTTCGGCTTCTTCTGACGTTCTTACAATTTTGACAATATCGAGGTCGGCTTCTATTCTTTTCATCTTTTCCGCTTTCCGTAGCTCTTCTTCTGAAAAGTCTTCAGCTGAAAAGATGAGGTCTTCTTGGAGGAAGTCATAGCTGTGCAGCTTTCCTTTCTCATCTCTGTAATAGTAGATTTGTTCGTCTCCAAGATCGACTACATAGGTGTACGGCTCTGTCTCTGCTGGTTGATCTGCGTCCGCATCTGGCGTGTGAGTAGAGTTGTGCAACTTTTCGTCAGAGTTGTGCAACTTTTCTTCGTCATCGTGCTCATCATCCGCCACGATTAATGCCTCCGATTCCAAAAAGAACGATGGGCTCGGCCGGATTCGAACCGGCGACCTCCGCCATGTCAAGGCGACGTCATAACCAGCTAGACCACGAGCCCTAGCGCAGTGCTATCTGATCTATCTCTAATAAACCTATTGTCAAGCTAAAACAGCTGATTTTCTTACACTAGGATCAAAACGCAGCAAGACACCAACCCGCGCTTACGTCAATCTGAGCGTGAGGACAGATGCTACTCGATAAGCGGTACCAGCGGTAGTGGCCAGTCTTTGCTTAAGCGACCTTGCGCCTACGGGCACATTCACCTACGCTCGCACAAACACGCAACCAAAATGTATAAAGCGGTTAATGCGCTTTATAGACAGCAACAAATTAGCTCTTAAACGCGAATGCAAAAGGCGGCACGCAGAGAAGGTTGATCAACGATGGAACCGATAACAATCGAGCATTTGTCGAAAAAGTACGGAGAGTACGTTGCGGTAAACGACCTCAGCTTGACCGTCGAACGGGGCGTTTGTGTGGGATATCTCGGTCCTAACGGAGCGGGCAAAACGACCACCATAAAGGTGCTGACAAACTTGCTTAGGGCCTCAAGCGGCAAGGCCTATCTCAACGGTGTCGACGTCATCCACCATCCCAAAGCCGCACTCGACGGAGTGGGCGCGGTCGTGGAAACGCCCGAGTTTTACCCGCAACTGACGCCTGACGAATGCTTGTCATACGTTGGAACGATCCGCGGCATGAGCGGCGAAGCGATTGCCGACCGCTCGCACGCTGTTCTAGAGCAGGTCAAGCTCCTCGAAGTGGCTGATAAGCGAACCGGGCAATTTTCAAAAGGAATGAAACAGCGATTGGCAATTGCTCAAGCGCTCCTGCACGAACCATCCATACTGATCCTTGACGAGCCTACGTCAGGCCTCGACCCGCGCGGCATGGTCGAAGTGCGGGAGATTATCAAGGGACTGATAAAGACCGATATCACCATACTGATGAGTTCACACCTACTGAACGAAGTGCAAGAGGTATGCGACAAAGTAGCTATCATTGACCGCGGCGTCCTCCTGACCTACGATTCCGTCGCGAACCTCTCTGCAGGGCACGACATCACCGTAACAATCAACACACTCGAGCCGATCACGCCACCCGAGTTTAGAGCTATCAAAGCGCTACACGATATCACGTCCGTGAAACGCTCCGAAACGCTCGCGCTCAAAGTGAGCTTCAGCGGGGGTCCAGAAGCACAGTTCAGAGTGCTGCGGGGGATTCTAAACACGGGCGTCAAAGTCGTTTCCTACACGCCGCAGCGCGCGGCGATAGAAGACGTCTATCTGCAACTCGTGCCTGAAGGAGATGCGTAGCCATGGCACCCAACAGCGTCCGACAAATCGCGACCGTAGCGAAATACGAGCTCCTGAAGTACCTTCGCGGACGACGACTGCTTGCGATCGTTCTGCTGACGATTATCGTCAGCGCCATTTTTCTGATCGTTCCGCCGGCCATCGGCTCCCAATACCCCAAAGACCCGACACAGTTTACGCTGAACGTCCTCTCGTTTCTGGGCATCCTCTCTATACTGAGCGCAACCTTTTTTGGCGCTGACGCGATCGTTTCCGAATACGAATCCAAAACCGGGTACTTCCTGTTTCCAAACCCGATCAGGAAGACGGCGATATTTGTCGGGAAGTTCATTGCAAGCGCGCTCGTTTCTGTAGGCGCTATCGCGCTCTATTACGTGATTGCGGTTGTGTCGGTGCGCGTCATCGATGGCAGCATCCCGGCGAATACCGGGTTGTCATTTGCGTACTCGCTCGTGTACTTGTTCGCCATCCTTGCGATCGCCTATCTCTTCAGCGCCATAATGCGCAGTTCGGTGTACTCGCTCGTCCTGACGTTCTTCACCTTCTTTCTCATACTGCCGATTATCGATGCTGTGGGTTCAGTCGCAAAGTTCAAGCCGTGGTTCTCCATTACCTTCGCAAACGGAATTTCGCAGTACGTGTTCGACAACCCGTACCCGACTGATAAGATCTTCACGACTGCCGCCCCAGGAGCCTCTGGCGTTGGCGTGCAAACGTATTCGCTTGCGCAATACTATCCTGAGGTACGACTGAGCCTCATCGTGATGGCGGTGTACTTTATCGTCGCATTCGTGTTGAGTATTTTCTTAGCTCAGCGAAGGGAGATGTAGAAACACCGAAGGAGGCGAAAACGTGACCAAGAAATTCGTGGTCAAGAAGAATACAGGCATTGACGTGCGGGAGTACCGGTGTAAGCCGAAAAACGCCATAGCCGCAGTAGTTGGCGAAACAGACCTCGCTGATGGAGTGATCTTCAGAACCGAGGATGACAAGTTCGTCGTCGTTTCAGAGGGGGCAAGCGCGGTCTACGACACGTACGACGACCTGCCCATAAGCGTAAAGGAGCAAAAGGCTGAATCGGAGCTATAGAGGACTGACCGCCTTGGGGTGCCATCAGCGGTACGCCCAATCCTGAAGCGTGGTCGGACTGGGGCGTTTTGCCGTTTCCTCCGTATCAACCGCAGATTGGCCGATTCCGAGGAGCTGCATGAGCATTAGCGCATTACGCGGCGCGTTCCCGCGAGGATGGTTGTTGAAGTACACCCAGACTGGCTCTGCGCCAAGGCCGGTTTTTATCTTCGCAATCCGTTCTTTCCACGGCACTAGCTCCTGCTCGGTGTAGCTGTAATCGTAGCGTTGCGACCGGTCGAGATCGTCCCCCTTGTGCCGCTTAAACCACTCTTCCGTGTTTCTGCCGTGCAACCGTACGTACGCACCTGTTTTTACGGCCGAATCCGCAATCACGGTCGGAAACGACGGCCCGTCGACGATGCACGGCTTGACATTGTTGCGTTCGAGCATGGCTTTCGTTCCTGGCTCAAAATCAAGCCGCATGCTGTCAAGCCATGAGGCGTGTCGAAACTCGACGAAATAAGCATATTCGTCTGTATGAAGCGCGGCCAGAAGCGCATCAAGCTTCTCCAAGTTGTCTGTCCTGTAACCATGCTCAATGCGCTTAACGTAGGGCGTAAGCTGGATGAGAATGGCGCCGAGCAGCTGGTTTTGACTAATTGGCGAAACAACGGTGTTCTCAAATTCCGAGGCCAATTCGTGAAGATCTTCAAGCTCATAGAAACGTGGGAACTTGAGCGAGTATTCGAAGCTCTCGTACTTCAGGCCCTTCTCGATCCAGATATCGGTGAGCTTCTGGTTAGGGATGCGATAGTACGTGCTATTTATCTCCACCGTTGGAAAGAGGTTGGCATAGAAGTCAAGCCATTTCGGCTTTTCGTCGGACTGATAAAAGGGGCCTACCCAGTCGTCGTAGCTCCACCCGCTCGTTCCGACCCTGACCTGGTTAAGCAAGCGACTCGCGCGCGTGAACTCGTGCATATCCGACTCCCACGTCTGTGTTGTAGGCACAACTCACGAGAAGTTATTGCCCCGCGACTTTATGAACCCTGCGGCAAACACCTCATGTATGCCGCATCTGACTGCGGTGCCACGCCTAAAGGATCTCGAAACACGCGCTTCCTTTCAGTCCCCTGCACGCGGTTCCACCTTTTTTCCGCGATCTATTTTTTGGGGGGGTGGCGCCTGACGACGAACGAGCGGTCGCCACGTTGACGTCTTCATAACCCTTAAATAGCAGCCAAATGAAAGGATAGAGCGTGAAGGTTAAGGCTTATACTCTCAGTACGTGTCCGCACTGTCGCATGACCAAGGAATTTCTCGCGGACAACAACGTAGAATTTGAGTATGTTGACGTCGATTTGCTAACTGGCGAAAAGCGCACAGAGGTTTTGCGCGAAGTGTATCGACTAACCGGAGGTTATTCGTTTCCCGTCATCGTCGTAGGCGACACCGTAATCGTCGGGTTCAATCGAGTGCGACTTCAAGAAGTCCTGGAACTCACATAAGCGCTCCAACAAGCTGCTCAAGCGTGCTCGGAGGGCGAGTGTGGATCGCCAGCACTCAGAAGAAGTTGGCTAGTCTATTACATACTCCCTAATCAGGACGGAATTAGACTTACAAAAAGTTCCTTGCATGCAAGGATCGCAAGCTCGGTCGCCGTTCAATTAAAGCATATTTTTGAGGGAAGAAAAGTGGCTGGCTGTATCGAACAAATGGATTATGAGATTTTGCTCAAGAATGCGGCGTTCAAAGATACGTTACGCTACATCGCCGAACACGCTCCAAAAGTGTATTACGTCGGACCTGGATTCAAGGTCTATGACCGACGGTTAATCGGAGTTCCACCTGTGCCCGTTGGCGTGGGTCCCAACTACATCATGCTCACGTACGTAAAGCCGTGCCACGGGTCTTTTGTTTTGAAGCTTCCCCGCGACGAGGAAGAAATAGCGCGAATTGTGGCTGAGGACAAGAAGTACAACAACAAGCGTAAGAGCAAAGGCTGACCCGGCATCCGCATCTAATTTTCTTGTCTGATCGTTCTCAACTCACCTTATTGTGATGGGGCGACAACGCCTGCACCTAGCAAATGTTCGGCCGCTCAGTTTGCTCCACAGTCTTCGTGACGAGGCAAGCTTCGCCGGTCTCTTCGTTGATCCGTTCTTGCCAAAAAAGGCACTTCTGGCCCTACAACGTCATCCTGACAGAAGAGAGAGCAAATTGAGTGAACAGGTCAGATATGCCCCACGCGGGCTTTATGCCCCATGTTCTCGATATGGTTTTTCAACCCGCGCAGCAACGCCGTCAAAAGTCGCTGCGTACTGCTGCTAATCACATAGTTGCGATAATCGGAATCAGTCTCAGCAAACACTTCTGTGGCAGATACGATGGTCTTTGGACCAGACGAGGTGAAATTATACGTTATGGTCCCTCTCGAACCGAATACATCGCCACTTAACACAATCCTCCTTCCCGGCAGGACCTGCTGTACGAACGAGCGAGTAATCGCCTGTATCGGCGTGAACTCACTTTTGTATCGCATAACAAAGGCGCCTCCAGGCGCCCATATAGTGCCTCCCGATACGCTAGTCACCTCGATGATGAGCGGATTCCAATCGCTCCAGCGATGTATGTCCGTGAACACCCCCCAAACAAGCTGTGATGTGGCGCTTATTTCGATCGCAGATGAGACACGGATTGGCACGGACGAACATGCTCCGTCAAACGAGATAAGCGTTCGCAAAAGAGACACGCCTCCGTCGTTCTAAGGCCTTAACGTTTGATAAACGGCACCGAAATCGATGGATGATGTTAGGGTGTACTTCTAAAATTACTACAGAATGCACCCCGGTGACGAAGATGCATTCGGACGCCGGCGTTGGTCAAAGCACAGCTGGAGAAATTATTTACGTTCCAACCACAAAAATAGGGAACGGTGATGCTAGTTGGCAAAATGGATTTGCGGTATTTGTGAATGGGTCTACGATGAAGAAGTTGAGGGCGTTCCGTTTGATGAACTTCCCGAGGACTGGGTGTGTCCAGCGTGCGGCGTCGACAAATCCTTTTTTGAAAAGGAAAGTGAATAGGCGTATTGTTTTGGGGACCGATGCGTCCCGCTTTTTTCTGACATAGCGTTGGGTTAACGGTGTGGGTCTCCCGAAATCACCCGCTTCTGTTTTTTTGCTTCTGTGCGTGCGTTGGTCGTTTTATCGCACTACGCGCACTGCACGGTGATAAGGCATATTTATTAACACGTATCCTGCATTGACGGATGATGAAGAGCCTTCTCATCGCCGGAACTCAGAGCGGGATAGGCAAGACCACAATCACGCTCGCCATTCTAAAAGCACTAAAAGAATCAGGATATAGCGTCCAATCGTTCAAGGTCGGCCCGGATTTCATCGATCCTAGTCACCTCGAGAAGGTGACAGACGCCCTGTTACAACCTTGATTCCTTTATGATGGGAGAGAGCGGCATCAAGCGAGAGCTTGCAAAAGGCGACGCCGACTATGCAGTTATAGAAAGCGCAATAGGCCTTTATGACGGGGTATCAAGCTGCGCTGAGATCGCAGACCTCCTCAAGATTCCTATTCTTCTCGTGGTCGATGCGAGCACTTCATCTGAAAGCGTCGCGGCGCAAGCCTTGGGATTTATCAAGTACTCGTCATTCACCCCGTACAAACTGACGATCGCCGGCGTCATAGCGAACCGCGTTGGCAGTAAAAAGCACGCTGAAAGCATTCGCCGGTCATTGAAGGCAATAAAAGTCCCACTGGTAGGGACCATTAAACGGGACGCTTCTGGAATTCCATCACGCCACCTAGGCTTGTACATGGGAGCAGAAACGTCGTTGAGTGCTTCTGCCCTGAAGTCAATTTACGACTCGCGCGATATCGAGTTGATCCAACAAGCATCCGCCGAACTCACGCTCGACAGACCGCCGGAGCTCAAAAGAACGCGCGATGCGGTGATCGGAATCGCGATGGATGCCGCATTCTACTTCTATTATCGCTCAAACATAGAAGCGATACAAAAGCGCGCCCGCGTCGTCTACTTCTCTCCGATTCGCGACGCCCTGCCCGATGTAGACGGGTTATACTTCGGTGGCGGCTATCCCGAACTTCACGCTGCGCAGCTAAGCGCAAATCGTCGCCTTCTCGAGGGCGTAAAAACAAATGCAGACGACGGCATGCCGATATGCGGCGAATGCGGGGGGCTTATGTATCTGTCGCGGTCGCTGTCTACCGTTGAGCACAAGAGAGTTTCGCTGACCAATATCCTCCCCGTGGATATCCAAATGGCCGAGAAAAGACGGGCACTCGCGCACGCGGAGGTGGAAACCGTCCGAGATTGTGCGATCGTACGCCGCGGCGACACATTGCGCGGCCACGAATATCACTACTCGACCGCATCAGTAGAGCGCGACGCGCGATTCGCATATCGCGTAACGAAAGGTGATGGAATCGATGGCCGAGATGGCATCGTGGAGAGCAACGTTTTAGCGTCATATCTTCACACGCACGTTTACTCGATGCCGCACGAGTTTGACTTATTTGTCACCAACGCCAATGCTTTTTCCCGATCCTAGCAACGCGTGACGTAGCAAAGCTCCCGCATTCCGAGCTACGTTCAAGCATTCGTTAGCCCGACTTATCCTCAGCGTGAATCGATAACTGACCAGCGATTGCCTACGATATTTCCGTGAGCGCTTCCGTAATATGCTCTTCAGCCGGTTTCTTGTGACGAGGTTGACACGATAACCACTGCAAATGAGACAGGGATCCCGATGAAATGCGGATCGAGCAGGCCTAGAGGGAGGCGCTAAGTTGATTCCGGTTATCTGAGGGGCCGTTTACTGGAAACCAAAATATACCATAACAGCGTTGCGTAAGCCCCCAGCCATGCTGCTGGGCGCCTGCCATCGGGGCCCGTTTTCAGTAGAGCGTTTGTGGCAAACGGAGCAAGAAATGTCGCGCCTAAAGCGCCGGACGAAAAGGTGGCAAAAAACGCAACCGCTCAGGCGGGACTAACGAAAGAGGTAGCATGAACACGGACTGCAAACGCTGCAAACTTGGTGACTGTTGAAGAAGCTGCACCGTCCGCGGCCGTGGGCAGATGCGCGACCAAGCGCTCAAAACTGACTGCCCGGATTTTTCATCAAAATAACCGTAATAAAGCAGAAGCTCTTAGATCAGACTGGTGATAAAAATGGACCTTCTTAAGATCCCTCATATGGAAAAAGAAGAGTACGATAGACTAATCAGCGAGAATTACGTGAGCAGGATCGCCTTCAAGGGCGACGCGTATCCTTATGTGGCACCTTTTCTCTATGTTTTCGACGGGCATTACCTCTATTTTCTCTCGACCAGGTACGGAAAAAAGATTCAGTACTTCAGCCAGAATCCTAACGTCGCGGTCGAGATCGAATGGTTCAGCAAAGACATGTCTTCCTATACCTTCGTCACTCTACTGGGCCGGCTTGCGGAAGTTACCGATCGCACAGATGGTCGGCGTGTCCGACAACAGTTCGTTAATATGATAACGACAAAAGAACTCTCAAGCAACGTCGTTGCTGCCCTCGGCCATTCACCCGCTGAGCCTCTCGAATCTATCGTGAACGAGAACCGAAGCCTTATATGGAAACTTGAAAGCGTAAACGAAATCGTGGCCCTTAAGAACGCGTAGAGCGCTCCTTTCCGTCGATAGGGTCAAGGGTTCACAGCCAGCGCACGAGCGCAGGATTAATATGACGGACTTCATTACTATCGTACACGTGTGATGAAATGACAGCCAAGTACGTTCCCGACACAAGCGTGTTGATCGATGGTAGGATCACGAAGCTCATAGACGACGGCGAACTTCGCGGAGCGACTATCATCATCCCAGAAGCGGTGATCTCCGAGCTCGAAGCCCAGGCGAATCAAGGACGCGAGATCGGCTTCAAAGGACTAAATGAGCTTAAGGCGCTCGACGAGCGAAAACGCTCGGGTCAAGTCGACTTGCTCTATGTCGGAAGGCGACCCACCTCTGATGAGATCAAGCTTGCCTCAGTCGGGGAGATTGACGCGATGATACGAACCGTCGCGGTCGAGAATGGAGCAACGTTCATCACGAGTGATATCGTCCAAAGCGAGGTCGCGCGCGCTAAAGGCTTGGACGTCACGTATCTCTATCCTGAAAAAAAAGCAGAACGGCCGCTGTTGTTGCAGCGGTTCTTCACGCGCGATACTATGTCGGTGTTTTTAAAAGAGGACGTGCCACCGCGAGCAAAACGTGGTTCGATAAGCGACCTCCGATTGGTCAATATACGAAAGACGCGGATGAGTGAAAAGGAGATTCGCGCTATTGCTACAGACGTCATCGAACAAGCCAAGTCACGCTCTGACGGTTTTATTGAACTTGAACGCCGTGGCGCTACGATTGTTCAGCTCGGCTCGCTACGAATCGCCATTGCTCGACCCCCGTTTTCTGATGGAATCGAAATAACCGCGGTGCGCCCGATAGCGACGGTGAAACTCGACGACTACAAATTCGCCGACGAGCTAAAGAGTCGGCTGAGCGAATCGACGAGAGGAATAATGATCGCAGGCCCCCCGGGATCAGGTAAATCGACGTTAGCGCAAAGCGTCGCGGAGTTTCTTGCTGGTCAAGAGTTTATCGTCAAGACGATGGAAAGTCCGCGTGATTTGCAGGTTCCGGACAACATTACGCAGTACTCCGCGCTAGAAGGCGACATGGCCAAGACAGCCGACATTCTGCTGCTAGTGAGGCCCGACTACACGATTTATGACGAGGTTCGCAAGACCAGCGACTTCAGGACGTTCGCCGACATGCGCCTCGCAGGCGTGGGCATGGTAGGCGTCGTACATACAACGCGCGGGATCGATGCGCTTCAGCGCTTGATAGGCCGCGTCGAATTTGGTATTATTCCTCAGGTCGTTGACACGATCATATTCCTGAAGAAAGGTGAGATTGAGTCCGTATATGACGTCCATTTTGCCGTAAAAGTGCCATCGGGAATGACCGAGGCAGATCTTGCACGGCCAGTCATCGAGGTCAGGAACTTTGAGACGAACAAGGTCGAGCATGAGATTTACCTCTTCAGCAGGCAGGTCGTTGTTATGGCGGTAGGCCCGCAGGAAAGAGGCAAAGCGAAACCAACGTGGAAATTCGCCGCCCGAGAAATTGAGAAGGAGATCGACAGATATGCTAAAGAGCCGGTCAGCGTCGAGATCCTCTCCGACACTCGTGCCAACGTCTATGTGAGCGACAAGGACATATCGCACGTGATCGGCAAAGGAGGCAAAAATATCGAAAAAGTTGAAGACGTGCTGGGAATTGACATTGACGTTCTGCAGACGACGGAAGAGCCACGAAAGAAGGCCAAAAATCGTGAAAAGGGATCCCGCCAAAAAGCTGCGGCACAGGCCGACGTTGAAGTCACCGACCGCCACGTGATTGCGACGTCAGATGCCATGCCGGGCGACATCGTAGATGTGTTGATCGATGATGAGTATCTCTTCACGGCTACTATCGGGCGAGGTGGTGAGATAAAGGTGACAAAGGGGACCAACATCGCTAATCGCATCTTAGACGCGCTTGACTGCGACGCACGGATCACAATGCGAAGTGCGTGAGCTTCGGCTCATGGAGGAAAGAAGCAACAGGGTGAAGTCCATAAAGCTAACTCTGTCGGGCGCTTGCAGCAATCAAAAGAGATTAGTAGAACATCCGGCACAGCTAGTATCAGCCCGCCGTGCGCCAAGGGCGCGGCTGATGAAACTTGTGTGACACGAATGAAAACGCAGAAGTTGATGACGGCTCTGTTGTATATCGGAATCTTTGCCGGAATCCCCTCGGCAATCATCGTCGCCCTGTTCTTTCTGCCCGTCTTGAACAGTGTCGATCCGACCGCAATCGTCATTCTCATTATTTTTACCGTTCTCGTTGTAGCGCTGTGGCTGTTCGTCCCGCTCGAAACGCCGATAACACGACAGCGCAAAGGCCCCAAAGATAGAAAAACGGCGGTCAAGCGCGCCGTTCCCGCACCGATCGAAGCACTTGAAGAGTTCACTGGCGAGGAGAAAAAGCGAAAGGCCCGGTCCAGGCGACCTCTCTTCGAAGAAGGCGAGAAACGCGAACCATTCGTTGACGTCGTCGAAAAATCGACCCAACATCCTGCCGCGCAACCACAAGTGAGGCGAAAAGCCCAGAGCAAAGCCCGTAAGAAGAGCGGCAAGAAGAAAAAGCGCTAACAAGCGCTACACGAACCCGCATTAGCGCCACAGCACACGGAGAATTTATAGGGTCACAGCACGACAGCTGTGGCTACCGAAATCCCGTCGATCTCGCGGATCTCCTCCAAGACCGCATCTTGAATAGGATCGTCGAGCGCGAGCACCATTACCGCGCCGCCCCTAACTTTGTCGCGGCCGACGTTCATGCCGGCGATGTTGATGTTGTTATTACCGAGTAGCGTGCCAACCTCGCCGATGACACCGGGCTTGTCGATGTGAGATGTAATCAGCATACATCCTTGCGTCTCTGCGTCGACGTGATAGTTGCCGATCTTGACTATCCGTGGTTGATCCCCCAGGAAGAGGGTTCCCGACACCGACCAATCCCCTTTGTCGCTGTTTATTTTGACCGTTATCAGGCTCTGAAAGTCTTCGAGCTTTTCGGTCTTCGTCTCGGTAATCCGAATGCCCCGCTTCTTGGCAAATATTTCTGCGTTGACAAGATTGACTGGCGATTGTAGCACGTGGTCAAGGACGCCTTTGAGCACGGCAACAGTTAGCGGGTGAACGTCGCACTGACCAACCTCGCCGGTATACGTGACGCCAATGCCTTGGATCTGCCCCTCGACGAGCTGAATGCAGAACTTGCCGAGCTGCTCCGAAAGCGGCATATAGCTCCGCACCGCCCCAAACGTCTCCGCACGTATCGGCACGTTAATCGCATTTCGGACGGGTTCGCCCTTGAGCGCGCCGAGCGTCTGCTCTGCAATAGAGACGGCCACATTAATCTGCGCCTCAACGGTCGAAGCGCCGAGGTGCGGCGTCAAGACGCAGTTGTCGAGCGAGAGGAGCGGACTTCCCGTGGGGGGCTCATGTTCAAAGACATCTAGCGCTGCTCCAGCGATCTTGCCGGTTTTAAGGCCCTCGTATAGCGCTTCTTCGTCGATGATGCCACCGCGCGCAACGTTCAAAATACGGACGCCGTCGCGCATTTTCGCGATCTCTTTGGCGCCGATCAAGTGGTGCGTGTGCTTGGTCAATGGCGTATGAACGGTGATAAAATCCGATTTGGCGAGAACTTCATCAAACGATGCCAGGTCAACGCGGAGCTCCTTAGCGCGCTCTACTGTAATAAATGGGTCGTATACAATGACGTTCATGCCGAGCGCACGCATCCGCTTTGCCACTTCGGCCCCGATGCGTCCGAGCCCGAGAACGCCGAGCGTCTTGCCGAAGACTTCGACCCCGAGAAACCGCGAGCGGTTCCACTCGCCCTTCCTGACTGAAGCGTTTGCCTGCGGGATGCTGCGCGAAAGCGCCATCATCATGCTTATAGTATGCTCTGCAGCAGAGATCATGTTGCCTTCAGGCGCGTTTATGACGATAATGCCCTTCGCCGACGCAGCGTCAACGTCGATGTTGTCTACGCCTACGCCCGCGCGTCCGATCACTTTCAGGTTTGATGCTTCGATGACCTCTTTCGTCACCTGTGTGCCACTTCTGACAATAAGCGCATCGTAGTCGCTGACGATGCGGATAAACTGTTCTGGCGAAAGATCTGACCTCACGTCGACGTGGTTGTCTCTTTTGAGCAGGTCGACACCGGCTTGAGATAAAGGGTCACTTACAAGTATCTTCATGGCAACGATACCTCGTCAAAAAATTGAAGCGCTCAGAGCGCGTCAACGCTTTTCGCATTACCTACACGTCGAAAGCGTATTTCTAGTTTTGGTCGGAAAGGCTTATGTAATTACTGCCGCAAGTAGCAGTGATAAACTGCAAAGGATACCGAGCATGAAAGATAATCCAACTGTCGTCTGGCTTGAGGACGTCCGCATTGAAGACGTTCCTTCCGTGGGCGGAAAAGGGGCAAGCCTCGGAGAGATGATAAGCGCGGAAATTCCTGTGCCGCGGGGTTTCGCTGTCACCGCGCAAGCGTTTCGACGCTTTTTAGACGAAACGGGCATCGCATCGCAACTTTTTGCCACGCTCCGTGTGAACGTCGACGATGCAAAGGAACTGGAAGCGGTCGCCGCTAGCGCCAAGAAGCTCGTGCTAAAGACGAAGATGCCGCAGCACATGCGCAGCGACATCGTGAGTGCCTACAACGAGCTGGCTAAGAGGGAAGGGGGTGAGCCTTTGGTAGCCGTGCGATCGAGCGCTACGGCCGAAGACATGCCCGAAGCGAGCTTTGCAGGGCAACAGGAGACATTTCTCAACGTGCGAGGCGCCAACGATGTGGTCGTCGCAGTTCAAAAATGCTGGGCATCCCTGTACGGGGCTCGGGCCATTTTCTACCGCGTCAAGCAAGGTTTTGAGCACGAGTCGGTGAATATATCCGCCGTCGTCCAGAAGATGGTCAACGCAGACAGGTCAGGAGTCATGTTCACGTGTAACCCGACGACCGGTGCGCCAGAAGCGATTATCGAGGGGTCTTGGGGTCTCGGAGAAGCTATCGTGTCAGGCTCCGTGTCTCCGGACACGTACCTGATCGATAGGAAAACGCGTCAAATCAAAGCAAATGTCGCCAGCAAGACAATTATGGTCGTAAAGGACCAAAAAACGGGAGCTACGATTACCAAGGACGTCCCTGCAGACCTACAGAACAAAAGAGTCCTTAGCGACGCCGAGCTGTATACCATTCTCGACCTAGGCGAGCTCATCGAAGAGCATTACGACAGCCCTCAAGACATCGAATGGGCGATCGAAAAGGGCGCAGTGTACATCGTGCAATCGAGACCAGTGACGACGATTAGGAAAAGAGACGCAGCAAAACAGACGAGCACAGCAGGCGAGCCAGAGAAGTTGCTCGAAGGCCTCGGGGCATCTCCTGGCCAAGCGTCTGGCGAAGTTAAAATCATTAGAAGCGTGGACGAGCTCGATAGAGTTCTGGACGGGGACATCCTCGTTACCGCGATGACCTCCCCAGACATGGTTCCCGCGATGCAAAGGGCAGCGGCGATCGTTACAGACGAAGGCGGGTTGACCAGTCACGCAGCCATCGTTTCGAGAGAACTCGGAGTACCTGCTGTGGTGGGAACGAAGGAGGCCACGAAGAAGCTCACTGATGGCATGCTTATCACCGTTGACGGCGAGATGGGGCTTATCTTCTCGGGGCGACTTGAACGGGCTGAAGCGGCGGCGCCCGCCGCGGGAGTGGTTACCGTAAGCGCGGCAAAACCCATCACTGCCACCGAAGTCAAGGTCAACGTTTCAATTGCACAGGCCACAGAACGAGCCGTTGCGACCGGAGCTGATGGCGTCGGACTCTTACGGGTCGAACACATGATCCTCGGTATGGGCAAACACCCGCACTGGTACATCGAGCACAACGAAAAAGACGCGTTCATTAATGAGCTCGAAAAAGGCATCCGAACAGTGGTCGCCGCGTTCTTCCCGCGACCAGTGTGGGTGCGCACCATGGACGCCCCCACCGACGAGTTCCGGCAAATGGAAGGCGGGGAGGATGAGCCGATCGAGCCGAACCCGATGCTCGGCTGGCGCGGCATACGGCGCGATCTCCGTGAAGTTGACGTCTTCAAGATGCAGCTCCAGACGTTCAAGAACCTTATCGATGACGGCTATACGAACATCGGCATCATGCTGCCCCTCGTTCAACACCAGGACGAAGTGCAAGCAGCGAAAGAGAAGATCGCAGAAATAGGCATTGATTTTGAACAGGTAGACGTCGGTATCATGATCGAGATTCCAGCATCGGCGCTCATTATTGAAGACCTTATCGCCGAGGGAATCGATTTCGTCTCGTTCGGGACGAATGATCTCACCCAATATACGCTCGCAGTCGATCGTAACAACGAAAACGTCGCCGCCCTGTACAACGAGCAGCATCCCGCAGTACTGAAGCTGATAGACTACGTTATTCAGTGCTGCAACAAAGCGGGCGTTGTCACATCAATATGCGGCCAAGCAGGCTCAAATCCGAAAATGGCGGAGAAACTGGTGCGTATGGGCATTAGCAGCATTTCGTCGAACATTGACGCAGTCGAACGCGTCAGGGAAGCAGTAGCGCGAACCGAGATGCGCATCATCCTTGAGGCTTCACGAGATCTGACGAACGAAGACTAGAGCCGCTTCGTTCAGTTGATGACTCAGCAATGCACGATACTAGGGAACTAAGGCGGTTGAACAGAGGCTACGAGCGAGTCCTCAGCTCGATGTGCACATACCCGCACCCAGCCGCCGTCCAGGCACATATCGACCACATCCACACGAACCTAGGCGATCCCAACCTGTTCCCTGAAATGGCCGCGCTCGAACGGCGCGCCATTGCCATCCTCGGGTCTTTCCTTGGCGCTGCTGACGCCGTTGGATACATCACTTCAGGCGGCACCGAGTCGAACATCCAGGCGGTGCGAGCGAGCAAGCTGATCTTCGGAGCCCGAAAACCAAACATTGTTGTTCCTGAATCCGCGCATCAGTCGTTTGAGAAGGCCCGAGAATTTACCGGAGTAGAGGTGCGCCAAGCGCGGCTGGACGAGAGCTATGCCGTTGACATCAGCTCTGTCAAAGAGCTCGTTGACGAGAATACCGCGTGCGTCGTCGGCATCGCCGGTTCTACGGCTCTCGGCGTTGTTGATCCGATTCCTGCCTTAGCGCGCGTGGCGCGTAAAAACGACGCAGTTCTGCACGTTGATGCCGCATTTGGGGGCTTCGTTCTCCCATTCCTTGAAAAAAAGTACCGTTTTGACTTCCGAGTGGAGGGCGTGCGATCGATCGCGGTCGATCCGCACAAAATGGGCATGAGCACAATACCGTCAGGCGGGCTCCTATTCAAGGAGCCAACTGATTTCGACGCCCTGAGCACGAACACGTTCTACTCAGTGGAGCGGTCCATGACGGGCACACGAAGCGGCGCTGCGGTAGCTGCGACGCTAGCCGTGCTCGAGCATCTTGGGTTCGACGGATATAGAGAGATTGTGCGTGAATGCATGCGGCTGACCAACCTGTGCGCTGAAAGAGCTGCGGAATTTGGGGTCTATCCCGTAGTGACGCCTGTGATGAACATCATCGCATTTAAGTTGCCTAACCTACAGCGAGTCGCACTACGACTCACGGCGCGCGGCTGGCGCGTATCGGTAATGGGCGGCGCATTGCGACTCGTCATTATGCCCCACATCGATGAAGCGACGATCCTGCAATTTGTCGACGACTTAAGGGAAATCGTAAAAGTTGACTCGTAATCACATTTACTCCCACACCAGTGCCGAGAACGCGCTTGACCGACGAAGCGTAGAAATGGACTTTGAAATTGAGCGAATAGCTGAACTCGTTGAGGGGGAAAAAGCCCGCGTCATACAGCTTCAATTTCCTGAAGGGCTGAAGCGTTACGGGCCTGACGTAGCGAAGCGCATCAGGCAACAGATCGACGTGACCGTGTTACTCTCAGGCAACCCGTGCTACGGAGCGTGCGATCTTGACTATGACGGAGAAGTGGACTTGCTGGTTCATTTTGGTCACGCGGAGATCCCTGCGCTCGCAGCTCAAAAGGTACATTTCGTCGAGGTGCGGAGCGACGTCGACGTCATTCCAGTCGTAAATGAGGCGCTCGGACTTATTAAAGGCCCCCGAGTGGGCATCGTGACGAACGTCCAACACGTCCATACGTTGGGCTCCGTCCGCGGCTGTCTCGAATCGGCTGGGCTACAGTGTTCCATCGGATCGGGTGACGGGAGAATCAAATACCCCGGCCAGGTCTTAGGCTGCAATTTTTCATCTGCGCGCGCCGTCGACGTTGACGAGTATCTTTACATCGGAGGCGGCGCCTTTCACGCTCTCGGCGTGGCGCTGGCAACTGGCAAGCGGGTGGTCGCCGCTGATCCGTTTCTGCACAGAACCTCCATTCCTGACGCTGACCTCATCGTCAAGCAGCGTTATGCCCTCATTACGAAGGCACTCGACGCACGTACATTTTGCATTCTAGCTGGCACAAAGACGGGACAGCGGCGGCTCGACCTTGCCTTCGAACTCGTAGAGCAGGCCGTAAAGCGCGGTTACGACGCGTACACAGTAACGATAAACGAACTAACTCCCTGGACGCTTTACCAGTTTCCCGCAGAAGCGTACGTCAACACAGCCTGCCCGCGCATCGCTATAGATGATGCAAGCCTTTTTAAAGCCCCGATGCTGACGCCAATCGAGTTTGAGATGGTCCTCGGGAAGCGAGACCTAGGTGAGTATACTTTAGACGAGCTCTTAGGCGGCTGAAACACGCTGAACACAGCGGCTTGCTCAAGCGGCCCTCGCCCTGGGTCAGCGCCTAAGGAGATGGCAGCGGAGAAGCAGGAACGCGGTCACCTTTCTTCTTAGCGTTGTTAGCGAACGCATCGAGTTTCAGCTGCATCGCCCGTTCAAGAGGCCTCTCGATCGGGTACATGCCGGTAAGACAGCCCAGACAGAGCTTCTCACGGGGAAGGCCTATAGAGTCGATGAGGCCAGCGAGAGTGATGTACTTGAGCGAATCAACACCAATCATCAGTTTTACGCCGTCCACACTTTTACGGGCGGCAATGAGCTCCCCGTACGTCGGCATGTCGATCCCCAGATAACACGGAGAGACGATTGGCGGCGTTCCTATACGCATGTGCACTTCCTCTGCCCCGGCTGCCCGCAGCATGTCGACGATCTTCCTCGACGTCGTTCCGCGCACAATTGAATCATCGATCATCACAACCCGCTTGCCCGCGATGTGCTTCTTGATTACGTTCAGCTTCAGTCGCACGGCGGTTTCGCGCAGATCCTGGCCGGGCATGATGAAGGTCCTACCCACGTAGCGGTTCTTTATCAAACCCTCGGTGTAAGGCAGTTTAGATTTTTCGGCATAGCCTATAGCAAAAGCGATTCCCGAATCAGGAACTGGAATGATGATATCTGCCTCAACATCGCCCTCTGCGAGCGTTTGACCAATTTTGCGCCGCACCTCGTAGATCAAAGATCCGTCCAGTATCGAATCCGGGCGGGCGAAGTAGACATACTCGAACATACAGTGCGCCGTCACGGCCTTTTTTGAAACCCTTTGGCTCACGAACCCGTCTGGATGAAGGACGATAATCTCTCCCGGGCGGACGTCTCTAAGAAGCTCTCCTCCAAGCGTGTCGATGGCAGCGCTCTCGCTCGACAAGACGTAGCCATCGTCGAACCTGCCTATGCAGAGCGGTTTTATGCCGAATGGGTCGCGGACGCCTATGACGGTATCGTTGACGAGCAGCGTAAGCGAGTAGGACCCACGCAGCTTATTCATCAGCTCTTGAACGGCAGTGATAGTGTCGTAGCGCATGAGTTCCTTCACAAGCAGGTGCGCGATGACCTCAGTGTCTGAATCTGACACAAAAATGCGACCTTCGGCCTCAAGCGCCTGCCTGATATCAAAAGAGTTCACGATGTCACCATTGTGCGCGATGGCAATGGTGCCTCCCCGATAGTTTACGAGGGCAGGCTGGCAGTTTTCTACCCTACTGAGGCCCGTGGTGGAGTACCGCACGTGACCGATCCCTCGAGTTCCCTTGAGATGCCCGAGTCGATGTTCGTCGAATACCTCGTGCACGAGACCCATGCCGTGCTCAATGTGGATTGCCGAGTCGTGCGTGGCGATACCGGCCGATTCTTGGCCGCGGTGCTGCAGCGCGTAAAGACCGTAGTAGATAGGTAATGCGGCATTTTTGGAATCCAAGGCGATTCCAAACACACCACACTTGTCTTTCATCCCTGTCCCTTTTCAAGGATAAAATCAGTACTTATTGAGGAAGCTATACTTCCGAAGCCTCCTAGAGCGACCAAATCCGCAGTGAACGCACGTTTTTTTGCGGAAGTTATAAGAGACAGAGCCGCAACGCCTACACATCACGTGCGAGCGTTTCTGCCGCTTGCCCATCGAAGGAGTTCCCTTTGTCATTCAGTTGCCTCGTAGAGCGTCTCTAAGGTGAGATGTAAACGACGTTGTCACCGCGGACTACGATGGTGCCAAACTTTTTTATGGCCTCACCATCTTTGAGCTCTTCAGCTTTGTCGAGAACAAGATTGAGATGGACGTCATATCCCTGAAGCTCCCCTCTAAAATCTCTGCCCCCTTTGAGTCGCACGATCACTGGCGTTTCCAAGGATTCATTCAAGATATCAAGCGGCCTTTGACTCATTCCATGCCTCTCGTAAGTAGTTCTTCCCTGATAAGATACTTAAGTTTATCTTTAAGCGCCTTTTAACGTCTGCATGGTGGCTGGCAAGCAACGACATTTCATGAAGGCAGACGCGGCACGGAGCATAGTGGCCGCACTCAGCGCGTACGACACCGCGAGCACGTTAGCGGGGAGGCTTGAAGTACTCGAGACACCGGAGCGCACTCTCATTCTTTTGAACGGGGTGCCCGTGGCTCTATGCATTAACAACACGCCCTTTTTTACAGTACGCGGCGCCGCGGAACTCAAGCCCCGAAAAAACCTCGTCACCGTTGATATGGGCGCCCTGCGATTCATCAGAAACGGCGCGGACGTTATGAGTCCCGGTATCGTAGATGCCGATGAGAGCATAGAGCCTGACGATCTGGTCGTCGTGGTCGATGAAAGACACAAAAAGCCGCTCGGCATCGGAACGGCGCTCATCCCTGGCGTCGAAATGATTCGTGCGAGGAAGGGGAAGGCGGTGCGGATCGCGCACTACGTGGGCGACAAGATCTGGTATGTGTCGCCTTAGCTCGTGTCCTTGCAATTCAAACGAGCGGATAGTGCTTCCCGCTGCCGCTGAGGGCCGAGGTAATTATATCAACGGTAGCAGCGCTATGCATCTGCGCGAGACTTCTAACGAGCAAGCACAAAAACTATAAGATGCAGATATAGTAACATGGTAAAAAGTCGATTGTAGGTGAAAGTTCTAAATGGCGCAAAAAAGTCTGATCGATAGAATTTTTGGGAGTCGTCCTCATGCAGAACCAGATGAATACCTGGAGCTGGACCTCGGAGAGTACGAAGAGGTGTTTGAGGAGGAACCTGCAGGCACGTACGTCAAGGTCGCAGAGTTAATCAACGTGAGCAATCTCACGCAACTAAAAGATGAGGTCTATAAAGGCAACATCGTCATCATTGACATATCCCACGTAAAGCAAGATCGCGTCACCCTCGACCGAATCGTCAAGGAACTGAGACAAGTAGCAACGGATATTCACGGCGATATTGCTGGGCTTGGAGAAGACCAAATTGTTGTGACCCCGATGTCGATCAAGATCGACCGCAAGAAGCTCGGGGCAGGCTCCTATTAGTTTCGACGAGCCCGCATCAGGCCACCATTTTTGAGTATGACACAGCAAGCATCGATCATGAGCACGTGCCCTCTATGCGCACACGAGCTCACCTTTAGATTCAATACCGACGAGATACCATTTTTCGGCGAAATTATGCTCGTAAGTGCGAGCTGCGGGTGTGGTTTCAAGTACGCAGACACAATATCACTTCGCGAACGCGAAGCCGCACGCTATCAATTGCAATTTGACAGCGATGACTTTGCGACTCGGGTGATCAGGTCGTCATCAGGCACCGTGCAGATTCCTGAACTAGGCGTGACTATCGAACCGGGCTCCGCATCAGAGGCCTTTATTTCCAACGTGGAAGGCGTGCTCTGCAGAGTACAAGACGTCATCCGAATGGCCACGAAGTGGTCGTCGGACGATCCCACAAAGTTCGAGCTCGGGAACGAACTGCTTGAGAGGATCGATGCCGTATGGCGGGGCGAAGGAACGATGACCCTTGTTATTGATGACCCGTTTGGTAACAGCGCTATTATTTCACCGCGAGCTCAGCATAGAGCGCTCTCTGAAAGCGAAGCTCACCAGTTAAAGACGGGGATAATCACCGTAGACGTTTCAGAGTAGCCTACGCCCCGACGAAAAGGGGCCTTTGCAGCTTCGATCTTTTTTACTAATTGCCGACGTGACCCTGTTGAGCTTAAAAATGGGAGCGCGAATCAGAGTCGATCAATTGATGCGATCGCGCGGTGACACTAAGCAGCGGTTTGCACGCCTGCGTTCTGGGCTATAGGGTTCTTGCTATAATGATGGTCGTGACATTAGCTGCCGTTGCAAGCCGCGCTCTGTCAGAAGAGAAGGGCTGCAGTCGTCGCTGCAATAATTGTTTATAAGCGTCACTGGTATTGAGAGCACTGAGGTAAAGCAATGCAAAGAACATTGGAAAATCTTGCAAAAGCCTTCGCTGGCGAAAGCATGGCGCGAAATCGGTACACGTCATTCGCCAAGATCGCGAAGAAGGAAGGTTATGAACAGATCGCCGACGCGTTGCTCACGACAGCAGACAATGAACGCGAGCACGCGAGCTGGAATCTCAAGCTGATCAACGCCCTCAAAGCGGGCGCTGCAAGAAACGCTGACGAAATACGCATAGAAGCTACCGTCGAGACATCGCTGGGCGACACAGCCGCGAATCTCAGAGCGACAATAGCAGGTGAGCACTACGAAACAACCACGATGTATCCTGAATTCGCTGATGTTGCCGACAGCGAAGGATTACCTGAAATCGCTAAAAGGCTACGGGCAATCGGCGTTGCCGAAGCTCACCACGAAGAGAGAAACAAAAAAATGCTCGCGCAGGTGGAAGCAGGCACCTTCTTCAAGAAGGATCGGAAGGCAGAGTGGGTGTGCCGAGAATGCGGCTACGTGCACGTTGGTGAAGAACCTCCGGAAAAGTGTCCCGCTTGCGACCATGACCGGGCTTATTACCGGCTAAAATGCGAGGAGTATTAACTCAGCCGGAAAGGCCTTCGCACGTGGATAGGTCGTCGACACGCGTTATCCGTCCTGCAATTTGAACCGCAATAGCGCGGCGATGCCCCCTAGTTTCTCTAAGCGCTTTCCCGGCTCGAACTCGGTGCTAAAAACGACCACGTGGCCATTCGAATTACTAACTGCCGACAGTAGGTCGTCGATGGCCGTTCCCTTTTCCCGTTCGCCCCGTAAGGTCTCGTCGCCTAGGAGAAGCGTGTCGATCGCGCCCCATTCATGCGCTTTTGCGACCTCGGCCATTCCGTACGCTGCTTTACCGTTGACGGCGATCTCCCGAAGCAGGGCGTCGATCAGGCGCGCCTCACGTACCAGGTGGGCATCCGTGATGAGTCTATCTACGGCGCCGCGGCGCAGCACCTCTTGAAAGCCAGAGATACCAACTGACGTTGTGTTTTCGACGATCAGCCGATCTGGAAAGCTGTTGTCCTTCTGTGTCGCGAACCGAACAAAATCGTCTTTAATAAACCCTGGGCCGGCGACAATGTAGTCATCAGCACCTGTATTGAGCAACTGATTGTATATTTGCACAAAGAACTCCGATTGTGAGCTTTCGTCCAGCTTACCGGCGCTTTGCGCTATGCTCGCTACCTCCTCAATGCCATACTGCCGCAGCACGCCAATTTGGGCTTGTCCTGACTCAATTGTAACAATGGCGATTTCAGGGCGATTTGATTCCTGTATCGCTTTTTTGATGCGATCTATCTGGTCTCGTCGCCACCGCTTGGTTATCGAAAGGTCTCGCAGCGGTTCGATACTTAGGGTGTGATGTGAGCCCACATCTTGGCCAGACTCGATGATCCCGCTGATGCGGAGACGGTTGGCAAACCGATGAAACTCTACCGAATCGACGCGCACGCCAAGACGCATGGGTTTTCGCTCCGTCTTCTCCGGCCGCAACTTGTCGCTCGCGCTTTCAACTTTTCGAAAGGTGAGCGCAAAAACGAGGTCGCCCTTCTCAACGAGGTGCCTCAAATGCCACAGATCATCGATTGACTCGGGAAGAAGAGTGATTTCACCCTCAAGCTTCACGAGAGATTTCTTCAAAAGGCGCATAACAACCTCCTAGCTCGGCCTGATGGGCCTCGGTTTCTTGTAGGCCTGCCGACGAAACCGGGCTCCACGCATGATTGCTTCATCGACGATGCTATTTATATATGATTTTACGCAATTCGCGATTCGTGTGAGGCAGAAACGACAAGACCGTGTCTCAAGGGGCTGGCATCCGTTGTTCGCACCTCGCGACGACGTCGCTTCACGGAGACGACTGCTAGTCCCTGAACCGCATCCTAGTCGAACGAACGGCAGCGCATCCCCCAAAGGATTTAAATCAATCAATTTATACGTCAGATTATGATCCAAGATAGAAACTACGCTGAGGAGGAAGTTGCAGAAGACTTGCTCGATCTGATACGGGAGTACGAGGCCGAGATCAAGAAGTTGAAAGAGCGGGAGAGCGCCCTGCTTAAGTCACTCCAAGCTAGCCTCGGTGACAGCGCAGCGGCCCTAATCAAAGAATATGTGGCTGTCAGGACTGATTGGTCACTGCGCCTTTTCGAGCTCGATCTGCGGACGCGCTACGCAGACGAAGAGGCAGCGACGTCAAAAGCAGTCGACAGGATATTCAAGGAGTATGAGTAACTCGAGACCGTTTGTTTCCTCTCAGCGGAACCGATGCGTTAGAGCGTCGCCCTGTGAAAGGCTAGCTCACGCTCCGAAACGCCTAGTTTATATAATAGTATTTGGTCTTGCATGCATACGACCGCTCTTAGCGGTGGGCTATCATGAACGCAATAGAGGTCCAGGGGCTTACAAAGCGCTATAAGAAGGGCGTTGTTGCCGTCGAAGACGCAAGCTTCACGGTGCCACAAGGAACCGCGTTCGGGCTTCTTGGACCGATCGGCGCAGGCAAATCAAGCATCATCAACATGCTGCTCAATTTCATTCAGCCCAGCGCTGGAACGATCAAGACACTCGATCGCGAGATCCCCGCACAGTTTCATGAGGTGCGACACAGGATCGGGTACCTGCCTGAGCGCCCAGGCTTCTACGGCAATTTCTCCGCGGAAAGGAACCTCAGATTCTTTGCCAATCTCTCGGACGTGCGCGAAGAGCGCGAAGAGAAGATCAAGAAGCTCTTTAAGCTAGCAGGACTTGAGGGTAAAGAAACAACCCTCGTGCGCGCCTATTCGCTTGGCGACCGGAAGCGACTCGGCATCGCTGCAGCGATGCTAAACGAGCCAGAATTGCTTATTCTCGATGAACCTAGCACGGGGCTTGACCCCCAGGGCAGGCGCGACATAATGGCACTCATACACGAGCTCAACGTCCATGACGTCACGCTGTTTCTCGCCACGCACAACGTTAGAGATATCGCAGAAATATGCGACGTCGTGGCAACAATGAGGGCCGGGCACGTTGCTGCGCCGACCACGACTAAAGACTTCGTGGCGGACGTGCGCGGCAAGACCGTGCAACTCGAAGCCGACATCGCCAACATAAACGAACGCATTCTCCAAGCCATAAGATCCGTGAAAGGCGTCAAATCGATCCAATGCGAAGGACTCAAGATAAGTCTTGAGTACCGCCCTGGCATCAACGAGGACGTAAACTACGTAATCACGCGCGCAGGAGGCCGTTTGCGTTCCCTGCACGAGTCACCGTCGCTCGAAGAGGCATATGTTCGCAAGATGGGAGGAAGAACGCGTTGAGTGAGTTCACGGAGTCCGCGTACAAGTTTCTCGCCATCGCGCAAAAGGATTTTGAGTCCGCGGTGAAGACGAAGCGCTTCATCATTTTTGGAGTCATATTCGTATTGCTTGCGCTTGTCGGCGCGTACTACGGCAATGCCGACGTCGCACGATCGATTGCCCCAATAAGCGGGGCGCCAAACCCCGCCACGCAGCCAGTCAACTATGCGATTAGCGTGTCGTATTCATATAGCGAAATTGTTCTGACAATACTAGCGCTTGCGCTTTCCTACGACGCCCTGAGCGGTGAGCGGTCAGCACGGACGCTGGTACAGCTCGTGGTGCGACCCATTACGCGCAGAACGATACTTTTTGGCAAGTTCGTTGCTTATCTCGCAGCCGCAGGCGGACTGTTTGTCATCACGACGCTCGTGCTGTATATCGGTCTATCGATCACCACGCGGACAGTTCCAAGCTCGAGCGATGTAGGCTATCTGATCCTCTCTATGGGCATCATATTGTTGTACGTTATGTCCTTCATCGCGATAGGACTCCTGATCTCAAGCTTGACGCGCACGAGCCTCGACTCATTGCTTGGCGCTGTATTCGTCTGGATCCTGCTCTTGATATTCACCTATACAGGCGTCGCCCTCGGACTAGGTGCGATAAATCTAAGCCCCACCTCAGATATCCCGTACGCTCAGTTCCCTGGGTACGCGAAAATATTGGTTTGGATCAATCCTGGAAGCCACAACGTCGCTATCCAGTCGCTCGCCGGAGACTTCTTTAAACTGACTTCTGGACTTAATTATTCAGTGAATGTGATTTTCCTTATCGCCTCGATCCTCGTTCCGCTGATACCGGCTTACTACTTCTTCAATCGATCCGATGCAGTCTGAGTGTGTGCCCAATATGGCGTTCTTTTCTTTCGATAAGACCTGCGCAGTTCACGCTTGATTTTTGGATTTGGTCGAGATCGATCATTATTTATAAGATAAATCGGCAATGTTTAGTATACGTAAGGAAGACAACCATCACGAAGAGGTGCCAAAATAGATGAAAAAGCAAATTGGCTTATTAGCGTTATCAACAGTCATTATCGCATGCATGGCATTTTCGGGAGTTTCTGTTGCATCGGCCCAAGCAAGCAACATTCAAGTGCTGTTCTTCGAGTCGCCCCTGTGCGGCATCTGCCAACAGGTGAAGCCGCTTATGGAACAAGCGGCTGCGCAGACCGGCGTCACACTCATTCAGTATGACGTGAGCCAGTCACCCGGATCTGGAATCGCAGCAGCAAATCACGTTACTGAGACACCGACGATAGTTATTCAAGGAGGGCAGACGCTTGAGGGCTCGGTTACCGAAGCACAGATCGTCGCAGCCATCCAAGCAGCCGAAGGCTCATCAACGCCAGCCGTTGTAAAAGCGACGCCGACTCCTGTCGCAACGCCAGCCGTTGTAAAAGCGACGCCGACTCCTGTCGCAACGCCAGCCGTTGTAAAAGCGACGCCGACTCCTGTCGCAACGCCTAAGGTTGTGACGGCAGCAAAGCCCACCACGCAGCCATCGATTCAAGTGGTTACAGCAACTCAAACGCCAACTAGTTCAACGCAGACAGTCCCAGAATTTTCACTGCTCGGACTGGGTGCCCCTGCAATAGTGGTAGGCGCTATATACCTGTTCTTGAGAAGACATTAAGAGGGTTATTCTTTTAACCCTTTTTTATTCCTTTTTGTTCTGCAACGCCAGTTTGGACAGCGATCGCTTTTTTCTGGCAAAAAAACGTCTTTGGCTCAATTGCTCCAATGGAAACAACGGAAGCAAAAGAGAAGCTATTTATACAACGCTAAAAGATTTCACTCGGGAATACCAATAGCGCCCCCACGGGGACACAGGAGGTAATTAATTGAAACCGAGGCAAATAGTGATGACGGTCCTTATCGGAGTTGTTTTCATGGTGCTTTCATTACAGGTGGCAGCCGCGTACTGCCCCACTTGTCAAGTCCACTACAACAACAACGTTATGACTGTAAACACTCCCGCTTCAGCGCCGCAGGGCGCTCCGACTCAGAGCGGGCCGCTCTCGATCCTTGACCCTTCAACGGCATTTACGAGCCCGAGTCAAGTGAATCTTGCAAACATCGTTCTTCAACTTTTGTAGGTGGTACGGACGGCGATCGTCCGGTCTTTTTTTATCTTTTACAAAACGAAAGATATTTAGCGGTAGATAGGTAAGATGCGTTAACCATAATGGCGACAAAGCGTATCGTTCCGATCGTAGCGATTTTCGTAGTGTTGATGGCATCTACTATTGCTCCAGCTCTTGCTTCTTTAACTAGCGCGCAAAACGTTCAAAGAACGCTACAAACAAGCACAACGACGAACTCAACGACGAACTCAACGACGAACTCAACGACGAACTCAACGACGAACTCAACGACGAACTCAACGACGAACTCAACGACGAACTCAACGACGAACGGAACTCCAACGCCAAACGATCCAACCGTGAGTCCAGTGGCTTGGAATCCAGCGAAGCCAACCCCTGCCCATCTCATAATTGCCACCCCACAATCGAAGCACTCGGGTAAAGTTGCCGCAAGCTCCACTGAAAAACCTCAATCAAGCCCGTCGCCGACAAACGCTACACCGCCGGCAGATGGAGTGACGACGCTGAGCGCAGACCCCGAGAACTGCAGCGCGCCACTATGCCAACCAACGAATCTGCTTGACGCGTCGCAGAAGTGTTTAGTATACAGCCCCTGCTTGCTGGTGCCAGCAGTCTCGTCAAACGCGTTTGGGGAAGCGTCTGCGATATCAGCGGAAGCATCTGCGCTGTCACAGAATGGCTCAGTGGCGAGTATGCGCTTGCCGGGAGCCCAAACGGGCACCACAGCCAGCCTGCCCGCGCAGTCCGTGTTTGAGTTCTCTCTGCTGGGGCTAGGGGCTCCAACGCTCCTTGTCGGTGTGCTGTATCTGTTGCTAAGAAGGGTTTAAGAACCGCCATCTTTTTTGGGTTGGCTTTTGTGCCTCCTCCGCTCACTGCGCGCTCGAAGCAAAGCTTGCTGAAGCAAGGTATCATTTGGCCATTCGTAATCGGCGCTTATGACGTTTGGCGCTGTCCGTGACGCGCTCACGTAACAAAAAAGACTTTCTAAGATCAGGTATAATGGGGATCGATGATCAGAGTTGGGATAATAGGCGGATCTGGCTACACTGGCGGAGAATTGCTGAGATTGTTTGTCCAGCATCCAGACGTCGACGTCACCATAGTGACTTCGCGGGCGCTCGATGGTGTTCCTGTCGCCGATGCTCACCGCTATCTAAAAGGGTTTTATGAAGTCCGATTTGTAAACGCCGAAGCGAAGGTAGTTGCCGAACAATCGGACGTCGTGTTTCTCGCGGTCCCCCACGGGGCCGCAATGGGAATTGTGCCGGACCTCATCGATGAGGTTCGCATTATCGATCTCAGCGCCGACTATCGCCTCGGGCGGAACTATGCGGAGGTGTACGGCCCGCACACCGATCCTCGAGACGCCGTCTACGGGCTGCCCGAGTTGCACCCCGAGGTTGCCCACGCCGACCTGTGCGCCAATCCCGGCTGCTACCCTACGGGCGCAATCTTAGCTGCAGCGCCACTCGTCAAAGCAGGACTCGTTGATCATGCAGTATTCGATTCCAAGTCGGGGATCTCGGGCGCAGGGGCCGCTCCAACAGAGGCGTCGCACTATCCTAACTTGGCTGAGAACGTAATCCCTTATCAACTAACGAAACACCGGCACAAAGCCGAGATCGTTCAAGAACTCCAGCGACTTGGAAACGTGGCCGTGAACTTCACGCCTCACGCTATCCCGTCCATTCGAGGCATTCTCACCACCGCGCACATCTTCACCAGCGCTGAACTCGGTGAAGATCGGATCCGATCACTTTACGAAGCGTTCTACGCCAACAGTCCGTTCATTCGGTTCAACGTTCCGTCGCTCGGGTCGGTCCGCGGCACGAACTTCTGTGACCTGTTCATTGAACGAGACGCATCAACAAACCGCGTCGTCGTCATCTCCGCCATCGATAATATGGTGAAAGGCGCGTCAGGCCAAGCAATCCAGAACATGAATCTCATGTTCGGCCTCGATGAGACGACCGGCCTCTGGTCTCCAGCACTGTCGCTCTGAGGTAACAATGAAAGTCGCAAACATCATGAATCCAACCGTCATTTCGGTGACGCCCGACACAACGGTGCGCGAGTGCATCAAGCTCTTTCGGGAAAACAATATAAGCGGCGTTCCCGTAGTGGCTAATAAAAACCTCATCGGCATCATAACGGAAAATGACCTACTCTCGCTCCTCGAGATACCCGAACACACCGGGTACTGGCTCCCAAGCCCCCTCGAGATCATCGAGGTTCCCGTGCGCGAAATTATCGAGCGCCTCGAGCTGAGAGACTCGGTGAGCGAAGATGTGGGCGAGTGGACGGTCGATCGCGTCATGAAAAAGCCCGTTCACACCATAGACGGCGATGCGGATATCGAAACCGCTACGGAGCACATGATACGGCACAAAATCAACCGGCTTCCAGTCGTCGACGCAACTGGTCAATTGATCGGAATCGTCACGCGCGGCGATATCATAAGAGGGATTGCAGAGGGTAGTTAATGCGCGTCGTGCAAGGAGGCGTCTGCGCCGTACGCGGAGTGAAGGCCTCCGGTTGCAAGGAAGGCAAAAACGGCCTCGCGGTCATCACCGGTGGCGGGCAAGCGGCAGGGGTGTTTACCACCAATAAAGTCACCGCAGCTCCCGTCATCGTGACGCGAAAACACCTCGTCGAGAGCCAGCAGATCTTGGCGGTGGTGGCAAACAGCGGGAGCGCTAATGCTTTTACGGGATCAAACGGCATAGAAGATGCCGAACGAGTCGCCGAATGCCTTGCGCGCCGCTTGCACATTCGCACACCCGACGTTGCCGTTGCGTCAACTGGCGTAATCGGAACCCCGCTCAACGTGAGCTGGATCGATTCGAAGATTGTCGAGGTTCTATCGACGATAACAGATACGGCCGATGGCAGTCTTGAAGCAGCACGAGCGATAATGACGACTGATTCCACGCCGAAGCAAATGGCGGTCGAGGTCGACGGCGTCGCACTAGGCGGCATAGCAAAGGGCGCGGGGATGATTGAACCGCAGCTATCCACAATGCTCGCATTTATCTACACGGATGCTCGGCTCACTGCTGACGTTTTACAGGCGTGCCTGAAAAAAGCAGCCGCTCTAAGCTTCAACATGGTCGTCGTCGATGGCGATACGAGCACGAACGATACAGTTCTCCTAATAGGTACCGGCGAGAGCTCTTCGGCCATTGACGTTGATGATTTTCAAAACGCGCTGAACTTTGTGTGCGTTGAGCTGGCGAAAATGATCGCGCGCGACGGCGAAGGCGCGACGAAAATGATGGAAGTGACCGTTGCCGGTGCACGAAATCAAGAGGACGCGATCAAGGCGGCAAAGGCTATCGTACGATCACCGCTTGTAAAGACAGCGCTTTTTGGAGCGGATCCCAACTGGGGCAGGATTGTCACTGCCGTTGGCTATTCTGGTGCGTTCATTGATCCAGAGGCTCTGTCTCTCGCCATGTCAGATGGAAAGTGCACCCCCGTTGTATTGGTCGAAAAAGGCCTCATAAAAAGTGCGAGCGCTGATGGCCTCGAGGAGGAGGCGCTTTCGGGAATAATGAACAGTACGGAGATCTCGATCCTCGTGGATTTGGGGGTGGGGGGCGCAGCGGCCACTGCCTGGGGCTGCGACCTCACTGACGACTATGTGCGCATCAACGCCGAATATACCACCTAAAAACTAACCTTCGATCTGCGATCTTATCCTAAGAGCCTGATGCGCTATGTCCGTTTTGTTCAAAATAGTGGCCATTTTCGCAATAGATTCCATTAGTCGTACCGCTTGATCGAGATAGCTCAGCACGTCGCCTGAATACGCATGAATACCAAATTCGGACATCCGTTCTACGATCTCTACGGGATCGAGACCCGCCACGCGTTGGTCGATCACCCACTTCGAGAAGTTCCGTTCAGGACATCCACAAAATGGCGACCCTTCGCAGCTGCAATCAACGAATGCCATTGAAAAAGCCAGTACGCTGTCAAGCTCTTTTTGCTCGAGATATGTCAGCTCGTCGCCATTTCCTGAGAATAGCATCTCAAGGTTTCCTCCGCTGAAAACATTAGGAGATACGTTTACTCGGAGCGCCTTCGCGTAGCGTTGCACGTTGTTGAGGTATACCTGCGTAAAAACTTGCAGCCTAAGCAGTATATCGAACGGAGCGTCGCCTTTCTTCACGAACTCGGCCAATTGAACAGCTTGAGGGATAGTGAGAAAATCAGCAGCTACGACGCGTCCTAGCTTGGTCGCTCGGCCATCCCCAGATGCAAACCCCAGGCGCTTGAGGCGCTGCATCTGAGCGCTGCCGTCGTAGTGGGCGAGCATCTTGACGTTTCGGCCGAACGTGAGGTTCGAGAGCACCTGCTCTGCCTGCTGGTCGTCGTCGTATTCGATATCAACATTATCTGCGGCACTTGAGAGGAGTTTGATCGCGATCTCATCCTCCGTTTCCCCTGTCTTGAATTTCTGGCTGGGATCAGCAAGCAGGAAGACTTTGCCGATGTCGTGATAGTCCGGCCGTCCAGCACGCCCAAGCATCTGCTGAAACTCTTGTGGAGTCAACCAGCTAATGCCCATCGCCAAGGACTCAAAGATAACTTGCGACGCGGGAAAATCAACGCCTGCCCCGAGCGCCGCGGTGGTTACGACAGCTTCTATGGCGCCTTTGGCAAAGTTGGTCTCAACCTTCTTTCGTTGGCCATACGAGAGGCCTCCGTGATAGGGGGCGCTCTTCGCCGAGAGTGATTTAGACAGCCTATGACAGCGCGCCCGGGAGTTCGTAAAAATGATCGACTGGCCCCTATAGCCCTTGCTCGATGTCCGCGAGATTTCGTGTCGAACGAGCTTGTTAATGATAGCCAGCTTGTCCCGCTCATTAGCGAAAACGAGGTGGCGCTCGATCGGCACCGGGCGTTCTTCAAACTCGATGAGCTCTGCACTAAGCTCGTGAGCGAGTGCGTGTGGGTTCCCGACGGTTGCAGAAAGGTAAATACGCTGTGAACGCGGGGCTAACGTCTTAAGCCGTGAGATGAGTCCATCAAGCCGGCTTCCGCGCTCTTCGTCTTCAAGCATATGCACTTCGTCGACAACGATCGTCCCGATTTCGCCGAGGAGCTCAGCGTCGCCCGTGCGAAGCACCTGATCGATGCCTTCGTACGTCCCCACGAGAATGTCAGCTGAATAATCAGGCTCAACTCGCGTCCAGTCTCGCGTCCGAATCCTGCTACCGCCGATTCTGAGGCTTACATTTAGGCCGAGGTCGCAGTAGCGGTCGTCAAAATCATCGTATTTCTGGTTTGCTAGAGCGACCAGGGGCACCACGAATAATAGTTTTCCGCCGCCGCTGAGCAGGTTATTAACGCCTGCCAGCTCCCCAATAAGCGTTTTCCCCGTGGCCGTTGCCGACACTACCAGAAAGTCCTTGCCCTTCAATAGCCCCTGCTCCACCGCAAGAGACTGGACGGGAAGCAACGCTGATAGCCGTTTCTTAAGCAGCCGCTTCAGCCTACTGTCCACTTCGAGTTCGTCGACGGTGATGCACGGGTAGGGCTCGGTGCTACGCGACAGCACGTCGTAGCGTGTAAGCTCAGGATCAACACCGCAGTCGAGGAAACGGATAACGCGGTCGAGGTCGCGGACTTTGTCAAGGAGTGTATTGAAGTGATCCTTGTATACAAAACCGTGAAAACTAAGCTCTCTTCGCAGTTCTGATTGGGCGCATTCCATACAGATGAGCTCACCATGGTGGCGCACGAAATTAGCATCGACGGGCTTGAAGCGGTGCTTTCCGATACAAAACCCGCAGACGCGTACCCGATCATAGGGAATCTGGTACGCCTTAAACAGTTCTACGAGATCTTGAAAAACCCTCTGATGCTCTGGCGCGGCACCTTGGCGCTCAGCAAGCGTGATGTTGTGCTGCCGCAAAACCTCAAAGACGTCAGCAGGCCTCCTAAGATGCACTTTCCCGCCGCGGATCTCCATGAATCGCTTCGGCCTCGGCCCTTTAGGAGTGGGGCCAAGCGTCAGCGTCGCGTCGAGGTCACATTGCGCGGGCTGGGTTGAAAAAACCTTAACATTAGAGCGCTGCGCGTGGGCGATCAGGTGAGCCATTTACTGGTTTCCTGCGCTGAGATCAACGGATTCATAAGAGATATCGTGGGACATGAGGTTCGCGATGAGGGGCGGCACCGCCTCATCGACCGCGACGACTACCGTTGAGAGCCCTCGAAATGCCGCTTCGATGACGCCCTCAGCGGCACCGTACTGCATCAAGGGTAAAATGCCCGCTTTTCTTGCCGAAACCAGCGCTTCCAAGCCAAGAATCGCGACAGGCTTGCCCGCCGCAATCCGCCTTAGCCCTTCCAGATCCACGGCCGCTGACCCGCCTCGTTGAACCCGAGGAACGACTGCGATCAGCACGTGCGCGCGGTCCATTGGAATGATCCCACTCAAGTGCTCGACGCCGACGTCGTCGCCGGTGCGCGCATCACCAATCGTGATTCCGCGCGCGCGCGCCTCATCGCTGTCTGAGTGAAACGCATAAAGAAAGCCATCGCGCATCTTCAGCCCCACGGTTATCCCTTTGCTGACGTCTTCTTCCGCGATAGCCGTCCACACGGCCACTTTGCCTACGACGTCTTCCGTGACATATCGTATGTACTTGTTGAGCTCGTTCGTCCACTCGATAATGAGCTCAATGCCTGCCTTGGTGACCTCATACTGCCCACGCTTGTCAAACTTCACGTACCCGTCTGCGGCAAGCTCCTTGAGGTGCTCGGAGACCGCTTGAGGGGTGACCCCAACCCGGTCAGCAACTTCTCTTTGCCGGATCTTGGGCTGGAGCGCGGCTACTTCAACAAGCACCTGCATCTTGGTGCTCTTTCCTTTTTTCATCGGCAAAAAAAGAGATTATCTTTTAGCCAGCTCAAATCGATGACCCTTTACCAATAGATTCTGCGACCGTTTGGCGATGCCCCTGAGAAACGTCGGGCTCTGGTTTAGGGTGCGTGAAAGGTTTTGGACTGAACTATTGCCATTTCTCACCTCGAATTCCATAGCATCGGCCACGTCGCGCAGCATTTCGTCATCGGTGATCGCGATACGGATGAGATCACAAATGTCAGAAATCGAACACTGAAAGTCGGCACGAAGTTTCGAATAAGAAGTGTGGTATTCAATTTGCGGCGTATTTCCTTGCTCTGGCATGCGCCACTTGGTCTCCACGAGGCCAGTCCTTTGAAGCATGTCGAGACTGTAATAGATATCTTCCTGCAACATCTCCCTGAGTTCGTCTTCAGTTCTCCAGCCATTGAGCAGTGAGCTAAAGACCTTCTTGTGGGCGTCGGACTTAAAAACTCGTAGGAGCGGGACTAGATCAGCCGGGTCATTAACGATGCGGGTCCTGTTGTTCATGTGACTACCTCGCATGGTAGAACGTCGCAAAAGTAATTAAACTTTTTGAACTCCGGAATAGACATTAGATAGGAACGCGTTTATAGAATGCAACACGAATTGCGGCAATTGGATCATCATGGGACCACAGGCGAGCGAGCGCATACGAGCGAAGATACGCGTAAAGGGCGTTGTGCAAGGAGTAGGCTTCAGGCCGTTCGTTTATGCACACGCGACAGAACTGCACCTGACTGGCTGCGTTAAGAACCTCGGTGCGCACGTAGACATTGAGGTCGAGGGATCGCGCACCGCTTTAGTTCAGTTCATTGAATTTCTCAGACAGGGTCCACCCATCGCGCGCATTGATGATGTGAGCGTGGAATGGGGCCGTCCACGCAACTACAGCGACTTCACCATCGCGGCCAGCGGCGAGGGCGAGTTTGGCTTCACGTCGCCCGACATCGCGATCTGTGACGACTGTCTGCGGGATTTGAGGGAAAGCAGGAGGTACGAAGAGTACTGGGCCACTTCGTGCGTAAATTGCGGTCCACGATTCACAGTGACCGAGAGACTCCCGTATGACCGCGAGACGACCTCGATGATCGACTTTCCCATGTGCTCGGAATGTGAACGCGAGTACCGCAACCCAAAAGATCGTCGTCATCACGCGCAAACCATCGCGTGCGAACGCTGTGGCCCGACGCTCGCGCTGGTCGACCGGGATTTGCAGCGCTTGAACGCGCCAATTAGCACGGCCGGGCGATTGCTACTTGAAGGCCACATTCTGGCGATAAAAGGGATTGGCGGCTTTCACCTCGCCTGCGTCTTCGATTCCGCAAGAGAGCTAAAGCGACGTTTGGGCAGACCCACACAGCCCCTAGCGATTATGGCACCGAGCGAGACGTGGGTTGAGGACAATCTCCTCGCAACAGAAGAAGAGCGCGCACTGCTCGCGTCAAACAAACGACCCATTATGGTCCTCGATAAGCGCGTCGAAGGCACGTTCATCGAAGTCTCGAATCTCCATAACATAGGCGTAATGCTTCCCTATAGCGGCCTCCACTACCTCCTCTTTGATATTGTAGATCAGCCACTCATCATGACGAGCGCGAACGCGCCGGGCGAGCCGATGATTATCGCCGTTGATGACGCTCTCGCAAACCTGCGAGAGAGGGTCGATTTCTTCCTCCTCCACGATCGACGGATAGTCAACCGCTGTGACGACTCGGTAATGCGCGTGCTCGACCAGCCTACATTTATCAGGATGTCGCGCGGGTACGCACCCGTTTCTTTTACAGTGCCTGTAACGTACGACAAAAACATTCTCGCGCTTGGCGCAGAGATGAACGCGACCGTGACGACCTATAAAGACGGCCGATGCTATATCAGCCAACACGTGGGCAACATCGACAAGCCGAAGACCTTCGACTACCTTGAGGCTTCCGTCCACAGCCTTATCGAAATGAGCGGCGTCGACGTGAGCGTTATCGCGCACGACTACCATCCGACCTTACGCTCAACGCGTCTCGCTGCCGAGCTCGGAGCCGCTTACGCCGTTCAACACCACCAAGCGCATATCGCGTCACTCATTGGCGAGGGCGCCCCAGATAACCTTATAGGTATCGCCATAGATGGTATTGGCTACGGGTACGACGGCACTATCTGGGGTGGGGAGGTATTCCTGCCCACCCTGGAACGGGTGGGGGGTCTCATCCCGGTGCCGATGCCAGGAGGCGATTTGGCCACGAGGCACCCTGTGCGAATGGTAGCTGGCATCCTGTACAGCATCTGCGATGAGCGAGAGCTTGCGGCGACGCTCACCTCCCTTGGTCTGAGTGAACTCGAGTCGTCGATTCTCCTGCAGCAAATTGAACGGAAAGTAAACGTCCCGATGACCTCAAGCACTGGGCGCGTGCTTGACGCTGTTTCTGCAGCGCTTGGGCTATGCCAAAAGCGGACGTACGACGGCGAACCAGCGATGACGTTAGAGGGCGTCGCGCGCTACGGTTACCCGGACGTCGCGCTGCCGCTCGAGATTTCGACCTACCAGGATCGACCGATCCTCGACACTCGACCGGTGCTCGCCGAAATCCTCCACGCGAAAAAACAAGGAAAAAGCACAAAGAACATTGCCGCCTCGGCGCAGGTCACGATCGCGCGCGGGATTGCAACGATAGCCGCCGACGCAGCAGAAGCCATCGGAACGAGTAACATCGGACTATCTGGCGGCGTCGCGTATAACAAGGCGATTGTCACGACGATTAACGAGGTGTGTGATGAGCGCGACCTCGCCCTCTTTACCAATACAAAGGTTCCCCGAGGGGATGGAGGCATTTCGTTCGGCCAGGCAATTCTCACCGCTATGGTCAAAAGCGGGAGCTACGATTTGAAACTGTTTGCAACGTAAAGCGCCAATGGGGGTGTCGTGGGGCAGCGTTTGGCCGCGCAAGTTCCACCAGGGCCTGCTACGTCTTTCGCACGATGACCTTGCCCTTGGTAGAGATATAGCCGATGCTTGCCTTCCCGTTTATCTCCACGTTTCCTTCTGCGACAATGCGGTCAATGACCGCGTCAGGCTTGATCGTAACACTCCCAGAGCTGGCTATTTCTCTTAGGCGGACCCCTTCCAAAAGCGTCGTGTCATCCGTCGTTGTCAATATGCCGCTTAGCTCAGCGTCGTTTCCAATAAAAGCACTTTCGGCCCTAACGTTCCCGCGAACGGTCGACCTGTTGCCTAGACTAAGCGAACCTTCGACGATCAGATCGCGCCAAAAGCCGACGTGAGTACCGGTGATTAGACTACCACGCACATGCACGCTCTTTTCAAAAAATGCGTCGTCCTTTATAATGTACGTGTTGCTCTTCACGTGCTTTCGAACAAGGCGTGCCGCGTCATCCGTTTTCATGATCCACCGAGGCCTCTGTAAAGTCCGTGCCTCAAATGCAACCGTATTTCGGCTGAAGAGCTATTTACTTTTTTGGCCTGTGCCAGTAATACCTTATATCCCACCGACGACATAGGCGAGCAATACCACGAGCATGCCGTACTTAATCACGGTTGACGCCCTCCCCGGAGCGCTCCTTGAGAGCACGATACCATACAGGAGTGTCACGTCAGCCGCAATGACGATTACAAGGTAAGGATAACCGGACGCACCGATAATGAACGGCAGAGGGCTGACAGCGACCGCCGCGAGCATAAAAAGTGCAGCAGTTGCCAGCGAATGGGGCACCCCAAACCGAATAGGCAACGTCGACGCGCCCGCTCGCCGGTCCCCCGTGAGATCTTCGACATCCTTAACGATTTCACGTGAAGTGATTGCGAGCATTGCGCTCACAAAGAGCACACCAGGGATGAAGAACGAATAAACGGCTGCCCCGCCGAAGAGAAAGATCGACCCCACCAGGTATCCAATCAACAAGTTGCCGATGAGCACCGATCTCTTCAGCTTCCACGAGTATAAGACGAGGAGTACAGCGTTAAGCGCCGCTAGTCCAAAACAAACCGGGTTGATGAATAGAGACGCGGCAACGCCGAAAAGCGAGAGCGTGAGCGCATATACGAGCGCACTGCGCCGCGTGATAAGCCCACTTGGCAGGGCGCGACGTGGCTTGTTCACCCGGTCAATATCGACATCAAAACAGTCGTTGATGACGTTGCCCCCGGCGGTGACGAGAAACACTGCGACGAACGCCAAAAGCGCCGGCACAATGACGTCGTAGACGAGCGGCGCCTTACTCACAAAGATGCCGATGAGCGAAGCAAATGCTGCCATCAGACAGTTGACGACCCGTATCTCTGCAAGATACGTGCGGGTGCGTGATCGCATGGGCCTAATCAAATCAGCTTCTCTTAGATCTGACGGGTTCACGTTCCGAGCTTGACCGCGTCGGTAATTTTCTTGAGTGATGCGACCGCCGAGTACGCCGCGAGCTTGCTCGTGCGCTCATTTTCGGCCGGAACGTTGTCAAATTGGGCAGTAAACGTCCCAAAATCCCCTTCGACCTCGACGACGTGCACGTTTCTTGTCAGCGCCGGATCAACGGCGATGCGGACGATCGTTCGGTCAAATCCGACGCCAGCCAAAGCGAGCGTCGCTGAGACGTTAATATTTTGTGGGAAGCCTTGAATCGCCTCGTCGGCGGTACCTTCGAATATAAGGGCGGCACGGGACAGATCAGTAGTATTGTGGATGACGTAGGGGGCGGTCTCGAGGCCCGCTGAAGGCTTGGTCGTAGTGAGTGTCACCCGGTTGATCGCCCCCTGTGATGCTGCAAGGAGTGCGTCGACGCTCCCGATGGCACCTGACGGGATATAAAGGCAACAGTCGTGCGCACGCGCTGCAGCATATACCTGCTCTCGAAAGTCCGCGTCAACCAGCGCACCGATACTGAGCAACATCAAATCCGTACCCTTTGTCAAAACGCTGAGCGCGATATCGCGCGCTGCCGGGATTGAGGCGCATTCCACGACGAGGTCCGCTTGGTCGATGATGTCGAACAGCGAGGCGACGGCCAATGCCGAAGGGGTCGCATCTGCCAGATGCTGAGCGCGATCAGGGTGCCTGTCCATCAGGAGGAGTTTGCTCCGGGAACCATCAGCCCCCAGCGCACGACAGATTTCAGTTCCTATCACGCCACATCCAATAATTCCGATGATCATCTTGAAATCCTTTAAGGTAGTTAAGATAGAAAAGCGTATGTGGTGATCGTTTGAATTCACGCGACATTGAGAGGTTTCTGGCTGAGGATGAAGGATTCGGCGACATAACGACCGCTCTCCTACCCGACGTCGAGGGGTCTGCAAACATTATCGCACGCGAAGACGGAGTCGTAGCAGGCTTATCAGAGGCACAAAGCATTTTCGCGTACTACAACCTCGTAACCGCCCCGCTGTGCTGCGACGGAGACGTCATAAAAAAGGATGATACCATTTTACGCGTGATAGGAGCAGTTAGGGATATTCTTGTCACCGAACGCGTCGCGCTCAACTTCCTGTGCCATATGAGTGGCATTGCCACGATCACGCGCCGCTGCACGGAAGCCGCTGGCACGGTGACGGTTGCCGCGACCCGGAAGACCACGCCGGGCTTTAGACGTTACGAAAAAAAGGCGGTCGCGATCGGAGGAGGAGACCCACACCGCTACTCCCTCTCGGAGGCCTATCTATTCAAGGATAACCATCTGAAAGTAATCTCTGCAGAAGACGCCCTGCGGCAAAAGACGTTCTTCACAAAGAAAGTGGAGATCGAGGTCGAATCCGTTGACGAGTGCGTTAAGGCAGCGGAGCTTGGAGCAGACATCATCATGTTCGACAACATGGCCGTCGAACAGATCACCGCGGCCGTTAGCAAGTTGAAGGCACTCAACCTGCGCGGCAACGTGCTGCTCGAAGCATCGGGCGGCATGAGGCCCGAAAACGTCAGGAAATACGCTGCGACCGGCGTCGACGTGCTCTCGCTGGGATACCTGACTCACTCGTCGCGGTGGCTCGATTTCAGCCTTGAACTTGAGGCACCGGATTAGACGAGCGAGGTCGCGATAAGACTCACCGATCCTGCCAAAAGGTCGACCTCTTCAGCCGTATTATACGCCCCGAACGACGCCCGCACGGTTCCGTTGATGCCAAGAGACAGTAAGGCCGGCATAGCGCAGTGGTAGCCGCTCCTCGTGCAGATCCTGCTTGTCTCGTCGAGGATCATCGAAACGTCGTGCGGGTTCAGCTCTGCAACATTGAAGGGAACCACCGCCGCACGGTCTTTTGGTCCATAGACCGTCACGTTATCGATTTCTGCCAGTTTTTTCGCAGCGATTCTCGCCAGCATCTCGACGTGCTTTTTGACGTTTGCAACGCCCAGCGCGCTCACGTATTCCACGGATCGCCCGAGGCCGATGACCCCCGGTATGTTCGGAGTACCCGCTTCAAAACGGGCCGGCGGTTCGAGCAGTTCATATTCGCAGCCGCGCACCCATTCGACCGCGCCGCCACCGAGCACAGTTGGACGCAGCTCCTCTGGATCACGCAGAATCAAGATGCCCGTCCCTTGCGGACCGAGCAGCCCCTTGTGGCCCGGCACGGCTAGATAGTCGCATTTCAAGTCTTTGACGGACAGATCCATATGGCCAGCAGACTGAGCTGCGTCTATCAACACTGGCACATCGTTTTTACGCGCAATCTTGACGATACGGCTTATGTCTTGGACAGAGCCAAAGACGTTTGACACATGAGAAAGCGCGATCAGCTTAGTTCTGTCAGTAATTGCTCTTTCAATCTTGGAAGGATCAACGATGCCTTCCTGATTCGCTTCAATTAGGTCGAGCACGACGCCTCGCGCACGGAGAGCGACCCACGGCAGGTAGTTCGAGTGATGTTCAATCATTGACGTGATGATGTGGTCTCCGGGCGTCCAATCCTGACCGTGGGCGACGATGTTGATGCTCTCCGTCGTGTTTTTGGTGAAGATAACGTTGCCGGGCTCACTTGTGAAAAAATCAGCTACCGTCTCGCGTGCGGCTTCGTAGTGTTCAGTCGTCTGCTGGGCTAGGCGGTGCGCTCCTCTTCCGTAGTTGCCAGCATAGCGAAAGAAATACTCGTTCATCGCCTCGACGGCGGGTTTCGGCGTCTGGCTGGTTGAAGCGTTATCGAGATACACGACGTGCTCGAGAACTGGGAAATCCTTCCGTATCGCATGAACGTCATACATTGAAAGCAAATAAGGGGGTGAGCCGAATAGCTTTTACGGTTGCGACGGTAGCAGAGGTCGGTAGCGCAATCGGCCTTTTTTGCTGAAACGCCCCGCGTGGCGGTTAAGCGACAGCCTCAAGTTACGAAGCACCCACTATGCACCTGATGCACAGGAATCCGGCGCTCACCGTTGACGCAGTGATCGTGAAAAACAAGAAAATCTTGTTGATAAAACGAAAGCAAGAGCCGTATCGAGGACAATACGCACTTCCTGGCGGCTTTGTGGAGTACGGCGAAACCGTTGAGGCAGCCTTGCAGCGCGAAGTCCTCGAGGAAACTGGACTCGTTGTGAAGATAAAATCACTCGTAGACGTTTATTCCGACCCTGATCGCGATCCTCGCGGACATGTCGTCTCAGTCGCGTTTGCGGCGGATATCGTGGGAGGTACGCTAACAGCCGGCTCTGATGCAAGTGACGCGATGCTTTGGGATATCGCCGACCTGCCGCCGCTGGCATTTGATCACGCACAGATCATCAGCGATTCGCTTGTTCGTCGCTAAAGTCCTACGCCTTGCTTTATAAGCGGCGCGACGGTTATGCTACTCTCTGCTTTTTCGATAGTGTCGGTCGCTATGATGCTGTCGACCCCTGCGCGATATAAGCGAAGCCGCGCATTCAGAGAGAGAACAGGGTGAATGCACGCAACGTGCACCTGTCGCGCCCCTTGTCCTCGCAGAAGCTTGATCGCTTCGGCCATCGTACCGCCGGTTGATATCATGTCGTCTACGATGACCAAGTCGCGTTCGTCGACGTCCACCGTCTTTGGTTGTATCTCAACGAATTCAGATGTCACCCGCTTCTTAACCAGCACGTCGAACTCGCAGCCCATGGCGTGAGCAACGTCGCGTACTAAAGCGGTGGCGCCTTCATCAGGAGCGATGAGCAAGGGTGACGGAAACTCCATGCTCTTCAAGTACGTGCCAACGAGGCCTGCAGCGGACAGGTTCGCCGCCTTTTTGCCACTTCTGAGCTGAAAATGGTCAAGTGAGGCAGGGTCGTGGATGTTGACAACGTAAACTTCGTCAGCGTCGATCGTCCGCGCGATGGCACGAGCGCTGACCGGTTCGCCGAGCTTGAATCGCTTATCTTGCCGCGCATAGCCAAAATAAGGAATTGCTACCCTCAGGTAGCCGTCAGAGGCGGCGTCGATAAGCTGTAGAAGGTAAACGATATCGTCATTCGTTGTCGTGCTCTGCACGATGAGCGTGTCGCCGTCGAGTTCCTCTACGATGCGCAAATACAGTTCACCGTCAGGAAACTGCTTGAATTCAATAATGGCGAGTGCACACCCGATTTCGCGTGCAACCCGCGAACCGAGCAGTTGAGAAGCTGGACCTCCTAAAACTTTCATGTTGCCTCCTTGAATGCGTATTCTTCTTAGAACCGAACATAGATAAGTCACTATCTTTTGACCGCGTGAGCACTTTCACCTCGCTACGAAGACGCGTGGCGCAGGCTCCTCTCGCATCTGCCGCTACTACGAAAACATTGAGCACGTATCTGTTCCTCGAATTCATCGGTGCTCGAAACACGCGGCCGCCTCCCGCGTCCGAAAAAGGACGAACTTTCGCAGACGGACATGCTAAGCCTGTGCGCTAATCGGACCACACACGGCGCACTGAAGGCGTGCACAGCGTATGGCCTCACGACTGCACGACGACGGTGTTTGCGATGCGATCGCCGAGGCGCTGCTTATACTCAGATGCCCAGATAAGTGCCGCTCCGAGCAGATACGGAGCGATGAACGGAATCAGATCGATGATGCGCAAAATCGTCCGCACAGCAGCCTCACCATAAGTGATCGGAGAATGGTCCTCTTTTTTTACGACCTTGATCTTCACGAGCATCTTACCAACTGTTTGTCCGTTTCGTCCCTCGAGCAGCGTGAAATAAAGGAATGCAATGATGACGTCGATCAAGATGAGCGCGCCAAAGAACGGGCTGATTGAGACCTGTGCTGTTGACGCATTAATGGTGATGGTACCAGCGCCTGAAAAGCCCAGTATCAAAAAAATGATAGCAAGTATGATTACATCGACGAGTTGTGCGACAAAGCGGATAGCAACTCCGTGCAACACCGGCGAGGCCGCGTAATGCGCCCGTGTTTCGGTTGCCGCCCGGGGTGCATATGCGGAGGCGCCCTCTGTAGGTTGACCGGTGCGTGGTGCTCGGCCGGTGAATGCTGCCCCACACGCCGCGCAGTATTGTGCGCCATGGGCTGCTGGAGTGCCGCATTGTGTACATTTTTCTTCGTTCACGCGTTTCACCTCCTTTGCATTTATTACGCCATAAGGAGAGCATTCCCTTTAATCTTTCTTGCGATTTGCTCTGCTAGTGTGCGTGCTCCGGTTTCATTTTGGCGTGGCACGATAATCGGCCGCACCCAGCATTGCAGAATCGCAATGCGCTGTTCTCGTTTCAAATCGTTTCACTTGAAGCGGCTGCGGGGTCGCGCTTCCAGGCTCAGAGCGACAGCTATGAGCGAAGTTAGCCGCTTAGTGGTGACAAAAAAAGAAAAAGGGGCTTGCGCCCCTATGACGCTTTCAGTACGACGGTGTGTGCGACGCGATCGCCGAGGCGCTGTTTCTTGTCTGAGGTCCAAATGAGGATTGCGCCGAGCAGGTAGGGGACGACGTACGGGATAGCATCGATCAACAAAAGAATCGTACGCACAAACGCCGCTCCGTAAGTGATCGGTGAGCTGTCTGCCTCACTGACCACTTTTATCTTGACTACCATCATACCGACCGATTGCCCATAACGCCCTAAGAGGAGCGTAAAGTAGAGCAGGTCGATCACAATGCCCAAAACGATAGCTGCGTAGCTCACAGCGACAAGCGAAATTGCGCTAGTGATAATCCCTAAAATAATGGCATCAATGAGTAACGCTACAAACCGGATGGCGACGCCCTGATAAGGCATTTCAACGCCTGGTGCTGAGTAAGGCGCTTGCGCCCGTGGTGCTGTGTACACAGCAGCAGGTTCCGCGGCAGCTGGGCCTTGGACTGGTTGTGTAACGGCAGCTAGTGGTGCGCCACAGCTTTCGCAGTATTTAGCGCCCGGTGGTGCAGGAGTGCCGCATTGAGCACATTTGTCTTCGTCGGCGTGTTTCACCTCCGCAGGTTGCGAAGCAGCCGCAAGCAAAAGCGGTGCGCCACAGCTTTCGCAGTATTTAGCGCCCGGTGGTGCAGGAGTGCCGCATTGAGCACATTTGTCTTCGTCGGCGTGTTTCACCTCCGCAGGTTGCGAAGCAGCCGCAAGCAAAAGCGGAGCGCCACAGCTTTCGCAGTATTTAGCGCCCGGTGGTGCAGGAGTGCCGCATTGAGCACATTTGTCTTCGTCCACGTGTTTCACCTCCTTTTTTTTAAATCATAGAGGAGCATCCCTTTTTAATCTTTTCTTGTGAGTGCGGCAAACTGCTAGATCTTACGGGTGTTCTCGGATGGGCGAATGACCGGGGCTAGATTCGCGCTCAAGCGCCAAGAACCAGTCCGTATTACAAAACTTCTCAATCGCTCATAACTAAGCCAAAACGCTCTTCATGGGAGCAGATGTTGTCCAATTTAGGCAGCAAGTGACTAGGAAAGACACACTCTACACGCGCTAGTAATGTGAAATGGGGCATGAGGCCCGTTTATGCTTTGACTACAACGGTACGCGCGACACGATCGCCGAGGCGCTGTTTCTTGTCTGAGGACCAAATGAGGGTTGCGCCCAGCAGATAGGGGATTATGTATGGGATCAGATCAAGAAACCGCAGGATCGTTCGGACCGCAGCTTCGGAATAGTCGATCTGTGCGCCGTCTGCTTCTCGTACGACTTTGATCTTGACGGCCATTTTCCCGACAGTCTGTCCGTAGTGGCCCTCGAGCAACGTGAAGTACAGAACAAAGACCGCGAGCGAAACAAGTCCGCCGACGGCACTGGCCGGTGAAACAGTGACTGTTCCTGAAGGGCTGTTCGTAATGACAGCGAGCGCGTTGAACGAAATGGACAATATACCTCCGATGATCGCTATAATTATGGTATCGATAAGAATCGCGACAAAGCGAATGGCGACGCCTTGGTAGGGCGGTGCGACGTGCGGCACGTAAGTACGAGGTGCTTGATACCCGGATGCCGGAGCAAACGTGGGCTGCACCGCTTGAGCCGGTTGGGTCCCGAGTGGTGCGCCACAGCTCTCACAGTATTTAGCGCCCGGTGACGCGGGAGTTCCGCAGCGTGCACATTGATTTTCGTTCAATCAGTTCACCTCCTTTCTTAAGCCATAGGAAACCCCCCCTTTTAATCTTTTCTTGCGATTCTACGCTACCGCTTTTTGAGTGGCCTCGTTCGCTACGAGCGATAGAACGATAAGTACTGTCAGCCAACGCGCATTGCACCCGCAACTTTGAGGGCGTTTCCCGTTCGCAGAACCAAAAATGAGGGACTCTGAAGACGGCAGACTAATAGAAGCTAGACGGCCAGCCACGTATGTTCCGCGAAACGTGATGCCGCACGAGCACAAAAAAGGACTCACGCCGATCACTCGCTAACTACAACGGTATGCGCGACGCGATCGCCAAGGCGCTGTTTCTTATCGGACGTCCAGATAAAAATTGCCCCCACGAGATAATCGAACAAACCGTCGATGATGCGGAGGACGGTGCGCACAGCTGCTTCTCCGTAGTCGATCGGTGCGCCGTCAGCTTCTCGCACGACCTTGATGCTGAGTGCCATCTTGCCGACCGTTTGCCCATAGCGCCCCTCAAGGAGCGTAAAATAGAGGAACCAAACGACTAATCCTACAACAGTTAGTGCCACAATAGGCCCGGATGAAATCGCTGACACGTTTCCGTTCGCGACGTTGACAGCAATAGTCGCAACGAGGAATGGGATGGTTAATATGCCAACAATAACTACGATAATGATGGCATCAATGATTGTCGCGACAAAGCGAATGGCAACGCCTATATAGGGCGTAGGAGTGCCCGTGTAGTACGCAGGCGCTTGATAAGTCGGCGCAGGCTGCGTTGCAGAAAGGACCTGTTGGAGGGGGCGCGTCCTTTGACCGGTCAGCGTCGCGCCGCAGGCCGCGCAGAATTGGGCACCTGGCGACGCTGGAGTGCCGCATTGTGCACATTTTTCTTCGTCCACGTGTTTCACCTTTTTTAAGAGTGTGCTGTTTTTAGTATTTCAAGCCTTCTCGCTTGCAGGATCCGAAAAGCGCGTCTGTGCGCCTCTTCGGCGTTGTTAAGTAGATAAACCAGGGGGGGGCCTTTCCTGAACGTCAGCCATTTTTGGTTTGAGACGGTCGCGGCCTTCACGTGGTGCGGGAAGTCTCCACCCACTGTGAAGCACGTTGACTTGACCAAAACTTGACCAAAACTTGACCAAAACTTGACCAAAACTTGACCAAAACTTGATGACTATCTTATGCGGGTAATCGAACTTGCTTGATAGGCGTAAGAGCGTGTCTCGCTCGGCAACGTCAACTGCGCCTTAAATTAATTCTCTATTCCTATTTTATGACTTAAAATATATCTTTAAGTTCAGCAGTGGCGTGCGGTTCCGTCTCGAATCACATGGAATCAACGCTTCATCATTGCGGCCGGGACGATCCTAGTATTTGTCTGCCTACCCTCACGCGCGATTGGTCGTAGTCTCATATTGGACATGCTCACGATTCGTAGCGTGCCGGCTATTTTAAAGCGGCTCTTTCCGCTCCATGAAACAGCAGCTGGCGGGATGTGAAGCAGATTTGCCGGGCACTTCAACGGTCCGCAAATCAAGGATCCTAAAATTCGAATCGAAAAGCGCGCGCAGCTCGCCTTCGGATGAGAGATACAACACGGTGCCTAGCGGTGTCCTTCGATACTTTCCTACGCCGCCAAACGCGAGATCTCTCTCGCTGAAGCACAGTGAAAGATACTTCCCTTTTGGATTAAGGAGCCGATGCACGTTTGCTACGTGCCGCTGGCGCTGCTCAGGAAAAATGTGATGCAACAGCCCCCAATCATAGGCGAAATCAAACGTTCCCGTGACGTTTTCCAAATCGCCGAGCACATCGGCAGCGAGAAACGTGCACTCGACCGCTTTTTCCGTCGTCTTTTGGTAAATCTCGTCAATCTCGATGTACTTCACGGGATCAAAGGTCCGCGTTCAGTGCCTTACCTAGCCGGCGTGAGGCGTGCGCCGACGCGGCGCAAGCGAAGTTACCCGAATTTTGGTGCGAAACGCTTCCCGTTGTCGCCGGGATATAGCTCCGTATGGCGAAAGCGATTTTCCCATATCTCCAGAGGTATCGAAGCAAAGGCCTGACAGACGCGAGGGCTGATGTAGTTCTTGCAACTTAGACACAGGGGAACGTTCTTTTGTTTCACTTCGCCTCACACGGCGGACAACGGTCTGACCACGACGCCAGTTTACACGGCCTCAGGCCTTACCACGTGTTGCCGATATAGCTCTTCGAGCTCGGGCAGCTCCTCCACAGGCGTCGGGATCACTTTCACATCGTTTTCCATCACCTTCCGCGCAAGGTCCCGAAAAATCACCGCTTCCTCTGACTGAGGAGCGTGTTCAACCACAGCGCGCCCTTCGAGTTCGCACGCTTGAATGACGGAGCTGCGCGGAACAAATTCCACGAACGCGCTGCCCAAACGCTGAGCAAACGCGGGAACCACGGCCCGCTCCAGCGCCTCATCACCGTTGCTGTTGCAAATGATTCCGGACAGCCCTGCATCGCCGCGGCGCGCAAGACGTTGTACCGCCCGCGCGATGTTATTCGCCGCGTAGATGCTCATAAAGCCTCCGGAACAGACGAGATAGATCTCACTCGCAAACCCTTCGCGGATGGGCATCGCAAACCCGCCGCACACGACGTCGCCAAGGACGTCGTAGATGGCCACATCAATCGCGTAGGTTTCAAACGCCTTGAGGTCTTTTAGAATTTGGAGCGCCGTGAGAACCCCGCGCCCCGCACAGCCGATTCCGGGCTCCGGACCGCCCGCTTCAACGCAGTAGATGCCGCTAGGCGTCTTGAAGACGATGTCGTCGAGCGAAATGGCGTGCGCGTCCTGTCCGTGGCGCAGCTTGTCTCGGTAGATCTCCAGGACAGCGGGGATGAGGTGCCCTCCCGCGAGTATCCTCGTTGAGTCTCGCTTTGGGTCGCAGCCGACCTGCATGACGCTGACCCCTCGCTCATTGAGGGCCGCTGAGATGTTTGACGCGATGGTACTCTTTCCGATTCCTCCCTTGCCATAGATTGCGATTTGTTTCATTATGATGTCTCCGGTCATACCTATATTACGGGTAGTTTAAGGGGCTAGTAGGAAAAAAGCTGCCAACTACCTTTAATTACGACTCTCGTTTTTCACCTGTGATTTCTTTGCGCTGAACGTAGCGTAGCCCATCTGCACTCGTTATAGTGCAAACGTCAATTGGGCCGCCGCATGTGCGAGGCATTATTGCTAGCTTTTGCACATTGACTGTAGCTCGGATTAGCAGAATCGCAAGGTCAACTGCATCTTGAAGTGGCAACGCATCATAAGGGAATGGTAATTGTAATTCTTCTTTCTGCTCTACAGTCAGATTTTGCTCTATTATTTTTTGGAGATTGCCGTCATACCCGTTTATTAGCCGATATATAATCCCAATATCGCCGCCGTAAGTTATCCCAAAATTATCTCGACTCTGCTCAACCGGTTCTGGGTTATCGGGGATTACAACGAGATAAACGCGTCCGTTTAATTCCTTCTCATTATACCCCCCAATCAAAAATGACATTGGCTCTTGTATCATCCCCTCTGGTGGCGGGGATGGTGGTTCAGCTTGCCACTTTGCCTTAAAGAAATCAGACAGCTCTTTCGCAAAGTCATAAACAGACATCCTTTCTTTAGACAGGTGTTCACTAAGTCGCTCATTGAATTCAGTGAAATATCCATAGGCGGTTCTTTTTCCTATGAAAGCTTGCCCATAGGTAACTACTCCGATGAAGTCGTGTGGCCGTTTGAATGAAAAAAGCTTCGTAGTATTGTCGTAAGCAGCTTGACCGCGTGGCTTTCCTGTTTGCTTGTCTGCCACAGTTACCGTTACTCTGCTTTCTGCGGCTAGAACTAATCCTTCTGGTACTTTTATAACTAGTCCGACTGACATCTCTCATACCTCGGCAAATACAATAAAAGCGAAGAAACTTTTGTTGCACGATAAAGCATGCGAATGAACAAGGATACCGTTTTACCGTGCTTTAATAATTTCTGGCGCAGTTCATTTTCGAACAGATCAATGTCTTTGCGCATTCTTTCCAGCGCGGCCATAACATAGCTTTTGACGAGCTTCGGGTGCAGTGGTCACACGCGCCGTATCGCTTAACGATCATCCGGGGCCGTTGTTACGGAAGCGGGAATATCTGCGCGGTTTTCATTCTCCAGTGCCTACGTCTTGCCGCGTGAAAATATCCGCGACCAACCCCGAGACAAAAAACCGACTTTAGGGGCAGGTAATTGCAACATCTGCAATTCGACTTGCTTCTGCAGGGTCTCCTTATCGGCTTTCAATTCGAACGAGTGGCCCTTCTCAACTTGTAGTGCCTCGTCGAGGCTTGCTTTGTCCTTTTCCAAGAGTTCAACGCGGTGCTGCAGGCCAGTGACAACCACGTTTTTCGATGCTTCCGATTCCCGCAGCTCTTCCGTCAAAGAGCGGTTGCGCTCTCCAGATTCCTTCAGATTAGCATCGAGCTGATGCGTAACACGTTCAAGTTCTTCGAGCGAGTTCTCCAGCTGTTGGATACCCGTGGAACGGTCTGCGTTTATCTGCTGTATTTGCTTCTCACCGTCGGCGCGGATTTGCTGTATCTCAGCATCATGCTCAGCGATAAGTTTCTCAATCTTAGCCTCATATTCGACGCTAACGCGTTGCACTATATTAGTGCTTTCCGCACGCTGATTTTGGACTTGTTTTTCGTATTCTGCACGTTGCTCTCGAATCTCAGCTTCATAGTCAGCCTCTGATCTTCCTTCATAGTGCTGTGCTATGTGTTGCGCGATAAGCGTCGATCGCGCTATATCTTGATGTTCTGCGTCCTGATCGAGCATTTTTGCTATGGAAGTTGGTAACGTGATGTTGAAACGAGCCATTTGAGAAAATCCCCCCTGTGTATCTATAGTGTTTAGAGTTCTTATGATACACTAGTATCTATAAATGATACACTTTTAATGCACCAACTACAAAAGAGTATCGAATATGGTCATAAATCGATGAATACAAAGAAAAGATGCTTCAGTACTTTGTGTATAGATAGTGTATAACGAATCAATTATTAACAAATGATACACAGAACGGATAAGACAAATACATTCAATATACACACAGAGATGTAAAGCTAGCAGGAGCGATGTATTTTAAGTGTATAGAAAATCCAAGCTATACACTAGCCCGCTGGCAAGAGAGCGTTTAGGTTTACCACACCCCACAAGAATGAAAATCGCTAGAATCACCCTATAGATGAGTGATAGCACAGTTCCGGCTGTCGCACCAATCAACGCCACCCCTCCAACAAGAATCTTCTTGACGGTGCTTAATTCTATCATTGTGTCGCCTCCGTGCTTCGTTAATACACGAGTAACGTCCGTCGCGCTTCACAAATGTATTTCGTGTTCTTCAGGATCTTACCCAAATTCGCAAATATGTCATTGAAACTGCTAAATTGCTACTTCTGTAAGCTCGATGCTTCTGACATATTGAATTATAACGCCGTAACGCGAACAACTTCCGACTCGCCGGCCGGACGGCTGGCCTAGCCAAGGGCGTTGAACTGCTTCGCGCAATGCAAAAAAACACTTTCACAGTGTCCGGAAGACTGTTAAATACGATCTGCACAGCATAAGCGTGTCGATGCTTGAGAGCAGAGCCCGCCCTGCGGGCTACCTCGAACCATTCGCGTTTCGGCGGGCTCACGCTCTGTATTGACCAAGCAGTCTTCTATTTGTGACCACGCGCAGTTGGATAACCCCCAATACGTTATGGCTACGTGCGATCGCACCTTTGTTGGTAGGTCGTTCACCAACACCCATAACCTTCGTGCGCACGCGTTTTTGGTAGTTTTACGGCCTCGCGTAACTAAGCCAAATGGGCAAGTCGACTAAACCGCACAACGAGTGGCAAGAAAATTCATTCTAAACGTGTGGCTCTGTCTCTCGGCTGAAACAACAAGCTCCACGATGATCTATGTCCTCGCGGTTCTGATCCACGTAGTTCAGCGCGTACTCGCGTTGTTTAGCGCCGATCGCGCGATAGCCGTTTGCACGCAAACTCTGGGTACTTACGGTCAAACCATTTGCGTATATCTGCCCACACAGCTTCAAGCGTGCACTCGAGCACTGAGCCTCGTCGGAGCATTGCGAGGGCACAAGAATCATCGTTTCGTCCTGGAAATGCGTTCACGTCACGGTGAATGACTTCATTATCTGTCGTGCGTGTGGTAAGTATTTATTATAGTCTCTAGCAAGCGCTTTGTAGGTCAGCGTATATACCCGGGCGTTTTTTATGACCCATGTCTGGTTCACTTTTAGTGTCTCTGCTCGTACCGTATCGTTAGCGTACTGCACAGGAATCACGCCTCTGTAGACCGTGCGAAATGCTGCATGACCACCCAACGTGCTGCGGTGCTTCGAGAGTACTTTGAGATCTTTGTAAGCGGTTGTTATCGCATCGGCATACTTCTCGATGACCGTATCGAGCGTCGCTTGCGCGGTGAAACTATCGTCAGTGCTTACCGTAACGGCATCGACAGGAGTGCTGTCGGTGAGGTAGATGTAAAGTTTTATAGAGGTGGACTCGGCTTGGTCAGTTCTGTAACGTGCAGGATACGTGATCGTAAATCCGGTCTCACTTTGAAAAACGGTGCTGCTGTCAGAGTTTCCGGCAACTAGTGCAAGAGCCATTAGATGGTACAGATTCGCCAAAACCTTCTTTTCGCGCGTCATTTGGACCTTACCTAAATGAGGTGTCGCACTAAAGATAACGTTTTCTGGCGGCACTCCGCGGCCGGGGTCTCGCCGCAAGTATTCAATTCAAGCTACAAGACTTCGGACAAACGGTTTGGCGATGGCCACATACCGATTAAAAACGCCACGCAGCCGTGGGGTGACTCGACACGCGCAGCGTTCTCGTCTCGTGTGATGCACGTAGCACGCTCGGTGCCGCAGTTCACGGTGCGCGCTATAGTTGTGCGCATCCGTGTTCTCCTCGCGGTCCATGCACGTGATTATTTAGTTGGCAGCGATAAAAAGCTACGCTCCGAGCAGCATCGCGTGCGCCGCTTTGGGTTTTAACGCATTCTTGTTACGCCATTCATTCACAAGTTGCGTGTCTAGGTTTGTGATGTGCGTTGGCGGCGCTTCAATGCTACCCAACCGCAGGACGGGCACTTCTAGGCATAAAGAGGCCGCCAAAGGCACCAACAATGCGCAACATAAGTATAAGTATAAGGATGCTCAAACTGTTGAGCATACTTAACATAAAAAATAGAGCAAACAAACTATGCACGAAAAACAGTATGGTGAAATGGGAACCCATCACGATATGGGTAAGAAGTGGATGATGAAGAAAATGATGTGGGAGCAGCTGGACGATGATGCCAAGAAGCAGTACGTGCTCCGCAAGCTCGACGAGAAGATCATGAAGAAAGAGTTTAAAGTCAAGCTTGTACAGCACAAAATGGAAACCCTGCGCTTGATGAAGGGCTGGATCGAGCGGTGAGATAAGGATCTTACCCCCTATCTAACTGCTAGCGGCCTGCGCCGCTACACGAGATGGAATGGAGAAGGAAAAATCAGAACATCAGCGTGTGCTCGTCAAAGGGTACATGCGCCCTGACGGCACGTCATACTACGTTGTCATTCCCAAAAAGATCAGGGAACTTTTTAACCTGGACGGCGGCGAGTACTTCCTTATGAAGGCAAAGCCGGAAAAGGGGATCATCCTGCTCAAGCTGGTGGAGTTCGCCGACGAAGAGCAGGAAAAAGAGTCGGAAACTAAATAATTTTTTGCGCACCTACGGCTGTTCACGCATGACGAAGGTCGCTTAGGACCATACCGTGTCACAGACGATGTCAAAGAAGGCGCTCGATTGCCGCTGCTGGTCGGAGGGCGCGCCGAGCGGCTTCCGCGCTAGGGGCGCGTTGATATTAAAGCCTGCAGAACAGCTCAGGAACCCGAAATGACGAACATCGTTGAAACGTACAATCTCACGAAGGTCTACAACAAGACCATTCGCGCCGTCGACGATATCAGCATCCAGATCCAAGAAGGGGAAATATTCGGCCTGCTTGGGCCTAATGGCGCTGGAAAGACGACGACGATTCACATGCTCGCGACTATCACGCGACCCACCTCAGGCACTGCTCGCGTCGGAGGATATGACGTACTCAAAGAGCCACGCAAGGTGCGAGCGATAACGGGCTACTCCGCTCAGGAAGCAGGGGTGGACGAATACTCCTCTGGCCGTGAGTATCTGACGCTCTTTGGGCACTACTATCATCTTGACAATCGGACGATCCGAAGTAGAGTCGACGAACTTCTCGAGCTTTTAGAACTGAGCGACGCCGCTGATCGGCTGGTGGCCACGTATTCGGGCGGCATGCGCAAACGGCTTGAGATCGGCACCGCCCTCATGCATAGGCCAAAGCTTCTTGTGGTTGACGAACCCACGCTCGGGCTTGATATTCAGACCCGCGTTCGCATCTGGGACTATATTCGCACGCTCAACAAGGACGGTATGTCTATCCTTCTAACCACCCACTACCTGGAGGAAACGGACAAGCTCTGTGACCGCGTAGCGATTGTGGATCACGGGCGCGTCGTCGCCCTAGGGACGCCCGACGAACTAAAGGGAGAGATTCACGGCGACGTCGTGTCACTGACACTTCCAGTCGAGGAGCCGGGTCAGCAGGCACAGACGATAGAGAAGGTACGACAGCTCCTCTCTGCGCAGCCCTTTGTGAAGGACGTACAGCCCACCGCCGAGGCACTTAATATCTACGTTGACCAAGGAGGCGTCGCCGTGCCTCAGATCCTGCGTTTGCTTGAGGCAAGCGGCCTGCAGGTAGGAGAGATCGCGCTCGCGCGCCCCTCGCTCGATGATGTCTTCCTCAAATATACGGGCCGTAAAATACGCGAGGAGAAAGGGAAGGCGGTCGGTGCGAGGGCCGCGTGGATCAGGAGGCCCCGATAGTCATGTTGAATGGATTGTGGGACACGTGGTACACCCTGGTCAGGTACCTGCGCACCTTTGTGCACAACCCCTTCTGGATGCTTATTCTACTGATACAGCCACTGGTTTGGCTTGTCCTGTTTACGCAGCTCTTCCAGAGCATCACGACGCTTGGCTTTACGTCAGGCAGTTACGTGCAGTTCTTTGCCCCTGGGCTCATCGTCATGTTGGCGGTGTTCAACGCGAACGCTCTGGCATTTAGACTGCTCAACGACATCAACTACGGCGTGCTCGTGAAAATGATCGCGACGCCGGTTAATCGCTACTCCCTAATCGTCGGCGGTCTGCTCTACATAGCGGTGACGTGGGTTCTGCAGGTATTCGTTGTGTTAATCGTCTCCTTCTTGATGGGCGCACGCGTGGAAACAGGAGTAGGCGGCGTCCTCATGACGTTTCTCATCGTAAGCTTGCTAGGGATCGGTCTTACGGGCATAGTAGCCGCGATCGCGGTCACGATGAAGCGGCCGGAGCCCGTGGTGCTTATCGCGAACCTCATCACGCTGCCGTTGATGTTCCTTTCAAGCATCCTGATCCCTGCGTATCTGACTCCTCAATGGATTCAAGACGCCATGAAGTTCAACCCTGTCAACTATGCGATCCTTGCAGTGCGACCGATGTTTCTCACGGGCTTTGACTGGACTGCGATTGGGCAGGCGTTGGTGGTATGCGGCGTTTTTGCGCTCGTCGCCATCTTTGTCGAAACGGCCGCGTTTCGCAGATTCGGCGGCTAAAAATGGAGATGGCCGCTTGATCGGCGGTCGCGTTTCTTCCTCTGATAGAGGCACGGTGCGACTAGGCGAAGTCTTGAGTGAGCAATGGACCTGTTTGAACGTGGATTGCTGAACGCAATGCTAGGTAATTCAACCGGTTAAGGCCCTACCCCCTCACGGTTTTTTGCTCAAAGATCTATACGTGATCTTCCGTGCCGTTGTCGCCAGCGACTGCTGCGTCGTCTCGCACGCCCTCGGTCAGCAGGTACAACAACCGACCGGCCATATCTGTTTGGGTTGCAAACGACGACTTCATAAAGCTATTTTCGTCGCGGAGCTGTTCAATTAGAGCGTCTTTTAGCTCGATCTCTCGTTTCAGCCGTGTAGCCTCGTCTCCGTTGTCCGCTAACGCGTAGCTGATGAGGTCAGCAGCGATGCGCGCTTTTGATTTGCCCTCGTTTTCAGAGCGGGCGAGTATCGTGGTAAAGTGCTCGTCGCTGACTGCCGTACAAATTTGCGGCATATGGTGTTAGGCGATTATCCTCGTATAAATGGCTGTCGAATTGCATCTGAGGCAAAAATCAATTGATATCGCATCTCGAGTCTCGTTCTTCAGCGTTTTTCACGATAAAAAAAAGCTCGTAAAGGAAATTAATACGGCTGCAAAAGTCTCCAAGGAAATATATGCGATAACGCGCTTACGCTATCTTTTTATTGGGGATTAGTATATATTCATGCAATGCGGATGGTATTACGCTTGATATTCAGTGCTGTTTCGGTACCGAGAGGCGGCACAGAATAACCTGCCTCCGCAAAAAGGAAGGCGTGAGGAAGTGGTACGTGGGCGTTTGGGGGTATCGCGGACAAGGAAATAAGAATCAGCGCAAGTCAAACTGCAATGGCCTATGTCGAACGCACAGTCTAAAAGTGGCGTAAGGACGAGAAACGGCAATGGCGTGGTGTGCTTTTTATTGCGAAGAAGTGGCACCTCTTTGTGAAGAGTAATCACCTGCTGCGCATGGGCATCGTCTTCTTTACAACACCTCGATAACTTTCAACTTGTAAGGCGTCACTGGACAAAAGTGCGCCCGTCTCTGGCCATTAATTTGCGTTGCCAAAGCCCTTTCACGAGGTTTTGGCGCGAGCGGGCCGCGAACATCACACAACCAGAATGGCGAGGAAGAAATGAGGCATACGCTATTGTTCTGCGCGACGACGATTGTCGCCATGCTATTGTGCTTCTCTGTGGTTGCATTAGGGCTGGCTATGATCCGCCCAGCAGCAGCTGCTGACGTCAGCGCATCGGGGGCGAGTGGGCAACTCACGCCTAACGAGATAGCGTTAAGTTTGCCAGCTCCAGTGCAAAGCCCATCGACAATTGCGGCACAGTCACAAACGCCTACGGTTCCGTTAGCGCCCTTCCAACTCACGATAGCGAGTCAAACAGTTTCAGAACCTATAACGCTGAGCGCCTTAACGACGGTCGGGGCAAGTCAAACTGGACCTAGTACGGGACTCACTGCCGACATGGCGTCTAGTAATTCTGCGCCCCATGCGGACGCCGTCAATACAAACGTGAAACCTGCTGGTAGCGGGTCTCTTGCGCTAATGCCTGTTTTAACAGTAGGTGGTCCGAGCGGGCTGATCTTGGTGAGTTATGGAACTGCAATCGTCGTGCTTGGGGTAATGCGGTACTGGTCTTTTTCGTTTGACGAGGAGACAGAGTCCTCCCGTGAGATGGCAGAGTCATCTCCTGAACTGAACAATGCGAACGTTGTTTATGTGCGAGGCTCCGCGTATTCGATGCTTGACAACGTGGAATACGGGCTCACTGCCGAAGGGCGGTGACGAAGACAAGAGAGCTTTTTTTTTGCCTTCGAACGAAGATCATGGGGCTCCTGCTGCGTTATGGGGCCTGTCTGCGATAAGACGAGACTTTTGTTCTAAGCTGGACTGATGTTAAAGCGGAGGTCTCCGGAACCAGTGAAGGTAATGATCGGATGACGATTGCAATTATTGGTGGAACTAGTTCCAAGGTCTAGGGATTGCCTTTCGTTTTGTGCAAGCCGGTGAAAATGTGATAATTGGTTCCAAGGCAGTTGAAAAAGCGCAGGAAGCGGTAGGTAAAATAAAAGAACTTCTAGAAAAAGACGAAACATCCAACCTCAGGGCTGCAGCAAATGCTGATGCTGCAAAAGAAGCAGAGATATTAGTCTTAACCGTACTCTTAACGGCCCAAAAGTCCAACTTTCTTGTCTATCAAGGAAGAAGCAGCCGGGAAAATATTGATGGATGCTTCTGGGCCACTTGAATCAGCTATTGGTGGATCCATCACCAGATGTTTATGCCTGCATGAAGGGGCCGCTGAAAGAGCACAAAAGGTCTCACCCGACCCATCTGTCATCCGTGCACTCTGCAACATCAGCAGCGGGGCCCTGATGAACTGCAAAGAACCCATTGACTGTGATTCTTTGATATCCGGTGACCACCAAGAATCCAAAATAACCGTCGCAAAACTAATAGAACAAATACTAGGCGTGAAAGTAGTACGCTGTGGGCCACTAGAAAGAGCCCAAATCATAGAGAAAATCACCCCACTACTAATTGGACTGAACATCAAGAAAACCTGCAAAGGCGCTGGAATCCGAATTACAGGTGTAGACTCGGAATATAAACTATACTAAGAACTGTTTAAGATTTGGAATTCTTTTGTGAGCTATAAATTGGAAAAAGGGAGATGAGAGAGATGGGGAGATTAGAGAACAAGGTTGCGCTGGTAACTGGTGCAAGTTCCGGAATGGGATATGAAATTGCTAAACTCTTTGCAAAAGAAGGAGCATCAGTTGTCGTAATAGCACGGCGAAAAGAAAAATTGGCAGATCTCATAGCGCAAATAGAAGCTGATGGTGGACAGGGCATTGCAGTTGCTGGAGATGTTACCAGTGAAGACGATGTTCAGAACGCCGTTAAAACGGCTGTACAAACGTTCGGAAAACTGGACATAGTCGTCAACAATGCGGGGATACTGGACAAAATGAGGCCAGTTACTGAACTAGATGATGATTTATGGAATGCAGTTATCAATGTTAACCTGACGGGGCCCATGCGCGTATTCAGAGCTGCCATTCCAGAGATGGAAAAGATCGGCGGGGGTGCGTTCGTCACCGTAGCATCTCTTGGCGGACTCAAGGCAGGAATCGCGGGATCAGCGTACACAGCGTCGAAACACGGGGTTCTGGGCCTAGCGAAAAATGTTGCGTTCATGTATGCTAACAGGAACATCCGATCTAATGTCATTGCTCCAGGCGCCGTTAACACCGAAATGGCTACTAACGTTACAGGAAATAGTGAAATGGGGTCGGAGCGAAGTATGCTGGGTATGGGTACGATGCCGCGAATGGGCGAACCTGAAGAGATTGCCCGGCTGGCTCTGTTCCTCGCTTCAGATGAAGCAAGCTTAATAAACGGGGCGGTCGTTACCGCTGATGCCGGCTGGGGTGCTTATTAGTTAAGTAGCATCGCCAAACACGATATAAACGCTATAAGGCATTAGAAGCTTCCTTTGCTCAAATTTTAGGCTGTGATGCCCTATTAGTTCTTTTTGCTCAAAAGATTTAGGAAACCTCAGGCTATGTGCTGCAGCAAATTTAGTTCTTTCAACGTAAGCGCTCCTTCTCTGCGGTCACTTCTATCTCGCTAGTGCTTGCGAGCGTACGCTTTCCAGTATCGTGTCCTTCCCTATCTCATAGGGAATTATCTCTTTTACGTCATAGTGTATGTAGGGGCCAAACATGCTAGTCATTTTGAAGATATCCTCAGACGCCCCCTCAAAGATGAAACAGCCCGAATCGCCATCTATAAAGAAGCCGTTCTCCGTTACGATCCCGGCGTCCATGTAGCGTACTATCGCTTCGAACATAGCCTCGGCGTTCTCTGTTATTTCTCTGCGGTCAGTAGGCCATGGGGCGAGCATGTTCTGCGCCACATGACTAGGAATTTTGTCATCTATCTTACCTCCTTTCGTTAGGTGGCAGCGACACGGCAGCCACATTTCAAAACGCATAGAAATGCGCTATTTTTAATAAAGGTTCCTGTGACTAAACCTTGTTGCGCCCGCGGTATTCGAAAGGCTGCGCTCCCAATATCTTGCGAGTCCGGTCTTGAATTGTACCAAAACCACCCTCGTGATTTCTTGACAACGCAATCAAATGACAACGTTTGAGACTCGCCGACTGAAAATCGTCTACTTTTAGTTAAACCCCCCTCAGTCATGGAAGAGGTAGACTTGGTCCTTTCGTTTTCTAAGATCACCTTTCCTCACCTAGATGGCACGGCTGATGCCTTTGGAGCAGGTATACTACAGCTTTTAGATTTCACGGCCAACCCTTACCTTAAACAGATAATCCAGACAAAGTCCCGATAGGCATTAAAAGAAGTTAGCTCAATAGTAGTTCAATACGAGCAATAGATACCAAATAATAATTCGAAAAGGAGAATGAAGACTATGTCTAAAACTCAAGACTTCTTGAAAGAAGCTTTTGCAGGAGAGTCCCAAGCCAACCGCAAGTACCAGGCATTTGCAGCCAAAGCAGATAAAGAAGGATACTTCCAGACAGCAAAGCTGTTTCGGGCAGCTTCTGAGGCAGAGGCAGTGCATGCCAACAACCACCTAGAGGCTATGAGCGCCATACTGTCGACTCCAGAAAACCTCGAGGGGGCCATCTCTGGCGAGGATCACGAGTATGAGAGTATGTATCCGGAGATGATTGAAACGGCCAAAGCCGAGAAGATTAAAGACGCCGAGATGTCCTTCTACTTAGCTAACGAGGTGGAGAAGATCCATTCCCAGCTTTTTAATAAGCTTCTTTCCACCCAGGGCACATCAACGGAGACGTTCCCTTATTACGTCTGTCCTCACTGCGGGAATACGGTCGAAAAGGAGGCGCCAGCGACGTGCCCAGTATGCGGCGCTGATGGGAAGCTGTTCAAGAGGGTCGATTGAGCTTTGCTAATTAGGTCGGGAAGGTCTAAGGAGAGCTTCCCATTTTCTTGTGCATTGGATTGAGAACGTTTACTTGAAAGCTCCAAGAGTCACGAACAAATTACGCTTGGAAAAATTTGGAGAAGTTCATCGATAAGTGGGAAAATAAGTACAAACGCCCGATTCCGGCCGACTAAGGCACGCCATATCCGAGGCTCAGATTGTGCAATGACAGCTTAAATGCGCTCGTTTATTACTGTCTGGACTGCCTGGTCGCCTTTAAAAAAAGTGCAAGATGCGGTGGGGAATGGGTCGCCGTTCTAAGGTTCTAAACGCGCCCTCCTAGCCGCTTTACCAG
>Ga0224515_1000022_pt1 | contig 44156 bp, 42 predicted proteins | sample IRFST25metaG_FD_179880 | JGI IMG/M metagenome (GOLD analysis project Ga0224515, IMG submission 179880) | Peat soil microbial communities from Stordalen Mire, Sweden - IR.F.S.T-25 | ecosystem: Environmental > Terrestrial > Soil > Wetlands > Peat | place: Sweden: Norrbotten County, Stordalen Mire...
TATATTATCCGATTCTCAACGCTCCAAGATCAAACGCGTGTTAGGCGCCTTAACACCTGACAGCTTTCGATGCCGTGATAGGTCTATCGATTGACAAGGCGCGCGTGACGTCTTATCACCTGGCCGATGCCCAACTTCGCACGCACTCGAAGTGTTCGCCGTGGCGATCAAAGGCATTCCAGCGTCTACCAGCGAAGTACGACTTTAGGAATTCACGCAAACCCTTATTGATGATATTTCGTTGATCACGAAAATCTTACAATAACTACTTACTTTTTGGGTGACGCGGCCGTCTCTTTGCTTTGCGCCATACAGGGGGAGATATCGGCCCTGAGTTGCCTGTTTTTTGGAAACGGCTTTATAATCCTGCTCCAAGCGAACAGCGTATTGGGGACGAACTCACTCAAACAGCGAGCGATGAAACTGTTTAAATACGCCGAAACACCTAACACTACGTGGTCTAATGCGCGAAGCCGACACCAGTCCAGTCCGGTACGGACGATACGAAAAAGACGAATCATTTTTCGGTCTGTCAGATCTAGCGAGCTTGGCCGCGATCATCTATCTCTTGTTCTTTCTCCTGGTGCTCGTGATATATAGCGCAAATCCTTCCGAGCCGGCAGGGTTCTACACACTCTCTGTCCTATTTCAAATCGTGTCGTTCTTCGGCATCTTCTTTGTTCCGACCTTGCTGATCTACTACGCCCTCGGCCTCACACAAAGCTTTGCGCACACGGTAGTCGTACTCGGGTACCCAATCCTTGCACTTGGAGCAGCAACAACCCTTAACATACCAGATGCACCACTTTTCGCAGCGCTAAGCGGACTTGTGCTCTTTGCGTACTATTTTCTGGTGGGGCTCAACCGTTCGGCGATCGAGCAACGACGACCCACTCCACGTGCCCAGCGCGCCGTGCGCCAGAGTCCAGTTGTTTCACCCCCGCCGCGGCCGCCTGCTCAACGAAGGCCGTCAGATCAGCGTCCAGTTGTTTCACCCCCGCCGCGGCCGCCTGCTCAACAAAGGCCGTCAGATCAGCGTACTCCCCCTCAAACGCGGCAGATGTCAGAATACGCGCCACCGAGCCGTCCTTCGGATTTCAGACGAGAAGTCCGGCCACAACACAGATCCTCAGATAGCTTTCGCTCTCGACTCGACCGATTTCTCGATCGGTACGACTACGTAGACGGCGAAGCCGTGCGAAAGGGTTCGCGACGCAGGGTGAGGTACGAAAGGGATCAACGCCGTCGCGGCCGCTAGGCGGTATTTTCGCGATTCTCACCTATCGGCCTAGGAGGCAATCGCCGACATGATGACGCGATGGACGATCTCCATCACAGGGAGCATCATTCCCGGACGGGGGACTCCTATCGGAGTCTTCTGCCATATCATGCAGGCGATAAACAGCCAATACGACGAGACGAACGTCGCAAATCCCACAAGGATTGCCAGGTCTTTCAGACGCTTCCTGTAGCCTACGAAGTACGGCACGAAGAAAGCCATCGTGGCTGCGACAACGACCCCAAGCGTCCGGATCAGCGAGAAGCTAAACGCTCCGATAAGGGCGCTTACTGCGGGCGCCAAGAGCGCCGCGTACCCGAGCACTGCTCCGCTGAGTACGATCCACGCAGCGGCAAATGCTTGTTTAATATGCGACGCTTGAACAAGAACCTCACGTATGCTTGCGAGCGTGAAAAAGAGCAGCGGGATATAAAGCGGCAGAAAGTAGCGCATATCAAGGCCAAATCCTTGGTTTACGCCAAAAGGCGCGTAGAGCACGAGGTTCCCGACGATGCAGATGAAAAACGTGACTGCGACTGCGCGGCTCCTCTCTATCCTAAGGTGCGCCGACCCTGCCCTCAGTCTCTGCAGCGTTCGCACGACGTACGGGACAGCAGCGAAGAGGGGAATTATGAGCAATGGGCATATCTGAAATACTGAGAGCGTCACTGGCATGTCGACGTAGAACAGTACGTGATAGAGGTTTTGGGGCCAGCTCGGCGCGGTTTGCAGATTCAACGTCTGCAAAAAGAACGTAGACAGAATTTTGATCGCGGACAAAAGTGCAGAACCAGTGGTTGAGTTGCTCGGCGATGCCTGGTTCGAGTTTACTAGGGCACTGAGATAAACGGGCGACAAGAAAGGGTTGTTAAACAGCAGGTAATTATTGATGAAGTACGGGATCATCCCGAGCAGCACCGTGGCCGCGCCCGTGATCACCGCTTTAATTCTCGCTGTTGAGGTCAACAAATCCGTCAGAATGATGGCCAGGAGGAGCGGAATGGCGTCGAAAACCCGCACCCAGAAGCAAAGCCCGACAAAAATGTAAGAGAGGTAGCGATAGCGCTGCTTGCCGTCCAGCAAATACGTGTAGAGGCTCCAGACGCTCGCTGTGATGAGCAAGATCGATGCTGTGTGGTCTTTCGCTGAGACCGCCCAGAACGTAAGGGGCGTCGCGATCAATATAAACGCAGCTCCAAAGGCGGCTACGCGGTCATCAGCGAAGTACCGCGTGAAGATTCGCAACGAAAGGAGGACGATGGCCGCGGTCGCCAAGATATTGAACAGCTGGATAGCCATAAGAGCGCCCCACTGGTCAAAAACAAGCGGCGGCAGACGAGTGCCGATGTAGACATTGATGATGAAGAGGGTAAGCGCAACAAACGCGCCAAGGCCGCGACCGAGTCGTGGCCGATCCCAACGCCTTCCCAGAAGCAAGCTCACCATGAATACACTAAACGACCAGAGAGCAGCGAAGAAGAGCCTGATGCCGACCGTGACGCTGATGAGGTAAATGAACGCGTAAAACGGGGACGCGAAGACCGGAATGGCGTCCGTGTAAAAGCCGTACGTATGGCTCTGGAAGGGGAACCCAAGGATTGGCGCTGATGCTCCAAAACTGAGGCCTTCGTAGAGCTTGGTAGGCAGCGTTTGGATCCAGAGCGTCCCACGACCAAGATTGTAGAGCTCCGCCGCGAGTGTCACCTCATCGTTGATGAAAACGTTAACGTTCCAAACCGCGATGCAGACTGCAAGCGATGCGTAAAAGAAGAGCGCAGCCGTTTCATTAGGTAAAACGCGTGTGTAGAGGCGCCGTAGCTTGTTGTTGCTCATCACTTAGCGAGCCGAGCGCTCGGCTTCACGCTCCATGATCGTATCATAGACGCTGATATACCCGTCGACCATGCGATCCACATCAAATCGCTCCGCGCGACTCCTGCACCGCTGCCTTCGAATGCTGTCAACCTCGCCCACTTTGTCGATCGCGTCGCGCACGCCCTTAACGATAAAGCCTGTCTCTCCGTCGATGAGTATCTCCCGCACGCTGCCCTTGTCTGTGGCAATGACGGGCGTGCCACTTGCCAGAGATTCAATTAGGGTAAGACCAAACGGCTCAGCAAAAGAGATCAGGTGCAAGCTGCAATATGCCTGCTTGAAAAGCTCATTTCTCGTTTTTTCGTCCACCGTGCCGAGATACTGTATCTGCTCCCCGTCGATCTCAGGCTTGACGCACGTCTCGAAATAGGCGCTATGCTCGCTCGCGACGAGTCCGGCAATTTTCAGCGTCATTCCGGTTTCTTTTGCCACCTGAATGGCGCGGTGCGTCCCCTTGTCACGCGATATGCGTCCGAAGAACAGAAGATAATCATCGGGGGCGTCGCCATACTCAAAGGAGTCGACGTCGATCCCGTTGTACACGGTGGCAACATAGTTTAGGCCTTCTGCTCGATCGGCGTTGCTGATGGACACGTAATAATTATCCCAGTACTTTCTATACACGGGCAGAATCCGATCTGAAGAGAATCCGTGTATTGTCGTAAGAAGAGGAGTATCGGTGAGCCGTGAGAAGGTCAGCGGATAGAAGTCATAGTGACTGTGAAGAATATCGAATTCGTGCGCTTTTTCGAAGGCGTTTGATATGTGGAGCCATTGATAGACGCCAGCGTCAAGCGATTCATCTTCATAGAATCCATGAGGACACACCCACTCAAGCTTTGCCTTCGTGACAGAGTCGCCGGTTGCGAAGAGCGTAACGTCGTAGCCTCGTTCGACCAAGCCTTCGGTCAGGTAATGGACGACAGTCTCCCAGGGCCCGTAACGGTGTGGCGGGGTTCTCCACGAGATGGGTCCCAACATTCCTATCTTCAATAGGCAACCTCCGCGAGCGCGCTCAGTTGTGAACCAGATACTATCCCCACCAGCAATCTTCGCCTAGCTCGATGCTTTAGGCGCCGCTTTGGCCGCATTCGCGTCGCTTTGTAGCGCCTTCACACTGTCGGTCCGCTCCCACGGCAGATCGAGATCAGCGCGACCAAAATGCCCATAGGCGGCGAGTTGTCGGTAGATCGGACGTCGCAGTCGCAGTGTATTGATGATCCACTCCGGAGTGAGTGCAAAACGGCGCCTGATAATCTCAGAGATTGACGCCTCAGATATGCTGGCCGTGCCGAACGTATTGACGTATATCGCGATAGGTCGAGCTACGCCTATTGCATACGAGACCTGGATCTCGCACTTGTCGGCGAGTCCAGCCGCAACAACGTTTTTCGCGATATACCTAGCCGCGTACGCTGCCGATCGGTCGACCTTTGTCGGGTCCTTCCCCGAAAAAGAACCCCCGCCGTGCCGCGCCATTCCTCCATACGTATCGACGATGATCTTACGCCCCGACATGCCAGCATCGCCCTTGGGGCCTCCGATCACGAACCGACCTGTGGGGTTGACATAAACCTTTGTGTCCTTATCGAGCATATCGGGTGGGACAACCACGTCGATCACTTTGGCCTGAATATCGCATCTGATGGTGTCAAGCTCGACGTCCGGAGCGTGCTGCGAAGATACTATTATCGTGTCGACTCGAACAGGCTTATCGTCAACGTATTCCACCGTCACCTGTGTCTTGCCATCAGGGCCGAGATAGTCTAGTTCTCCCGACTTCCTGACCTCAGTGAGCCTCAGCGCAAGTTTATTAGCAAGCAGGATCGGCATCGGCATCAGCTCCGGAGTTTCATTCGTGGCATAACCGAAGACCATCCCCTGATCGCCCGCGCCGAGTTCGACATCCTCATCTACGTCCGCGGACATCTGCGCGCACTCGAGGTCGACTTCACCGTCACCCACGGCAGTAACCCTGCACTCAAGCGACCTGTTGACCCCTTGAGCAATATCCGGAGACTGTTCTTTGATCGATACAATAATCCCAAAGTTGTCGCAGTCGAAACCGAATCGCGAATCGACGTAGCCTATCTCGCGGATCGTATCACGCACCACGCGTGGTATGTCGACGGCACAACTGGTCGTGATTTCACCGATCACCACCGCGAGCCCCGTAGTCACTGCGACTTCGCACGCGACTCGCGCGTTCTTAGGGTCGCGCTCGATAATCGCGTCCAGTATGGCATCCGAAATCTGGTCGCAGATCTTGTCGGGATGCCCTTCCGTTACTGATTCGGATGTAAACAAAAAACGATTCTCAGACATCGTTCTTCTATTCGCTCCACGATTGACAACCTTTTTACCGGTAGGCCTTTATTATTGGTACCTATATAAAGCGTACGGTTGCCGGAGGTAACTGCAAAGCAGATGAGGAATTTTGCATGAGGAACATAATTAAGGACATAAACCTCGCTGATGCAGGGGAACGACGAATTGAATGGGCTCGCAGGCACATGCCCGTTCTTGAGAATATTAAGAGTGAATTTGCGCGCGAAAAACCACTTAATGGCATTAACATTACTGCGTGTCTTCACGTTACGGTCGAAACCGCGAACCTTATCCGTGTGCTCAGCGCCGGAGGAGCGAATGTCGCCCTCACAGGCTCAAATCCTCTCAGCACACAAGACGACGTCGCCGCTGCTCTCGCAAACGATGGGATCTCGGTATGCGCCTTTCACGGCGAAAGCGACGCTGAGTATCATGCGTGCATAGAAGAGGCACTCAAGATCGGGCCGCATGTCACGCTTGACGACGGCGCGGACGTTATCGCCACGGTCCACAATGATCATCCCGAATACCTCAGCGCGGTGATAGGCGGCTGCGAAGAGACGACAACGGGCGTCATCAGGTTGAGGGCAATGGCGGCAGAAGGCGCGCTCAAATATCCTGTGATCGCCGTCAACGATGCCGAAACCAAGATGATGTTTGACAACCGGTACGGGACGGGACAAAGCAGCCTTCACGGCATCATGAATGCGACAAATTTCTTGTTTGCCGGAAAAGTCGTAGTCGTCGTCGGCTATGGGTGGTGTGGCCGAGGCGTCGCAGCGCGCGCAAAAGGCCTCGGCTCGAACGTGGTTATTGTCGAGGTCGAACCACGAAAAGCCCTTGAGGCGGCAATGGACGGCTTCAGAGTGATGCCGATGCGCGATGCAGCGCGGATCGGAGATCTCTTCATCACGGTCACCGGCGACGTGTCAGTAATTCGAGGGGAGCACTTCGAGGTTATGAAAGACCAGGCTATCGTCTGCAATTCAGGACACTTCAACGTAGAACTCGATCTGGAAGCGCTCAAGGGGATGGCGACAAGCACGACGAATGTCAAAGAGAACGTGGATGAGTATAGAATGCCCGATGGCAGGACGCTCTATGTGCTTGCAGAGGGGAGGCTGATCAACCTCGCAGCGGCTTTCGGGCACCCACCCGAGGTTATGGACATGAGTTTCGCGAACCAGGCACTGTGCGTTAAATACGTCGTCGAAAATCACGCGCATCTGAGCAACTCGGTGCACAGTGTGCCGATGACAATAGACAAACGGGTAGCTATACTGAAGCTTAGTGCGATCGGTATTGAGATTGAGCGACTCACCCCGCAGCAGGAGGCGTACCTCCACTCGTGGACGCTCGGAACGTAGCTCATCTGTGCGCACGTTGCTTTAGGGGAGAGGTTCGAATGCAAGAAACTTTACCGATGACCGCGATCGATGACTATGTAAAAGACGTATTTGGAAGCGACGCGAACGTCGTGGAGGTCAGCGAACTTGGTCACCCAACCGAGGAGCTTAAAGGCTTTGGTTATGGAAGGCCCTACCAGATTACGTTTTCGCTCGACGGCGTGCTCAAATCCGTTGTGCTTTCGTCAATGCGACGTGAGGGCGGCTTTGGTCACGATCACTTCTCTGACCGGGCCCAGATACTTATCTGGCAGCACGCCACCTTTGGCTTACTCCCTCGGCACGTTCGCGCTTTCGACGTGGGCTACTTCACCCGTGACGGAAGGATGCGATCTGCCCGAGACGCCGACGAGTACTTCATCCTGATGGATCTGGTCACGGGAACCGAGTACTTCCTCGACCTTAATACCATTAGCGACTCGGGCACGCTCACCGATCTCGACGTGGCCCGAGCGGAAGCGCTCTCAAATTACCTCGTCGCTACACACGCCGTGAAACGCGATGAACCCGTTCTTTACACGCGCCGCATACGCGAGCTCATAGGTCACGGCGAGCTTATTATGGGCCTGATCGATAGCTACCCGAATAACTTCGACGCATTTTCGCAAGATGATTTCCGCCTGCTCGAAAAGCGCTGCATTGACTGGCGATATGCGCTAAAAGATCGCGCGCATCGACTCTGCGTGGTCCACGGCGATTATCACCCGTGGAACATCATGTTCAGAGACGGTACCGATTTTACTGTTCTCGACAGGAGCCGCGGAGAATTCGGAGAAGCCGCCGATGACGTGACGTCGTTAAGCGTGAACTATCTCTTTTATTCAATCCAGAAGTACGGGAAGCTTACAAGAGAGTTCAAGACGCTGTTTGACTCGTTCATACGAAACTACCTGCAGGAGACGCAAGATCACGAACTCCTTGAGGTTATACAACCATTCTATGCTTTCAGAGGGCTTGTTGTCGCAAGCCCCATATGGTATCCGAACATCGATCAGCAGGTGCGACAGAGGCTGTTCAACTTCGTGCGAAACGTGCTTGAAGCCGAAACGTTCGACTATAAGAACGTCAACGCGCTCTTAAAAGATTGATCCTATAGGGTGACGCTTGACAATGGCCTGGGCTATTTGGATTACTGGACTTCCCGGAAGCGGCAAAACCTCTATTGCACGAGAAGTTGCCGACGGCCTCAAGGACGAAAGGCTGAAAACACTGCAACTTGACGAGATTAGGATTATCGTTACTCCCCAGCCGACGTATTCAGAGCAAGAACGCGATATCGTCTACGCGTTTCTCGCGTACACGGCGAAGGTACTTACCGAGTGTGGGGTAAACGTTATCATTGACGCGACCGCAAACCGAAAACGCTATCGCGATCTCGCCCGTCGACTCATACCCCGTTTCGCCGAAGTTTATGTCAGCTGTTCGCTTGACACGTGCGTGCAGCGCGAGGCACATCGGGTGACAGAGTTCACACCATCGGGCATTTATGAGAAATCGCACACAAGAGAGGCCGCCGTGCCTGGGGTGAACGTAGCATTCGAGAAGACCGAAGACCCGGAATTGACCATAGACAGCGAGCGCGTTGCGCCGACCGATGCAGCCGAAGTTATCGTAAAGGAGATAAGGCGACTTTTTGATGGAACTTGATAGCATCGTGGCCATGGCTACGCGAGCAATGGAGTCCGTGCTTGCGTTCGTCAAAACGGAGACAGAGTTCTCCGCGATAACAAAGCAGAAAGAGCGCGACGTGACGCGGAGGTTCGATCTCGTTGCTGAGCAAACGCTGCAAGAAGAGCTGCTCGCCAGAGAGATCAGCGCGCGGATTGTCTCAGAAGAGTGGGGCGACCACACCATTGGAGACGACCCGCAGTGCACGTTCATCTTCGATCCGGTCGACGGATCCACCAACGTCGCTATCGGTTTTCCGTACTTCTGCTCGTCGCTCGCCTATGCACCGAAAATCGACGACGTCACCTTGAGTGATGTCACCATGGGCGCAGTAGTCACAAACTCCTTAGACGCATATGCCGCCAAACGAGGCGACGGCGCGCGCTTCAACACGACACCGCTCGAGACGAAAAAATCCCCTAGGCCTAGGAAGCCCGTGGTCGCTGGATACGCTTATGGGGTATCGCGCATTCCGCGCGGACTCATCGAGCTCGAAAAGCGCAGCATCGTGCGGATTTTCGGAAGCATTGCTTACGACCTGTGTCAGGTCGCCTCGGGAACGCTCGACGCAGTCGTTGACACGAGAGATCGCCTAAGCAGTTACGACATTGCCGCCGCGCAGCTCATCGTACGCGAGTCGCACGGATTCGTCACGACGGGTGATGGCAGCCCACTAGATGTCCCAATCACCGCCACTAATCTATCCCTCGTTTGTTCCATAGACCCAACGCTGCACGACACAATCGTGCAGACGTTGCGCCAATTCTCATAGGATGGATTGCCCCGGCCCCACAACGACACATCTTGATTGGTCAAGCCTTCTGCCTCTAGTTTTGTCAAACTGAAGGCAGGCCGCCAAGATTTCCCGACGCCAGAGACTGCGTCGTCGCTGACGCAAAGCTCAATAAGACCTCTGCGCTTACTCAAGACAGCAACAGCCGTTGCATATCTCAACAAAAACTATGGTCTTGGAAGAAAAGCAGATTTGAACTTCTGAGGTCAGGTTCCGTTTCCCCCCAGACTAAAGGGCGTACAAAAATCGGTACCGTGTTGACTCGCTAGAATATAAACCTGACTTGAAACAGAGTCTTGGGTGTGGCGTCACAGTTAATGAGGTCGCTATCATGACGGTTCGCGGCTACATCCGCGACTTTCCGCACAGCGCCCCAAACCAAAAACACACCGTAGCTCTACGCGCTCGATTATTACGTCTTTTCGTAACACGCCCACATCTTGAAAAAATCGGTCCTAGTAATTTTCAGCTCGTGAATGATGCTATGCAGCAACCCCTTAGGAAGCTCGCGATGAGCGTGTATCGGTATCGTGGTTGCCGGACCGCCCTCAGAAACTAGTCGAACGTGTGAACCTCGCGTGCGAGTGACGCGATAACCTAAGGACTCTAGGAACTTGACGAGTTCGCTGCCGCTCACCGACGGAAACTTCTCGATGTGTGCCGCGGCGGCGCCCTTTTGCTCGCAGCTCGGGATCGGCTTCAGTTCCGTCCCTCCTCCTCAAGCTCCGCCTCGCAGAGCTGAATGCACTCCTTGATGTTATCCAGTGCCTCTTCGAGTGTTGTGCCGTATGAGTGACAGCCTTTTAAGGTCGGACATGTTGCGATGTAGTAACCGGCATCATCTCTTCTTATAACGATCTGGCATTCCTCCATTAACTGCCACCCCTAAAAGGGCTTCTCGTGCACGTATAATAATGCTTGCACTAGCGATGGATATTCTCGCGAAAGCTGGTGAGTTTGACTCCGGTTCCATCGAAGCGAGACTTGATAGGCATTAAAGAAAAGCTTCGTCATTGAGTGCACCGTTGAGCTCCGACGAGGAGGCAACAAAGGCTTAAGTCTGCAGACACTCCTTTCTGAATAGGTCATCCGGCCGTGTTTTGCACGGTCAGAAATATGACGTGGACGCGCTGTTGTGTTAATTGAAGGCCACGACAATCAGAAGCTCAGCCGAGTCGGTGCGCGGATCAAGTCTCGCGTAAATCAAGCGAGCGATGCTGCTGACGCAGAGAGAGTGGGTTCTTCTCAGTTCACTCCCGCACTATTCTACGCCAAAGACCACGACGACTCTGCGCAAGCACTTGCGCTCAAGCGAGCTTTAATCGAAAAGCACGACGGGAAAGCGCTCGAAGAGGTGACTCCTGGAACCGAACTCGTCACTGAGCGCGGGACGTGTTACCGCGTAGACACGGAAGAGAGGGTACGTATACATACGATACCTCAAAAGAGAGCCGAAGAGAGCCTATTAGCAGATTTTAAGCTCCTCCACGGCGTTAGAGATACGACCGAGCGCGCCTTGAAGGGGCGTGGCTACCGCAACATCGCTGATCTCGTCGAGCACGACCGCTTTGGCGCGCAAGCGCTCAGCTTCTTAAAGCTTGTCGAAACGCGCGACACGGGTGAATTGATCGAATGGGTTGGAAGAAGGTTTCCGAGATCCGATCCGCTCGCACTGCACGCCTCAGGCTTTCACACGCCAGACCAGTTGCTTTTTGTGGATCTCGAGACGCTAGGGCTCTTCTCTAGCCCAATCATAATCATAGGAGTTGCAGAGGCGGTCGACGAGACCCTGACCGTCCGCCAGTACGTTTCAAGAAACGTAGGCGAAGAACCGGCGGCACTGGCAGCGCTGCTTTCGCACGTTAACTCAAGCACTGCTCTTGTAACGTTCAACGGGAGGGCTTTTGACGTTCCTTTCCTTGAACAGCGCCTCGCTTACTACCAGATCCACGGCAATCTACAGAGGGCTCACTTCGATATGCTCCACTTCGCGCGACGAAGGTGGCGAGGACTGACCCCTGACTTCAAGCTGGCCTCGTTGGAAAAATACGTGCTATGCGCTCGTCAATCAGATATTCCTAGCGCGCTAGTGCCGGAGTTCTATGAGACCTATCTACGCACTCAAAACGCCGGACCGTTACTCGCGATTATCGACCATAACAGACAGGATCTAATCGCGCTGGCGCACATTTTCTCCAAGATTTGTGAGGGGTAAGTATATCTGTCGAGACTGTTCTGCGAATCCTGCAAAGCGACCCAATGTTCAGCCGGAAGGTTGCACACACCGAAGTGTTGTCTGCCCGAGAACCGATCTTCGCTGAAACGGCCGAAGAGATCGCGCCAAAGGTCCAAGCCTACCTGCGCAAAAAGGGCATTCGGCTGTACCGTCACCAAATTGAAGCGCGTGTTGCGTTGCGCGAAGGCAAAGATGTAGTTATCGCAACCCCCACCGCTTCTGGCAAGACGCTCGCGTTCAACGTACCAATTTTTGAGGAGCTCGACCGCGAGCATAACGCGACTGCGCTCTACATCTATCCAACGAAAGCGCTCTCGAATGATCAGCTAAAGGTGCTTCAAGAGCTCGAGCTGATTAGCGCCGTTCGTGTCAATCCGAGCATTTATGACGGGGACACGCCATCGCATACGCGACCAAAGATTCGAACGAGTGCGAGGATCGTGATCAGTAACCCGTACGAACTCCATCACGTCTTACCTTGGCACTACAAATGGCAACGATTTCTGGCGAACTTGAAGTTCATTGTCATTGACGAGGCACATGTGTATCGAGGAGTCTTTGGATCGAACGTCGCCCTTTTGATAAGGCGCCTACAGCGACTTTGCTCGTATTACGGATCCGAGCCGCAGTTTGTCATCTCCACTGCGACCCTTGCAAATCCGGTTGAATTTGGCGAGAACCTCACCGGAAGAACCTTCACCCTCATATCTGAAGATGGATCCCCAAGAGGGCGCAAATATTTCGTCCTGTATAACCCGTACGCTGACGGCATAGGGAAACGGTCCGCCCATCAGGAAGCCAAAGACTTGTTCCTACTCTTTATCCGCAACCAGCTGCAGACACTCTGTTTCGCACCGTCGCGAAAGATGGCAGAACTCATCGCCCTTTGGGCAAAAAATGAGGCGAAAGAATCGACACCGTTGCTCGCCGACCGGATTGCAGCCTATCGGGCCGGCTACTTGCCATCGACAAGGCGGCGGATCGAAGAAGACTTAAGAAGCGGTCGCTTGGCAGGCGTAACGTCTACGAATGCACTGGAGCTCGGCATTGACATCGGTAGCTTAGACGCTGTCATCATGGCAGGGTATCCCGGCACGATCATTTCGACGTGGCAACAAGCGGGGAGAGCAGGCCGCGGGCAGGGCGAGTCGCTCGCGACCCTGGTCGGATTTCACGACCCGCTCGACCAGTACTTTATGAAGCATCCTAGCGCGCTGTTCGGAGGGTCGCACGAGCACGCCATTATCGATCTAGCGAACGAGTATATTGCCCTCGGACACGTTATGTGCGCGGCTGCCGAGTTGCCGCTTCGCCTACCTCGCGACGCAGCGTACTTTCCCGTTCTCCTCTCAGAATCGCTTGAGGAGCTGCAGCGCCAAGGCCTAGCCAAAGACACTCCGAATGGGTGGGTGTACTCAGGCAGGGGCAGGGCCACAGAGGCGGTCCCTCTGAACGCGCTCTCCCCCCAGACATTCAAAGTTCTCTGCGAGGGTCGGCTCCTCGAAACGCTCGACAAGACTCGCGCATATCGAGAGGCTCACGCGGGGGCCGTGCTGCTTCACGAAGGTGAGACCTATGTCGTCGAGCAGCTCGACTTGACCAACCGCATCATTTCCGTGAGCAAGAAAAACGTAGATTACCACACAGTACCGATGAAAACCGTTGATCTTCGGATCGTCAAAGAGCTCGAAAAAAAGCCTGACGGTGCGCTCGTGGTATCATTCGGCATCGTCGAAGTCGTTGAGCAGTACGTTGGATACAAGACGCTCCGGTACGATCAAATCGTGGGAATCGAGAGCCTTGATTTGCCGCCGCTCCGCTTCACCACGACGGCGCTGTGGTTCAGCGTCCCGGATGAGGCCGTCACGCAGGTAGAGAATAAGGAACTCGACATCGGCGGCGGTCTGCACGGCGCAGAGCACGCGCTGATCGCCATGATGCCGCTGCACGTTATGTGCGATAGGTGGGACATCGGTGGCGTTTCGACCACGTGCCATCCAGATACCGCTGCTCCAACGATCTTCATCTATGACGGTTTTGAGGGTGGGATCGGTCTGGCCGAAAAAGCCGTAGAGCTGATTGCCGAAATTATCACCGTCACCCACGAGCTTGTCACAGGGTGCTCCTGTGACGTCGGATGCCCAGCGTGTATCTACTCCCCGAAATGCGGAAATGACAACAAGCCACTCGACAAGCAGGCCGCAATCGTCGTGCTGGAACAGCTTGCAAAGATGGTATCCCCCATTTCTAATAGATAAGCTCTGAACTGTCCTCCGGTGTTCGACTCAAAGCAGCTCTTGTCGCATCTGGCTGATCGCGTTGCAGCTTCCCACATATTCTGGTCAACCCCTGTGAGAGGCAAGCTCCGTGGCAGATAGGAAGATACCTGGTCGTGCGTTGCGCACTCTTGTGCCAGGCGTGCAAGCTACAAACAGTTAATACGATGCAAAACAGATCGGGTGGTTGTCTTGCCGTAGGGATGTGCTGAAATCGTGTCATTCGAGGTTATTCCCGCCATTGACATTAAGGATGGTCGCTGTGTTCAACTTGTCGGAGGGGTACCTGATGACGTCCTCGTTTCGCTCGAGGACCCGCTTGCTGTCGCGGAACACTGGATTACCAGTGGTGCTGACCACCTTCACATCATCGATCTTGACGGTGCATTCGGGAAGCCACGGAATCTGAAGCTTATCTATAAGCTAGCAAAACTCGACGCGTTTATCGAGGTAGGCGGCGGGATTCGCGCATATGAAGACGTCGCTGATTTACTTCAGGTCGGCGCAAACAGAGTGATTCTTGGCACCGCCGCTGTACAAGATCCGACCATTGTCCACAACATGAGTCGCGAGTTTGGCAGCGAGTCCATCATGGTGGCCGTTGACGCGCGAGGCGGGGAGGTGCTCATTGAGGGGTGGACCCGAAGCTCCGGCTTGAGGCCGCAGGAGCTTGGCCTAATCTTTCAGGAGCTTGGCGCAGGTTCACTGCTCTTTACGGACGTGGAAACAGAGGGGAGGATGAGTGGGGTACGTGGCGACGTCATACGTGCTCTCGTCGAATACGTTGACATCCCCGTCATCGCGTCGGGCGGCATCGGCGTTCTGGATGACATCAGAGCGATTGCTCGGACGGGGGCAGCCGGCGTTGTGATCGGCTCCGCAATATACACCGGTAAGTTCACGCTCAACGAAGCGTTTAACATCGTGAGTGACCTCTAGAGTGTATGATCGATATGCGCAGGGCTGACATCGCGAGAACAACCAAAGAGACCAAGATCGACCTTCATCTTAATCTCGATGATGCTTCAGAGAGAGCCATTGACACCGGCGTGCCATTTTTTACGCACGTGCTAGAGGCGCTATCCCTGCACGGCGGCATAGGGGTACGCCTTACAGTACTAAGCGACGGAAATCCGCATCACGTCGTCGAGGATGTCGGCATCGCGCTCGGAATGGCTCTTAAAAGTGTGATCACGAACATGGAAGGTATCAAACGGTTCGGAAGTGCCTCTATTCCCATGGACGATTCGCTCGCGACCATCGCCGTCGATGCAGCTGGACGGAGCTACCTGGTGTTTAATACCACGATCGCCTCATGCGTCGACGGCATCGATGCCAGCTTGGTGAAACACTTCATCCAATCACTCGCTTCTCACGCCATGCTAACGATTCACGTGAACGCTTACGGCACCGATGACCATCACACGATAGAGGCTATTTTCAAAGCGCTGGGCATCGCCCTTAATGATGCGCTGCAGCCCAGAGAGGGAGTGCGGAGCACAAAGGGGATACTATAGGCTGTTTCGTTCGCAACTCGCTCGAAAAGCGGTATGGTCGGTCGTGATCTCGAAGCGCGATCGGGTCACGCAGATCGTGATCGCACCACACGAAGGGTCCTCAGCTTTTAGAGGGATCCGGGCCTTTACACCTTTGCAGACGTGCAGTAGGAATACCACTCTTTCCATTCCTCTTGTGCGTCCCAAAAAGGGCATTCGAACATCGGAGAGGTCCACTGCTTGAGACGCGCACAATAGTACTTCGGCTCAGCGGCGGCATCGAACTTCGTCTGATGACGGCACAGCGAACATCGACGGAGCGGAATGCACCCTGTGTCAAAGCGTTGCCAATCAATGTTGGTCATGCTATCCCTTTTTGTCGCAGTGAGCGCAAAACAAATTGCGTGAAACTGCTGCGACTTAGCCGACTGCTCGCGCGAATCTTGCGTAATACGACGATGGATAGTGACATAACGTTTGCGATTGCATTCCAAAGAGCATGCTTCTGCTTTTTTTAGCGCCATGCAGAGCCGGTTTGCAAGGAAAAAGCCTTGAAAAAAAGCGTTCACGAGATCGCATTAGCTCGGCAAACGCATCTCGCTGCACGCAAATAACGGCGACGATCCTAAGAATTATTCTCAATATGTTGAAATCAAAAATACCACGACGGATAAACAAGGAATTACCCCTTTAAGGCGGACCGCTTCGAGGATCAGTATCGCTATTAGGTGACGGTATTTGGAGGCGATGCAAACGACACCGCACAGTGCTACGATCTGTCTATCAACGGTCCCATCGCAGGATACTGTCAGATCATTCGGGACATCAACACGCTCAACGTCAACATCACAAGCTCTTTGCAGCGAATATCAAGCTCACTGATAAGATCGTCCCCCTAACCCTGAGCACGACGCTAGGACTCGATGTAAACCTCGGCGACTACCAAGCCGCAACGATGCAGCTTAAAAAATGCGGTTGTCCCACGAATGGAGGGCTGTGCAAATGGCGCTACGCTGCACCCCAACGACGCGGTCCACACGTGGCCGGCACAAGGACAGATTTTTTCCGGTGGCGAACACGCTAGTGCAAGGATGCTGCTTCTTTTCTGGGAATGACGGCCGGACATAATCAGCCCAGACAGACAACTTCTGCCAAGTCTTCGTGCTAGGCGTCCTGTTCCTTTTTCTCACGTAAAGTTAGGCGCCTGCTCTGGCTAAAATCTGCTAGGAGTGGAACGCTAACGGGCTGCGAGGGTTCCCTGCAGAAGCTTTATCAAACCTAACCTGCCGCGATTGAGACGTTAGGTCAGCAACCGGTTGACGCAGGGCAAGACGAATAAAGCCGTTAAGCGAGATGATGAGCGAATCTATCGTCAGATGCAGCTCGACACGGCGGACCCAAAGGCATAAGTCCAACCGCTACGTATTCCCGCCTATGCAGGAGGCGTTAATTGAAAAGCTTGAAGCGTTCGGCCTCAGCGCGAAAGAGGCTCACCTGTACGCATTATTGCTGAAATATGGTCCGAAAACGACAGGGGAGCTCGCCAAACTGCTGCACAGCTATAGAGTCGACGTCTATCGGATCCTGGAAACGCTCGCAGAAAAAGGGATGGTTGAAGAGTCGGTCGAGAAGCCGACAAAATACGCGGCGGTTTCAGTCGAACCGGCGCTCGAAGCCGCTATGATGCGCCACGCGTATGAGCTTCGCTGGATGGAAGAGAATCGGGATGAAGTGTTAAAGCTCGCAAACGAGTACTTGTCCAGTGACGTCCTCACGAACGACCTTTATACGTTCAAAGTGATAAAAGGCCGTTCTAACACGCTGGCCACCATGGAACAGCTAGTTAAGACCGCAGAAGAACGCGTCTTATTCATTTCGTCACTCGGGGGCATTCCAATACTCTCTACAAGTGGGCTCATCGAGTATTTCATCGACGCGACAAATAGGGGCGTTCGCGTGCGGTACATCACCGAAATCCTGCTACGTAACATCGATTCGGTGCGAGAGGCTCTTGTAGGGGGCATCGAGGTCCGCCACTACGACGACTACGCGGGGATGCGCTTTCTCGTAGCCGACGCGCACGAAAGTTTGACGACTATAACGTTTGATGCGCTCCGCCACGGAAAGGACGCAGCTGATACCGCTTTCTGGACGAATAGCCCCGAATATGCACAATATCTCGAGGCCAGCTTCGAGCTCCTGTGGGACAACTCCACAGAGGCCCAGCAACGCATTGACCACGTGCTCGCGGATACGCAAAAGGTCCAGCCACACGCAGCCAAAAACAGCCCTTAGCTCGCGTGCGCGCTGATAAGTCAAGTTCGAAGCGTTTTTATAGGTATAAGGTTCACCATCCGTTGAGGGCCGAGCGACCGTTTTTGCGGTGTGATGTCTTATGAAAAGAGCACACATACATACGTGCATACTTATCTTCGTAGTCACCGCGCTTATCGCTGCTTTTATTGCCGCGCCGATCGCAGCGACGACCATGGTTTCTCTTAACGAGAAGCAGGTTAATGCGGGGGGTGCGGTGCTGATACAGGCCAATCTCGGTAAGGTAGGAGATACGGCAAAGATCGAGTACTACTCCGACTACGAGAAAAAAGGCATCGACGATGACCCTGGGAGTGTGTGGACGACCATAGCAGTTGTCAACGACGGTGGCCAGAACAACCTTATTCCAGGACCGAGCGGCCAAATCGAATACCGCTGGGTGCCCCCGGCCAGCCTCACTCCAGGCCAGTACTTGATTCGAGTGACCGACTCAGATAATTCCACCCCAATCGTCGCGCCAATCGAACTCACCCAACCGGCGACGCCACAGATTTCGTTCCTGGTCAACGGCACTGTCGTTAATCGCGTCAGTCCCGGAGGATTCGTTCAGGTTTCGGCAGACGTCCTCAACAACTGTGCGCTTTGCCATACCGGCGACCCGTCGACGTGGAATGCCTCGAACCCTGGTTTCGATCAACAGAAGATGGCAGCGCACATAACGGCGGACTTGAGTGGCCTCACCGGCGATCCAAACGACACCGCGGTACCTGCTGAGATGATGCTCGGGCACGGCGTGGTAGGTTGGAATGTACAGCTATCCAAGTACTTACAACAAGGCGCTATCGGCCAGGTCGATATCCAAGTGACCCAAGCGAATTTAACGATATCGAGTCACAACGCTACAGCGCAGACAAATGCCACTAGCAATGCGACCACTAACGCGACTGCCAATACAACAAGCAATGCGACAAACATTTTGAACGAAACCAACCACGCGGAGAGCAACACCACGCTTACCATCACAGCGATCTCTGAGCCCACCTACCAAAACGACAGCGTCGCGGTCAATGTTACGGTGCTGAACCGGGGCACCAACACCGCGAATTCGACGTACCTCGTCTTCGCAAACCTGCCAAAAGACATCAGCGTCGATAACGGAGGCGCCTTAAACATCGCATCCAATTCAACCGCGGTCTTCTCGGTGAACATCACCGCCTTAACTGGCGCTTCAGGCAACTACGACCTTAGCTTCCACGCGACCAGCGGAAACCTCACGAGCGAGAACGAAACTATCCCCATCCAAATCGGCAACGTCGCCGCATCTAGCAGCGGAAACCCGTTACCCGGCTTTCAGGCCGTCTTCGCTGTAGCCGGACTGGTAGTCGTCGCTTACGTCGTAAGTAGAAAGCGTTAGCCGTCGCACGTTCCCCAAAGGGTGTGTATATATACGCCCCGATGCTATCTTTTGGTATGCAAGCCGGCCAGGTCTTTGACGATATCGAAGCCGTCATCATGGCGGTGAACGAAACCCCCGAGTATCAAGAAGAGATCATAGACGGGTTCATCGACCAGATGCTGGGCCGGCGAAAGCGCCGATTTGCTTTGTGGCGCACGACGGCAATTCTTCTCGGTGTCGGCATTCTTGGAACGCTGTTTATCGACCGACTGATATCGTTCCCGCTGAGTCTCTTTGCTCTCACCTTCCTATGGATCACGCTCGTTGCCACCTGGGTGGCCACCCGAATGATCGCGATCCTCGAGCGTCACGTCGCGCGCTTCGCGTTGATGTGGCTCCTCACGCGGACCGCCTTGCGGCGAGGTATGTCGGGGGGCATTCTTACGTTGCTGACGCTCTCTGTTGCAAAAACGTGGCTTAAGCGATTCGTCAGTCGGTATTTTGGCTGAACTCGTGCTGGCCGCGGCAGCGCCCGGTAAGACTTTGAAAAACGTGCGCACGCCACGAATCTGCAAACCGTCGGCGGGTGTAGTGCTGCCCGTCCTAAGATTACGGGACTGTCACTGGAGTTGAAAAGCGGCGCCGCGCTACCGTCGTACAGCCTCGTCGACTTCGTAACCTTCGTGCACAACGCGTGCGATTTTTCTCACTAAGCTGGTCGGATCCTTTGCTTGAAATATGTTCCTGCCTATCGCGACGCCACGCCCCCCTGCGTCGATCGAGTCTCTGACCATCTGCAGCAGCTCCTGCTCAGTGTCCATTTGCGGGCCCCCCGCCACCACGACCGGCACAGGACATCCGGCGATGACTTCCTTGAAGGTGTCGACCTCGCCTGTATAGTTCGTCTTGACGATATCGGCCCCCAGTTCCGCGCCAACGCGCGCAGCGAGTTTCACGGGTTCAACGTCGTGTTCATCTTCGACCTTTTCGCCTCGCGGATACATCATCGCAATCAGCGGCATGCCCCAATAGTCGCACCGTTCCGAAATGTGTCCAAGTGTGGCGAGCATTTCGGATTCATTCTGTGCCCCAACGTTCACGTGAACGCTGACGGCGTCTGCGCCAAATTTGATGGCCTCTTCAACGGTCTTTACGAGCACCTTGCGGTTTGGATCGGGAGCAAGCGACGTGCTCGCTGAAAGATGCATTATCAGCCCGACGTCCCGACCATAGCCTCTGTGACCGTATTTTGCCAAGCCGATATGCCCAAGCACGGCATTGGCTCCACCCTCGGCGACCCTGTTGACGGCGATGCGGAGATCTTCGAGACCTCTGATGGGGCCTACGCTGACGCCGTGGTCCATCGGCACGATGATGGTATTGCTCGTGTCCCGGTTAAAAATACGCTCAAGGCGAACTGACTTACCGATGTACATATAGCCGAGATTACAGCGCGGGGGTTATAAGCTTATGTGCCGCTTTTCAAAGCGGGCTGCGTTGCTACTGAAAACTAAGCTCGACGCAGCGCAAACGACCGCTTAAGCGCTTCAGCAATTATTCAGAGACGAGGTACCACTCGCTGCGAGTTATTTCGCCACGCTCTCGGCGAGGCTTCATTGCGTCATGAGCTTTAAGCGCATGGGGTTCTTAGATGCTGCTCGCTCATATCCCGCGCTGCTTTCAGTGCGCTCACCGGTGCCCGAACTCAAAGACCACGTGCGAAGCGTTTCCCAAAGGGATTCCCGCGGATATCCGTTACGGTGAGCACGATCATCGCGACCCCTATCCCGGAGATGGCGGAATGCGGTTCAAGAAACGGGCACCGGCACGCACTCGATCTTTGGCGGCCTAAATACGTCATCACGTTAGTGCCCCCGGTTGCACAACGCGCTTGCACAGCGCTAGGAAGCAGAAGACAGCGATCCGCGCCAACGCTCATAACGCAACCACAGTAAGCAGATTTCGAGGCGCGAGAAAGCGTTTGAGCTGGAGGATTCGCTTGCAAAAGTGTATTAACATTTTTTCCTTGCGAAGTTATTTGAGCTTTGGAATGAATAATAAACGAATAACAGAGGCAAGGCTATGCCACGACATCTTGACGACTTGCGATGCAAGCAAGACCAGTTTATCCATGCGCTGTATTCAGTGACGCAGGGCGATACCCGCACATGCGGCGATGTCCGTACGATCACACAAAAACTGGGCTATGATCGCCACACGTGCACATCTATAGTCCGCTATTTTCTAAACAAGGGAATTATCGAGCAGCGCTACGAGTCGCTTTCCCACCTCGTGAAGTTGACTTCAAGGGGCATCGACTTTGTAGAGGTAACGTTTTCTGCCGTTACCCACGTGTTTGAAACGACGTTGCCTGATTGCGCCGATGGTGCTGCGTGCGTGTTCGACGGCTCAATTCGCCCGCACCGAAAGAGCCACTGAGAAAAACTGCGTAGAGCGGTTTGGATGGAAGCGACCGCTTGAACGCAGAAGCACCAGCACAGCTAGGATTCAAGCGTTAGCAAGTGTCGTTAGCTGGGAAGCTGCCGAATGCAGGACAAGTACTCTCAATGACTCTTACCTGTATTGTGCCTACCAGCGCAAGTAGCATTCACTGCGGCGCGACGTGACGCACGCATAATGACACCTAAGCGCAAATAAATGACGCCGGAGGAACAAACATATGGATGCATTAGAAGCTATTCTTACGCGAAGAAGTGTACGACGATACACGGACGAGCAAATTGATGATGAGACGACGCAAAAGCTCCTTGCGGCAGCAATGAGTGCGCCTTCAGCGGCGAACGAACAGCCCTGGGAGTTTATTGTCATCAGAGATCGGGCAATGCTCGACGCCATTCCGACGTTTAGCCCGTTTGCGAGTATGGTGAAGCACGCGCCCCTTGGCATACTCGTCTGCGCTGACACGAGGAACGTCATCGTTCCGGGATTCTGGGTGGAAGACTGTTCAGCGGCGACGCAGAACCTACTCCTTGCTGCTCGCGCGCTTGGATTGGGAGCCGTATGGACCGGCGTCTACCCGATGGACGGGCACGTGGCAGGATTTACCGAGCACTGCCAGCTCCCCGAAGGCGTGGTTCCGCTGGCATTTGTGGTGGTCGGCCACCCGGCCGAAGAGCCGCCAGCGCAAAACCGGTTCAGCAAGGACAGGATCCACTCAAACGTGTGGTGACGTCGGTCGGCCTGAGCACACTGCTCGTTCGAGAAGGCCTGCCTGCGCTGCCACCCGGATTGTAAACCGCGCGTTTGCTAGCATTGTTCGTGCGTCAGCGTTGTCCTGAAAGCCGACGGGCGGCGCCGCACTTTCGTAGTGAAATGCTTAAGTACGATTATATCTGAATATATATCTAAAGACATCTAGTTACGACACTTTGCAAACTGTTCTCAACCGAGCACTATGGACGAATATTTAATCAAATTGCTTGAAAACGCTGAAACGCTGTCAGACATCTTCGAGGTGGTCAAGGCAACCGTCGAAAAGTCAACGGGAATGAGCAGAGGCGGCATAATGCTGGGCTTGGCCAACCTCGGCAACCAGCCAAACGGCTTCTTCGGCGCCTTCTACCCGGTCGGCTCGAACATCATCGTCATGAACCAAGTGCCTCTTCAGCGGATCAAGGAAACCGACCCCACATTGTGGAAGCCCTACGTGTTTCACGTGCAGCTCCACGAGTACATGCACTCGTTGGGTTACCTGAGCGAGCGCGTTGTCCGACAGCGCGTCCACGCGATTACGAAGAACGCCTTTGGTGACGAGCACCCCGCGACCCTTCTCGCAGCAAATACCGAGCGTTTCATCCCGCACCTCGCGTACCCGAACGTATCATGGCAACCGGAGGATCTCAAAATCAAGCTCGTAGAAGATTTTGATCGATCGAGCGCCAGTTACTTTGCGTAGTCTGAGTTTCAGCCGGGGCCCCCTAAGCGCTTGTCACAACGTAACGCCGAGATTTTTTTGCTAAATCGAGCGAGTTGCGAGAGCTGGAGGGTTAGTCACCGTGAGGTAAAGCCGGACGCGCGCGCACGAACCGGTGGTGGCTTTTTTGCTCGCGATGGAGCAGAAAAGTAACCTCTCAGGTTCTACTCATTTTCTTAACCTGTGCGAGGGCAGTTTGGCGCATGCCGAGAAGCCGTTCGAAACCTTTCACGGTCTCCACAAGGACGTTATGGTGAGCGGGTTTTGGCTGCGCAACGAGATGGGCGTTACGGAGATGCTACCTCAAAAACAGAAGCGTTGGTATAATGAAGGAGCACTACGTAGTCGATTACACGCGCGCATAATAGCCCGGGTCGTCGGGAGAAAGTCAATCTAGGCTGGTTTTTTATCCTCAGGCGTGCGCGACCCGGTTGTCCTGTGCGCCGTGCCCCCCCTCCTGCTTTATAGATGTTTGTGATGCTGCGATCTCACGAAGTAGCGTGCGCCCTACGCCTAACGCGTTCGGGCAATCGACACGGTCTTATCTAGTAGCGCCCGCGCGCAGACGGCAAGAACCGCGAAGAAGATACGTCCGCGTCTCATAGTACGCCCTTGTAACGTCCTGAGTAAAAGGTTTTGCGAAACACAATGAACTCACTCAGAGACTAGCAGCGTGCTTGCGCCGTATAGTATCCCCGCTGCGACCGCAAATACCCCAACATAGGCAGCAAACGCTTGGCCTAGGGTGGTCGCGCTCAATATATTATTGGCTACGTAGATGAGAACTAGACCAGAAATTATAGCTATCGCGGCTACAGCAAGCCCTTTACGCCTCTGTCCGACGCGGGCGCGTATATCCCTCGCTTGCAACATGGTGTATCGGTCTCCTAACCCACGCAGAGTTTACGGCGACGATCGCTTAACCTCACCACTTTAGCTGTGCTCCGAGACTCCGGGCGGGTCACGACAGAAACTGGTAAAAAGAGCATGAATTTGGAAACAGAATTATTTGCTAAGATCCTCACGCTGTGAGTAAGAACGTTTTCCAAGTAAGACGGTGTATCCCGTTGCCACGCACTACTCAGGACCCCATGACGACTATCGTTCGGGAGGTCGCACCAGTGGCTTAGAGAGCAGTCAGTCGCTTTGACAGCAAGAACTACGCTTCATCACGGCCTTTCGGAACCCAGGGACCAATAGTAAAACGTGTATCAAGATGACTACAGCCAATACAAGCATTTGTATCAAGACGATTACAAAACCGAATATCAGCAGCAGTTTCATGAGCGGTAGTTTGCAAAACATGCTTCACCTCGCGTTAGACGCCGCTTAGGAAGACGCCGCACCAAGAGATAAACGTTTTCCCGCCTTGGCTTCGAACACCTGCCCTTCAGCTTGAACGACTCGGGAAGACGAGAACAACGTAAGGAGATGCTTCGGGCACGAGATAGAAAAGAGAGCTCATCGGCCAGCCAAGAGTGACGTGTGCTTAAGCGCGTTCCGGCCGTAGATGATTCTGGCCTTTTCGGCAAATACCAGGATTTCACTGCTGTTCTGCGCGAAAAAATTTGAAGAAGGCGTCGATTTGTGCGAAGAGGCAGCAGTAGAGAGCTAGGATCTCGAATATCGCTGCGCGGCACCGACAAACCCGTCAAATCCGTGCCGCAGGGAATAAACGTGTATGTGCTGGTACGAAGCAAGAACGTTGGATTCGACAATACCATCACATCCGTGAATACCAGTCCCGCGGATCATTTTGTAAGCAAATCGGGCATCGCGGTCTGGTTCGGCGACGGAATAATGGAATTCGTGCCCGCGCAGTCGTTCCCCGCGGCCTGCAATAGCGCAGTCTTGCACGATCTCAAACTCTGAGTGCCCGAGCGCTTGCAAATTATCGGTCGTCCGGACCTCAGCGGGAATGACGCCGGCGAGCTTGTGCAGAGCTCCGTCGTTCATAGCAAGTGAACGGGACAAATATACAAGTCCGCCACCCTCTGCAATGATAGGCATGCCTTCTGCAGCTTTCACGTATACATCATTCAGAAGCGCCGCGTTTGCGCTGAGCTCGTGAATGTGCGCCTCGGGAAATCCTCCACCTATGTAAAAGCCGTCAACTGGCGGGAGCTGCTCATTCAGAGGCGAGAAGTATTCAAGCCTCGCAGAATGTTCTAGTGCCTCAATATTTGAGCGGTAGTAGAAACGGAACGCAGCATCCAACGCAACGCCGATCGTTACGTGTGCCCGGCTGAAGGAACCAGACACGGGGGCAGGAACGATAAGCTCTGCTCCGGCGCCCATAATAGATGCAACGTCAAGATCTTCGCAGATCGCAACGAGACTAGCATCTGTAACTGCGGGTTCTCGTCCACAGGGCTGGCTTGGATGACGGCTGCGCTCCCAGACGTCCCTTCGAAGGACACCCACAAGCGGAATCCCGATTCTCTCGAGAGCCTTTCGTATGTCTTCGATGTGCTTGTCGCTTCCAACGCGCGTCGCGACGACACCAACGATACGCAGCTCATGAGGCGTATGCGAGGCGTACTGCATAAATCCAAGAACCGTGGCAGCCACACTCTCTGAAGAGGCGCTCGCATCGACCGTAAGGATCATAGGAGCGCCAATGACGTCGGCAATGCGCGCCGTGCTCGATGCACCGGTGAACACCCCGGTGGCGCCCTCGATGATGACGAAATCCGCCTTCGCTTTCGCTAGGTCTCGCTTGACACCAGTTTCGCCCATCAGGAACGCGTCGAGGTTGTAGCACGGCCGTCCGGTCAACCGTTCGTGAAGCTTGACATCCACGAACCCAGGGCCTACCTTAAAGGACTGCGCCTGATATCCAGCTTTAGAGCGCCCTTTTAACAGGGCAAGGGTTATCGTGGTCTTTCCAACGCCGGTTCTCGTGCCACCAATGAGGACGCCTTTCACGACAAATGCATGCGGGTTGTGCGTTAATAGCTTTGCTCAGCAGTTCTAACCCACAACCTAAACGCGCTCGGCATCACCAGGCCTAACGCAAAGAGTCGACGATTTCAAGTTACAAGCCAAAACTGCAAAAAAACGGTGCGTCAGAATTCCAATTGTTGACGCCCGTGTGCTCGTCAGCTGGCAACTGGGGTCGAACCAGAAGGCGAATAAGCGTGCGCCATGCTTTGCTTGTTCAATGTAAGCATCTCAATCTGCCGCACCGTGGATACAGAAGTAGGCGCCGCCTAGGTTATATTCCGCGTAGAGGGGGCAGCTTAAGCAGTCACACCCCTTCATTTCGGGCTTCTTTTCGCTCACGCCCATTGCGCAATACGTGCCATCGGTAAGGGTGTTTTTTTGAAAGGTCGGACAGCCAGGACAGATGCACTTCATCATCGTGTCTTGATTAAGTGGAACTTTCACGGGATTCGCCTCCAGATCGTCAACGTGCGCAGACTATTAATGCCTTTCTTTATGCGTCCAATTTGGCAGAGGGAGTGTTCTCGCGATCGACGGTGAGCGGTTCGATTACCAATGGAACTAGCTAACGTGAAGTAAGAGCCTAGTCGGGGTAATGGAGGAGTGAATCACTGAGCGCTTTCGATGTGTTCAACTCCTTTGATAGTAAGCGATGCATACAGCGTGCCCTCATACGAAGCGATAAGCCCTTTTGCCTCCAAGTACTCGACGATCGTTTCGAGTGTCTCCCAATCAAACCCGTGCTTTTCGCCGATCTCATAAGAATCAATTAAGACCCCAAATCGACCCTGAGCAATGGTGTACATTTCGCGCAAGAACCGCTGCTTATTCTCCTTCATCTCAGCTGCAAAGGTCATCGCGTAATGCAATACAAACCTGAGGGGAAAAACGTTGCGAGAGCTGAGCGAAAATGACCTAGCGCCGCGCGCCACGTCACCATGCTCGTCTACGAGGACGTACACGCAAATCCTCTGGACGCAAGATGAAAAGCCCCGGTTAAGCAGAAAAAAGCAAATAAATCACAAAAGGCGGCGTAAGCTTTTTGTAATTCCAGCGAAACTTTATGCCGAGATGATAGAGAGTTGGTCTACTGATGATGCTAATCGAGCGGCCATAGCCATCGCTGTAATCCTCAAGCGTATCGGAGCCCTTCCAAAGGTTCTCACAGACGCCTATCTCCACGAGATCGAAATCGGTGAAGTCTCTGTAACGCGACGTTTCTACGAACTACTGGCGATCAACTGTCCACCCGCGCTTGACTACTTTACAGAAAGCGAAGCTGACGCGCGCGAAAGCGAAAATGATCGCGTCAAAGGCGCTCTTCGAGAGATCCCAATAGATTGATATGCGCGCGCCGCATAGGCGGGTGCGCCTCCAGCTCACGGGGACTCTAAAAATCCGAAGTGCCCTATTCCTTCGATGATGCCTGCCGCGTAGTTTTCACGCGCCCAGTATACGTCTTCAGGCAGCGCGTCGACGTTGAGCTCCGATTTATGGTTGCCGACGACGACCGCCAAAAACCTGGCAGAGAGCAGCTCGATGTCGTTCCCGCTATCGCCTGCTGCGAGGACGCTGCGTGGACGAATTCGAAGCCTCTTTCTGATGTAGTCGACCGCTTCTCCCTTTCCCGCTCTTTTCGGAATGACGTCTAGGTCGGTCCCGCTCGAGTAGACAACCTTGTGTGCGATGCCGATTTCTTCGAGCCGCTTATGGATCTCTGGTATAACAACATCGGCTTTGCGAAAAAGATGGTAGCTCTGCTTAAACTCAAACTGGCGCGACTGTTGGAAAAGATACGGGATCGTCGCAAGCGCCTGGTGTAGCTCAAGGCGGTCCCACTGACGATCGATGTGCCGCGTCCACGCGTCATCCCGCCGGTAATCGGGCCCCTCATAGATTTCGGTGCCGACGTTACACAGCACGTAATTCGGCTCGCGCAAACACTCGGCAACCATGATCTCAAACATTTGGATTTTATCGCGGCCCGTGACGTAAGCGATAGTAACGTCACGATGCATCGAGAGCAGGGCAACTAGGCTCAAGTATGCGGCGCGGTCACCCGTCAGCGTGTTGTCGACGTCCGTAGCGAGCAGCTTCATACTCTCTAGTCATTGCGTCCTGTCGTATTTAGCATCTGTGACCAGAGGTTTCCCGTCGCACGGGTAGTAGTCATACCTCGGGTCGTCCGTGCGCCCCCCACACGAAGCGTAGCGCCTACAGCGGAACCGCCTCGCGGACGCAACGGAAACGGGATTATCGGGAGAGACTCGAACGCGAGTGGTATGTGAAGCACGGCGATAAGAATGACCGTGAACGCCATCTATCAGATAAAGCTATTGCGAGAAGAGCAGTATCCGGGTGCATTGTAGTGCTGCTGCCGTTATGGTGCAAGATGGGTTTCGGAAGTGTACGATCCGAGCAGCTTGAGTCGCGAGACGTGCTTTTGTAGCGCATCAAACGCACCCAGGACATCGGAGTCGGACGCACTACCCTCAAGGTCGATGTAGAAGAGATACTCACCGAGCGACCGCTTTGCAGGCCGCGACTCAATCTTCGTGAGGTTCAGCTGCCGTTCCGCAAACACGTGGAGCACCTCGTAAAGAGCGCCTGGTCTATTCCGTTTCAGCTCGAGCACGATTGACGTCTTCAAATCCTCTCGAGCCTGCGGCTGTCCGCCGCGCCGCTTCACGACGACGAATCTGGTGAAGTTTTCTTTAACATCCTGAATGTCCGTCTCGACGATCTGCAGGGCATAACGTTCCACGGCGCGAGATGATGCAATCGCTGCCGCGCGTCGATCCTCGCTCGCCATGTGCGCAGCTTGTGACGTACTGCTCACCGCAATCACTTCTCGCCCAAATGCGCGCAAAAACGCGTTGCACTGAGCGATTGCTTGCCAATGAGAGTACACCACCTGAATATCTGCGCCCTCGAGGGCCACAAGAAAGTGGCGTATAGGTAGGATGATCTCGCGGGCGATCTGCAGGGGTAGGGTGAGCAACACGTCAAGCGCGGTTCCGACCGACCCCTCGATAGAGTTCTCTAAGGGGATGACGCCGCAGTCAAGCCGGCGCTCCATGAGGTCGCGGGCGACGTCTTCTATGGTAGTAAAGTAGCACAGCGCGTCTTCCGGAAAACCCAGGGCCAGCGCGGCCATCTCACTGTAAGTCCCTTCTGGTCCGAGCACGCCAACGAGCATACGTTCTCCTTCTGGTCGCTTGAGTAATAAGGGTTCTTCGAAAAAGTTTATATCGGAAGCCGCGCTACAGTGTTACACTTTAGCAATATGGAGAATTAACATGGAAATAGGAAAAGTAGTTCGACTAGAGCGTATCACCAACCGCGACAGCGGCAACATCGTTATCATCCCTATGGATCACGGGATCTCCATAGGCCCGGTCAAAGGCCTCGTAAACCTTTCCGACATGGTCAACAAGGTGGCCGCCGGAGGAGCAAACGCCGTTTTGATGCAGAAGGGAATGGTGCCACACGGTCACCGCGGGTACGGCCGTGATATCGGGTTGATCATCCACATGAGCGCTTCGACCGCGCTGGGCCCTGACCCAAACGACAAGGTGCTGGTATGTTCGGTCGAAGAGGCTCTCAAAGTAGGCGCAGACGCGGTCAGCGTGCACATAAACATTGGCTCTAAGACGGAAGCAAATCAGCTCCAAAAGCTCGGTAACGTTGCGGAACGCTGCAACGAATGGAGCATGCCCCTTCTCGCCATGATGTACCCCCGCGGTGCCAAGGTCTCGGACCAGTACGGCGAGGAGTTTGTCGCCCACGCCGCACGCGCGGGCGCAGAGCTTGGCGCCGACATGATCAAGACGAACTACACCGGCGACCCTGATTCGTTTGGGCGCGTGATTGAGAGCTGTCCGGTACCGGTCATCATCGCCGGAGGCCCCAAAGTTGAGACGGACACTGAGCTCCTTCAGATGATCTCAGACGCAATCGCGACAGGCGCGCGAGGCGTGGCCATTGGGCGCAACGTATTCCAGCACGACAAGCCGACTCACATCGTTCGCGCAATAACGCGCATCGTGCACGAAAACGCTTCCGTCGAAGAGGCGCTGAAAGAAGTAGAGCGTTAACGTTAAATGACTGAGGACGATGTGCATGGTGGGAAATTATGAAGAGCGTGTGGATTAAGGCCGACGCGGGCCCGTGGGAGGAACGAAAGCCGATCATCACCTTCGCGCTCGAATCGGGAGCCGACTGCGTGTTGGTCAGCGAAACTGACGTGGATGCCGTGAAGCAGCTCGGCGGGATACAGGTGGCGACCTTTGACGAGGGGCGAGACGATCACGCTGACATTTGCGTCGTTGGAAAAGGCGGAGAAGGCGACGGAACGCTCCTTCTTCCAAGCACGACAACCGATGCGACCGACTATAAGCGGTTAAGCTCGCTGGCCGCTGAGACGGCGGCCTATGTCGTGATCTCCGATAAAGCCCACGAGCGGTTCGCACAAGAGATCGCAAGCGCGTGCAGCCACCTCATCATCATCGGAACGGATTGGAAGGTCATTCCCTTAGAGAACCTCATCGCCGCGTTGCAAGGAACGGTCGATATCATCGCAGGCGTGAGATCGTTTGAAGAGGCAAAAACCGCGCTTGAGACCTTGGAACATGGCGCCGATGGCGTGCTCCTCGATACCGATGATCTGTCACAAATCGCAAAAACGATTGAATTTGCACATAAATCGGAGCATGTCATCGAGCTTGTGCCCGCCACCATAACGACCGTGAAACCTGTCGGCATGGGCGACCGCGTGTGTATCGACACGTGTTCACTCATGGTCAGCGGGGAGGGTATGCTTATCGGATCAGGCGCCAACGGCTTTTTCTTAGTCCACGCTGAGACCGAAGAGAGCCCTTACGTCGCCCCCAGGCCGTTTCGCGTAAACGCTGGGCCGGTACACGCGTATGTCTATGGAGAGGAGAAGACGCGCTACTTATCGGAGCTGCAGGCAGGAGACGACGTGATGATCGTGCGCAGTGACGGAGAGACGCGTCACGGCGTGATCGGCCGCGTAAAGATTGAGCGGCGCCCACTCATTCTGATTGAGGCTGACGTAGACGGAACGACAATCAAGACGCTGCTTCAAAACGCCGAGACCATCAAGCTTGTCGCGAAAGGAGGCACACCCGTCGCCGTTACCGAATTGAAACCAGGAGATGTAGTCCTTACGCACTGCGAGCGAGCAGGACGGCATTTCGGCATAGGCGTCGAGGAGACGCTCATCGAGAGGTGATGACGTGATTCAGCTGGGCGATGTGATTATTGGAGGAGACGAAGGACCAAAGATCGTCGGGGTCATATACGAGCCAGGTCAGGCGCGACAGGCCGTAGAAGAGGGAGCGGATATCATCGAGTTTCGCGTCGATCTCGCTGATGACACGAACGGCGTACTGCGCGATCTCGAAGAAGTCTCGCTGCCTGTTATTCTCACGAATCGCCGAGTCGAAGAGGGCGGTAACGCCGCGATGAACCGCCGCGAGCAGCTCAGCCCCCTCATATCGTACGCGTCGATTGTCGACATTGAGCTCATGGCGCCGGATCGAGACGACCTAATAGCTGAAGCAGCGACGCACGGACGCCCGACGTTGATCTCTTATCACGACCTCGACGGAACGCCCGCTGAAGCGGCAATGCTTGAAGTCATGCAAACGGCAAATGGCTACGGCGACGTCGTCAAGCTGGCAGTCACCATTGAGCACCTGCGAGACGCGCCGAGGGTGCTTGATGTGAGCCTAGCCGCGCGAGAAGAGGGCTTTACTTTCTGCGTGGTGCCCATTGGCGCTCTCGGATCGCATATCAGGCCACTTATGGGAATTTACGGTTCATCGCTGCTTTATGGGTACGTCGGGCAGCACATCTCCCCCAAGATGCGGCCGTACGGGTTCACCGGAAAGCGCGCGTCACCGGGGATGCTCAGCGTTTCACGGTTAAAGCGCGCAATTGAAGAGATCCGTACATGGCAGTAACGACCGTTTATGGCGTGCTTGGCAGCCCAATAGCTCATTCGCTTTCGCCCGTGATGCATAACGCCGCGTTCGCCGCGCTGGACCTCGATGCAGCGTACATTGCCTTCGACGTGGATAAACAGCGTGCTGAAACGGCAATGCGCGGCGCGCGGGCGCTTGGGTTTGGTGGACTCAACATCACCTTTCCCCTCAAAGAAGCCGCTTTGCGTTACTGCAAGCCTGATGCATTGTCAAAACGAATCGGCGCGGTGAACACGGTCGACCGCGCGGGAACAGGCTACAACACCGACGGCGTTGGAGCGCTCAGGGCGCTCGAGGAGGCCGGCGTTTCGGTCAAAGACGCGAGCATCCTGCTCCTTGGCGCAGGGGGGGCTGCAAAGGCGATCGCGGCACAGCTGCTGCTCAACGGAGCACGCGTACTCGTTGCCAATCGGACGGCGAGCAGGTCGCTCATCTTGGCCCAGCAAATGACCGCTGCGAACATCGATTGTGGTTGCGGCGCCATAGAGGCACACAGCCTAAATGAGGTCGATCGCCTGCTACGCGAGGCGCGCGTGCTTATCAACGCCACCACCGTGGGAATGCGCGGCGTGCTCGAAGGACAGACGCTCGTAACCGCAGCCCAAATGCATCCCGGGCTCGTGGTCTTCGACCTCGTCTATCACCCTCTCGAGACCCCCTTGTTACGCGAGGCCCGAGCCGCAGGATTACAAACAATTGAGGGCGTGAAGATGTTGGTACACCAAGGGGCGGCCTCCTTCGCCCTGTGGACCGCTTTAGACCCACCTGTGCAGATTATGGAAGAGGCGGTCCGCGAGGCACTCGGAAGCGCGAACGGGACGGACGACGAAGGAGGGCAGTAATGTCACTCAAAGCGGCAATCGTGGGCGGCCACGGAGAGATGGGGCGCTGGTTCGAACGATTTTTTGCGCAACGGGGGATGGATGTCACGCTAGTTGGACGCTCTTCGCGCGTCCGCTACGCGGACTACGACGTAGTTATGATCGCTGTGCCCATCGACGTGACCTGCGACGTAATTGCGCAAGTGGCACCCCACTTGAAACCGGACGCGGTGCTCTTCGACATAACGTCCATCAAAAGAGATCCCATCAAACAGATGCTGGCCAGCGCCCCACAAGGCGTCGAGCTCGTGAGCGTCCATCCCCTTTTTGGTCCCGGCATGCCCGACATGGAGGGGCAGACCGTCATTGTCACACCGGTGCGCGGAGAGCGCGGAAGTCAGTTTCTCGCGGATCTCTTTGAGAGCGCGGGCGCTCGTGTCGAGGAGCTCTCAGCTGACGAGCACGACCGGCTCATGTCGGTCATTCAAGGACTCACCCACTTCAGCTACATCGCCACGGGCGCTACACTCGAAGCCCTGCGTTTTGATGTCAAACGCTCGCGCCGCTTCATGAGCCCCGTTTATGAGATTCTCATAGATTTCGTGGGACGAATCCTAGGGCAGAGCCCCGCACTCTACGCCTCAATCCAGATGAGCGCCGATCGATCTGTCCACGAGGCTTTTCTCGCGCAATGCACGACGCTCGTTGACATTATCAACGCCAGAGATCGCGACGCATTCATTGCGATCATGAGGCGCGCGGCAAAGCACTTCGGGGACGCCGAACCGGCCCTAAAACGCTCAAATAAGCTCATTATGGCCAACATCAAAGAGTTGGAAGAGTTTAAGCGGTCCATCGGAAGCACGCGCGGGCTCCGAAATGTCTACACCGGAGCCGTGCACGTCGGCATTATAAAAGGAGCTTCATCGGACGAAATCGCCGTAGAAGAGGGATCTAAGGAGGTTATCTTAAAGACGGAAAACGTGCAACTGATGACGGAGGAGGAGCTCAAGCAGTACCGCCTAGCGCGCGGCCAGCGGTACCGAGATTTTTCCGCAGTGTTTCCTGCCGGGGCGCAGCCCGATGTTGTGGCCCGCGTGCTTTCCACCGTCCGAGGGGTTACCGCGGTGAACGTCATCGACCACTACGCGCCACGCGCAAGTTACACCTTCCGAGTCTCCACTTATAGAGACGGCGACGTCGGACAGCTGCACCGCGACGTGACGGAGCTGCTCATCGGAATTGGATGCAGACTCCGGTAAGAAGCCCGTCCACGAGTGATCCGACTGTTCCTCGTCCGTGCGATGGCGTCGAAGGAGAGATGAGATGGCCAAACTGGATACGGTCTTTGTAACGGGCGCTACGGGCTTCCTCGGCTCGCACTTGGTCGAATGTCTAGGGCACCGCGGGGCCGCGATCAGCATCCTCGCGCGGCGGCAGCCTGACCGGCTTGCTCAAGAAATCCCCGGCCTGAATGTCGTGCGTGGCGACCTCAGCCACGCATTCTCGATCAGCGACGCTTCAACCGTGTTTCACTTGGCTGCCCAACCCCACGTCGGGCACGCTCTCGATGATCCAGCCCAAACGTTCGAGACGAACACCGCTGGCACCATAACCGTTCTTGAAGCCGTGCGGCGCTCACCATCTGTCGAGAGCTTCGTGTTCTTGAGCACTGCCCTCGTGTATGGCACTCCCAGATACGTTCCAATCGACGAAGAGCACCCCGTTCACGCTCAAGAGCCCTACGCGGCAAGTAAGCTTGCGGCAGAGACGTTCATATCTGCATACAGCACTGCATACGGCATGCCGGCAGTGATCGCGCGTCTGTTTAACACGTACGGCCCTCGTCAACATCCTGACTTTGTCGTACCATCGATTATCAGGCAGGCGCTTACCCACGACTCGCTGACGCTTGGTAACCTAGCGCCGACGCGGGACTTTACCTACGTAGATGACGTTGTCGAGGCTCTGCTGCGACTCGCTGATGCTGGCGAAGGGATCTACAATGTCGCATCAGGAGTCGAGGTGAGCATTGAAGCACTGGTTACACACGTGGCGCAGATCCTTGACAAACCCATAACTGTAGCATCTCAGCGCGCACAGCGCCGACCAGCGGCTATCGAAATAGACAGGATGTGGGCAGATATCTCGCGCATCAAAGCGCTTGGATGGCAACCCCACGTTGGCCTGCGTGATGGGTTGACTAGAACGATAGAGTGGTGGCGCGACAACCTTTAGTCCAGAGTCAACTGTGACATTTCGCAATAGCGTGCTTTGTGGGGCCAAGAAGGGGGGCGGTTTTAGCACACACTTTTGATTGTATCAGTTGTTTCGCGTGCTACGCGTGCGTTATGCACGCTCCGTCAAAAGACGCGTGGACGAGCGTGGGCAGCGTACCCCAAGTAGCGAGTGTGTCTTGCACGATTAATAGGGCGCCAAGAATTCCGTTAATGTCCTTTATCGCACCAAATGCCGCTTCTGGATCAGTGCTCGAATTGCCGAGCGCCGATGCAGTCGCGTCGGCCAAACACGCCTTTTCGGCAACCACGCACGCGACGTCTGCCGTACCGAAGCTTATAGACGGACCGACCGTCGCTGAGGATGTACAAACGCCGAGGAATGGTGTTGGCCTAATCCTGAATGCAACGTCTTTGAAGGCTGCCTCGCCCGCATATATCCCAACGGTCACCTCGCGGTCAGTTGAGAGCGCGATGTCGCCCCCGTTGTCGACGATGGCATAAGATGCGCCCGCGGCAACCATTGCCTCAACCGCGAGATCCGCGATAACGCCCGCAACAGCAGCCATCGGGCCTACATTCGCCGCAGAAGAGGCCTCCAGCATGCGGCGCACGATCTCCGGAGGAACTCCAACATACTGATCGAGAGGTTCAAGCGCGAACCGGAAAAACGGGTTGAGTGCGATGAAACGCTCTAGGTCGCGTCGGTGGGTGCGTATCGCCTCTTTTGCGTTTTCGATGTGCACACATGCGTCCGCGACGATTGTGACGATCGTTTGCTTGAGCTGAAACTTCTCCTTCATTCCTCGGCGGTTTTGAGGGCGCCGTGCGGACACATCGTGATACAGGTCTTGCAGAGCACGCAGCGCTTGAGATTGATCGAAATCGTCCTGTCATTCTTGTATTCAAATACCTCAACAGGACATACTGATACGCACGCGCCACACTGCACGCACTCCGCTTCATCGAATATGATTGGCGTGTCCATTTCGCGCACCTCAGTCCCGCGTCGCCGGAAGGCTGCGGCAACCTCTTCGACGCCTTCGTCGGGCACGTCGATCACGATTTCCCCGTTATAGGCGTCAACAAATGCCCGATCGATGTTGATGCGGACGCCCGTTTCGAGCACGACGTCTGCAAGCAGTGGATCCTGCATAATCTTTTGTGAAAACTTCAACACGATCTTCACGGTTGCCCCCCTGTCCTCCGCTTACCTACACGCGAGGAGCTTGCTCAGTTCCTCACTGGTGATGATGCCGATGACGGTATTCGCCTGATCGATAACTGGAAGTGCCGAGATGTTGTGTCGCTCGAGACGCCGTGCGGCGAGGTCGATCGGCTCATCAGGCGTCGCCGTCACGACGCGCCTCGTCATTATACCTTTCAGGCTATCGCCTTTATTTAGCGCGACCGCTTTAGAGATATCGTACGCCGTGACTATGCCGATAAGCTTGTTGCTGGCTGAGATAACCGGCAAGTGATTGACCTGTTTGCCGATAATGATCTTGGCAGCCTCTTGTACGCTGATCGCTTCACGCACGGTGATGCTTGGCAGCATAACTTCACGCACAAGCGGCACCGCAGAAAGTTGCTTCATGGGCTTCTGTGTAGCCTGCTGCGGGAGCCGCGCTGTCGGCATGGCGAGCTCGAACACGCCTTTCTGTATGCGCGCCGCGAGTTCGGTGGCGATTTCTTTTGCTTTGAAGAAGCTCGACATAGATGATGTGCGCACTTCCTTGCCATTGAGATCGATCATCCCGGATTTTAGCTCCTCATAGTTGATCGTCTTTAGTTTTGGTCGCGACCGGCGACCGACGCCGTAGTCCAGGACCGTCGTCTTGATGTCGGCATCACTGATGGCAGTTTTTCGCGCAATCCCCTCGTTTAGGACGGGAATAGGGACGCCGATGCCTACGTAGAGCGACGTGCCGTACTTGTGGAGAGTCGCCGCCCTTAGGTAATCGGTGCTCATAGCCTTGAGGTCACCACACACCATAAGCGTGCCAAAGCTGTTCGCCGGGTCGTGCTGCGTCCCGTTGCCGACGACGTACCCCTGCGCACCACACAGAAAGATCCTCGTCCCGACGCCGATGGTTTCATAGTCCGGATCGTTATAGATGGGCGAGAGCGTGCCTGAACCAGAGTAAGTCGCGTTCCCGAACCGGGGAAGCAGCGTCCCCATATACGTGTAAAGCACTCTGTCGGTGGAGTTGGTCGCCGCATTGTACCGCTGGTAAGCGTTACGCGGATTTAACATGGTGGCTTCGTTAAGGTCCCCGATCGAAATAGACGCCTCTACGCTGCGGCGCGGATAGCAGTCAGTAGCATAGCCCACAGCCTTCAAATAGACTTCTTTGTGGGCCACAAGATCTTCGATGACGTGCGCTCCGCCGTACTCGAGACCACGCGTCTCCGAAAGCTGGGTCGCACCAATGAACGCATCCACCGCGGCGACACCGGTGTACGCCTCGACATCGTTAAGCCACACTTGACTCATCTTGATAGGCGGATCTGAGTGACCGAAATTCATCCACACGCCGGACGAGCACATCGCGCCAAACGTTCCCGTGGTCACGACGTCGACCTCTCTTGCCGCGTTCTCTGACCCCAGCTCGCCCACGAGCGCAGTCATTTCGTCAGCTGTCACGACATGAACGCTTCCATCACGAATGCGCTCGTTGATCTCCTCTAAGCTTTTTGGCACCGCTCCTCCAAAATAGTCACTGCGCCGCGTGAACAGTGATCGTATAGCGATAGCTATTATTTATCCTTGTTGCACTCTGAAATACAGCTTTTTTTGGTGCGCTGTTGCTGATTGAAGCTCAGCGAACGGTTAGACCTGTGCGTGTTCACGCTTTGAAATAGAACAATCTTTATGCCCCTGGCGCGGTGTAGGAAAAGAGAATGATTTCTGTCGTGATTCCAGCACATAATGAGGCCGACGAGATCGGCAGATTGCTCGAGGAGTTCAGTGCCTTTGAAGGCCTGGAGCTCATCATCGCCGAAGACGCGTCCATTGACCACACGCATGACATCGTGCAAGAATTCGCGACGCACAACAGCAACGTCATACTCTCAAGCAGCCCAGTCTTGGCCGGTAAGGGTGCAGCGGTGCGACGCGGGCTTGCTTTGGCAACAGGAGAGCTGCTCGGGTTCGTCGACGGCGACGCATCGATTCATCCCAGCGACTTCATGCGCGTCGCAGCAACGATCGAGCAGGGGGCCGATCTCGCCGTCGGGTCGCGAAAGCTACGCGGGTCGATCATTGCCTGCCCACAACCTCTCTCGAGACGGCTCTCAGGATCCATTTACCGCATGCTCGCCCGCCTACTGCTCGACACTACCATACGCGATTTTCAGTGCGGCTGCAAAGCGTTTCGGCGCGAGGTGTGGGAGGCCATCACTATCACCTGCGATGGATTTGCGTTTGACGCCGAGTTAATCGCAAAAGCGCACCGAGAGGGGTTCAACATCGTCGAAGTGCCCATAACGTGGAGCAATAAGGCGAGCAGCAAGGTCAGCCTTCCGCGCGATACGCTGGCGATGTTGAGGTGTCTGCTGAAAACGCGCGCCGAGGTACGGAGGTGAGCGCTTGAACAAGAAGTACCTCGCTGCGCTGGTCGCAATCACTATTGTGCTCGTCGTTTTTAGAGTCGGATACTCGCTGTCCGTGTGGGGCCATTCGATCGACCCCGATCCGTGGATGCTCATCGGCGATACCAACAAGTACGTTGTAACCGGGCATTATTCTCCATCTGCGACGCAGTCGATGTACTACGGCGCCTATTCAGTCGGCCTCGAAGCGCTGCTTGCGTCGCTCACAGTTTTTACCGGCATTAATCTCATCGTCCTCGCGCAGTACTTCCTGCAAATAGCGGCGCCTATCGTCATGGTTGTAGTTGCCTACCTGATAACGTCGCGTTCGGGCCGATTGACGAGCTGGGCGATCCCAGTGATGATTCTTCTAATCGGCATGTTCGAGGGCATCACGCACCAACAGTCGCTCATGATCGAAGAGAACGTGGGCTTCATCCTCTTTTGTGGCGCGCTGCTGTTCCTCTACCTGTACTACATCGGACGCACCTCGCGCGAGTATACGTTTTCGATGCTCACAGCGATACTGCTCGCGACCATCTTCACCCACCATCTGAGCTTTCTAGCCGTCGGGATACTCACTATGCCGTTCCTCGTATCCTCGGTCAAGTACGCGGCTCCTGTCTACATCGCTGCTATGTTTGTGCCCTGGTGGGGCTATTACTACGTGCTTAACGGCTACAACGGCGTGTATGTCGGTCTCTTCTTTTACACGGCGCTAGGTCTGGCAGCGCTTTACGCAGTCTCTGTGCTGTGCTACGCTGTTTTTTGGCGCACGGAAGCGTCGCGTGCAGCCACCACGCAATTGCTAGCGCGTCTGCGGAACACGCTCGCAGGATTAACTGATTACCGACGATCTGCCGCAGCGTTGACGATTGTGCTTGGAGCTGGTGTGATTGTGTACGCTCTCGCAACGCGATTACAGTCAGGTTACCTGCCTTTCTTTCTGCCTTTGGCCCCCCTGGTTGTTTATGCCGGTGCTCATTCAGTATCCCCCCACAGCTATGAAGCGGATCAGGTGGATGTTGCCTATATACGCTACCTCTTTCTAAGTCTTATTTTGTTCGCGGCTGTGACAGCGCTCGGATTTTTTTTGCAGTTCTACACCGCAAGAATCACGCTTCCTGCTTACCTCAGCTCAATCGAAGCGCTTGGGTCTCTAGATCTTGGCAGCCGTCTGATCGTTTGGGTTGCTTTTATCTATGGCATAATCGCCACTGTAGGTTTGATCTTGGTATCACACGGGATGCAGATCAACAAAAGGTGGCTGGCTCCTTCAGTAGCTGCGATGCTCCTAATATTAGCAGCGGTGAATGCGACCGTTCTTGCGGTGAACTACGACACAACCTTCACCATAACTGCCCCGCCCGACGCCCGGGTCACCGCTGCCGCTCTCTGGACCGTTGGAAAAGACCCTGACAACGTCACGATGACCGACTATAGAGATGAGATTATCTACTGGTACTATACCGGCGCCTTGGTGATGCACCCTCCGGACAGTCCGCTGGAGAACTATACCGTGCTCAACTTCGTCTATCCCGGATACCTGCAGCAATGGAATGGCGCAGGTCACACCGGAATCAACTACTTGTTCCTCACAGCGACGCCGCCAAAGTACTACTACGACCACCTTGTGAACGGACAATGGAAGCTCAGCCCCCAAAACACCACACAATGGAGCGCGGGCATCGCAGCGATTGACAACAACGCCACAGGAGTTGACAAGATCTACACTAATGGGTACACATACTACTACAAGGTGGTCGGGGCGTAAGGCAAGCGGCGTTCGTGCATGGGCAGGAGTCGTTCGTTAGTACTAAACGTGCCAAATCCTTCTGCCTGATAGGGAGAGGTTAAGTACGACGTTCAACAACCGACACAATGTGAGACCATGATTTATCTTGATCACGCCGCGACAACTCCGATGCGCCCTGAGATCCTCGAAGTGATGCGCCCATACTTTTTAGAACGCTTCGGAAACCCCTCGAGCCTCCACGCCTATGGGCTTGAGGCGCGCAAAGCGATCGAGGATGCGCGAGAACAGATAGCGCACACGATTGGAGCGGCCCCGCCAGAGATCGTTTTTACGTCAGGGGGAACTGAATCGGACAACATGGCTTTGCGTGGAGTGCTACGCGATCGCAGTGGCGAGAGCGACCATATCATTACCTCCGCGATCGAACATCCCGCAGTTCTCGAGACGTGCAAGTTTCTTGAGCAGCTTGGCCACGAGGTGACGTACGTTTCTGTCGATGTCGACGGCCGGATAAATCCCGGCGACGTGGAAGAGGCGATTCAGGACAACACGCGACTCATATCGATCATGCACGCTAACAACGAGATCGGCTCAATACAGCCCATAGCTGAGGTCGGAGCGATCGCAGCGTCACACGGCGTCTACATGCACACAGATGCCGTCCAGAGCGTCGGGAAGATTTCAGTGGATGTGGCCGCCCTCAATGTGGACATGCTCTCCGTGTCATCACACAAGATATATGGACCGAAAGGGGTCGGATGCCTTTACGTTCGGAAGGGCACCAAACTGAAACCGCTCATTTTCGGTGGCGGCCACGAGCACGGCCTCAGAAGCGGCACCGAGAACGTTTCGGGTATTATTGGGTTTAGTGAGGCAATGCGACTGGCAATGGAAGATTTCGCGGATAATGTGCGCATACAAAGACTCAGAGATCAGCTAATCGACGCCGTACTGCGAGAAATACCCGACACTCGGCTCAATGGTGGAAAGGAGTACCGTCTTCCGAACAACGCCAATTTCAGCTTCAGCTACATCGAGGGGGAGTCTCTCGTGCTCCGCTTGAACGCAAAGGGGATTGCTGGATCCACTGGTTCCGCCTGCTCGTCAAAGAAGCTTGAACCATCACACGTGCTGCTGGCGATCGGCCTGGACCCCGTTGATGCTCACGGCAGTCTGAGGCTCACCTTAGGTAGAGAAACAACGGAAGCAGATGTACGATACGTAAACGAAGTCCTCCCCGAGATCGTTGATCAGCTGCGGCAGATGTCGCCTCTCTGTGCGTGCAGGGATAACGGCTACGGAAAGCCCGAATAGGTACTGACAGAACCACCCGCGACTCTGCTTCGTTGTCCGGCGACCTGCCTCGTGTGGCCTACAGTCGCACCTGATGCTGATAGGTTCATGGCGCAAATGCGCCGGAACCTGCACTAACTGCAGTTTTCAGGCCGCATCGTTTCAGCTCTTTTTGCCGAAAAGACCTCTGGTTTCTCTCGGCCCCGATGAAAGGCTCTTATGGAAAGAATGACAACCTTCCCTTTGACAGGAACGTAACGGCGCTCAGCGTCGAGCTTCCGGAGATCTATGCCGAACAGCAGCGCGTCTATCGTAATCCCCACCTACAATGAGCGAGAGAACGTTCTCGAACTTCTGGAACGAATCCATCGTTCCATGGGATCATTGGGGGCTCCTTTTGAGATCGTCATTGTTGATGATGATAGCCCTGACGAAACGTGGAAAGTTGCGTCACAGCAGTCAAACGGTGATCGGGTGCGGGTCATACGAAGACATGGCGAGAGAGGGCTCGCTACCGCCGTGCTGACGGGGATTCAAGCAGCGAATTATGACGTAGTAGTCGTCATGGACGCTGACTTACAACATCCTCCCGAAAAGATACCAGAACTAGTTTCGCTCGTGCAAAATGGAGCGGATATAGCGATCGGAAGTCGGTTTGCTGAGCAAAGCGCTTTGGAAGGTTTCAGCTTCTCAAGACAATTACTATCTAAAGGTGCGGATCTTCTCGCCCGAACGCTTTTCAGAGGGATACGCAGCATCAAGGACCCCGAGTCCGGGTTTTTCGCCTTCAAAAAGAGCGTCATTGCCGACGCAAACCTTAGCCCGGTAGGCTATAAGATACTGCTTGAGATCCTTGTTCAAGGAGATTATAAGACGGTCTCAGAGGTCGGCTATACGTTTGACAAGCGGGGGGGTGGGGTGAGCAAACTCGGAGCGAAAAACGCAGTCGATTATCTCCATCATACGTCGAGTCTCTTTTTGCGATCCGGAGAGTTTCATCGTTTTTGGAAATTTGTCGCCGTGGGCGCAGTTGGCGTTATTTTGAATTTAACGGTACTATATGCGTTTACTGAACTCGGGGTTTACTATCTGCTATCGGGAGTCATTGCCATAGAAGCAGGTCTATTATCTAACTTCATTTTGAACCGGTCGTGGACATTTAGAGACAGAGTCACAAGCGGGCTTCGATACACACTCACGGCTCTTTATAGAGATCATGCCGTACGGTTTTTAGGGATCGTACTGAACCTGCTGACCCTGTGGTTACTGACGAGTCTATTTGGTCTATACTACTTAACGTCGCAACTCATCGGAATAGGCGTAGCGGTATTGTGGAACTATAGCGGAAATCAGTGGTGGACCTGGGAGCCGACGTTATAATCTTGTCAAGCTCACTCGACTCGCCACAAGGATGGAGCTTTAATCGCCCTGCACGAACGCCTCGCGGACTATTACTTTCACCTCGTCAAGAATCTCTATGGCTTCTTCAGTCGATTGGACGCGATGAACGTCAACCCTGCCATTTCTGTATAATGTGACACCGCATCCTGCGTAGAAGAGCCGCGCCACGCCGAGTTTTTCAGCGCATTTGCCCGTATCACGCAGAATCCGACATAGTATTTCCATTGAAAACGGCTTGTCGAACGTGCCTTCAACTAAGATGCCGCCTCCTTTGCATGGTCTCACTGAATGTGCGCTGTACTTTTCTTCTGGCATAGCAGCTTTAATGATGCGTTTCGGGTCTTTCTCGCTCCGATTCATGAACTCAAAGCTACTTATCACGTTCGGAGAATGACCTGCAGTTAGTTTGGCTCGTTGTGGTCTTTCTGACTGCGCTTCCTCCTGTTGGATGCAGCTCGACGTAGCAAAAAAACGAGTCGCTTGGCGACACCAACTTGAATATGAAAACAAGGGCGGTGAAAGTCTGTTCCACCAACAAAAACACAGGAGCCACGCGTTACGGCTCGGCGACGATAGCAGCGGGTCCGTGTGCCCCTCGCAGGGCTAGAACTGTACTACACGCCCGAATAGCTTGAATCATGTCTCACCTTCCGGCTGGCCGGGCTGTCACGCGACTCGCTTGGCTGGCCGCGCCGTGCCGCCGCAGCATTCTGGGAATCCACGCAAGGGAGGATAAGCAAAGCGCGTATGGAGGCGTTACAGACGTACGCCCTCGACAAGTTTCGTTGCCACGACTCAAAGGCGAAATCGCTCTATTATGCCAGGGCGTCCCTCACTTACCTGGCCAAAACGAAGCTTGACGCCCGTTATGAATCCTTTAGACTGTTCCTAGAGTTGCCAAAAGCTGTAAAAACGCGTAAGCTGGTGACAGGACGTATCGTGACCATTGAAGACGTGCAGAACGTTTTTGCATTTCTCAAAGTGAGATATGCGGGACACTCTGACAGGGCGAATCATGCCTTAAGGATCACAATATGAAGCAACTCATACCCCGAAACCCCGTCGATATTTCATCACACCTCCTGAATAACTGCAACTCTAAGTTAAGTGGAAAGTAGCAACGCGGAGCCCTTGCC
>Ga0224515_1000024_pt1 | contig 42603 bp, 40 predicted proteins | sample IRFST25metaG_FD_179880 | JGI IMG/M metagenome (GOLD analysis project Ga0224515, IMG submission 179880) | Peat soil microbial communities from Stordalen Mire, Sweden - IR.F.S.T-25 | ecosystem: Environmental > Terrestrial > Soil > Wetlands > Peat | place: Sweden: Norrbotten County, Stordalen Mire...
GCGAAAACAGCAAGGATTTGAACCGGACATGCTGTTCCTGACAGTACCATACGAACGAATGCACAATTTAATCACTGCTATCCCCAAATGCTCAGCAGGAGATGCAGAAGCAGTAATACCCGAAGAATTCCAATCAGATTGATTGACATCGGTGTTGTGCTTTATGTCGGGTTTAATTTTTTGTCCGAGAACGCGCTAATCGGCAGCCGGGTTTCTCTCCCTCGCTTTGTTTAATCGCAGTAAGATATTGAGGGCTCTAAATTATTTTATTTTGCAGAGAACGTAGTGAGCTGCCAGCTATGGATCGAAAAATGATGGAGAAATGCCCAGGCAGTCAGTTCATCTAAACCAGTGTTTCAACGAGTTCAAGCATCTCGCACGAACACCGGACATAGTGCCATCACAACTTTGTTCTTTCTTGCCTCAGCAACCCGTTGCGGGTCTGATAGGTTATATCCGAGCAGTCCTGTGCATTCTACTGAGCCATTGCGCTGCTCAATTGCTTGAGAAATTCGCCGACGACAGCGGTTTTTTCTTTTGCAGCTTTATCTTCCGCTGTTATCCTGCCGTAGCGCAGCCCGATGACCATGATCCCACCTGAGATAGCCCCGCAGATGTCGTCTGTGTAGCCTAATCCAGCTCCAGACCCCTGCGAGATGCGAAGTGCTAGATCCAGGTCGAGCCCGAAGTCCTCTGCAAAGACAGGAAGCACAGCCTGTGAACAGCTGAAGCCTTGCTCAAAAAAGAGTAACTGCCTCATCCGCTTTTGACATATGCAACAATCGTGCAAGGACAGTGATTATAGTAGTTCTCGTGCTGGAACCACGCCATCGCTAAGTGTGAAGCCCGAAGAAAGATTGATGCATTATTGTGCGGGACGTGCCGAAGGTGAAGGTGCAGGCGGTGCTGAATGAGCAATCGCCGCCTCACCCGCTACCAGCAGACCTTTGCAGTCCGTGGGACTTCGATTTATCAGGTACGTAATGGCAAGTTTAGCCAGAATCAAACTATTACGACAACGTTGCATTTCTGCAGCAAGTCGGACTTATGCCAGGGCGCCCGAAATAGCTCGTCTTAGTTCACGTTACAATCTAGCGTTGATTATATATGCGGTTAAGCTCGCGCTAAAATAGGTGAATGCGCATGGAAAAGGTTTGCGAAATCTCCGACATACCGAAGGGTACCATGAAGGGATTTACGGTTAACGATAAACAAATTCTCATAGCCAATGTTGATGGGAACTTCTACGCTATGGATGCCATCTGTTCTCATATGTATGGCTACCTGCCAAGTGGAACACTTGAGAGAAATATTGTAATTTGTCCAGTACATCATGCCCATTATGATGTTACAAGTGGAAAAGTAAGCAAGGACGTTTCTGCTGCGCTGAGATTGATATTAGGCGGAGCAAAGGATATGCAGACCTACAAAACCTCAATGAAAGAGAATCAAATTTACGTGGATTTGTAAGGGAACACGATTGGAGCACCAGAGTTCCTTGTGGTCGTCAACAGTCAGCAGGGCTATAAGCTCAAAATGGGCTCAGAATCAAAAAAGAGGCTTTATTATGGCAATGGTCGCACATCCTGGTACCACGCGTTGACAAAATCAACTAAACCTTTCTGTTTCGCGATTTCGACAGCGATCATGTGGCTGCACTTCATGATATTTCGTGAGGGGTTGAATAGGAAGTCCTTGCAGGTGCACGCAGCGTCTTCGACAATGTACTCATCAGCCTCTCCCACGACAACATAAAAGTCTTTATAGCGTTTAACGCGTCCTTCTTTCGCTATTTCAAGTCCCTTTTTGCCTCGATTGCCGTATTCGCGCTCGATTTGTTGCTTAAAGGCATCCGCAAACAAAGGTCCCCCTCCTACCTTACTCATATGTGTCCGCGTTGGCGATTTTTTGTCATTGGTGGTCGTAGACGAGGCCCAAAAGCCTTGGCCTATCGTCGATGAACTCGCCGCCTAACCGTTGCGCTAGGATTTGCATTGCTGGCGCTTCAGTCGCATAGTGCGTGGCGTCAATAAGAGAAAGATGTCCTTCTGCGCAGCGAATAGCGTCGTGCTTCAGCTCGGCCGAAAGAAGTGCGTCAACGCCTGCTGCGATTGCCTCCTCAGTAGCTCCAAAGCCGCTGCCACCAATCACGGCGACTTTTTCGATGGTGCCGCCCCCTGTGAACAAGACGTGTGTACCAAGTTTTAGCGCCACGTGCTTAACAAAATCGACTGTGCTGACGGGATCGATTATACCCATTCTTCCGATGCCAAATGGTTCGATGTCGTGCAATCCTACGAGTTTCGCCAACACATCGTTGACCCCTCCAGGCGCCGCATCGTAGTTGGTATGCAAGACGTAAAACGACAAACCGTTCTCTAAGATGAGCGTTAGCTGTTTTTGAATACGCAAAGGAACTTTAGTGATAGGACTCCAAATTAGCGTGTGATGCGTGATAAGGATATCGGCCTCGTTCTGGACTGCCTTTTCAATCACGTTCGCCGTTGGATCTAACGCAACAGCCACCGAGTTTGCTTCGTCTCTTCCGCGAGCTATAAGCCCGATTCGCCCATCATCGATCGGCTCGGCAAGTTCAGGTGGCGCAATGGCTTCGAGTGTTTCGATGAGCGAGTATAAGTCCATAAAGAGAATCAATCAGCACGCGTTATCTTCACTTCTACGAGCTTCCAGTCGTCCTCGACGCCGTGAATAGACAAGAGCACGCCGCTGATTATTCCGGCAAAGATATCTTGGACGAACTGGTTAATAGGTACCCGCTTTCCGTTGACTATAAGCTCCGCCAAGGAATCTTGGTTTGTAATACGGCTCCCTCCTTTGGACTGCCCTCATAATAAGTTCCAATGCGCGTTCGTCGGACAAGTTGTCGATTCCTCGCACATCCACGAGGTTATCGTTTCTGAGAAGACAAGGCTTAAGCTTTGCGTCTGACGTGACCCGCAGCCTATTACAGTTCATACAAAACTCGGTATTATCTATGGGGCGAACAATTTCAATTTCGGCGTTGTTGATCTCGAACTTCTTTCTTTTGTGCAAGGTATTTGCGGTCGTTCTATTTGATAGCCCTTCAAGCGTGCTTTCTATGATGCGCAGATTAGATCCGCGTAGTTCCGAGCGATTCTTGAAGTCCATTAGTTCGATCAGTTGCAAAACCATCTCTTTTCCTTGCACGTACCTGATCATATCCCCGATCTCATGGTCATTTATCCCGTCCATCACGACCATATTTATCTTAACAGGCGTTAGATCTGCTTCAAGGGCTGCGTCGATTCCTTTCAAAACGTTTTCGATCTTCCCCCCGGTCAGTTTCTCATAGGTGGCTGCGTTTAGCGTATCTACGCTTACGTTTATTCGGTCAAGTCCTTCTACATCGCCGATCCGCTCAGCGAGGAGTTGACCGTTAGTAGTCATTGAAATGTCTTCGAAAGGGGGCAACGCCTCGATGACTTTGCGAATGTCTTTGCGTAGCAGCGGCTCTCCGCCTGAAAACTTGACTTTCGTGACTCCTTCATTATAGCAGAGTCGAGCGATTTTTGCTATCTCAGGCACAGAAATCTCATACGGGCGGGCACTGTGCAGTTCTCCCTCTTCGTGACAATATATGCAGTTGAGATTGCATTTGTGCGTTAACGAAATACGCAGACTCTTGATGGGACGGTCGTACGGGTCAAACATGTCCTCACTATACATGTATCGATGTGATCGTATATAAACATCGAGCTGCGTTTTCACGCCGCTCCGTCGCTCTTTTTTGCGCGGCGCCCTCTCAAAGGGTCCTTTCACAGGTGTGCGTGTTGATGCGCGGCGCTTTCGCTCAGGCACTTGAGTAATCCCCTCGATGCACGACAGTCGGACGGAAGCGAAGTGTGTTCTTCGAAGCAGAGGGAAACGATATATAACATCTTCAATATACAAATTAGCGCTCCTAAGAGGACTGATATAACGTATCACGTATGTGTTTGGATGATTATCGGTGCATACGGGAGCAAAAATGTCCCGTTACGTATAGGTCCTTGTTTGAGTTCCTGGCGAACGCCTTTTGATGATAACAAGACAACCCCGTAATGGCAAAGGTCGCATCACGCCCTGGCACGAGGGTAACTGAAGGGGACAGCGAAGATTTCAATAGAATGAACCTTCGGAGTTAGTGCGTCAGGGCAAAGACCAATATTCCTATCTTTTCATCCCGTTTATGCAGCTTGAAGGCGCATTGAGGGCCGTACCAGAAGGCGTTGCGATTCGCATTACGGTTACGCCAGGTTCGCGATACCTAGGCGTTGGGAAGTACGATGGGTGGCGGCACGCTATACGTTTCAAGCTCACCGAGCCCGCGCAGCAGGGAAAAGCCAACGAGGAACTCGTCAGATACCTAACGGCTTTGTTCAACAAGCCTGCGAAAGACGTGCACCTGGTTTCCGGCCACACTAGCAGTCAGAAAGTGGTGTTATTGTACAATACCAACGTCCTGGAAGTTCAATCGGTTATTAGCCAGGCTATGGAAAATAGTGCCGCCCAGACAAAGAAGTCGTAGCGCTTGTCGCAACACATCGGTAGTTTTAATTATTAGTGAGTCAAGACATGACCTGAGAAAGGTCACATTAACCGTACATTCACAATTGCGGGCAGATGCTCGCAAACTTACGAAGCGCGACTGTGGAAATAGCAAACGGCTAGTTACTGGATCTTTTGTTCAACAACTTCTGCAGTATCTAAGGAGTTGACGATAATGCAAAATTCTGACACTACAAAATACGTTATTTATGCTGACATCCATACCGACGGCGTCGTCGAGAAGCCCGACGTAGTGGGAGCAATATTTGGACAGACAGAGGGGTTGCTTGGAGATGATTTGGATCTCAGAGAGCTCCAAAAGACAGGCAGGATAGGACGCATTGAGGTAAACATAAGCTCGAAAAGCGGTAAGTCCGATGGATTCGTCCTCATCTCCTCCTCTCTCGACAAAATTGAGACTTCGATACTCGCGGCATCGTTAGAGACTATTGACCGTGTGGGACCGTGCATGGCTAACCTTTCCGTTACTAAGATCGAGGATGTCAGAGCGTCGAAGAGACGTCAGATCGTTGATCAGGCAAAGAACATACTTCTCAACAAGTTTGATGAAAGCTTGCCAGAGAGCCAAGAACTCACTGAATCCGTAAAGCAAGCTGTGCGAGTCGATGAACTTGTCTCTTATGGTAAAGAAAAACTCCCGTCGGGCCCTAACGTTCAGGATTCTGACGCAATACTAATCGTTGAAGGACGAGCCGACGTTTTGACTCTGCTCAGGTGCGGCATCAAGAATGCCATAGCTGTTGAAGGGACGAACGTGCCTAAGGCAGTGATTGAACTGAGCAAGAAGAAGACCGTCACAACGTTCTTGGACGGCGACCGCGGGGGCGAGTTGATCCTCAAGGAGCTCCTGCAAACCGCTGACGTCGATTACGTCGCGTACGCGCCTGAAGGCAAGAGCGTTGAAGATTTGTCTCAAAAAGAGATCGTAAAGGCGTTAAGAAACAAACTGCCCATCGAACAGGTGCTCGAACAAAAGAACAAGAAAAAGCCCTCGCAAAATACTCGCAATAAGCCAGAGCCAGCGCCTCGCGTCGCGCCTGTTGAACCCAGCGAGCCGTCTCCGATTGAAAAGAGCTTCAGAAACTACGTAGAGGCGCTGAACGGCACTATGAATGCGGTTTTGCTCGACGCAGAGGGGAAAGTTTTAAAAGAGGTAGAAGTGCGGAACCTCGCAAGCGCTCTGAAGGAATCAAATGGCCTTGTCAAAAGTGTTGTTTTTGATGGGGTTATCACTCAGCGTATTCTTGATATTGCGGCAGAAAAAGAGCTTAATTATCTAATAGGCGTCAAAATCGGCAATGTTGTTAAAAGGCCGCTTTCGGTCAAAGTACTCACTGTTGAAGATATCCAATAACTTTTTGTTGCGGAGCTAGTTTGACCAGCTCCGCTTCCAGTTTTTTCTGTCTATCTCCAGAATTGGACAATATTACGCTGAGGGTCTAATATTGCCTGAGGAGAATAACGACATCTTTAAATACTTTTTTTCGGAATCGCTATTCCTACATAAATACTTTATACCACGTGATTTTAACATTCGTACCGTCTAACGACACCGAGGTATGGCCCATGCATAAAGAGGAACTTATTCAACTACACACACTGTTGGTTCGAGTCAAAAACTATTTTGAAGAACACACGTGTTGTAATGGTGAATTTGAGCGATACGCATCGCTTCATATCGGCCCGATGCACATACACAGAAGCAAGGCTGAGCATAAACACGCGATCTTCGTGCTTGGCAATGAACTCGCATCTGTAATGGACTCTGAGGAGCTCTCTGGTACAGGCCGGATTTCAGTACGAATGCAAGAACTTGCCGCACGAACCGAGATGATAAAACTACGATAGTAGGTTAACTAGTCGTTTCTCCATCAAATAGGCGTCTTCGCCATCTTGGTAATAAGCAGCAATAACCTTGACCAGATTGAAGCCGAGCGATAAGTACAATCGCTGAGCGCCAATGTTGCTCAACCTCACTTCAAGGAGCAGCCGTAGGATTCCTTTTGTGCGCAAGACTTGGAAGAGGGCCTTTAGCAGCATTGAAGCAAACCCCTTGTTTTGGCACCTTTGATCTACGGCTATTGACAGGATTTTCACGTCAAATAAAGAGGTTACCACAGTGGTCAAGAACCCAACCACGTGACCACCTTCCTCCGCAACGAGGAAACCGTCAGGAAACGTTTCGTATGCCGTCATAAACAATATCGGGTTGTATTCGCCAAATGCCTCTTTTTCGATCGCTATGATCCGTTCAAAATCTGATGGTCGGAACCTACGAATTAAGGACAAGAACCAGCTCCTGGCTACGGCCTGTCGACACGGAATAGGTATATGCTAACAAAAGATAATTAAAGGCTGTGGCTATGTCTGACCGCTGCGCGGAAGTACTCCCAGAGTTTATACGAAACAACTACTCCGCAAGGTTAGTTGAAGTCGGGAGCGGCAGATATTCGGAAGTCGCCATTGCGCTTCGCTCCAGGTTTAAGGTTACGGCAACGGACATCCTTGAAATTGATGCGGTCGATTGCCGCTTGAAGCCCATTTACGTTAAAGACGATGTCACGCGTCCAGATCTGCGAGTGTATCGAGGTGCTAGTTTGATTTATGCCATTCGGCCTCCAATGGAAATTCAGCGAAGCATTATAGAGTTATCTGAGCGAATAGGTGCGGATGCGCTCATTAAACCGCTTGGGTCCGAGATCATCGAGGCCGCGCGACTACGCTTGATCAATTTTCGCGGAATGCCGATGTACATCGTGAGACACGCGACTGCGATTGAGTAGCTCAACCCGGCCTGTTAACCGGGCTTTAGACGTGAATGCTGCCGCCAGGCGGCTAGTGCGCAGAAGCCGAGTTGTGCAGCTCCGCACTTGGTGGCTAACGTGACTTGTTCAACGTTGCCGCTCCCGTCTGCCGCAGCTGGCCGATCGATAGAGCTATTTTTCATAACAACACCTATTGAATCGCGAATCTTATGGTGTCAGGCTTTAAAAAATTGACTGCGATCGCGGGCAACGGTGAAGGGGCCGGGCTCGAGTTTAAGGAGTTCTTGACACGAGAAACCCATCTTAAGGGAGAGCGTCGGCAAACTCTCGCGTGTCAAATGAATTACAAACTCCTGCAAGCTGATGGGAAAGCGCAGTATATTGTAGGGATTACCGATTCAGGCTATCTGAAAGGCATTTCAAGGCCGCAGCTAGATGAGTCTGTGCATGTCTTGCACGCCATCGCTCTCGACGTTGGTGCGGACGTGTGTGGGCTAGAAAAATACGTGGTCAAGGGAGGTCATATCGGATTAATAACTATTAAAAACAAGCACTCAGAAAGAGACCACATTCTTATTGGAACCGCCGGGCATGTTGACCATGGCAAAAGCACCTTAGTGGGCACGATTGTAAGCGGTATCCCTGATGATGGGGCAGGAAAAACGAGGCTGTTTTTGGACGTCAAGCCCCATGAAATAGAGAGAGGACTCTCCGCAGATCTATCGTACGTAGTGTACGGGTTCAATGAGCGCGTCATCCGACTTAAGAACCCACTAAGCAAGAGAGAACGAGCAGATGTCGTTCAAAATTCCGGAAAGCTCGTGTCGTTTGTCGATACTGTGGGGCACGAACCGTGGCTCAGAACTACCATAAGGGGGATCGTCGGGCCAAAGCTTGATTACGGCCTTCTAGTCGTCGCAGCCGACGATGGTGTAACTCACGTCACGCGGGAACATCTAGGAATCTTACTCGCAATGGAACTTCCCACCATTGTCGCATTAACGAAGATCGATAGAGTTAGTGAGCGGGCTATCCGAGAGGTCGAATCTCAGATCCACGACATCCTGCGTATCGTCGGCCGAGTGCCTTACAAGTTGAAAGCGGTCGACGGGGTCGAGAAGATTTGCGGTAAGGTCGCGCAAGGGCTGCTCGTGCCGATTATACGGACTTCGCCTGTGACTCTTGATGGTATTGAAATCTTGGACGAGCTTTTCAAGCGTCTGCCAAAAAGGAACATGACTGAGAACGGGGACTTTGAGATTTACATCGACCGCGTTTACCAGATAACTGGCGTCGGGTCCGTGGCCAGCGGCACGATCAAGAGCGGCACGGTTGCTGTTGGCGACACGCTCTATCTAGGCCCCGCAAAAGACGGTGCATTCTGGCGAGTTAAGATCCAATCGATTGAAATGCATCACTGTAAAGTTGAAAAAGCCTCTGCCGGCGATATCGTCGGGCTTGCCATTAAGGGCGTTAAGCCTCACGACATTGAGCGAGGCATGGTTCTAGCGCGAAATAAACCCGCTGCGGTCCGGGAATTTGTCGGTGAAGTGTATATCTTGCACCACCCAACGAGGATCGGACGCGGTTATGAACCAGTGATTCACATCGAAACCATATCAGAGAGCGTGACCTTTGATCCCGAGCGTGAGTTCATGATGGCCGGCGAGTCTGGGATAGTGAGGGTCCGGTTCAAATATCGACCGTATCACGTATATACGGGTCAGAAATTCATTTTTAGAGAAGGCAAGAGCAAGGGCGTTGGAACCATTCTAAACGTTTGAAATTGCCCCCCCTCAGACAGATGCGCTAGTCTATATCCCAAATGATTCCGCGAGCACCGCTTCGTTCAATCGGCCAAACTTGAGCGTGTTACTTGATTGCGCATCCGTGATCGTGACTTGGGCAGGTGCGAACATGAACTTGTCTATCTTATAAAAGTCATAGTTTGCGTCTTTGAAGGTTTGGTAAAACGGCTTGCCATAGGACGGAGACGTTTCCGAGGGCAGTTTTTCGAATAGCTTGTCGTACTTATTGACCGTCATGAAGACATTTCCATAGTAGATTATGCCATCGTTCGTCATACCCATCGCTCGAAGTGAGTCCTTGGAGACGGGCGCGATCGGGCACGAACCGGCTGCGCTCATTATTTGTAATGTGTCATACCCGAGTTCAGCGGCTTTGTAAACGGCGACTTCAACTACTCTACCGGCCACCTGAACGGTACCGACAATTGATGACGTCGGCGCGTTAAGAAGTGTCAATTTTGAAGGCTCGAGGTTGCATTGCTCGGCGATCTCGTCTGCAACCTTCTCATCGGGCAAATGGTCGCATTCAAGTGCGATTACCCCAAAATCATAATCATCTTCGTAGTCTATCAGTTCGTACGTTTTCTTCGGCTGGCACGACAAAGCTCGCGCCGGTCCTGAACCCATTGCGCTGTAGTTATCGCCCTTTATTGACCAGCCCGCTTTCTGAGATCCAAGCGTGGCAAGAGCGGGATGGTCTGTAAAAACGTGAATAAACACCAAGGGCGTATCTCTCAACGTCTGCACGGTGAGAGTAACAGACCCGAGCCCACCGAGGCATATTTCGGTAAACATCTCGCCAGCTTCGTAGCCGCCCTCAACATTAACGCCGCAGTCAATAACCGTGGAACCGTTGTCAAGCTCAAGCGCCTCGATCTTCAGTTCTTCCGTATAGTCTAACATTTCTTCAACGATTCCCATAGAGATTTCATTAACGCTAAGCACATTATCAACTCCAAGATTTAGATAGGATAAAGGCTATATTTCTCTTGCGATCAGACTTGTATGCCTCAGCGGGGGTGATTAGTCAGCTCTGGCTTCCATACGTAATTTGGCTTTTTCAAGTTGCCTCAGTTTGTCAAAGGCAGCCAATCGAGGCAAATTGGCGAGCGTTTTGCTCGGAGAAATCCAAACGCGCTCTTGACCAAATGCATCAATGAACGGGCCAACACGCTTTTCGAGAGCTTCAATTGATTCTGGTTGCTCCTTTGATGAATCTACGCATCCAACACAGGCTACTTTTTCGTGCACCTCAAAAAGTTCTTTATATCTAAGCGTCGCCTTATTCTGGGCGAAATCAACAACGTCAAAGGAAATGACCGCGATTTTTGCTTCTAACAGCTTTGGAAAGGCTTTGCTCACGTCTCCTTCGAAGTGACAAACGGGCGTTTTCACCCGTTTGAAAAGTACCGACAGCAGGTCTAAAAATACGTCAAGGTCGCGGACGATTTCGATGGGTTCGATGATTTGGATCAAGCTTGCATGGTTCTCTCTCAGCGCGTCGATTTCGTAGCGAAGCACAGACGCAATATCAAACAGCAAGTTCACGTCGTGTTTGGATCTGTACGGCGCTTTTGGGTCTAGTACGCAGCTTTCGACAAATGAGAACGGGCCCGGCAACACTGCCTTAACACGCGCTGCGTCGCCACATTCTCTTGCAGCAGTAAGAAAATCCAATTCCGCTGTTGTACTGTGCGGAGTCCCCAAGGTGTTTTGAATTCGTGGATGATCATCCATCAGCATTCCGGGAACGTTGGATGCGAGCAGGTGAGTGACCTGCCTCACTTGACCGTCTGTAATGATGTCCACACCGGCTCTTAACTGGTCCTGAACCGCCTTTTTTACCGCAACGGTGAATGGGTTCTCGCCACCTACTCGGACGTATTCTCGTATAGAGTTGAGATCTGGTCGTGTTGGGTAACCACTCAAGTTCGCCGAGAGCATCTTAAGAACCCACCGGCAGCATTTTTTCTTGTTGTGTCTCTCGGTACGTCCTGTACAAAGCGAGGGCCAGGCCGTAAGCCGCCGGCCCTATGACGAAGCCGATCGGCCCGAGTGCTAAAATGGGGGCCGTGAACGCAAGAATCGTCAGCGCTTGAGGCACCCTGCCAGTACGGTGGGCCCACATCGGAAGTATGTACAAGCCTGTAAGTTGATCAAGCACGGCCCAGCTAAAAATCAATAGAACCACGGCCCTTATTGGATCTCCGATAAGCAAGTAATACAATGTGAGCGGTACGTACACGATTGCCCTCCCAATGACTGGGATGAGCCCAAAAATCGCAATGAGTATTGCGAACGTAATGAAATAGGGCACACCAAGGATTGCATATCCCACCGCCGCTAAGATGCCACTCACGATACTGGATCCGAGATTGACGACGTAGAGTGAGTAATAAATGAGTCGCAAGTGTCCCAGAAACCGATTTACGACGGTTTGATACTCCGCCGGTACTAATGTGCGCATCTCGTCGAAGAAATCCTTGCCATGCAGCAAGAGGTAGTAGAGAAGCAGAGTCACGATCACCAGTTCGACGATGTAGAGCGGTATGTTTAGAATGACCCGTTCTATGACACTTGTTGAACTCGCTAACAGATCCTGCAGAATGGTCGACAATATCTGAGAGATCCTACCCTGCAAGCTTGCCACTTGGAGGCTCTCGCTTATTCGCGCGCTAAGGTTCGTGATTAGAGTTTCGAAGCCTTGGTTGAACAACTTGTTAATGTTTTCAGAAGAGATAGACAAACTAGCGATCTCACTGTACAATATGTAAACGATATCTAGCAATACGAAAGCGAGGGCCGCGAAGATGGAAACGATGACGATTAGAATGGCGCTTCGCCGTCTGTGTATACGTTTTTCGAGCCACGCAGTGGGGTATTGTAGAATAAAAGCGAGCAACAGCGTTATGGCAATGACGTCTTTGAAGGGCCACGAGATAAAGACAAGGACTGTGGCAACACTCGCTACAAGAACTAGGAGTACTAGCCTATCGCGTAGCTTTTTGTCCATAGATTCTGTGCGGCCCCTTCCTCAACTCACTACTCATCCGAGATCAAGCTTTCTGTGCGCGCGCATCGACAGCGTTATTATCTCCGTCCTCGTGTAATTCACTGCATGGACCGACTAAACAAGATCTTTGAATTGCAGGCGAGCTTTGACGAATCCGTTCAAAATCGAGCCCCTTTTAACGAGTGGAGCAAAGAAGACCAGGTCGTCGCCTTGCTTGGGCATTTGATACAAGAGTCTTACGAGACGCGCAACACGCTAGGCGTCGTCATCACCGGTGACAGGAAGTGGTGGAAAAAACACACGCTGTCTGCGGAAAAGTGGGGCAGCGTTCACGAAGAACTAATTGATTGCTTGCACTTCCTCGTGTCTGCGATGATCAGCGCAGGTCTGACGCCACAAACGGTCATCGAAGCGTATGAAAAAAAGAACCTCGTTAATAGGAAGAGGCAAGCTGAGGGCTACTAGATCTTAATCTTTCCATACCAACCGCCCCTGCCCACAAACTCGAAGTCGATAGCGTCTTTTCTGAACCGTTCAAGCACTTCCGCGAGTTCTGGGTGCTGTTGCCGCACATCACCTAGAGGCGCATCGATTAGAATGTTTATTTCGTTATGAAATTCCCGTATCAGTTCGTGGTAACTCTTCTTGACGTTCATAGCCTTGGACCGCTTCATAGCCTTGGACCGCTTCATAGCCTTCAGTATCTCTAAGAGCGGCACAGTGTGTCTATAAGGTGGTCTTCGTGCTGAAGGAACTTCGCCACTCTTGAGCGCAAGGAGTCGTATTCGATCTTTGACACCTATTTTGAGTGGCCCGCCGCACTCGGGACAGGTTTTTAGCACGTTTCCATCAACGGTGATATCTTCTAGGTCGTAAGCTTTTTTGCAGCGATGACATCCTGTCAGATGGTACTTGCCCTCTCGTGGATCGAGACCTACGTTGAGGACTACGCCCCTGCCGTTGATGCCTTGAAATGCTCGACGTACCTCTCTAAAACTTGGGCATCGCAAGCAGAATCGCGTAAACTCTCTGCCTAACTTGTCAGGCGCCGCGGAATGTGCGTCACTGAAAGACACGAAGGTGCATGAATCCAACTCTGCTAGCTTGCTGGCCATTTCGGTGTCGGCACTAAGTCCGAGCTCTAGAAAAGTGACGAGATCAGCATTCTCCCCATAACACTCACGGATGCTGTCGTATGCGGCATACATTGATGTCCAAGGAGTGAACGCGTGTGACGGCCCCGCGAGTGCGTCAACGTCACGAACTAAACTGATAAGTTTTTCAGGCGATATTCTAAGCTGAGGTCTGCCGCCAGTTAATTGGGAATACCCGTTGTTTAACACCACTTCGCGGAGTTCGTGCGCGGAAGAGAAACTCGGAAACAATATCACATGGTGAACACGCCCCTTGACCGTTGTTTCAATTTCAGTTTGAATAACAAACGCAATTCCATCAATCTCGTAACAGTCTCCACGCTTTTCTAAGCTTGATTCTAGCTCTTCTAGCCATGCGCTGTGAAGACAATCGCCAGTTCCGAGCACTTGAATGCCTTTCAAATGAGCAGTTTCACACATTCGCGGCAGATCCATCTTAGGGCTCGTCCCGATGCTGAAACGTGAGTGCACGTGCAGATCTACGTCAAAGTGCTTCATCTCTTGGTATTTCGTAAAACAGATATAAATAGCTAAATAGCTCATAATCGCTATCGTAAAGGCGAATATGGAAGTAGTTTTTAAGTCAAGAAAAATAGTATACGTAGGAAAGCTAGACGCCTGAAGCGATTGAGCTCTATGGATAAAATTTACACAGCAATCACTGAGGCTGCCGGTGAGCTGGCAAAAAAAATCAATGCAGCACATATTTTTGTGATCTCAGATGCATCGTGTATCGAGGTGCCCTGCGACGTCCCTTCGACTTTCATTGAAACCTCTTCGCTAACGAAAGGTGTCACCAATGAGTTGCAAGACCTCCTAAGCCAAAGCGCAACCCAGGACCTCAAAACTAAGATCGTCGCCCCAGCGCTCAATGATTTCGCGCTTGTGCAGGACATTGCCACCGCGGCCTATGTTCAGGATGTAATAAATGGAGGGTACATCGTCGGCCTGCTATGCCTGGCGGATTTATCGTCTATCGTTGTGTGTGACGTCAAACGGCTTGTAACGGTGCAGGCAATAGACCGGACAGCGGAACGCGTGGATCCAACGGCGCTAAAAGCGGTTTTGCGATTGGCTCTTGAATTGGGAAGAGAGGGCCGAGAGGGCAAGAAAGTGGGAACGGCGTTCATAATTGGGGACACGAATGAAGTGCTGAGAAGATCGCATCAGCTCATTCTGAATCCGTACAAGGGACACGCCGAAGACATGCGGGACATAAAGAATCCTTCGCATTGGGAAACCATCAAAGAATTTGCTCAGATAGACGGCGTTTTTATCATAGATGAGAAAGGTTTCATCACATCAGCCGGCAGATACCTAGACGTAGACACAAAATCAATAGAGTTAGAGGGGTTAGGGGGGCGACATATATCGGCGCTTGCGATCACGCGCGAGACACACGCAATAGCAATAACCGTTTCAGAAAGCGGGGGAACAGTCCGCCTTTTCAAAGACGGCATCGAAACCAGAATCGAGCCGAGCGCTGACCTATTTATGCTCCTACCCTAATGCGATCACTCAGCTGATGCGATCACTCAGCTGTAGAGGTCTTAGCACCGTATCAGCGAAGTGAATCTCTTCGTCGTCTCAGAATTTGCTCGCCTATCGTTTTTTTACGCTCGCTGATTTATATTTCCTTTGGGTCTAGCTGTCTGTTCAATCCGCGCGCTGAAAAAGCATCTTGTATGAGGGGTTAAAAAGAAAGCTGAATGCACGAGTGACAACGTTTATGCGGGGGGTGCGATTTGAACGCACGAACTCCTACGAGACAGGGTATCTTACTTGCACGTCGCAGCCCTAAGCCCTGCGCCTTTGACCTAGCTTGGCAACCCCCGCTAAGCACTCTTATGTGTTGCCATTATTTAAAAATCTGGCTGCAGCGTATGCAACGATTATGAAGACCGGTGTAAGCAGGAAAGTGAAAATGGCGATCTGCGTGATATCGCCTGGCGGTATGGGTGGGTGAGTGCCCAAAAAATAATCCGCGTAATCGTTTGCAAAAAACCATATGAGCGCAACGGCGATGAACCTCGGCCTCAGTTGTCGAATTAACATCACCGGCAGAATGAACTCGACAGCCATCGCGACGTGCAAAAGAACCAACAGTGAGTAAAAACTACTGTCGATTGAAAAATAGAACCCAGCGAACGCTAAAATGACGAATACGGTCCATGTGCCATATTTTGCCAATCCTATTGCGGTGATGAAATTGACAAGATCGGAACTGCGCCTCGTACTCACGTAAACGGCGAGGATTGCCGCCGCGAGCATAGTGTACAGAGGGCAGTCTGGAATGAATATCCAATAAACCGGGCTCGAAGAAACCAGCTGATCCCAGTAGTAGTAGAAGCCGATTAACGTTCCCGCGACGTTGATAATTATGATCGCAACTAATAGCGGCGTGTTTTCCAAGATACCGCGGAGTTTCACGTCGTGTATTCACTCCTAATCTCTCGAGCGGGCACACCGCCGACCAGAGCGTCGCTGGTGATGTCTCGGTTAACAAGAGAGCAAGCAGAAACCGTAGCTCCGCTTCCGATGACTACGCCTGCTAGGACAGTCGAGTTTGCTCCTATCAGAACATTTTTGCCGATTTCGATCGGGCCTTTTTTCCATTTGCCTATCAGGAATTCGTGACAAAGCAGGGTAGACCCGTATCCGATGATGGAGTTGTCGCCAATTTCTATAAGTTCAGGAAAAAAGATATCAAAAGTGACTTCCAGACCGACAGAAACGTTCTTGCCGATTTTGATCCCAATTGAACGATATAGCGCGTTTTTTGTTTTCAGCGAAGGCATCGAGCCGCATACGCGCACAACGACGTAGTTTAGGGCCACTCGCAGCGGGTTTTTGACTTTGGACCAGTCCCACATTGAGTTACGTTCGTGAGCCGCATACTCTGTTAATCGACGCACGTAGTATTCAACGCCTATCTCTCGATTTATAGTTTTACCAAAACATTTAATTTCAATGCCGAGAGGATTCTGAGTGTAATTTTGGTTCATTTAACTAGTAAGTCAATTGGAAAACGGAGGCCTGTCATGTTTGGATCTTCCGGAATTCGCGGAGTGGCCAACAAGGAGCTGACCTCAGAATTGGCGCTCAGTGTTGGGCTAGCCGTCGGATCTCGATGCAAATCTGCCGTTATAGGCAGAGATCCTCGGATCGCAAGCGAGATGGTTGAATATGCGCTTATCTCAGGGCTCACCGCCTGTGGGTGTGACGTCACTCGAATCGGCCTCGTCTCGACGCCGACTCTTTCTTACGCAGCCCGAAACTACGAATGTGGGGTTATGGTTACCGCCTCACATAACCCTGCTGAATATGTTGGCATCAAATTGTGGAACGCAGATGGCACTTCATTTAATAGCGAGCAGCAGGAAGACATCGAGTCATTGATTACGGAAGAAGAATCGCACCCTGCGTACAGGGGTAACCGGGCCGGCTGGGATGCTATTGGCAACATTGCGTCTTATGGCAATGCCATCGATGACCATAAAAAGAACATCCTTAGTCATTTCACCGACGTAAGCTGTCGCGCGGTTGTCGATTGCGGCTCAGGCGCAGGGGGGACGATCACACCATATGTGCTTAGAGAGATGGGGTGCGACATCATCACGCTGAATGCGCAGCCCGATGGATTTTTCCCCGCAAGAAATCCAGAGCCAATAGAAAGCAACTTAAACCTCCTCATTGAAGCTGTGCGAAGCTTCCACGCCGATATCGGTATAGCCCACGACGGTGACGCTGATCGTATGATGGCGGTGGACCGAAGTGGCAGGTATATTGCCGGCGATGAAATGCTCGCATTGTTCGGCGTGAACGAGGCAAAAAAGATTGCAGTTTATCCCGTTGACGTTTCGCACATGGTCGATGACGTTCTCACCTGCGCAATTCATCGAACACGCGTAGGTGACGTGTACGTCGCGGAAGAGGTCAAGCGTGCAGGAGCGGACTTCGGTGGCGAAAGTAGCGGCAGCTGGATTTTTCCCCGGATTTCATATACTCCGGACGGCATCTATGCGGCGGCACTGATCGTGTCGATCGCTAATCAGCAATCGATCTCCGACGTGATTGCACGGTTTCCTAAGTATCACATTTTGCGCGGGTCGGTCGCCTACAACGGTGGAAGCGATCCAATGGCTGCGATTACTGAAGAATTGCGTTCTCTCGAATATGTTGAGATAATGACTATTGATGGCGTAAGGCTTGATTTTGAAGACGGTTGGATACTAGTGAGAAGATCAGGAACAGAACCGAAGATAAGGATTACTGCGGAGGCAAGAGACTCAGCGATGGCAAAACGGCTTTATGAAAAAGCGTCAGCAATAGTGCAGAGGCACATGTCATGTTAGCGGTCATACTTGGTGCAGGCGAAGGCACACGGATGAACCCATTGACCTATAACCGCCCCAAAGTCATGCTCCCGGTACTAGGCACGCCCATACTCGAACGTATAGTTAGCTCATGTGTCAAAGCAGGCATTTTGCGCGTAATAATCGTAACCGGTTACCACGAGGAAGCAATTCGTTCACATTTCGATAAAGCGGAGCTCGGAGCCCAGATTGAGTACGTCAGGCAAGAAAAGCAATGCGGGACGGCTAACGCAATTAACCAGGTTAGGGATCTCGTAGATGAGCGTTTTCTCGCGCTAAATGGTGATAGCTTGGTAAGTCCACGCACATTGAAGCTCCTCGCAGAGACAGCCCCAGACCGATTAGTCCTTATCGCGGCAAAGAGAGTGAAAGAACCGAGCAACTACGGCATACTTGAAGTCACTGACGACGCTGTGGTTCGAATAGCGGAAAAACCCAACGAACCCGTGTCTGATTTGGCAAACCTCGGTATTTACGCCTTTGAGCCGGATATTTTCGAGTGCATAGCTGAGACGCGGAAGTCGGCAAGGGGGGAGTACGAGATCACTGACACTATACAATTGCTGATCGATCAGGGCTACCGCGTTGGGTACGTGAAGGTTGAGGAGCAGTGGATCGACATAGGAAGGCCCTGGGACCTGTTGAGCGCGAATGAGCTTCTGTTGCAGACGCTCGAGAGCGCGAATGAAGGGGTCGTCGAGCCTCTTGCGACGTTAAGAGGTGTGGTGCGAATCGGGCGTGGGTCAGTCATAAAAAATGGCGCGTACGTTACTGGGCCGGTCATAATCGGCGAAGGATGTGAAATCGGGCCCAACTGCCTCTTACGCGCAGGTGCCTGCATAGGGAATCGAGTCAAGATCGGCAATGCCGTCGAAGTGAAAAACTCAATCATAATGGATGACAGCAAAATCGGACACTTGTCGTACGTCGGGGACAGCATCATCGGCATGCGCTGCAATTTCGGTGCCGGTACCACAGTCGCCAATCTGCGCTTTGACGAGAACCTTATTAAACTCGGGGGCGCGGACACCGGTAGGCGGAAACTAGGCGTCATCATGGGTGACGACGTGCGCACAGGCATTAACAGCATGATAAACGTCGGCACGTCGATTGGTCCCGGATCGACACTTGGCGTGGGTGCCGTGGCTGCCGGAGTTTATCCTCCAGGGTCGCGAATCGAATCGAAATCTACGACGCTGCAATGAAGTGCATCGCTTGATTGTAGATGATAAGCTATTTAGCCGATGGAGCTCGTAAGCTCAGAGGAGACGAGACATGCGTATTGCCGTTTTTATTGGGACGCGAGCGGAGCTAATAGGAATGGCCTCTTTCCTCAAGGAGGTCGACAAGAACCCTGATACAGAACTCGTTTTCACTCATACCGGACAACATTTTGACCGCGAAATGTATGAGGACTTGCTTAAGGATTTGGGTCTTCGAGACCCAGATTATGGCCTGTCGCTTGGCAACATGAGCTACAATAAGCAGATCTCCGGCATGATCAATCAAATCGATGATATATTGGATAAAGCGCGGCCTGACTTTGTGTTTGTTCAAGGCAACGTAATCTCGTCTTTTAGTGCAGCCATTGCATCGTCGATGAATTTTATTCCTGTCGGCCACATCGAATCGGGCTATCGCTCACTGCGGGACTTACACAGTGATGTAAGAAGGAAAGTCATCGAAATGTGCTCGACGATGTTTTTTCCTGTATGCAACACGGCCTACCTAAACCTGCTTGAGGAGTGCTACGATCCTGATTGTGTCCACTACTTAGGTGATCCTCTCGTTGACGCACTTTTGGACTACAAGCCGACGGCGCAAAAGGCGGATTCTATCAATGCGTTCTGTGAAGACGAACGACCGATTGTTTCAGTTGCGGTTAGGCTGCCGTGGAACATAGGAAGCCCAGAGGCGCTCGGCAGAATCACAAAAGCGGCGACTAGTCTCGATGAGTACAACGTTGTCATGTTATTACACCCAAATACCAGGAGACATCTCGTCAAATTCGGCCTAATGGAAAAACTGCAATCGTGTGAGAACATTCGTCTTATTGATCCATTGGCCTACACTGGCTTCATTAAACTGATGATGGACTCTCACGTGTTAGTCACCGATTCCGGGGGGCCTCAGAAAGAAAGCGCCATTTTGGAAACGCCGTGTATCACGCTGTCCGATAGCACCTATTACATTGAGACCGTTGAAAATGGGTGGAATAGGGTACTAGGAAATAGTCCGCGCCCGGATGTCTTGACTGAAGCCGTACGCGCTACGACGCCGGGAAAGAAAATAAGCGACCCGCTTAACGACGGGAAATCATCACAGCGAATAATTTCTAAAGTCGTTGAGCTGTTCGAAGAAAGACGTCTCACGATTTCTCCGCAAGTGTCAAAAACGAGCTTCTATGCTCACCTAACGGCTTTTTCTGAAGGGTTCATGGGCATGCGCACACGCGCCACCCCTCACGCTGACGGGACAGTTCAAGCGATGTTCGACCAAACAGGAGAAATCACATTCGATCCGACGCAGGCTCAGATTGTGCGTACTTTCGGGCCAGTGCGAAACCCAAAAGAAATGTGAAAAGTAAGGTTATGGATGATTGACAGCTATACCTTCTTTTTGCTTGTAGTCTCGGTTCTGCTTTCATTTGTAGTCACGTTTGTTGTGACGCCGCCGCTTATTAAGAGAATGAAATCTGCGGGGGTGTCTGGCGTTGACGTTCACAAAGTTGAAAAGCCTGAGATTTCTGAAATGGGCGGCTTTGCTATCTACGCAGGGTTCGCTACGTCCATGATCTTCGCAGCTTTTTTGGGACTCAATTTAATGGTAATAGTGGTTTCACTGCTTGTGGTAACCCTATCAGCAATGGTAGGGGCCTTAGATGACGTGATGCACCTCGGCGCCATAGAAAAGCCGCTCCTCGGCTATTTCGCTGGCGTTGCGCTCATATTGACTGCGGGGAGCGACCCCTATCTTCTCGTGCCTTTGTTAGGAACGTTTTGGCTTGGACTCGCGTGGATCCCTATTGTGCCTTTTGCCGTCACAGCTGGGGCCAATGCAGTCAACACCTTTGCTGGATTCAATGGAATGGAGATAGGTTGCGGCGCCATAGTGACGTTTGCATTAATAGTCGTTGGAATGGTGTTGATATCGCAGACGGGAGGCGTCGCGGGACTTTTGATATTGGCGGCGCTACTAGGGGCCCTCTTAGGGTTTTTTCCGTATAATCGATATCCTGCCCGCATATTTACGGGCGATATAGGGACGCTCTGCATCGGTAGCGCTATCGCCGTCGGCGCCATAGCGCTAAAAATCGAATTATTTGCGGTCATCGCGGCTTTGCCTTATATCGTCAACTACGGCATGGTATTGCTCTCTGTTGGAAAGGTAACCGAGAGTCACTTGTTTACGGCCACGCAGGTAACGAATGACGGGTACTTGACCCCCTCAAAGTCGTATTCCGTTCGAAAGAACTTGTCCGATTACATCTTGAGCAGGAGATCAATGAAAGAACCGGCACTAGTGAAAACGCTTTGGACTTTGTGCATAATATCCGCCGCAATAAGCATTTTGTTGGCGGTCTTGTCGGCTCGTTGAGACGTATAGTTCACGGCGACAGACTGGAAAAATGGCAATGACTGCCTCTGGCAGTGTATAAGGACCAACAGCTTTGTGTGGCCGCAAGCATTGAGCCGTCCGTGGTCGTCTGGTCACGAGTCACGGAATTGGCTGTGGAAGTAGCTAGTTTTGCCTAATCTTAGCCGCTGGGGTTACAGCAGCTGTTGTGAATTGATGCTAACTGCGTCGATCGGAGATGTGTATCTCGCATCAAGCGTTCCGTTGGATGGGGGGTCCATCCATAGACTTACATACAGTGTGCTTGTTGACCCCAGAGTGGGCAGAATTTTTAACGGGCTAGAGCTGCCGCTTGTTGTAAAATCGATCGGCACTGCCTTAGTCTCCCCGACATTTAACGTCACTGGCTTGTACTGGTCTTGCCAAGCGATGTGCAAGCTCATCGGATCGCTGCCGTAATTCGTTACATAAACAACTCCTGAGTCGCCGTTCACTTCGACGTTGCTGATCAACGCGTATTGTGTAGGCGTTTGGGCGAGCTGGCTTTGGTTAATTTGGTAAATCACTACACCGTCATTCTGGAATACCTCTGTCATCACTGTGGGATCTGGAACGAAGTTCGAGAATGGAAATCCCCAGACGCTGCTCGAGTAATTTGCTTTGATCGGATCATAAACGAAGTAGTCTATGCCCAATTTTTTTGCTATGAGTAACTTGCTGGCGGAATCTGTGGAGCCGTTCATGAAATTGGAGAGGTCTGTGAGCTGTGATAACTGGTGGGTGACAACGTAGGAGTTTTCTGAGTCGGTTGATATTGCAGCTCGGGCACTGGTGAACGTGCTAATGTATTGCAAGAAAGTTGGATCTGACAATATGGTGTCATTGGATGTTGTGTGTTGATTGAGCCATTGCAGTGCGCTTATTTCGTCACCGGTGAGTTTTGGTTCCTGTGCGTTTACGGCAAGGGCGCTGGCCGCGGCAATGTGAAATACCGGCGATAACACAGAGATAACCACAAAAGCGATGATAAGCATCGAGCGCATTGCCCGATTGTCTCGCCTCCGTCGCAAGCCTTGAACGCGCGGCTGCGGTTCATACGCGATCCGAAAAACAAGGAGTGCAGCGAGTATTGACAGCGGGAGAACGAGATAGAGTATCGATTGCACCCCGCCTGCATTTTTCAAAGTGCCCGGTATGACGCGTTGAATAAGATAAGGCAAGTGCGGCGCCGCTACTCCTATAACACCGATTAGCGCAGGTACCAATGCCACGAGGAGCCAGCTTGAAACAAGCATGTTTCGCAGGTTTGTCTCAGCTCGGTCCCATAGGGCTGTTTTGTAAACCAGAATACTCAGAATTGGGATGAGGCCAAGACTTGAAACCATGAAAGCTAGCGAGAACGCCGTCTGAGCCGAAAACACAAGGGAAACCGCAATTACTCCAGCCATCGCGATTAAAACCAAAATTATGATCAAATTAAGGCCATTTTTTGTCGTGTGGCCAATTACGGCAAACAGTCTGTCACGGCGTTTGTACGGTGACCGTAGATCGGTGTTTCCGCTAAAAAGCGCGCCGACTGCTGCGAGCCCCAACATGCCTGCCGACAAAGTCAAGATCTCCGGAATGCTCCATGGGAGAGTTTGGTACTGGCTATACATGTACAGCCACCAGGGGGCGCTAATTATGACTGGCAGCACGACCATTGCGCTTATCTGCTTCAAGTGCATTCGAGTGCCAAGATTAATCAGCACATAGAGTATGATGAAGACGGTGAAAATGTAATAAAACGTCGTGGTAGAAAGCCTGTGCGTAAAAATAAGCGTTGTTACGGTAAGAGCGCCTAGAAATGTATATTTTGATGTCAGGATAGACTTACCTACATCGTTCTTAATTGCAGCGTAGAGGTAGTATGTCGCAAGCATCATCAGTATCAGCCCGAAGCTTGACGCAACGATGTATTGCGGCCCCAAAATTGCTGGGTTTGGGCTAAACGTCGCCGAAAAAAACGATGCCAAGGCGGCTATTCGCGTGTCGTCTGTGATTTTCTTTACTACGACAAAAGTGGTGAGAACGAAGGCTACCAATATGAACGCCGAAAACCCCTGCAGCAGAACGAGCAGTTCGGAATTCATGCTAATATTCACTCCACCGAGTATAGCGACTGCGCCAAATATGATGGGGAGGCCAGGTGGTTCAATGTTATACCAGACGTCACCAGGGGCGGCGTTTGGATCATTTGCGCTTATCACGTTGGTTTGTTGGATATTTTTTGCTAAGGCGATGTTCGTCGCGGTGTCGTGATCAATCAAACCGGTGCCGCCGCTCCAGTATCCAGCGTAGCCCACGGTGATAAGCAGCAGCGCGAGGGCCGTGAGCAAGATGCCCACCGACACTTTCTTGCCCAGCTCTCTCGAACGCGTTCGCTCACCCTTGTGACTGTGCTGCGTCGGTGGCGGCTGAGGTGATCCTAGTCTAGAATACCCTTGATTCTGCTCGTATCGCTCTCTCATTAGACGTGGACTACCTCAAAACGTGTAATAATAAATCTCATTTATAGAATCGCATGTCCTAATCACTTATAGTTTTTGGTCGCCGTTTTCCAGTCTCGCTTACCTTGAACCGGCTTAGAAGCACGCCACCGTAGGCGATCTCATCCGAGACCATTCCGGTAGCAATTGCGAACATTGTGCCTATGATAAGGGTAAGCGTTAGCATGGCCGAAGGGACGCAACTTTGGCGAAAACTACTCACGATCCAACAATTTTTGTGCCCTCGCACGTAATGATCAGTTTGTCCCAGATTCCGTTATAGAAAAAGCCCTGAATAAGCCGCGAGCACAAGCAACAATGGCCGAATCTCTTGAATCTTAAAAAATGCGCAAAAGACTACGTCACTTATGTAAGATAACAAAAACTGGGCTAAACATATTAGAACCAGGAAGTAAGCTGGGTACCTCCCAGCCCTGGGCCCCAAATCCCAGTCAAGAGAGCAATGCGGGTATGGCCATAGAAAGGACGGTTATCAGCGGCACAATCAGGAAAATACTCGAGCGATAATGTGCGTCAGATACCCCTACGGCGTAAGCAGTCGCTATGACGTTGAGGTAGCGCATGCAATCTGCTACGCTGAGACGCCGTGGACGCTGTCAGCGCCCAAATAGACGCTGAGGAGATTAGGTCCCATTCTTTCTCAGTCAAAACGAGCGAGAACCCCAAGAGCACTTTTTGAATAAGGATTAGAGCTCAAGTGCGGAGCCGACGCATATACCGACTAAGCCGAGCGTCATGTTGCGAAATAGGACAAAAAATGTGAGTGCAACGCTCTAGTCAATGATGTTTGCGAAAACGACAGTCTGATCTTGTAGAGCGCCAGTTTGAAGGATTGTGCAACGGCGTATATCGTAAGCAAAACGCTATTTAGCCGAAAATCCCTCGTACTGGGCCAAGCTGGCTGAGTAACTTGCGGGAGGGTCTGACGACGATTTCTGGCAGAGAGACTGCAATCGAGCGAAAAAAAGCAATATAAAGAGCATTGATCGGCACGTCGGCAATCCGCGAGTTTCGTTCGGCAACGATCTTCACAACGCCTTCCTATCCGAGGCTCATTACGGCGCTTAAGATCGTAGTTGTGGCCAGAATGGCGAGATGAGTTCAGCAAACCTGTACGGCAGGCACCATTCTACAAAAAGGTTCATCTGCCAGTGGTATGAGTTTCGCCAGCACATATCTGGCCCTCGAAACTGAGAGCCCTCACAAGAGCTTCGGATGAAGTGTAACAACAAGTTGCATGCTTTTTGAAAAACCGACGCAAGTCTCGCGACGGTGTTGGCCATTATAGGTCAACTATTCAGCCGCTCGTGCTAAATACGCTTTTGTTGGCGCATCTAAAAGATTATTAACGTTTACTCTGCTATGGTCAATCGGATGTCTAAAGAAAGGTGCAGAATCCTGTTTGTAACTTCTTTCGACGTTCGACTGATTGACAGCGTGAAAACAGACGGCAGCATGATTCGTCTGCTCAAAGATTTCTTGCTGAGATACGAGGATCTGTGCGATCTATTCCTGTTTACAGGAGACACAAGCAAATTTGATTTGGCCCCCTCCATAGAACACGTTCCGTCGGCGGTGTTCGAGAAATTTGGTCTTTGGCACTCGTCATATGCTGTCTTAAGCACATTCAGAATCGCCAAGCGATTGAAAGGAAATGCGCTAGTCAGGGGGTTTTCTGCTGCGTGTCCCGGGGCAATAGTCGCAGCAAAGGCAAAAAAGAAGCCCTCACTCGTTTTTTATGAATATAACTGGTCGTATCAAGTTACGCACGTGAACAAAGGCAAAATCCTTGGAACAGTTGCAAGACTTATCGAGAACTATATCATAAAAAACGCCGATGTTTTAGTCACGCGAAACCAGTCTCTTGAAACAGAGCTTTGCGAAAGAGGCGCTAAGAGAGTGGTCATCATACCATTGACGTTCGATGAAGACATTTTCAAACCAGGTATTGATGTCACTGAGCTCAAAAAGACTTACGGCGTCCGAGATGAAAAGATACTCATGTATATTGGAAGACTGCATCCAGTCAAACGGCTTGACCTCCTTCTCAAGGCAGCTGCCCAGCTTCATGAGCACTTCAAGCTCTTTATAGTCGGTTCTGGAGCTCTGGAAGATGAGCTCAAAGACATGACAAAATCCCTTGGCATTGCGGACAAGGTGGTTTTCACGGGCGCAGTGCAATATTCCGACGTGCCGAAATTCATGAATATGGCAGACTTGATCGTGCTGACCAGTTCAATGGAAGGGCAGCCGAGGGTTCTGATAGAGGCGATGTCTTGCGGGACGCCGGCGGTTGGAACGAACGTGTTCGGAATTAGGGATACTATAGATGACGGGGTGACAGGCTATCTCGCCTCTGACGATCCTGATGACATCGCAAGAAAAATTTCGGCGGCCTTGGCAAACGATGCGTTTCCACAAATGTGCAGGTCAGTCGCACTTGAGAAATACTCGAACGAAGCCAGTGCGTTGAAAGAAAAGGCGCTATGCACAGAGCTTTTGGCGCTCGACAGCTACTAACTTTTGACATACTCTGCCTAGCTTGCCGGGCTAGTTCTCGCACTGTTTCGTTTTCTCAGAGTAAGCGCACTCACAAAGTCAATTCACTGCCAAGACACTGTAACTCGCCTTAGAACTTGGTCAAAGCTTGATTTCAGCGAGGACTTGATCGTAGCTTGGAGAAGGACGTTAGGAGGGGAGGTCCGAGCGAGGGTGTCCAGCTTCGAATGGTCAGGATATAACACGCTGGAGCCCTAGCGAAAGAAAACGTTAAGAACCTGCGCAAGGCGAAGACAGATTGACCCCAGTATTCAGACAGCACTCTCTGGGTGCCGTGGTAGGGTCTCTTGTCGGTAAGCACCGAGGATCGTCCGCTGTGAGCCGATATTCACTATTGCGGGGGCTTCTGGGTTTTGAGGACCTGCTCGTCTGGAAGTTCGATGTGCTGATCTAGTTCGTGCTCAAACATGTTGGTCAAAACGGCTTTCAGCTCCTTTCGAGGAATGTTCCCGGTATCTTTCAAGCGGCACTTCTCCAAGTACTCCTCGTAAGTGCAGATGAATCGTGCCGGATTGCCCGCATAGACACTGTTCGGCGGCACGTCTTTTGTGACCACAGATCCAGCCCCTACCACGCTATTCGGACCGATAACTATGCCGGGCATTATAATCGCGTTAACGCCGATGAAAGAGTTATCCCGGATAATTATAGGACCGAACTTGCTGCCTTCGAAGTCCGCGTTCTGCTCGAGCACCCATTTGGCTCCGTCGTGAGTCATAAAGGTAACGCCGTAAGTAATCTTGCAATTATTTCCGATCGAAATCAAGTACGGTTCGGTGCTCAAATTGCAGTAGTAGAGTTGACAGTTGCTGCCTACGCGTACTCCTAATCTTCGTGCTAGGCGAACGCGGGCGTTTCCTGTGCTTATCCTGAATAAAACGATGTTCAATCTGTAAACGATTTTTTCTAGCCAGTTCATTTGACGATTGTTTGTTGATTTAGATACGTTCCTGCTTGCTGAACCGACAGCCGCACGTTACACAATCTATATTTTACCCAGCTCTTTAAACTTGCGATCTCCGCTCAAACTCGCCGAGCCTAAGCGAGAGGATAGGTGGCACTTTATTATTATTAGGTGGATATATTGCACCACAACTTTGCGTTATGTTCAAAGCAATTCCCGTAGAAAGAAAAAGTAGAGTTATCCATGATTTTCCCTACAGTGTCGAGAGCAGGCGATGTCCGCACGCAGGTATCGTCAATATCACAAAGAGCGGGCACTGCGTCTTTGATTGCGCATATTGCTATGCGAAGAGCTACCCTTGGTCTGCGAACGGGCATTTCATTGAGGTGTACGAAAATACGCCCGAGCTGCTTGATAATGAATTAAGAACGATTCGCACGTGTCCGCCTCTTTATTTTTGCGCCGTGACCGATCCATTTCAACCGTTTGATCTCGTGTGGAAAACTTCCCTCGACGCGATGCGCATCGCTGCGAACCATGGCGTTTTTTTTACTATCGTCACTAAATCAGACCTCGCTTTGAAAGTCCTTGAAACTCGCTGGGCAGATTATGAAAGATTTCGCGTTTCCTTCACGTGTGAGGCTCTCAACCGTAACAAGCTCAGCGCGATCAGCAATGCGCCAGACGTCTTTCGCAGGCTGAGAGCAATCGAAAGGCTTGTGAGTGCTGGCGTCAACGTCTCAGTGAGAGTTGATCCGATAATCTCTGGGTTGACTGATGATTACGGTGAGTTAGACGAACTGTTTCAGACGTTGAGTTCGATGGACGTTCGCCACGTTACCACGTCAACTGGCAGTTTCAATTCCCGGGCGTTTCGGAAATTACTCGCCAGGATCGAGGAAGGGGGCTATGCGGAGTCAGCTGCGCTAGTCCGAAGTCGCTATGTCTTTAATGGAAAAAAGTACACGCTAAACCTGAAGGACCGACTGGCGCTTTACACATATCTCGCGTCGCTTTGCGATCATTACGACATGGGTCTCTCTCTTTGCCAAGAACCGCTTAATCTCATACCTGGTGACGCCACACGATGCCGCACTCTTGGAGAGTTGGCTATTCGAGATCGATCTGGGCGGTTCATTCCAGTTTGCGGTTCTGACTGCTTAAACGCTTGTCCAAACGCGGAATATCCGCCTTGCAAGAACGAGAAGCTTCGCACGGAATACCCCTTCAAATGGCGGACGCTTAGATAGGGTCGTTCGTTTGACGTCGTTACTGTGCCATTTTATGCGCCGGCCGATTAACGATGCTTTTAAGTATTAGTCGTACGGAATAAAACCTGAAACTTTTTACCTTGTCATATGATTGCGTTAGTTACAGGTGGCTACGGGTTTATAGGAAACCAGATTGCCGAGCTAATCTCGACGGAATATTCGGAAGTGCGCATACTTGACAATCTAAGCAACGCAGCGCGGGTAGTTCGATTGCCAAACGTGCGCCTAATCAAGACGGATATCAGAGATACAGACGCGACGAACGAGGCATTTGATGATGTTGATGTAGTTTTCCACACCGCCGCTCGCGTCGACGTGGTCGCAAGCACCAGAGAGCCATTCGTCGATATGGATAACAACGTTAAGGGTACTTTATCAGTCTGTGAGGCTGCTCGAAGAAATGACGTGTCTAAGCTCGTTTACTCATCTAGCGCTGCCGTCTATGGAAATGCTGATTCTTTTCCCACAGATGAGACGCAGCCGACACGTCCTTTATCTCCCTATGCTGTGAGCAAGTATTGCGGCGAACTCTACATGGCTGCTTATCATCATTTGTATGGTCTCAGCACGCGGTCTTTGCGATACTTCAACGTTTATGGTCCTTATCAGCGTCCGGAAAACGCGTACTCTGGCGTGATTAGTAAATTCTTCTATAATGCGACAAGAGACGCACCTCTGGAAATACACGGCGACGGCAATCAGACCAGGGACTTCGTGTATGTAACAGATGTGGCGAATGCGAATCTGCTGGCAGCAAATAGCGACGCACCAAATGCAGTTGTGAACATAGGAAGCGGGCGCGAGACGTCTATAAATGAACTAGCCACGATAATCAAGGAAATGGCCCTCTCACATTCAAGCATCGCGCACGGCGCTCCGCGCATCAGTGACGGCAGGAGATCACTGGCGGATATTAGGAACGCAAAGCGAATCATCAACTATGAGCCACAAATCCACATAGCTGAGGGCCTTGCAAAGCTCAGGCAGTTCTTTCGCGGTATGGGCTGAAAATTCGAGTTTCAGCTTGGTCGAAATAGTCAATGAGCCTGAGGTTGTCCCGTGCCTCGAATCGTATTCGCATCGCCAAACAGAAGATAATAAATTACTTATGCGAAGGTAACCGAGCGATTAATGATGTCGATCGGATCGAGCATTACTATAATCCGCAATCGGCTATAATCCGCAATCGGCTATAATCCGCAATCGGCTATAATCCGCAATCGGCTATAATCCGCAATCGGCTATAATCCGCAATCGGCTATAATCCGCAATCGGCTATAATCTGCGCAATCGCGCTATTTTTTGGCTATTCTCCAGTGCTGGTAAATGCCCCAGCGGAATCACTGCGCATCGTTATTTGCTGCCCTCGCCTTCGCAACAATCTCGCTCCTGATAATGTGGGCTGAGGCCAGCGCGCTTAGCAGTCAAAGACAGATGAGAAACTATCCGCCCAAAAGGCGGAGCCTAACCACGAGCTCTCTTCGTCTAAGCAATCGATCATAAGGTCAGCTTTGCCAGATCGAACGCTTCAGCTTTACTATGATTATGAATCGCTAGCATTCCGGCCTGAAAAGCGCGATACTGTGCGAGACCAGCTATCGCTTCTGTTCGCACGTAGTACTTATCGTTCTGCGTTTCGTGGAGCTTTAAAGCTTCGAGCTTGATGTTGAAGAAACGCGTAATGTTGACAAAAACTCGCGGAGTAAACTCGAGTGACACGCTCGGAGACTCATAGAGAAAAATATCATTCACGTGCCTGTACAGCGTCATAGTCGCAAGGGCGGTATTTCGATGATCTTGGTGATTGTCGTGTGGACTGTGCGTATATATTCTATCGGGCTGTAATGCATTTACCTTTGCCTGAATAAGCTCGATTGTCTGAAAGTCAGTTGGAATCATGCGATCTTTGAGATTCTCAATAGTAATACTGTCCGCGCCAAGGATCTGTGCAGCTTTCTTACACTCACTGACTCTTTTGTCACTTGGCCCCCCTGCTTCGCCTTTGGAAAGTACAAGAAGGTGTACGTCGTCGCCTTCGTGTTTGTGATAAGCTAGCGTTGCGTAGCAACCTAGCTCACAATCATCTGGATGAGCTCCGATCGCTAGAATTACTTTACTCAAATAAACCACCAGTGCATAATTGTTTAATAGTGTTGAACAATGCGTCCATCGAAGCATCGGTGCGCAAAGATACGTCTGCGTTAAAACTTATATTTCCTTCAAGCGCATGCAACCATTGGGCACAGGTCGACTGTATCCCAATGTTAGTTGTATAATCGATGACGGAGGGAACCACATCGAGCGTTTTCGAGGTATTGCCCACGATCGAGCGATCTCTCGCGATCTGATTTCGTTCAAATCGTGTTTTCAACTCATTTTGCATACTTACAATCGTAGCTATTCTCTCTTTAAAGCCATCAAGTTTCCTATCTGCGACTGCACTTTTCAAGTTGTCAAGCGCGCAGATGACGCCGTCGACGTCCGCGAGCATATCGTCCAACTCGCCCTGGACGATCTCCACGTCGCACTTCTCATCCTTCGCCAGCTTGTATTGAGATCGTACCCTCAGTAGTTCGAGAATTGCGTCCAGCTGTCCAACGCCTGCGTAGGTATCTTTCGGTCTCCACATCGAGACGACCGGGAATCGCATCCCAAACTCTCCAGCGATCTTCTCAGCTCTGCTCAGATATTCGGCGCCTCCGTGGCCGCCGACGTAGAACGAAAGGCCTATGCCGCTAAAGGCGATGAGCATCGCCTCCGCTCGCAGCGACACATTGGGTAACATCTGTCCCAGGGCGGAGCGTAGATCCCCCGGAAACTTTACAGTTGTGGTGCACGAGCGACACTTCGCCACGAGCATATGATCGGGTACGTGCGTCCTCTCCACGTCAGCTTTTCCGCCGCACGGGCAATGATACCAAACAGGCATGGGTGGCTTCGTAGCTAGGTTCTTCTGCGACTCGGCCATCAATTTAGCGTACTGGTCGTAGTTTTCCAACAGAAAAGCGATCTCTTCAGTAAACACCTGTTGGCATTGGGAAAACCGCGCGAATGCGGTTGTATACCCACACTCTTCAATGAGGTATGCGAAAAAGAATGCGTTAAAATCAGCCGCGTTCGTGCTTCTCTCATACGCCCTATCGATAATATCAGACACGACGCGCGTGTCGAGGTCGACCTCCGGAACAGGCAGCCTCAAACGTTTCGCGTATTTCACAACCGAATCGAACGACTCGCTTGCCCAGCGTTCGATGTCGCTTTTTAGCCTTGCGAGTTCGTCGCGGTCTGGCTTCGGAACAACGCGCATAAGCTTGTTGTAGTACGTCGGAGCAACCGGCAAGTGGAGGGTCAGCGTGCCGTTTCTGTTTCTGACGCTCGGCAGCTGCGCTTCTCGGAACCACCGCTCATCAGCGAAGTCCTGGTCGGCAAAACAAAAGAGCTCAACTACAGGACAGCCAAGTCTCTCTCGCAACCGCTCGGCCACCGCGTGGACGAGCACCACCTTGCGCACGACCCCACTGTAGGGCAAGAAGTTAGGCTGATGGGCAGACATCAAAACAATTCCTTCATAATCTGCTTGAAGCGGGATTCGAGAATCGTTATGAAACGCGCTGACGTGTTCAGCAAACGCTTTGCGCTTGCTTCGCATCGCGTGGTCGGGGTAAATAGCGTTGCTTGCAACAACTCGCGTGAGTTCCTGCAGATTCTTGCATTGATCTCCTTTCATGAATCACCTAAAAACATGACCGCAACAAGCTTTGGAACGTGAAATCCAACATTACGTTCAAATCAGCGAAATCCAACGCTACGTTCCAAACAGCATGACAAGTAAGCCTATATAGTTATTTTCCGTATAGATGTGCGAAGTGATACGGTGAAAGCCATTGTCTTAGCTGCAGGTGAAGGAACACGATTAAGGCCATTCACACTGACACAACCGAAAGCAATGGTACCGGTGGCTAACAGGCCCATTCTTGAATACGTGATCGATTCTCTTGCAGGTTGCGGCGTCACTGACATCAGTTTGGTAGTCGGCTACAAAAAAGAAAAAGTAATGAACTATTTTGAGGGTGGCAAAAAATTCGGCGTTAAAATAAACTATGTTGAGCAGCCACAGCAGCTCGGAACTGCTCACGCTATAAAGTTGGCCGAAGACTCAATCGAGGAAAACTTCCTAGTTCTAAATGGCGACAATCTCACCAGCCCGCAAGCTATAGAAGAAGTTATGAGCAATGCATCAGGCGACGTGACGCTCCTTCTGACCGTGAAAGAAAACGTTAAGGGCTATGGAGTCGTCACGACTGAAGGCAACCGCGTCACTCAAATAGTCGAAAAGCCCGGTACGGATATTAGCCATTATATCAATACGGGTATCTACGTTTTTGCTCCTGCTGCCTTCAATGAGATACCTTACACAAAGATATCTTCTAGGGGTGAATACGAGATAACAGATACTATCCAAAGGATGATCGAGAAGCAGTATGACGTCAAAGGCGTCCACACTACCTCCATGTGGATCGATGCTAGTTACCCGTGGGATTTGCTAAACGCAAACGCGGCAGTGCTTGCTTCTATTAAAGAGGCTTCTGCCCACGAAAACGGCCAAATCGAAGACGATGCTAAAGTGAGGGGAAGCGTCATTGTCGGCGAAAACTCGATAATACGTTCTGGGTCTTATGTGCTCGGGCCGGTCGTCATAGGTAGAGACGCTGAGATTGGGCCTAACGTGACTATACTCCCGTCGACGAGCATCGGAAATGGCGTTACCATCGACTCGTTTACCGAGGTGCGAAATTCCTTAGTCATGAACGACGTGCGACTGGGCTCTCACTCTCTCGTCGCAAATTCTGTCATTGGAAAAAATACAATGATCGGTTCCCATTTCATCACGGAGCAAACGAAGCTTGCTATGCCATTTCTTGACGGAGAACTGCATCACGTAATGAATTTAGGTGCGATAATCGGCGAGAATTGTCGTTTCGGGCATGGCATTCTCGTTGAAGCTGGAAAAATCATTGGTGTGCATTGCACCGTGGAATCTGCTACAACGATAAGAAAGAACGTCGATAACTATAGTAACATCGTTTGAGGCACGCTGCAGGCACGGCTTACTATCACCAAAATGCGCGCGAAGCTTTCAAAAGCTAAAGGTGCTTGCCCTTCGTCGCATGTAGCAACGTGGGAATTCAAAGCCAAGAAAGTGCGAACGCTTGACGTTACGATCGATTTCAAAGAAGCTCATAAACTCGATGTTTTTTGATTTAATTGCCACAGAAGCTTTTATATACAGTGCAAACATACAAAAAAGTAGTCTTTTCTTACGGAGGTATCGCTGATTCAACAAGATGACGATCAGGAGCTTGTCGAAGTCGAAATTCCCCCTGAGGAAGCAGCTCTTTTGGAAGAGCTTGACAACGTGAAAGAACAGAACGAGGAATACCTTTCGCGCTTGCAAAGGCTTCAAGCTGACTTCGAGAACTTTAAGCGACGCACTAAAATCCAAAGCAAGGATGTCGCTAAGTATGCATCCATTGAGCTGATCAGGGAGTTACTTGATATCTCTGATAATCTCGAGCGAGCTGCTCAGGCACTGAGGGCTGAGGGAGTCCAAGGTGTCTACGAAGGAATCGAGTTGATAAACAGGCAGCTATGTGATATTTTGAGTAGGAACGGAGTCACCAGGATAGAATCGGTTGGAGAGTTGTTTGACCCATACGTACACGAAGCGATCATGAGCGTAAGTGACACTGCACTGCCAGATAGCGTGATAACAGAGGAGATCCTAAAGGGTTACAAGCTCTATGACAAAGTGATTAGGCCCTCTAAAGTGAAGGTCAACAAAGGCACAAATGGGGTGGACCAATGAGCAAAGCAATAGGCATAGATTTAGGCACGACTAATTCCGTCGTCGCAGTCATGGAAGGAGGAGAGCCAGTAGTAATTCCAAACGCAGAAGGAAATCGAACGACGCCTTCTGTCGTGGCATTTATAAAGAACGAACGCGCCGTGGGCGAGATTGCAAAACGGCAAGCGATCACTAATCCTGATCATACCATTTCGTCCATAAAGAGGAAGATGGGCTCAGACTACAAGGTCACCATCGAAGGCAAGACGTACACGCCGCAAGAAATCTCAGCAATGATCATACAGAAACTAAGGCAAGATGCTGAGAACTATCTTGGCGAGAAAGTGAACCAAGCAGTTGTTACGGTTCCAGCGTACTTCACTGATAGCCAACGGCAGGCTACCAAAGACGCGGGGACCATCGCAGGCCTTGAAGTTCTACGGATCATTAATGAGCCGACGGCGGCTTCCCTCGCGTACGGCTTGGATAAGGGAGAGGAGCAAACGATTTTGGTTTTCGACCTTGGCGGCGGAACATTTGACGTTTCAATACTCGACATAGGCGAGGGCATATTCGAAGTAAAAGCCACCAGCGGAAATAACCTGCTCGGCGGCGACGACTTCGACCAAAGGATCATTGATTACCTGGCTGACCAGTTTAAAAAGGAACAAGGCATCGATTTAAGAAACGACAAGATGGCCGTGCAGAGACTCAAGGAAGCCGCAGAGAAGGCAAAGATAGAGCTGTCAACGCTCACCAGTTCCGAGGTAAACTTGCCGTTTATCACGGCCGATCAAAATGGTCCAAAACACTTGGACATCACCCTGACGCGGGCGCAATTTGACAAGCTGAGCGAGGATCTGATCGAAAAGACGATGGGTCCGACTAGGCAAGCCATGAAAGATGCCGGACTTAATCCAAATGATGTGGATCGAGTGCTGCTCGTCGGCGGGTCTACGCGCATTCCCGCGGTTCAAAACGCCATAAAGAAGTACTTAGGCAAAGATCCCGATCGCACTATCAACCCGGATGAGTGCGTCGCGATCGGGGCTGCGATACAAGCGGGCGTGCTTGTCGGCGAGGTAAAAGACGTTTTGCTGCTCGACGTCACTCCCCTGTCGCTGGGAATTGAGACCCTCGGCGCGGTATTCACCAAACTAATTGAAAAGAATACAACAATTCCGACAAAAAAATCTCAAGTGTTTTCAACTGCAGCTGATAACCAAACCTCCGTCGAGATTCACGTGCTTCAGGGCGAACGTGAAATGGTCGCTGGCAATAAGACGCTCGGACGATTTCAGTTGGTGGGAATCCTTCCGGCACCGCGAGGTGTCCCGCAAATCGAAGTCACATTCGATATAGACGCCAATGGCATTGTGCACGTTTCGGCAAAGGATCTGGGAACGGGCAACGAGCAAAAGATTACCATCACGTCGACCAGTGGTCTGAGCAAAGAAGAGATCAATGGGTTGGTGAAAGACGCAGAAACTCACGCTGACGAGGATCGAAAGAGAAAGGAAGAAGCCGAGATAAGAAACAGCGCGGATTCTATGGTCTACACGGCGGAGAAAACGCTGAGAGAGGTAGGGGATAAGATCGACGAGTCGCGTAAGAGTAAGGTCACGGCCGAAATTGAAAAAGTGCGCGATGCGCTGAAAGGCGCAGATATTGATGTCATCAAGCAGGCAACAGAACAGCTCACGACCACAATCTATGAGATCTCGACTGAGCTCTATGCTAAAACTGCAGAAAAGGCTCAGGAGAAAGCCCCGGCCGGAGAGTCGGACTACGAGGTAGTTGACGAGAACGAGAAGTAGTGCGCTAGCATGCCCTATGAAACGCGATTACTACGAAGTGCTAGGAGTCGGTAAGACTGCCACCGAAGCTGAAATAAAAAAGGCTTATCGTAAACTTGCCCTAAAACACCATCCAGACGTCAGCCCTGACAAAAGCGAGGCAGAGGAGAAGTTCAAAGAGATCACTGAAGCTTATGAAATACTCAGCAATCCAAGCAAGCGTGCAACCTATGACAGAGTGGGGCAGTCTGGGTTCCAGCAAGGTGCGTCTGGGTTCCAGCAAGGTGCGTCTGGTGCTGGCTTCAGCGATTTCGGCGGGTTTGGTGGCTTTTCCGATATTTTTGAAACGTTTTTCGGAGGCGGGTTCGGGGAGAGTCCATTCCGAACCCAAACCAGGGCGCGCCCGTCAGGTCCGCAAAGAGGCCCCGATGCCGCAGTTGACGTTCAAGTGTCATTTGAGGAGTCAATTTTTGGAACAGAAGTTAGTGTTGAAGTCCCACGTTATGAACGCTGTGAACATTGTGCGGGAACCGGCGCTGAACCCGGCACTGACATAAAAACGTGTCCGTCCTGCGGTGGCAGCGGTGAGATACACAAGGCTCAGAACATCTTTGGGGCCCAGCTTATCAGAATAGAAACGTGCCCTCAATGCCGAGGTGAGGGAAAGGTTTTTGAGACTGCGTGCAAGAGCTGCAGGAGCGCCGGAAGGCTACGAACAACTAAGATAGTGCCGATCAAAGTCCCTCCAGGAGCATATACGGGCTTGCATATCCGAAAACCTGGGGAGGGTTCGGCAGGCGCCCGGGGCGGGCCTTCAGGCGATTTGCTCGTCGTTGTGCGCGTGTTACCACATCCGATCTTCAAACGTGAGGGCGACGACATCCATAGCGATTTATCAATCAGCGTGTCAGCTGCGGCATTGGGCGGGAAAATTGAAGTGCCTTCGGTATACGGAGCGTTAAAAGTGGATCTTCCTGAAGGAACGCAGGGCGGCACAACTATCCGCCTGAGAGACAAGGGAGCCCCCAGCGTTCACAGGCGTGGCCGCGGCGACCAGTACACGACATTGATCGTCGAAATTCCGAAGAATCTGTCCGAAAGAGAGAAGGAGCTCTTTCGTGAACTAGCATCTCTAAAGGGTGAGGCCCTAAAGCGAGCTAGTCGCAAGGCTAAGGTTTTTAGCACCGTCAAGGATGTCTTTGGCGCTAACGATTGAAACCCGCCTCAAGGCATCGTTTGCGCATGTATCCCCTTTCACTAAACGAACCGGCGCTTGCTGAAATAACTCGGCAGCTTAAAAACTTTATACAAGGCAGCGTGCGATCTGCCAGAGCTAAAGGAGCGGTCGTTGCATTGAGTGGGGGCGTGGACTCCTCTGTCGTAGCCGCGTTGGCGCATGACGTTGCGGACACTACGGCGTTGATACTCCCTGAAACAGCGGTCACCTCGGCGCAAGATGTTCTCGACGCAACATCTATCGCAGAAGTGTATGGGCTGCCGTTCACGGTAATCGAAATCAACGACCTGATCGACTGCTTTAAAGAAGCGGCGCGTCCCATACTGCCTGTGCGCATGAATGGTCAAGTTTCGATCGCCGAAGCAAACTTGAAGCCCCGGATTAGAATGACGTTGAGTTATGTCACGTCGAACGCAGACTTGCGACTAGTTTTAGGAACAGGCAATAAGACAGAGCTACTCATGGGCTACTTCACGAAGTACGGAGACGGCGGCGTTGACGCTTTGCCCATAGGCCGCCTGTATAAAACTCAAGTGTTTCAGTTGGCACGATACGTGGGGATTCCTGATAGAATAATCGCGAAAGCCCCTTCTGCTGGACTTTGGTTAGGACAAACTGATGAGGAAGAACTAGGTCTTTCGTACGATGTCCTTGATCGGATCTTGCTAGAGCTGATTGACAAGGAGAAAACCGTCAAGGAAACCGCCAAGCTGCTGGACGTGGAACCAAAACGGGTTCAAGAAATCTCTGATCGAGTGCATCGCGCTAAACACAAAAGACACACCCCACTGCTTCCAACCATAACATAAGGCCGAGTTTTTAAGACCTGTTGCGCATTCAAAGAGAAACAGCAACTTCAGCGCGGGGAAATTTTTATATCGAGTACGACGTGGTACTGGCGGGGAGCGTAGGACCTTACTTTCTTGAGGCAAGTTCCTTCGACCGTTCTATCAAATCTTCCGACAGCTTCTTTAATTCTTTCAATCGTACGAGGAAACTCGTTTTCGGGCTTGACGTCGTAATAATGGACAAAGCCGCCACTCTCACTAAGCATCGTTACTGCGTCGTACAGGAAATTAAAGGCGGAATGTGGTAAATTCATAATGACGCGGTCTGCTGCGCCTATAAATTTAGGGGCTAGGTCTTTTGCGTCGCCGGAGCACGCCTCGACGTTGTGCAACCTGTTCAGTTCGATGTTCTTCTTCAAACAGCGGAAGGCCTTGGGATTCTTCTCAAAGGCAATTCCTTTTTTAACTTTCTTAGCTAGCAGTATCGTAAAAGGCCCGACGCCCGCGAACATGTCCACCACGGTTTCCCGTGACTGCGCTAACTCGGCTATCCTATGTCTTTCTGTTGCTAGCCGTGGGCTGAAATAGACGCCCGCAACATCCACTCGCAGTCTGGAGCCATATTCTTTGTGCACCGTTTCCGTCCGTCTTTCCCCAGCGACGAAGACAAGGTCTTTGAGCCGATATTGACCACCTACGCCACTAACAGCTGCCAGCACAACTTTGATGTCTCTTCGTGTCTTCAGAAGCTCTGTCGCGGCGGCTAGAATGCCGTCGAACCAGTCAATTATGGCGATATCTCCAATGACATCGTACCGGATTCCAAGCCTCTTGCGAAGCGGTCGCAGCCGTGGTTTCAAAGCGCAGGGTTCAAGATCATAGCGAAGCTCATCAGCTTCTCCTTTGAAAGGGATATAAAGTCGACTGCGTCGTTCTTCTATTCCGTAGCTCTCATCTAAGAGGCCAAGTTCCTTGAGCTCTTTTCTGACCCGCTCGCCTTCTCGCTTTGGTACACTCACGCACAATTTCTTTTTCGTCGACACAGGCATCGCACGCTATAAGAACACGCGACGCTTATCTTTTTTCTGGTCTCTAAAGTCTGAGGCACGAGAGTCAAAATGAATTGAAGATTCCAATTTGCCGAGAGAAAAAGCTATTTCATTAGACGCTAAGCTATCTGCCGAATCCTGCTCGCGAAATGAGGTGATGCGGTGCTGACCTTCGTTGGCTTAGGCTTGTACGACGAAGAAGACGTAACGGTGAAAGGACTAAAAGCGATCGAAAATGCTGATGTTATATATGCGGAGTTCTATACCTCAAAGCTTCTAGGAACCACAATTGAGAAATTGGAAGAATTCTATAAGCGCGAAATCCGTCTGCTGGACAGAAATGATGTTGAGCAAGCTCCTGACGAGACAGTTTTGCGAGATGCCGAGTGCAAGAATGTCGCTTTCTTAACGGCGGGCGACGCGATGATCTCTACAACGCACGTCGATTTAAGGATACGGGCGCACGACAGAGGGATAGACACCCAAATTATTCACGGGACATCGATTGCTACGGCGGCATGCGGATTAACGGGGCTTCAAAACTACCGTTTTGGCAAGTCGGCAACTATTGCGTTTCCTTACCGAAACGTGTCTGACGTGCCCTACGACACGGTTATGGCAAACTTGCGAAGTGATCTCCACACGTTGCTCTTCTTGGATATACAGGAAGAGTTTATGAAGCTTGGCCATGGAATCGAACTGTTGCTTCATAGTGAACATGAGAAAGGGCGCAATCAGTTGGCATCTCTGCTAGCCGTGGGCATCGCGCGAGCGGGGTCGCGTTCACCGACGGTTAAAGCAGACGTGTTGGCGAGGCTCAAGGAGTACGATTTTGGGCCTCCCTTGCACGTCCTTGTCATACCCGCGTCACTTCACATCGTGGAAAAGCAGGCGCTTCAAACGTTTGCTGGTGCTCAAAATGTCCCAGATTGTGGATAAAGTAGCGCTGTATGAAACGATGCTCCGCATCGCTCTGGAACGTGCAGACATTGTTGTAAACAAGAAATGTGCTACCGACGTTTTGACCATGGCGCGGTCCTATTATGAGGATGGAGTCTATTTTCGGACAAGCGGCGATTTGGTCAATGCACTGGTCTGCTTTAGCTACGGCCACGGGTGGCTTGACGCGGGTGTGCGTGTAGGAGCGCTTCAGGCCCAACAAAGAGAGTAGCCGGGGCTCTTCGGCTGAATTAGCGCTCGCATCTTGATTAGACAGCCTTGGTGCCAATATTAATTAACTTTGTTGACTTACATTGAAGTATGCCCAATTATTATGTCACGCTCGAGGCTGCGTGGTTGGTGAAGGACGTCAAATCGGTAGATGACGCCATAGGCATAGCAATATCGGAGGCGGGCAAACGCTTAAACCCAAAACTGAGCAAGGTTGAAGTGGCGGTCGGGTCGATGTCGTGCCCCGCCTGCGGCGAAGTATTCGACAGCGTCTATTTGGTGGCTAATACCGCTCTTGTCGGGCTAATACTCGAGATAAAAGTCGTAAATGCCGAAAATGAGTCGCACGCGGCAAAAATCGCAAAGGCGGTAATTGGTAAAGCGTTAGCTGACGTGCCGCTGAAAACAATTGATGTCGCCCTCAAGGAAGGTTAAGTGCCACTGTTTTTCTTTCCCTAGTTGGAGTCTGAATGCGATTGATTGCTCTGATTTCTGGAGGCAAGGATTCTATCTGCGCGTTGAGTTGCGCGTTGCGTGAACACGAAGTTGTAGAGTTAGTCAACGTTCAGGCCGTAGAAGACTCATTCCTGTACCACGTGCCGTGCTCACGTCTCACTCGCCTAATTTCGGAGGCCGTTGACATTCCGCTAGTGTCGGGCGTATCGTTTTCGCACGAGGATGAATTGACATTGTTGAAAACCCTCCTGCAAGGCGCGGAAGCGGACGGCGTTGTAGCTGGCACGATAGCGTCGAACTACCAAATGAGCCGACTCAAGAAACTATGCGTTGAGCTTGAATTGAAGTTGTATGCCCCCTTGTGGAACAAAGGCAGTGAACGCTTGTTACGGGCAATGGCGGGCGCAATGGATATTATCGTTGTTCAGGTCGCTGCTTATGGAATGAATGAATCGTGGCTCGGCAGGAACCTCGATGAAGGGGCGGTCGATGATTTGTCCGAATTGCATAGAAAACACGGGGTGCACATTATGGGCGAGGGCGGCGAGTACGAAACACTTGTTCTGGACGCTCCTATCTTTAAAAGGCGCATTAAAGTAATGAATTATGACAAGCAGTGGTTTAGCGAGCAGTGGAGAGGGTGCGTGGAGATTCACGAGTTCAAACTCGAAGACAAATGAGAACGTGGTGGACTAGATGAAGTTGAGGATATTCGGCCACAAAGAGAAAGTCGTAAAGGGCATGGAGGAGAGCACTGCCGGATTGATGAAGTACGTGTTTGCAGCTCCGCGGTGGAAGAACTCCATTCTTGTCACCCTTGCTTTGTCGCTCGTCGTTGGCGCCGGTGTCTTCAATTTTGGATGGAGGGAAAATCTCCTCGCGGGCCTGATTCTTATCGGCATCCCAGCTGTGCTTGCCGCTGCCTTTACTCACCCATTGGCTCGGCTTCTGCAGGGCACTATGACCGTTAATCGCTCTGCTTTGTTAGCATTCGTGGGGGCAGTGATAATCAGTGTTTTTTGCGTTGTCGGTGCACTGATTTCATTTGCAATCGGGTGGCAGCTGACAATCTCAGCCTACGTCATGTCCTTGGGGGCCGTCTTTGCTTTCAGAATTCTGGTGCTGATCGCTATCACGCAGAAAAGCTTCGTTCGAAATTTAGTCCCTGCTTCGCTTCAAACGGTATTCGGAGCGCTTTTTTTGATGCTGTTCGGAGCGACAGGCTACGTCGTGAACTTAGTAACGATCAGTGTCGTGTTCACGCTTGGCGCGTTGGTCATCATCAGGTACATCGATGCGCCGTTGAGAAAATCTTTTGGCGTAAGCGGCATGGATTTCATTCGTAGCTACATTGCGCAGACAGTAGAAGGCGCCCCTGGCATGGAGGACTTCTTCAAAAAGATAGGCGAAGCCGTTGAAGTCCCCGTCACCACGCTGTCTTTCAGAACGAACGAGCGCTTGAAAGCGACGTTTGTCGTGCCGGCTGTTCATCCTGGTCCCGTCGGCGAGATTGGCGGTGGAAACCTTCCCGTCAGAATTGTAAACAATCTCGACGGTGGAGAGATTTTTGTGCCGCATGGGACTGCAACGCACGATTTCAACTTGGTTTCGGCGACAGAATCACTGAAAATAGTTGAAGCTGCGGCACGAGCAGTGGAAAATACCCTTTATACTGCGGATGCGTCAAAATCAATTAG
>Ga0224515_1000034_pt1 | contig 35874 bp, 73 predicted proteins | sample IRFST25metaG_FD_179880 | JGI IMG/M metagenome (GOLD analysis project Ga0224515, IMG submission 179880) | Peat soil microbial communities from Stordalen Mire, Sweden - IR.F.S.T-25 | ecosystem: Environmental > Terrestrial > Soil > Wetlands > Peat | place: Sweden: Norrbotten County, Stordalen Mire...
TATCTCGATATCGACTTTATTACCACCATGACCTGGAATCCATATTGTTCTCTTAAGCCTCTGAGTTACTTGATTATCAGTTGTTTCTTTGCCACATACGTCGCAGAACCACTTCACCATATTAAGCCTCAATTATTTCTAGTACTTCTCGTGTACTGAACTTACAGATTTTAATCTTCTTTCCGGTCATGTTTGCAATCTGCTTTGCCATAGGTTTGAGTGATTCTACTCTTGCCATATCTGCACCAACCATAGGAATCCAAACACCATAACTAGACTGGAATGCACAAATACCTTCATCGTTATTGTCTTTATCGTAGCTAATAAACGCATACATCTCCTCAATTAGTGGCATTTTATCCTCCTAAATCAGCATATAGCAGAGCAGAGTTGATTATTTAATTACGGGTGTGTTTGTGCCTGAGCAGAGGCTACGTAAGTTCCGGCTTTATGGAATACTACTCTAAACTGAGTAGTAACGTTATAGCCTGGAGCTACTGGGAATCCGGTTGACGGACCAAAGGTTGTTTCGAGTTTAATGCCTGCAGAGTTAACAGCGGTTGTAGGTATTGTCTGGTAAGTAGTACCATCAAAATATTGGAGTGTCAAGTCTGCTGGATTAATGTCATTTGTGGCGTTCCAGATTTTAATATCCACAGTTACATTGTTATATGTGGGTGCTCCGACCTCACTGGTATTGACTAACGTTACGGGAAAGTCAAAAGCAATTTCTGTTGGTGAGGTAGCATTAGCAGTCCAAGAGGACGATATAGCTAACTGGTCTAATTCAGGAACGTGAGTAACAGTTACTACTACTTGAGGTGAAGTCCATAGATTGCTAACAGGAGTATACACTACAACTGCGGCTGCAGCAACTCCTACAGCTAAGATGACCGCGATGATGGCAAATAGTGGTATTCCTAACCACTTCTTTGATAAAAACTTCTTCAAATATTTTCCTTTCCTTTTATACTCTGCTCTGCTATATATTGATTTAGATAATTAGTTTTCAGTCATAGGTTTACCTCCTACTTGCTTCTTATTATGCCGTAATTGCTTCTGACGGCTTCTTCTCATATGTTGATTCTTTAGATCACTGGTAGTCATGCCACCAGGATTATTCTTTCTCTTTTTGCCGCTGTCTTCTTGCTTTGCTTTAGGCATTAATTACTCCTTCTCGCCTCAAGTAGGCACTCAGTGCTTCTTTTGGTACTAACTCTTTAGGCATACATGTGTAACAGATGCTGAATCCTTGATATTTTTGAATCCCAATTCGTGATGAAACATCAACCCGATGATCTTCACATAGATCTCTTCCACATTTGATACATTGCTGAAGGTTTTTTCCTTTTCCCTTTTCTTCACCACACTCGTCACAGAAATGGATTGTTCTAGGTTCCATTACAGTTCTAGTTCCCATTAGTGTACTCCCATAAAGTATCTTTCCGCTCGTATAAATCCCTGTAGGTGTGTTGGAGCAATATACCACATTCCACGAATATAATCAGCGTAGTTAACCATATGTAGCTGAAAATACACCTTAATATTATCAGTAGTGGCATATTCAATATAGTAATAGTGGTGTACAGATACGATATGTAATGACGTAGTAATTAGTTTGCAGCCATCAAACTCTACATACGCACCACGAGAACCATATACTATGCGGACAAAGTCAGATGCGATTACCAACCCACTCTTTGTCTTGATTGGTCTTTCACCTGTAAATTCATACTTATACATAACTACCTTCCGTTATTCCATGGTTGGTCTGAGTAGCATGCCCAATAAAGGTGCTATCGCTCAGACCAAACCTCTACGATACCTGAGCTAGAATGTATGAACCACAAGGGTTGCTCTCACTCAGGTTTAGCGCTTGGCTGGCGTCTGATCGTCATGTAGCTTTCGGCTGCTAGAAGAGCTGAATTCCTTCAGCTAATTCTGTTAGCCTAGTAACAGTCACCAAGCGCTCTTAAAACAGCCAGTAGCGGGCACTGTTGATCGATGTCGACTCGAAGTCAACTCATTCAAGCGAATCCGCTTAACCTTACCGTGCGACTACTCAATGGTCCAAGCCGAATTTACAGTATCTCCATCTTTCATTGGCTGATGCTTTTCAGAGAGGGCAATACGGTGATTCTTTATTCTCTCACTATACCCTCTCTGCTTCAACTACCCTCAAAGGGGCAACCACTCCCCTTAAAGGCTATATTAGGCGGGAGCTTGTGAGCGTTGCAATTTGGAAGCGATGAAGAATCCTATTGCTATCTCGCCATTAAGCAGATAATTAGCTGCACACTCCCATGATTAAATCGGGTCATTATGCTTGTTGGTGCAAACCCAGCAAATGTAGGTTTTACCAACCTGAGCTTTTCCCCCATCAGCTGCTTGCGCAGTGACTTGTGCAACTACCTTGTCCATGAACTCCCCACATACTGGGCAGTTTGGTGCTTTCTCGTTGTCTACCATGATAAGCCTCCTATTTACTTTGCTATTTAAGATGGGTAGGAACACGGCATCCTTAGCACCAGTCTAAGTAAAACCGCCGTTAAGACTGGACATTCCTTCCATACTCTCTCTAAAGAAGTAGCTATCTTCTCCAGAGAGTTACTTGCTGGCCCGAGGATTCGAGCATGCAGAAATCCGTCAAAAAAATCACATGCATGATAACCTCGGATGACAGATCTTTCACCCACGGAAGACGTTATCTCACAACACCTAAGCGGTGAACCTAGGCGGGTTGACTATTCCTGAGTCCCGTAGGTCTGGTTTCAAGACTGATGGAGCTTGAGTCACGCTCCCGCTTCGTTCTCGGTTGAGCCCGGTTTACTGTCTACCCTTCCAGCGTCTACCTATTCCGCCAGCCAGCATTATTCTCTTATAAAGTTACTCATGACTTCTGGTGCTGCTGTGTCAAAACCAACAACATCCATCATACCAGAATCATTAGGATCTGCAATACTGAATCCGTTTGATACCATACCAACTACAATCAACTTGGCAGGAATGCCTGTTTCACTACGATACTTATTCAGCATTTGAGTTGGGTGAATTTGACCTGACCAAGTTTCAGAATCTGTATATACTATGAATGCATCAATTTCAAGCTTGTTAGTCAATGCATATCCCATTGGTAATGAACAATCTGTTCCACCAAAGGGCAAACCAGTAATGCTTTTAACTACCTCAGATAATCGACTTAGATGTCCTATTTGACTAATTGGTATCATGGTATTACAGAACGCAGTAATCATAGTATTCTGGTCTGTCTTAAATGTTACCATTGCCATCGCAGCAGACGCGACTCGAGCAGATAAACCAGGAACACCACCCACTATTGAACCTTCCATACTGCCTGATACATCAAGGGCAAGCATAAGACGTTTATTGGTTGGTGTAACGTTACCGAATGATAAATAGAACGCTTTATCTAGCGCATCAATAACAGCATTAGAAACTGGCCATTCTCCCTTACTGCGAAGACCATGACCACTTTGGTAAGTGTAAAGTGCGGTAAGAATAGCAAATGGATGAACTCTGCTCCGTTTTAACTCTGCAGCATCTGTTATCCTATTACAAACGTCATTTGTGGCAGTCCATTTGCCATCGAGTAGGAATCCGCATTTTGACATATTACCAAGGTTACGAATGATAGCTGTCAATCCGAGGTTTGGTAGTATTGCTTCCCAGACATCAAGTTTATCATGGAATTGTGTAGGAATCATTTCCCTTGTTAGCTTATACTTGGTAATAAGACCAATTAGCTCTTTCTCATCAGTCGTTGCCTGAGCTTTAGCAAACCCTACTATCAAGTCTTCTACTCCATCAAGCAGTTCACCATCAACTACCCACTTGTAGATTTTGTTGTGGTCTTCTGTACGTGCTTTAGGATGTGATAGTCTTAATAAATCTGCGTTACTCCACTTATCTCGCTGTTGATACTTGACAACTTGGAATGCAAGCTTGTCAGAGGGTTTATTATTGTACCAGTCACCTACAGCATGGCGTAATCCTTTTCCCCAACCACGGAATTGTTCAGCATAAGAGATAAAGTGCATCAAGTGTGTACCAATTCTTGCAACGCGAGGTAGAGCTTCAAGTGCACTCATACGGACTTTAATGTCTTTTGAGGCAGTACATGCAGCAAGGACGAATAATGCTTGATCATTCTTCGGTGCTCGACCTGCTTCGCTGATTTCAATAACTTGGTTTACTACACGTTGGCCATCTACTTCAATACAGCGCATAACAGAAGAGATATTATCCTTTGTTAGCTCTCTTTCATTTGCGTAGTATGAACCATCTTCAGACCCAAGAATAAGAAAGTGATCAAGTCTCTTCCAGTCATCAACTTTCCAGGTAAATCCACCGGCAGAGTTTGGTATCTGAGTTGACCCAGGAATTTTCTCAGACTGCGGAGTCTGTTTTGTTCCAAGATTACGATTAAGATATGTCATGTTATTCTCCTATGACTAGGCAAGTATTTCAGAGGGCAATACAACCGATAACCCTCTGATTCGGCCCAGTCATTATTTTACGGTGTAACATTCAATAATAATTCAGGTGGTGTACTTAATTGTAATGGCTGATCGCAAAGCATGTATTCACCTTTCCATTCAACATATACACCCGTTGTTGTATAGAAGAATATACCCTCTGAATTTGAGCCATATGTTCCATCAAGATCAGGCAAGTCTACAATAGAACTTTGAGCATCGCTACCAATAGGTCCAGTCATAGGAGTTAAATACGTGTTAAGACTGGCAACCATGCCCTTAATTGTATAGAATGCCATCACTTTGCCATAACTGATTAGATACACATACCCAATCTTATTTGGGTCATTCCAAGTGGTTAATCTTTGCGCAATTTCTGCACGATCATTTGAGTATGTGATTGTGGGTGCTGGTTGATTAGACTGAAGTTTCTGTAGTTGAGCGTTGTTTTGAGTATAATCCTTTGATAATCCCGGATTCGTAATACAGCTACTTAATCCAATTGTAACCAAAGCAAGACATGGTACTAGAGCAGCTATTCTCCTCTTCATTTCCTCTCCTTAATTATTATCTTCTATTAATTGACCATCCGAAGTAGCTGATAATCCCGTAGGTAAACTCCAATTCCTAAACATTCCACGGGTAATATCTTTTGCAGCGGCATTGTATGAGTTAACAGTTGAAATTAACTCATTTTGTAAACCTTGTGCTACGCTCATAAGCCTAGACAACTCTGTTGAATTGACATAACTTCCTAAATCACCCTGGTGAACAGACTTGAAATCTGCAATACTTTGATTTGCTGTAACGATTTGCGCAGCATAAGCCTTTGCATCGGCCTCAGTATTGTAGAACCATTCATAGGTATAGACTATTCTATTAGGATCGGTAACTATGCCTGCAGTTTCTCCTGCTTTACTGACTATAACTGCAGTGATTGTTCCTGCTGATAAAACAGCTACGATTAATACCCACAAATACCATTTCATGTTACAACTCCACTACTGCAGCGAATGTAGCAGCATAACTTACTTTATCAACGATACACTCAATACTTATGGATTCAATATGCTCTATCTCTAACTTCCTATTCTTTAAACCTTCAATAACCATCTGTTTAACAACTGCTTCTGTTTCAAAGGCAGGCATAGACGAAGAGTATTCCATTATTAGAGATGCTCTGCTTTTATCCTTAGGATGACCTATTGCTATAGCTGATGATATTCTTTCTCCTGTATGAGTTCCTATATTATGAGCGTACGCAACACCAACAAAACAACCAGGGGTGATCTGAGTGGGCTGTATTCTAATACAACCTGGAGCAACTATTGATGAGAGTTTTATTAGGTTAAGATCAGCAACTCCTGTATTTATCAGTGCATCATCAAATGCTACTAACTGAGTATCTCCACGACCAAACCCAGATACCATAAAATACCTTGTGGGTAAGAAAAACCCCTTTTCAATCATTAAGTACTCCTATTTAATGGATGGATAAGTATTTAAGAAAGGAAATGGCTTTCGCCAATTTTTGCTCTACCAGCTGAGCTACAGTACACTTTCGTGGACTGATGGGAGTCGAACCCATGACACAAAATTCCAGATAACCTTTCCTAGTCGACCCATCCAATACTATTCAATTATGGATGGACAAGTAATATGGAGGGAAATAACTTCCAAAAAGATAACCCTACCAAATCGGCCCATCCTATATTCATTAATCTAAATACCCAGTAGAAATTATTGGTGGCTCATAGTTCTCATATCGAATTAGTTCCTTTGATATTCTGCGGAACTTTCTATGCGCCATATTACGCGACTCCTTTCTAGTAGTACCACCCTGTGATTGTCTTCTACAAAACCTACAATGGCAAGACTTATAAATCTTCATCTTGCACCTCCTTACTACAGGAAGTGCTTACAACCTATTTTATCTATCGTATTATTCTCCATATTGGCTAGATAAGTGATGTACTGGGTAATTTTTGCAGATAACCCAATACGCCGACCCAGCCTTAATTAACAAGACTCATTGCAGTTTTGTGTTCACCAATTATCATTACTGGCTTAACAAAGTGTTCATCAAAGCAATGCCATTCTTCACACTCTTTAATACAGCCTTTAAGTTCTTTCTTTGTTACATACCGCCATTTACAATTTTCATAACCGCAATCCTCAAGGCTATGGTTATATTTCCAGAAGTCAACAAACTCATCACAGTCTTCACAATAGATGTAGTCTTTTACCGTAGCAGTAGCTTTATTCATGAGGTTCTCCAATCTTTGTTGCATTCCTCTTGTATACAAGTTTACCTGTTTCCGCATCTTTAGCGTATGGATAGCAGTCATCGCATAGTCTTCCACCGCTCATTAGGTGTACATGACCAACTACTAGTTGTTGCTTACATCCTGAGCATTTACCAAGCTTCTTTGACATTATGCCTACCTTTAATCCAAGACCAATCTTTTGTACTGGCAGCATATTGAACATACTGGGAAGGAAACTGTATACCGTGCTTACAGATAAAAGTCTTCCTATTCAGCTGAGATAGCTTTATTGGACAGTCTATCTCAAGTGAGAGTAGTGCACCCAAAGGTTCAATTTCAGACTGCTGTTGATACATTTAACTCCTCACTGACTTCCTTATCCCTGTAGCCAAGAGATTAAGTACCCTCATACAAAACTCTTTGCTACAGAGGAAGGAAGACAATGCTCTAGTTTACTTAGGGACGCCAATTCTGAAGACTTTCGTTCCGCAGACTGGGCATACACCTCTGACTGCCGGTCGATTGTTTTTCATCAAATAAGCCTCTGCATCTTTGATGTCAACCATTTTCTTGTCTTTGACACAATAACCCTGGATTGCCATTTCAGTTTTCCTCCTTTTACTAGATTATGAGATATTGTTCCATAAGAATAAATTTAATTCCATTGATAACAGATGTTCCGTATTGTTTCATGCCAGCTTTTTGCTCAGAAAAAAAGGCGCGATCATTCCCCTCAACAAGCTTGGCATAAACACGTTTGATACCAGAAACCCTACATGTTGCAACAAGGAACTGCATAGCTAGAGTTCCATATCCCTTACCCCAATATGGCTTATTATTGATTGAAGCTCCTAATTCTGCCTCAGACTTGGCATAATCTATATTGTAGATAACACCAATACCAAGATATGTACCATTCTCGTGGATTATTGAATAGCAACGGTTTTGATTGAGCTCTGAAACCCACGGGTCAAGTGTTTTTAACTCAGGATACTTATCCCTGAATTCAAAATCCATTAAACCATCTCCAAGTCTTCTAGCTATCATCTTCATTTTGATATTCCCTTGCCTAGGACAATAAACCGAAGCTTATTGCCCTAAGTAAACTAATATTCTAAATCTACCTGCTTGCCCGTTTTAATTCTCCTAAGGCTGAATATCTTAGCAGAACTCTGTTATTTCTTCCCTTGTTTGTTGGCGTTAGCCTTTTGCTTGGCGGCATCAAGAGCAGCTTCATCAGCCGCTTTCTTCGCAGCGCCGTCTTCGGCAGTTTTCTTCTCAGCAGCAAGCTTAACATTGGCCGCATCGACAATCGCTTTATTGGCAGAATCAGCAACATCCCATGCTTTCTGAGCCGCGTCGCCGGCAAGTTCAGTGAATCGTCCAGGTGCCTTGGCAAAAATCTTATAACAACCAAAGTGATCTCCGGGATCAACCCCGAATTCAAGTCCTAGAGCCTTGGTTACAGCGGCTTTTGACGGATACGTAATGCTTGTTTTGGTGTCAAGAATTGCTACGCGCGCGATGTGCTCACCAAACAATCTCTTTTTGGTGGTGGTACCGGCCTTAACTGATTCAACTACTTTACCTTGGCTGCTTACGATGTCGATGAGCTTGCCTATTGCATCTTCGAGGTTGGTTAATCTTTTATCGGTGGCTTCATTTCCAGTAGACAACTTGTACTCTCCTTAAAATTCATAGGCAAGCAGGTAGAACCTTAGGCTTGTTTAGATAATCGCTTGATATTTATTATCGACCTTATATGAATATTATATAACAAATTTTAACAAATGTAAATAGTTGCTATGAAAATTGTTTTTAATCACATCATAATATACTCTGACTTCTATGAAATTATCACCTCCTTAGATATAATGATATTAAGCATATGACATCATGATATACCTATGAATATTATTTCATTCGACATCTAGGTATTCCGTAATGATTGCAAGTACATGATCATAAGAGTCTGCGTGTAAGCAACGAGTACTCATTTCGGATGCTTTGTCTCGTTGACCGGCATGTATAAGACATTGTTTTGCCTGACCAATGAGATTGTAGACATTGCTGTCTTGACCGGTAAGCTTGCAGATTGGCTTCGGTTGATTAGTTGACATGAGAGTTAGTCCTCCTTAAACTCAAATACTTCAATCTTTGGATTATACCTTATTGCACCACTTCTCTGATATATGTCTCGGCGGACTACTGTAGAGAATGTTGTAACAATAACGGTATTTATGTCGTCTAGAGATTTTGGGTTTTTCACATCTGTGTGGTATTCTTCATTGGTGATGTCCTCACGGATTATGTAATTGTCCTGTGTTGTATCTATGAATGTTGGGTTGTCAGAGATAGTTTGAATTTCAAGGAACAAAGCGTGCCTTTCATCACATTTCAGAGCGTCTTTCTCTGAGCCATATAGTTTGTCACAAGTTGAGCAGCGCCATAGTGTTTCAGATTTTGCCATTTGTCTTTCTCCTTACCTTATTAGATACTTTCTTTATTACGGTCATTGGTAATTTATCTATTATAGCAGGTCTACAATCATCTGATACCTCTACTATCATATGGTTTATATTGTATCCACCCTTAATATCAAATTCACCTGCATCAAGTCGTCTGTAATAATCGTGTACTTCCGCAAACTTTTCTTTAGGCAGTGCTGCCAGGAAATCCTTTGGAAATCTATCGATGTGTCTCCAAAGGGCAGATATATTTGTAGGTTTGTAACATGGTTCAAGAGGAACACAGTGTTTCATTTTGTAACCTATGAAACACTTGCAGGAATAGTAGTTGACAACAAGCGCTCTGCATCCAAAGCATGTTTTCTTTATTCTGCACATACCCATGAGTGGTTCATTACTCATTGATTCTTTTCCTCCTCTTTATCTTTATTACTTTCTTTGACATCTTCTTTATCATATCATGTGTGATATTCTCTGCTATTACAATTGCTATTATTGGATTATCACAAGCAATTTCAGACATTGCTGTCTTTTTTACCCCAATGATAGTAATTGGTCCTGGATGATAATTAGTATCACGAGGTTTCCATTTGCCTGTTTCAAGTAGTTTTTGTGCCTCTTCTTGAGTACGATAGTAGTTGTAGCTAAGACGATTGTAAGGTCCACAATAGTCGCAGTATTGACCGATGTAATAGCCAGCACCTGATCTACAGACTTTTACTGGCATTGGTCTTTTACAGTCTGGGCAGAATTTTGCAATGTCAAGTTCACCTTCGAGTGCCATAATGAATTTTCCTCCTTATTTAGGATAATAGCGTTTGAGTACTCCTGGATATTTATGCCTATAACAGCCAATGATACTTTTGACAACTGTATATGTCAATCCAGTTTCATCAACTATTAGCCATAGATTACTCCTAGCCATAGCCATTTCTATAACTTTAAGATTTAGTTCTTTGTTAGCGGTTATTCTTAAGTTACTCATCTTTGTAAGCTCTTCACCTGAAGGTGTTATATTCCTACATCGCCAGCACCTATCATAGCGTATAGCTTGCTTGTCACTTTCTAATATTACTGTACCACAATGAATACATATTATACTCACTTGTTAGACTCCTACTTATTCAGCCAGTATTTTATCCTTCTATCGATCTCTTCGATTATTTCTGGATGCTCTAGTTCAAAGCGTGTAATATCAGGGTCAGCAGCGTGATCAAGTACGAGTCTAACGTAAGCAGATGTTCTTAAACCAAGTTTCTCAGCGCACGCTTTGTATCTGCTATAGGACTCGTCATCAAGTCTGACATTCATAAAATGGGTTTTACTTACCATATTAATGCTACCTTAAATCCTTAATCTTTATTCTAAGCACTTCTTCGATTGATTCTGATATCTCCATTGCAAACGGCTGTATTGCAGTTACAAGTGCTTCAGCATCTTCTTTTGTGAATACCGGTTCAATACCATTACTGTTACTTAATGCAAAGTCCTTGTCAGTTAGTTCTTCTATTATGCTTGGACCAAGGGCAAGCGGTTCTACCAGAAAGTGTTTTACTTGTAAATCTATTGCGTCAAGTAGTGTATCGACTTCTAAGTGTCTTCCAGATGGTAAATCTACTGCAATAACCTTTGTCATTTCAAACCTCCGTCTTTATCCATTTTAATTCTTCTTTATCACCGTCTTTATCAATATGATAAAGATATACTGAGCCGGAATTGCCATCATGACTAAACTGCCTCGATAACAATATCTTTCCGTCACAGTGTGGGCAGGAATAGATGTCTTCTACTATATCAACGATCGCCATATTGTTAACTCCTAAAATAGACTATAATAAGTCGATATTTGAATCCAAAGCAAGTATTATCATAGCAGAGTTGCTTGTCTATGATTTTAAAGCTTTTCTTCTTCTCTTTAAAGACACGATCTGAATCCCACTGGTAGAACTTTCGATAGCAATCTGCACCTGATTCACCAGTGAAATCAATGCTTTCGACGTCATCTAAATCCATTGCTATACCTCCTTTACTTCTGTTATTCTTACCTTGACAATCTTGCCTTCTGCACTGTATGATCTACCAAGATATATCTCAACGGCAAGTTTACTTTGATAAATAGCTCTGAAAGGAAATCTTGGATCTCTTGGTTTTATTTCCTTCCATGCATAGTATATACATTCTTTTTCTGCCATACTACCCCTCCTTAAAATAGATTACAACAAGAGTATAGTAATAGGGAAAACGAGACTCATTGAAGTACAAGAACTTATCTATTACATTTGTCTTAGATTTTGTTTCCTTAACTAGCCTACTATCCCACGAGTAATACTTTTTATAGCACTCTTCAGGTGTATAACCCTCGAAGCGTTCGCTTGAAATATCTCCCAAAGTCATTCCTCCTTACAACAAGTATATAGGTTAATACCATATACCACTCCTTATGGTATCTTTGTTCCATTCCTTCTGAATGAACTTCTTAAATACCAACGGTAAATATAGATCTCCAACGCAGCCCTTCTCGCTTCTGGGCAATCTGAGTCGAGTGCAAGAAGAGTATCACCATCTTCATTACTTGCACCAAATTGGAATGGATAAAGAACACAGACTGATGGGCGCTCATTGTATATCACGCACTTTCCGTAAGCATCTAAGAATCCACACGGTACTTTTATCTGCCAAATCCCATTATGCCTCGTGAAGTTGGTTGTACCATATTTATGGACTAGAATGTCTCCTTCTTCCTGCATGCATTCTATTGGATTTCCGCATGGATTATTTGTACAGCACTTAGTGCAACCATTGCAGTGTATTCTTGAACCAAGCAGGGTTGTCTCATCAAGGAATTGCATACCTCGTGCTGTAATGACAGGCAATGGGATTACCTTTCCTTTTTCATACGCATCATTAACGATAAACCTGATGCGAGATTGGAATACATCGAAGGGTAAGTCCCAATCAACAGCCCACTGTTCTGATTCACCCACTATACTTCCTCCTTTAGAAAGCTAAGATTAACAAGCTCTTTGTAGATAGGAGCAAGTGCCTCACACGTTACAGGAGTGTTATGACCTTTATGGTACAGATCAAGTATGTACATCCTTTGATGAGTAAGAAGTCTGCGTTGTATAGTCATATGGCCTTCTTGCTTGATCTCACTCTGCCAAGTATTGTACATCTCTTCACCAAGCGGTGTTACACTAATGATTGTGGTTGGTTCTTGAACACCGGCATACTTCTTAAGTGTGTCTTTAGTAGATTGTGCATCATAGCCTTTCCAGTATCGAAGGTTACTGAGTATGTAGTTGAGCTGAACAGTTAGCTCTTCACCTTCCATTGGTTTAAGAGTGTATGGATTTTTGAGTGCTGCCTGCGCATACGATGCTGCGTAAGCATTGTCACCTTTTGTTATATCAAGCGCGATGACTTTTGATAATGCATTAAGTAGTTCCTGATTCATTACCATTATTCTCCTCCGTCATTTCAGTTATGTGAAGTGACTCACCTGATTTAAGTACGGTCTCTTCCCATTTGTGCCCCTTATAGCACTTGTACTTGTAGTGATCAGTGGCAACATCAGGGGCACAATCGGTAACAAAGACTTTGCCACCACAAGTTGGACAGAAATTCATTTTATCACCTCCTTTAGAATCCAACATCAGATTTGAATAGATTGCAAGTAAATGGATTCAGCGCCTTTTCAACAAACGCTCTTGCAACCTCGCCGGTAAGCCAATCCGTTTCTTCATTTGAGCCGTCGCTGAAGTCAAGGATGATTTTGTCCGCGGCAGAGACAGCATCTATTACTGCTTGACGACGCTGAATTTCACGGCGTTCGCGTTCTTCTAATGATTTATGCATTGTAATACTCCTTTAACTTGCGTTCTTTGGTGGTTCCATGTCCATCATGCTAAGTGCAGTTAACACATCATTTGTACCCATCTTGTACCTAACCGGTGGTGCGCCTTTTCCAAGTGCATAGCCTATGGCAATAGAAGCCTTAATTAAATCAATTGGGTCTTTATGTAGGTTGATGAGTATACCAAGCACAAGCTGTTTATTACCACACTCATCAAGTAGTTTCGCTAAGTCATTGTCGAATTTAAGTATGCCTAACGGATCGTTCTCGAATGGCCGCATGATAATTTCGATTGGGCAACTTCCTGCGCTTTTGCATTCACTGCACTTATGAGGGTGATTCTTCGGGTTGATTGTCATCTAATGTTTCCTCCTCGTTTATTACAGCGTTTTCATCTATGTATACTATATTGTCTTGAACCATTGGGTCATCATCAGCTACCGGTTCACAAATTGGTTCAAATTGATGAACAGTAATTAGATTAACAAACCTATGCTCACCTGCCACAAGACATGCACTTGCTGATTGCTGCGTGTAGTAGAAGTTGGATAGAATACCCATTTTTGCCTTGTCGGGAAAGTCATGCAAGAACTTCCTACTTGCATCAATTGAACCAGTTGCTTCAAGTGTTGCTTCATGGAGCGAACTAACTATGTCGTCTGTTATCCACATTGAGAATATGTCGTACGTCTGCATGTTATTTCAGCTCCACCTTCCAAATGTCTTGAATCCAAGAGAGTATTTGGTAGTCCATACCAATAATACCTTCCCATTTTAGGCAGCTGTCAAAGATTTCCCTCTTTGACATGATTTGAATTTTGCCGTCCTTCGATGTGTCATCTTCGTCATCAAGACCAAGCTGTTGGCGAACACGAGACATGACGGCATGAGAATAATGGATGTCACCTTTTGCCATTTATTGTTCCTCCTTCCATCCTTCTGCTTTTTTTCTGTAGTATTCTGCATCTTTGCGTGCCTTCCAGTTTGCCTTAATGGATATGACAGTATCAGGATAGTTGCTATCATCATATTCAACGCTAAGGCACTTACCTTTCTTTGGTGTGTTGAACCAGAAGTACGCAAAACCATCGGGGCTGTAGCTTTTGAAAGCCAAGTCTGCATGTTTTGATTGCACGAATAGGTCGCTTTTTGCCATGCTATTCATCCTCCCGGAAGAATTTCTTCCATGCTGCCTGTTATTTTGAGAATTGCCCTTGCGACATAGGTTGCGTCCTTTTCTTCAAGGACTATCTCGCGGTTTCCCGGGTCGAAGATATGAAAGACCTTTCCCCACCTTCCGGGGTTCCAGTCGACCGAGATCCGAGGCGTCTTTTTGTCTACCTGTTTTTCTTTTTCATCCATATTATTCTATCCTCTTTTTTTATTTACTTGTCCATGTAGAAAGTAATTTGAATGTCCCAAAATCCATTTCGTGTATTTGTTGATGCCATCCCTTAGCGCCATCAAGGCACACCTTTAAAGTTTGCTTGTATCGCCCTGTTTTTATATCAAAATTGTGCTTTTCTTTAATGTGGGTGAGCATATCTGCGTGAAGTTCAAAATGCGGCTTATCTTCACAAGTTAAACAATCGTAAACTGTTGGCATTTAGTTTTACTCCGTTGCACTTCTTTTGTATACTGTATTGCACTTTCATCGTCAATAGCGTAGAACATGTGTTCGCCATCGTGTCTTTGGGAAAACACAGCAAGATAAATCTTACCATCTGATATTGGATACAATCCAGTTGTGCTTTCATCATGATTAGCGTTATTTAGCTCGCGTGTTTTCTCAAGATTACTGCTCATCTTTGTCTCCTTCTTTCTGCCCAGACTTGTACTTCTGCGTTGGGAAATACTTGATATACCCACACAGTATGCACGACTCATAGTAACCGTCTTCATCTTGGTTGATGATTACGTCACCATGGCATCTTGGGCAGCCTTTGAATTTCCATTTCTTATTCAAGTGCGTCCCCCTATTTTGTTATAACATTGAGTGAAACCCGGTAGGGTGTGCCTTCAGCATCAACAAAGCCATTTGTGGTAGCTTTAATGATACTTTTACCAGACTTTGAGCGTTCGTTGCCAGTCAAGTCGGCTGTGATTATCATCTTTGTGCCTTCAACTTTTATGTCTACCATATTAACCTCCTTTTCTAATTCATCAAAGTAAGCTTTATTCATAGGAGAGACGTCAGTTCCACGATTACGGCCGGCGCCACACGCGAAGGGATGAACTATGGGTATGCTCTACCCACGCCGGTTTCCCTTGACGTTGCTCTCCTACTAAGATAAACGCAGCGGAGTACCTCCTGGTTTTCCCATTTGGTAGGAAGTTCAGGTTATGCCTTGGGATAACACAACCTTTTGCTTACCAGCTGCTGAGTACCCAACTTTACTCCTTGTGTATATTACCGTATTCTCTTTCGTACGGTTCAAGCCACATTATATGCAGTGCGTTGAAGATTGATACTTCCGTCTCACCGGCAAGTAACTCTTGCGTTACAGGATTTGTCAAACCATACTGAGACAGTTTAAGTCCTTTCTGATTAGCAAGTACTCTGCAACCAATGTTGAAATCCCTTGAACCAGTAAAATGCATGATTGCTGCGCCCCAAAGCTTAGATTGAGTGAGTGTTACATCAACAGGAATTCCACGATAAGCAAAGTTCCATTTTACCTTGTCACCTTTGGTTTTCATAGAATTCATAAGCCTGTAGAATTCCTCATCAGGTCCAGCCACGACAATATCGATGTCATGGACAACTTGAGCTTTTCTACGAATTGACCCGCAGACTAAGATTTTGCTGACATGAGGCTTAAGCATGTTAACTACTTCATCTGCGACGGGCTGTGCAACGGTTACTTCGACCATTATAATCCTCCTTTTAATACAAGGACTAGATGTCCCTTGTCTAAAGCATCAGTATGTTGTTCTATTGATAGATGTGACACCTCATAGTACTCATCAAGAGTACGAAAATAGACTGAGATGTCATCATCTAGTTGCTTTACTGAGACATGCTGAAGTTTATCTCTGAGTTCTCTGTATGTCATGATGTTACTCCTTAATCCATCTTCATTCGTTCAAATAGTGTTATACCATCCATGTGGTCAATTTCATGCTGTATAACTGCAGCATAGATACCGTGTTCCTTTGATGTAAACGGCCGTGATGTTACATTGTTACCAACGAGTTCAACAATCCTTGCGTTAACCCGGATTATATTGTACCGTTTAACATGGTAGTCACTAGTGCCGTTAAGGATTGACATGCAACCTTCGACAGACATGGCTTTCTCACCATAAGTTCGTAAGATTTTAGGGTTAACCAAGAAAATGTATTCTGTTCCATATCGCATGCAGGTTAGGCGAAGTGGTTCATTGATTTGAATAGCAGATAGTGCCCAACAGGTTCTACCAGCTGTAATATCACCTTTCACTGTTTCGAGCATGTCGTGAAGTAGTCCATCAAAGTCATAGGGTAAGCTATCGAAGCTTATGTCTAGACTTTTGCTTGTGAGAATATCTTTACTCTCACTGTATTGTAAGATTGGCCTTATCAAGTTTGTACCTCCTTTTATTTATGTATCCATCCCTAACCACTAGAATTAGCTAATGGTTAGAGTCGACACATAAAGTGTCAGCCATGCCATAACCCGCCGGTCCCGTCCGTACCCCAACTCGCCTTTCCCCTCCGAGTCAAGCCCCGCCGGGCGTCGCCTGCCAAGCCTTACCTTTACTTGCCCCGCCACGACGCACTGCTCCAATCCCCCGCATTACCTTACGTTGCCTGCCATGTCGCTCCTCACCCCACCCCGACGTTCCAAGCCCCTACTTGCAATGCCTGCCATGCTGTACCTTGCATTTGCGCTCCCGACCTCACGTCGCTAAGCCCCACATGGCCTTGCCGTACCTGCCGTGACTAAGCGTGAACTAGTTGACGTTTCTGGACAGTAGGTTTCTGTACAACCTTTTTCTGTGGTGTAACAGTTTTCTGTCTGCGTTGAGCTCTTACTTTCTCGGCAGTTTCAAATATGGGAGCAAGCTCTGTCAACTCATTGTATTTGTCTTCCCATACTTTAAGGTCTGCGAGTGCTTGAGCAAGAAGCAGGTTCCTTCTTCTCTCATTGGAAAGAACATCAACCGTTGATCGGTAGGTACCACCATCTAATAACCTATCTTCTTTTAGGCTAACATAGGCGTTTATTGGCTTGTGATAGTCAGGTACTACAACTACCACATATTTGATGAGTTCCCGAGCTTGCCAAAGCCGGTACTTAGACGCAGCAGTGCTGTCATCCCAATCGAAGTATTTATGAAGTGGACTGGTTTCAGATGCTGCTGCAGCAACAACATCCCTTGCCTTTAACGAACCATGATGTTGTTTTCTAAGCAATTCAAGTTCATTATAGGCTGTGTCATCACGTTTTCTTGCCATGTTTTACTACTCCTTCTTTTTCTTAGATTTTTCTGGTTCTGCCATTGCAAAACAACCCCAACCCATCCCGTTAGACTTTTTACTGAAGTTCCGGCCAGCACCTATTCCACATTGTATGCCTGCGCGAACAAGTAGATTCGCTATTGAATCTTCAGTCATTTGGTCCGCATCGTAGCGGATATGAACTGTTGCACGCCAACCTGGTTTCCACATCGGTCTGCATCTTATATCAGGTACACCGGTAGCATTCCTTGTTGGAAATATGAACTTTTCCGGTTCGCCCTTCGTTATTCTGACTAGCCCAGTTAGTGGTTCTTCATCATCATAACCGTCTTCAACAATGAACACACAAAGCTTTGTGTCTTTGATTACGACTCCTGAAATGCCACACACTGTAATCATTGCGTTTCTGAATGCTGATGCCGGTATGCCATACCAGCCTTCTGGCGACATGTGAGATGCTTCTTTCACAAGGGCATCTGGGTCTTTCTTTTCATGTTTTGTAGCTTCAGAATCCCCTTGTTGCCCTTTCATATGCTTAGCAAGCATTTCACCCTTTGTCTTTGCTGAGAATCGTTCACCAACATAAGGACTTGTGCCTACTATCTCAGTCTCAAAGATTTTGAAGTTTGGTGCCTTTACTACGAGCATCTTTTGTTCTGCGTCTTTCTTCTTTGGAAATGCCATATTACTCCTTTTTATTCTCTAGATTGTAAGTACTCTAGTTTTCCCTCCTTTCAGAGCTATTCTTACTAACCTGCTCATAACTGCCCACCATATAGGTTGATGAGCAGTCTCAACAGGTTACCTAAATCCGCCAAGAAGCCAGACAACCAATAGCATTATTGCACCTATACCGATAAACTCTGCTATGAATTGCCAAAACTTCATTTCACTGCCTTGTAAGCATACCCGTTCAGGAATGCTCTCACATCGGATTCATAGAATCTTCTGTCACCGCGTTTGTTTCCCATCCGGTACGATTTAAGTTCACCGTTTGTCCCATATCGCCTTATTGTGTTTGGATGTACATGAATCAATCTTGCTGCTTCAGCTACTGTTAGCATTGTTGGTGTCATAATTCTGCTCCTTTCATTAGTCTAATACAATTCTTGCACGTTACGAATCTAACATCACGTGTTAGCATGTTGGTATTGTCAAGCCCACATAGTACCATTATTTGATTATCATCAGAGACATCAAGATGTACTTTATTCCTACCGGCATATCGTGCTTGTGGTGTATCAGGATTAAGCATGAAACGCATTGGGAATTTATCATACACCCAATAGAGGTTATTAGGTAGATAATCAGCAAATCTAGGAAATTCATCTCTAATCATTGCTGATTGCGATGGAAATGCCTTGCCAGTTAAAGTATCCTTGACTGGCACTGCTATGTAATTCATCTTTAGCTCCGTTTATTTTCCTACTGCAAACCACATGTACGTGAATCGACCGGGAAATAACTTATATGCTGTGTACATGTAGAAGTGGTTTTTCTTCCACTCTTCTGGAAATACCGCACGCACCATTGCGCACTGTGATGGATATTGAGTTCCTGTCCATCTATCGTAGATTTTCTTAGCAGGTTTATTCATGTCTTAACCTCCTTCTGAGCCACTTTGTTCAGTTCCACAGATATGGTGAGCGCACGGCGTCCCAATTCCGCACTACAGGAGCACATGGTACGGTACTAATTCGAGGTTGAATGACAAACCTCCCTGTAGTTCTACCGGCCGAGCGCTGCCCATATCTGTGGAGCATTACCCGCTCATCAATGTCTACCATATAGGTTGATAGACATTGTCAGAGGATAAACCCCTATACTACTTTGTTAAGCTTTCTCCAGCGACGGACTTTTATTTGTATCTTCATGAGCACTTCTTTGGCATCGTATTTACGTTTTCCGTATCCTCTTGTCATATAAGTCCTCCGCTTTCTACACTATTTGCGTGCTTTTCTGTGCTTTCATCAACCGTCTTAACACCCACATGTTGTTAATCGGTACCGACCAGTATACGATTGCGAGAGCAGATTGTGCGTAGATGTTTGAGTGTCTGAATGAGAACCAGAAGAATGCACCCCAGATGCAAGCAAACACTCCGAACAGCCCGAAGATTGTTATCTTCTTAATCAACCAAGCTGCTGCCGGATTTTGCTCTCTACCCCCGTGTTTGAAGCAGAGATATGTGGACAGCATGTCCGAGCATATCCCAGCTATTAGCATTGCCATTGATACGTTTGATGACGTGTGAATACCTGTTTTTGCTTCAGCAAGGATTATTGCAATCAGCGCAAGCATCATCCCAACTGAAAACGCTATGTACTTTTTCAACTGCTTCCTCCTTTTGCCTTTTCTAGGCATTTTCTACATAGTCCAAGATTCTGTATGGTGAATACCACCGGTCGCTGGCAGTTCCAGCATTTTCGCACCTCAGCACTAGGGTCGTACGGACCGTAGTGTATGAAGTTTGGCCAAGTTCGGCAAGGCACTTTAGGCTTCATACTAGAGCACCTTGTAGTGTAACAAAGCTAATACCACTATTAGCATGATGACAATGATGGCGTCCCTTTTCATTCCTTTGTACGCATGAATCTTCATCTAAATCCTCCCATAACTTTATTCACTTAGGCAGCTATCTGCCCTGCATTTCAGGCGAGCACTCTTTGCCAAACGATGGGCAATCACTATCGGTGCATGTAAATGGTTTCTCCGATACAAGCTTACCATACGGCCTAGTTACCAGCTTGTGACAGCCGAAGCACCAATAGCAAGTGCCAAGGTACATCGTATGCTGATGGATACATTCTACCATAAACACCTCCTATACTGTATTCGCTTGGGTAGTTCATAGCTACCCTGCGTCGAGTTGTACGCCATGGAGTATACTATGCACTATAAGGGTAGCACATGTATCTCCATGCGTACGGATAGAACTTAACAATCGATAGGACATCGCTCAGTCAACCTCAAGGGTTATTCGGCATCAGCAGAATCGTCTGCTGGGGGTGCCACAGGTTTTACGCCTTGGGCTACTTCTTTGCCATCTTCAATCCGTGCGAAGCGTCCGGGATAGAGTTTGTACATCTCGCGGATATAGAAGTGGTTCTTGGCATGCTCGAGGGGGAACAGTGCCTTTGCAGCACCGGATTGAGACTGATAGACTACACCTGTCTCCAAGTCCTTGACCTGTACCGGGGGCAGTCCAGCGAATCTCGCGGCTTTCTTCTCGGGAACTTTTATCCCACCAAATTGAGCCTGAAGTCTCTTCATACTTTCCTCTAACAGGACGTTACCCTCAGAGTCATACACGCACATTTTCGCTATTTCATTTGCAGTTGCCATCATCTTCCTCCTAAATTTCTTAATAGATTGGATATACCTACTACTGAGATACAGGAGGTTGACCGAGCGTGTTCCTTATTCGATTGCTAAAGTCCGCGTGATTAAATATTTATCATCTTATTTAATCATAATTTATTATAACAGATTTTAAACAAAAATAAAATAAAAATTTGATTTTTCAACTAATTAGTTTTATAGTTTTTTAAAAAGTGATACCCACCGATTGAAATAATTATAAGTGGCTGTTGACTAGCGTACGATTAGAGTTCTTTGTGCTGCCATTTTATATCTGCCGTCTCGATCGGTAATATAACTGTTGATACGATGTTGAACTCTTGCCCGTGTTCCATTCTGACAAAGGTTTTTCTATTCCCTTTATTATCTGTTAGGATTGCAATAATGGTATCGCGGAGTACCAATGCCTTTTCAATCATCATACGTACCACTCATCCTTTGTGAGAACTTGTTTTACTGCTCTTGCATACATAGTATTGCTGGACGCTATCAAATCCTTATCTATCTTTTTAAGATCAGAAGTAGATGAAAAGATATGTATAATGCATGTATTGGGCGGAATAGGTAGATTTTCCCAAGCAGGTATATAAAGCTTTTGGACTGTATTGTACGGTTTCGGGCTTGACATACGCATACTTATTCTAACTTCTGATTTTATTCTGGGGCTAAGAACATCATAGCCAGGAAAGCCAACAATACGCTTATGGTTGTTAATTGCTTTAGTATAAGCGATTGGACCTGTTGTCTGATATTTTTTAGCATTACCATTTAGCGCCTGAAGAGAGTATTTAAGAGCATCAGCGCAGACTAATGAGCCTTTCTTTGCTATTACAACAGCTGATTCGTAACTGTTGTTATTATATCGTCCTGGTAAGAATCTTGGTGTTGCAATTACATCAAAAGAGCCAAGAAGATCACTCATATCTTTAATGCAGACAGTATCTAGGTCGATAAATATCCCACCATTATTGCATAATGTTACCCACTGAATATAATCTTTTGAATGAGCTGTTCTTAATTTTCCCCATGGTGCATTCTCAAATTGCTTAAAGTCTGGTATCTCAAATGGCTGCATAATGACTTTATTGCGTATGAGATCAGCGTAATATCCAATCGGCGGTGTCGTACAAATCATGATAATATTATCAACATTCTGAGTCTTTATCGCAGAGATAACAGCAAGGTAATGTGCATAGAAGAAATCAGCATGTGTAGAAGCAAAGTAGAGATTCATAATATACCTACCATAATTGCATCATTCCTTTACTTGGATTAACATCTGTAGCTGGCAAGAAATGTATTGGAAGTCCATCAAAACTACTCTTTAGTATATCACCATGGAATAAATCATAAAAGAACTGATTACGCTTAGTAAGTTCTCTAATGTTTTCAGGAAAACCAGGAAATATAAGAACTATATCAATATCTTTATGGTTAGGATTTCGCTTGAGGTATTTAAACAGGATTGGAAAGTCATGTTCATACATTATGCCACCAACAAGCCATACAGCAGTTGGATGCAAATTATGCTGTTCAAGGAGTAGTTTTAAGTGCTCTTTGAATCTTTGTATGTCTGAGTCAAAGTTATATTGCGATACCATTACTCATTTCCTCTCTTTGCAATAAGAATTACTGCCTTAGCAGGTATTGCACCATCATAAGTATACCATGAAGTTGCAAGATGATAGCGGCCAATATATCTATGGAGCTTTTCAACATCGAGGAACCTTATCATAACTTGAAACACTGCAGAATTAGGAGATTTGAGTTTGTAGAGTTTAGTATCAAGCCAAACCTTTGTTTCAGGATAAGCTGGATGATACGGTTGCTTGTAATATGGAGATGGACCTTTAGCAGGTATTATTCCTTCTTTAAGAATACCAAGCAGATTATCTGCACTTGTATAATGATACAAGATGTTTGGGATGCGATCATACATTACCATAATAATACTTCCTTTGGTAACGGGAATGGTAACTGACGATATGTATTTACCATTCTAGAACCCATACACTTAGGGCAAGTAACGTAGTCTCCTACTTGTACCCCTTTAGATCTAAGAGGATCAAAATAGATAATCTTATTGTTACTGTAATCGTGAATTCCTAGTATTACACCTTTGCCACAGCATCTATCACATATTATAGTATCCATAATACCTCCAATGGTAGCGGAGACTGGGCTCGAACCAGCGACCTGAGGTTTATGAATCCTCTGCTCTACCAACTGAGCTACCCCGCCATAAATTAATCTAACTTTTTCCGTGCTGTATTCAAAATAGTTGACGCATCATCTCCACCTTTAAGAATATAATCAGTTATATCCTTCCTACCTTTTGCTAAGTCAGGTCTATCAGGCATTGTTTCCCAGCCAACTTTGTAGATGTACTTTCGCTGAAGTTCATTAGTTTCCTTACAGTATCTATATCTTATACCCATTACATCTGTTTCAATCCATTGTGCACCATTACTTGTCGTCATTTTATTCTCTTTTTTAATCCTTAATTATTCTCTAAAGCTAAGATGTCGTTCAGCCAAGAATTGATCAATGAGTTTCATAGATAGCGGACCAATATTTTCTATTGTGCTAATTCGCTGTCGTGATGAATTTACTAGATCACCTACAGTATCTATATCCTTCCATCTTAGTGCATGAACGACACGAAAACTTAACTCGTCCATAAAGTCAGTAAGAGATCTGTTTAATATGGCAATTGGCATATCAAGAGTAAACATCTTCCTTAGAACAACATTAGGTTGTGCAGTTGGTATACCGTATTCTCTTGCCTTTTCACCAATCTTTGCAAAAACATCTTCGTCAATGCGGATCAATAATGTATTCATACTTATCTCCTTTACCAGATTCCTCCACCCATTGCCTTAAAGTTATCTATATCTTCAGGTGTAGCAAGCCTTATAAATATCCCAACTGAAGGTGCTTTTCTGGAATGCAAATCAGCTACTAGCTTATCATGCGCTGCTACGTCACTTCTTGCTGTTATAACTGCTATAAAGCCATCTGACATATGGCAGTAATATGGTCGTGCTTCCTCTACATATCTTTTCATGATAGTACTCCTTTTATCTACTGGCCTGTGAGCGTTCTAGTTAGGAACTGCTAGATTATTTCTCACCGTTAAGCCTATTCAGCACACCAGTTACTCCCGGGATGTCATGCTACTCTATTACGGTGTTACCGGTGGTACTGGTGCTACAGGTGTATTCGCCACTACTGCAGCGGATAGGCTAGCAACTGATGCTTTCAATGAGACTGCAAGAGCTTCAATAGCTGCTGGATCATTGGCTATTGAAGCTAACTGTGCTGCTAGGCCATTGATCAGTATGATTGCAGAATTTACAGCATCTTCTTCTGCCGCTACCTGAGCGGTCAAGTCATCAAGTTCCTTTGTCATAGCGCCCTCCTTTTCTAAGATTTTCTCTAGTAAGTCAAGCTTGCCAAGCTTATGAAGTATATCAATAAGCTTCTCGAGTATTTCATCAAGCTTGTGGTGAGTTATATGGGAAGATTCTTCGAGCTCATGCAGTGATTTGTGCACATCATGTTCGAAACCATGATTTCCAAATAAACCTTCATCGACCATTTTTGTTTCCTCCTCAACTATTAAAATTTAGCAACTAAAAACTCATTTTGTAGTTTAAGTAGTGTGAAGTTTTTAACTACTAAATTTTTATAACCTAACATTTCGAATGCTCTTTTAAACGTACCAATTTCATTGTTCATGTTTTATATTTTGTAACCGACTAACTTTTTAAAACTCCAGTATAACCCATTGTTATATCAACAAACTTTCCCATCCACAGATCATAAAGTAGATTACCAGGAACATTCTTGAAATCAAAATACGACTGTCCTGCTTCATTATTTATTTGAAAACTTCCAGTAGGTGGTGCTTTCATGTCCATCATTGATTCTGATCCAGAAATCTCAAGGAATGCAGGTTTTCTTTTAATTACCTTTCCCACAACATTCCTACCACCTGATGGTGAATTAATTAAGTCAATTACAGGAGTACCAACAGTGACAAAAGCAATTACATCACGCGGTATTCTACAAACTCTTAATACTGTCGTACCAGCAATAAGATTATGAAGATATAATACGCCACGACTTAGATCAGCTTCAAGCTCATGAGGTACATCAGTGTATTCAATACCCTTGTAGAGATATTTGCCTGTTTCTTGCCAGTGCTTATAAGCTAATAGATCGTAGTCTTGTTTGTTCATATTACTCCTTTGCACCTTTAGTTTGCTCAAGCACATTTAGACCATATTGCGTATCTGCTAAGGCATGCAAATACGGCTTGTAACTACCAAATTGGTTATAGCCGAAAGATTCCCAATCATGCTCTATTTGGTTTTCAGCTTGAGTACCCAAATTATATATGTAATTTGTATCTAAATGAATCAGTAATGCAACTGAATCAAAGGTAAGATCTTCATCTGTGTAGTATTTTACAATGATAATCTGCTTTTGAAGAGGAGTAAGTCGATTTACAACTGTTTGTAGTGCTGCAAGTACACGAATCTGATCGTAATTTTCCTTTGCAGTTCTCTCTTGCATAGCGGCTTGTGCTTGGCGCTGTGCATATATTAGCTTATTGTGCTGCTCAGTTTCTCTTAGTCTACGCTCGTATTGTATTGAAGGAGCAAGGGAATATACATATAGTCTGTAATCTCCATATTTAATATCATACTTATTATTTTTCCATAACTTACTAAGCTCAACTTCAGCAGGTGTTCTTATAATCCAATCACCCCCTGTTTCTTTATCATATTTTTGCAAAAGAACATCAGTATCACCAAGCTGAAGTAGTATTTTGTGCATCTCAAACTTACCTTCTGGTAGTATAACACTATTTTCAGATTGCAAATCAAGATCTTCAAGTATCTTCGTAGGATTATTCTTAATAATTGTTTCAACCATATTGATAACAAACATATCATATTTGTTTGTAAGATATCGCCTTATCGAACTCAGTGCTAATGTATCCCTAGCTGTAATAGAAGATGGTAATCCTATATTATCAGCAATTTGAGAGCGATTAAGTGTACCCTTATTACGCTCTTCTTGTACTAAAAGGAAAGTTCTGAAATCAGATTTGAATAGCATGCTGTCCTTAAAATAGTGAATCGCTCTTTCAAACGCAATTGCTGCATCCTCCTGCAGTAATTCTTTTTTACTCTTTTGCGGTTCTTTAGCATAATCAAGTTTAACCTTTTGAGCGCTGATATAGTATGTTGTTGTATCACCTTGTCTAGCGATTACATCGTCAACCCATGACAATGCCATATAATACTTTGATGCAGTATAAATGGGGTTTACTTCGCTTGCTGCTTCAGCTGATTTAAACACACAGAATGTGTTACCTACTCTTCCAATAATATATCCTCTATAATTTACTGGCATATTAGTCCTCCCATGGTCCAAACGTTTCATGTTTTAATGTCTGAATACACACCTCTTCATATGTATATCGTTTAATCTCTACTACCTGATAAAGTTCATAGAGTTCCTTTTTCTCAAGATATCTATCAGAGACTGGTTCCCAAATTACATCACCACTATCTGTTTCAATTAGAGCATGGTCAATCCTTTTCTGTAAAGCAAATGAATAGACTGTACAGTGAATCAAAGTACCCTCTTGCATATCATTTATATGACGCCAAGCAAGTTCATAGCAACGACCTTCGCGTCCTGTTTTCTTTTTCATTATATCAAGCCCTCTGAAATTAGCTTATGTGGTATTTGACCTGAAACAAAATTTGTAGTAGATACTGGTGGGATTGGTGCATTAAGGGTTGTAAAGTTCAATACGTTACTTACACCTTCGTAACCATTTCCGAGATCCATAAATATTTGTGTATCATAATTTGTATTTGGCTGTAACCCCTGAGGTATAGAGTGTGACCCTGGATGAACCGCAGCGAAGTGTGCTGTAAGTGCAGCTAATGAATTAAATACACTAAGATCGTAAGGACAGACACATATAGTAGGGTCTATTGTAAAGCTAATCAAATCGCCAATTGTTACTCCTGCTACAGGAGCAGACCAATTATCTACTGCTGGCAAGTTTCTACATCTTGCAACAAATATAGGCATTGAAGGTGCTCCAGTATAGTCGACTTCCAAATATGAATCAGCAATACCAGCAAAGTGATCCATATTTATAGTGACACTATTGTGTGTAATACCTGTTGAGGCTAGTTGTACTGGATTAATAACAGTAGAATTATGTAGTGTTAATCTAGCATGTGGACCTGCTTGTGGTTCAGCTGTTTCAGGTAAAGCTGCTATATCTCCAGAGAGTCTAATGATTAATTTCATTCCATACAATGGTAATACAGTAAATGCAGCTAGGAAATCTGCAGTTAGAGTAACCTCGTATACAGTTGGTACTGCTGTTGATTGGAAAGCGAGATTACCAAGCAAAGTTCCTGGATCTATACCTTGAGTAAGCGCAGCACCGAAATCAGCTGCTATAAGTTGATCATGATTGTTGCCTTTACATAATACTAAATCAGCTTTTCCAATATCATGCTCTAACCACTCATCAATAGTTAAGAATAATCTAGCTGATGATGGCATGGCTGGTAGAAGTCTAGTATCTATTGTAAAAAATCCCCTATCAATAACCCAATAGAATTCCCCACCACCAAAAAGATCATAAGTAAGTTGTCGTGCAAGAACTGGGTCAATGCCGGCAATAGTCCAAACTACACCAGTTGGGCTATCGTGCACAATCATGTAAGTATCATTTGGTATTACTCCAAGCTGCCCTTGACTATCTATATATCCTACACTCCCTGTAGGAGTTTGTGCATCAGTATTTCTAATGCGATAATATGCTTTTGTCATGTTAATCCTCCAATAGGTGAGTTAACTAATGATTGCGGTACTGATGGCATATCAGTAAGTAATACTCTACCACAAAATGGGCATAGCAAATGATTTGGCTCAACAACAGGCGAATGCTGAACCTTAATAACTACCTTACCGTGCGTAGAGCAGAATAATACATAAGTTGAGCCCATTTTATTTCTCCAGTAATATCTTAATCTGAATAGCCGTATTTGAAACCAATATAGCAATTCTTTTATTTTCAACCACACTAGTACCTCCGCCATCCTATTTCACTGTGAATGCTAACCCTGTTCTAGTATCATATAGGTACTTTGCTCCATGTTGTTTCGCCCAGAGCATTACAAATTTCCATAAGTAGTCTCCGCGTTTACTGTATACAGGATCTAGAGGTATTGTAAGGCTGCAATCAGAAACTCGGTCAGCAAGAATAACAGCCTTCATAGCAAGTAAATAATCAGAAGTTGTTACATGATACTCTATAACAGTTGTAATGCTGTTTTCTTTCATACGATTTGCAACATTCTTTTCATCAAGGTCCATTATTGTCCTCCCCATCTGTAAAGCGTAGTTCCTGGAATAGCTTCGACTATCTTACCCTCTTTTACAAGGATATTGAATACATTGTTTATCTCATACTGTGATGGTATTGGTCTAACAGTCATTCTTGCAATAGCAGATTGAATATCATTTGCATTAAATCCGCTTCCTTGATGATCTGCTAAGTATGCTGATACCCAATCCTTCAACGTAAGATTTGCTATCATTTTCTTTTTCTCCTTTACCATCTTTTCCTTTTCTTTTGTGCAGCAAGCTGTATTTTAAGATTCCTTATCATTATACCAGCATCACGCCTAGTTTTGACAAGATCTTCCGCTTGTGTTTGGGGTATGTGAAGTGCCATAGCAAGGCTCGTTATAAACCGGTACTGTGATGGAGTTGCTGGTAAATCTAATGAACTTGGAAATCTTTGATTAAACATTTAACCATGCCTCCCAAAGCTGTCTTGTCATCTTTGTCATAAGTTTAATATCTGGATTTATAATGCTCATTGCAAGACTCTTATACTGTTCGTGCAATCCAAATCGTGTTGCAAATATATCACCCTCAATCCAAGCAGAAACTTCCCGCTGCATATAACTGGCGGTCCTTAGGACATTTCGAACTCTAAAATGGTCACCAGGGTTGTTATTCTTTCTATCAAGAGATATATGACCATTTTCGTGAAACATAATGCAAGCTGCGTCAGATTCAGACGTGGATTTAAGGATATATATTGTGATTGAATAACTATCTGCTGATCTATTATACATGCATTCACCGCCAACATCACGCTGTGAATTGGCAGTATTTATGATTAGACCAGGTAGTGGTCTGAATATCACTGATAGGTATCTATTTAGCTGATCTTTTGTTACCATAATAGTGCTCCCTTTGTTTTAATATCCTAAAATTTAATAGTTCTAAAATTTGTTCGAAAACCTTTTACAAGTACTAAATTTTAGTATATTAAAACTCTCATCTTATATTCTTATTCTACATCCACGTAAGTTGTTGTGTACCATTAGCTGTGCTTGTCCAAGTAAGCTGTTGTGTCCCATTAACTCCAGTGGCCCAAGTCAACTTTGCAGTTCCGTGCATAGGCCTTCTTAATAGACTCTTAATCCATTTAATTAATCTCATATTACTACCTCAAGTTGGTCTGGTAGCAAATTACTATCTGCTACCAGACCGAATTCATTTAGAACTCTCTGAACGTTTTGCCCATTTTCTTCAGCGTGGTTGACAGCTGAATCTGAGACTGGCCAAGTACCACGCCAGCACCAGCTACAACTGCGGCAAACAGGTCAAATACCGTTACTGACTTTTCTGATAACTGATATGCGCCTGCAAATACCAGTGCAGCGATAACGCCAGTTAATACGCCCTGTAAGAACTGCTTTGTTGTTTGTCCTTCGGCGCCAAGCCATTTGATGACATTGCCGAGTATTGCGCCAATAAATGCTGCGAGTGCAATCCATAAAAGTGCTAAATCCATTAACGTTTACCTCCTAAAAGACTACTTAGAAAACAGTTTTTTTTAACCGTCAAGGTTAGTACAACACCTGTTTGGTTTCCAACTGAGTCACCAACCAAGAATGTTATTTTGGTCTTTGACGCTTTTGTTGGAATACCGCTTATCACACCATTATCTGTCAATGATAAGCCAACTGGTAACAAACCACCGCTATAGATCGACCACATATAGGGTGGTGTACCGCCAACAACACCTAGGCTTGCAAAGTACTTTTTCCCAATAGTACCACCAGGTAATGATAATGTTGTTACTGTCATTTGCTGCGATGGTGTTAAGCCTATTGCAACAAGGTATGCTTCAAGTGCTGGCATATCAAGATGATTATTTGGGTCATTAGCAGCAATCCATGGATCACGCTCGTCAATGATAACATAGCATTCATCAACGTATTTATCCCAGAATTCCCAGGTCATCTGCTGCTCAATACCCCAGGTTAAGCAAACTGGACCAATTACATTCAGGCCAATGATTTTTAACCACTTGAACTTATATACTGCATGGCCACCAAGGTTTCCACCATCATTTGAAACTACTGTCCATGGCTTACCTGCATTGGTTTGGTCCATCGCAGATTGAGGAACTTGCATGCCGAATGCAATACCATTAAATATCATACAGCCAAGCATAACTTCATCGTGGTCTTTCCAACCTACAGTGGCGTAAGCATGGATTTTATACGTTTTGCCACCAATTAGGAAACCTTGATTACGCCAAATACCAAGAGATGTTAGCATATCAAGACCTGTATCTTGACCGCCAGTTTGCCTAAGATATTCTGCTCTGACATCACTATCCTGAATAACAATCTGTTGACCAAGTTGAAGATACTGAAACCTAAGCTCTTGGTGAGCATGTTGTGCTATTACACAATCACCCATTTTGTCATTCAAGAATATCTCTTTATCAGACAATTTAGGGTATGCAGCATCAACGCTAAATGTCTCAGGAATAGGTGGCAATGGCAATTTTAAGATCCGCATCATCTTAAGTGAGCGGTTATCTATTCTTGCCGGTGGTTTACCAGGAATAAACTTGATATTACGTACTTCGTCCATTAAGGTCTCTCCTATCAAAGTATTTTAATCTCTCTATCAATAGTGTGTCTGCAAGTTTCCAAGCATAATCTATTGCGTCGTCTATTTCAGTTCTTTGAAGCTTATACCCAAGGACAACATTTACTGCATGTGCTTCTGCAAGCTTCTGCGCTATATCGAAGCGAACAGCACCCCATGCAGTTTCACCAACATATCGACTTAGATCTAAGTCAATCTTTGATCTTGTTTTATCCGTTAGCATTGAATCTCTCCTTTGCAAGCTGTTCCTTAAGGAACATTATTCTGTATGTAAGCCATCTAACATGGTTTTGTTCCTGCATAAGAATATTTGCTACTACTTCTCTAGACTGCCTTAGCTTGGGGTAATTCTTTTTGAGATCATCAATCAATGCAGTATATTCTATTACACCCTGCTTTTCATCAGCTAACATAGCGTCGAATTTATCAGCAATCGCTTGAGTCAAATGATAATTCATCATAATACACTCTCCTTGTTATTTCGGATGCGTTAAATCATAATATGCAAGTGCTTGGTACCGACCTGTTTTTCCACCAGATAATCTCTGTACTTTGAATTCACCAAAACTTACCTTAGGGTTAACACCGTATTCCGCAAAGCCATTAGTCTGTTTTACGGCTTGTGCAAGGGATTTATATACTAAACCAGTTCTAGTATCAATAGTTTGCTTACCAATTTGAGGACCAGCATTCTTAGAGCGCTTCTTAATGGATACCTCAGCAGCCACAGCTGCAATAACCTGTGTCTTCTCAGGTACTGTTGTTGGCTTAACTCCCTTGCTATGCAATGCTTGTGCTACTTCCCAAACACATCTCATATCACCAGGAGGGCAAGCATTCAATGCAGTATTTACTTCAAAGTCAGTAAATCTTGCGTGTAAGCTTTCTTGAAATGCAGCGTCAACTGCTTCTGCAATAGAGAGTATATCATCATTTGGTCCTGCAGCTCTCAATGCCCTGTCTACCAATTCATTACCGAACTGTGCTCTCAGATCTTGCAATCCTGTTTTTGTAGCCTTTGATTTACTAGGCAGTTCTGCCATTGGTGTAGATGCCATCAGTGTTCCAATAGCGCTTGAGAATGCACTAAAGGAAAGTGCAGTTACCGCAGCCTGAGCAGCGACGACTGCCATGGACTTAACATTACTATTTTCTGTTGACATTGTATTCCTCCTCTAATCCCACACAAAATTCGGGTCTTTCAATATTTTATCAAAATCTCCTTTTGATACCATCCTAAATACTACAGATGCAATGCGTGTCATAGCAGCTGCATGGTTTGGCGTTAAATCAGATGCGTTGGAATATGCATGAGCTGCTTCATGAATTATAACATCAACAGTTGAGCTACCTTTTTCAATAACTGATGGTAGCAAGTAAATCTCTTTTAGTACTGTGTCATAGAATCCTTCTGTAAATCCAGTTTCACTACCAATGTTTGGTATAATAGCTGCATATACCTTTATATCACTATATACTATAACACGTGAAATCTGTCTAGCTAACGTTAAATTTAGCATCTGCGAATAAGTCAATTCCTTATCAGGTATGATCTTTGTACCACGAAGCTCGTCTATCATATTCTTTACGACAGATATATCAGTTGGTATTATCATCTGCAAAGCGGTTGACACATCATATGGTAGAGAAATAGATTTATAACCAAGATGTACAGCCATACCATCATATTTTGAGTCAGTGCGTATTACAGCATTTTTACCTGCTACTGCCTTAAACGCAGCACTCCATACTGATTTATTTGCTTCCATTTCACTCATATATGATGGCATATCTGTATCTGCTGGGGTACCCATATACCACCTTGAGAAGTTGACATGGTATTTCTCGTACGTCATTTCTATTTTATCCAGCAAAAATGCCTTGAACAAATCTTCAAGCATTGACTGATCTTTAACATACGCCCATGTTCTTCCAATATCCATTGCGACATCAGATTCATTCTTTGGGCCATGTCTATCCGGTGAGAGATCGAAACCCCAGAGATTATATGAGTACTTTGATTGAATCTTTTGAAGGTATATATCTCTGCAATATATTACTGGCGGATAGTCCTGGTCAGTTCTGTAAATTCTATTAAATCGATTGATTGTACCTTCAAGCTTCGCTGGTGTACTTTGTTTTATCATGTTTGGTGGAATATTTATTGCAAATAACTCTTCGAAACTTGAGCCATGATACCCAATGATATTGAATTTTGTTCCGGTATTAGCCGCTGATTCTTTCCACAGTGCAGCAAGTGTATCAGCAGTCTTACCACTTCCAACTTCTTGCTGGTAGTAGCAAATCCAAAGATCTTTATCAGAGGTACGAACATGAACCCTATATCCCAATCTTGTCAATACCAGTGCTGAGACTTTCATTCCTTCACCAAACTTCCCCCTTGCATAATCTGGCTTCAACTTTGCTGGTCCAAGCAGGAAGTCACTTATATTAATGCCACGACCGGAATCTGCAATCCAAAGACCTCTCCCATCATCGCCAAACGTGTATGCTTCTCCTTCATCAAGAGCGTTTTGTACTATGTCGCGTATTGCTTCCCACTCATGCCATTCTTGACGCCATGTAGCGGTTGGCCCAATTATCAATAAATGCCAGCCCTTTGGTTTGTAATCTCGGTCATATATCTCCTGGTTAAGATACAATTCTGGTTCACCAACCATCCTTTGAGATTGCTTTTTCTTTACAATGGATTCAGTAGCAATATAAGGTTTAGATTCATACTGTTCCTTGATTTTCTCTTCTGCAGTAATATTATGTGGCTTAAGTCCTGCTAAATCTGCCAAATGAAGCTTCTGTGTCTCTGTGTAAGACTTAGATATAGCAGAAGGTTTAGTACGTGCAGGTAACTTATCAATATACTTCCTTGCATCTTCAACAGCAGATCTCCAAGTAAATGAGTCAATAACGGCAAGAACATCAGGACCTGCCAAGACATAAACTTGGTACTTATTATATATTGGGTCCATTGTCAAGGATGGTCCTATAACATAGCCCTTATATGTTTCAGACGGGTATGTACCCTTAGTCATGGTAGTCTCCTATTTCTTGCTCTTTACCTTAGCAATCCTTGCTTTGAATACCTTATCTGTCATATTCTTTATGACCTTTCTATAGTCTTCTTTTACTGTTGCCATGTTATACTCCTTGCTGCATTAATCCAATTACTACAAGATATATTGAATACACTTGTACCTGTTCAATTGCACTCAATGACACACCAAAGACCGGATCTACCATTTGCCGCATGTTAGATCGTATTCCCGTCTCAAGTTTATCAAGTGCAGACTTCAGCATAATTTCTGTGACAGCCTTTGAGACTGATTTTTCTCCACCGGTCTCAACTAGAACATGCTGAGCACCTTCTAAACCTGGTACAACCACAAAGCTAACATAGAATGTACCATTTTGAGATAGTGAACCGGCAGAATGCGGGAATTCGTATATCTGTAGTCCACTTATCCTAGACGAATACGTTAACTTTGGCGTTGCCATAAGCAGCTTAGTAGAGTGCTGCTGCAACCTTCTCTTTTGGTAGATATTGTTTAGCTCCCTTACATCAATCATTGTACTATTCCTCCTCCGTTTCTGTTATTCCATCAATTGCTTCATCTATTTCGTCAAAGGCAGTTTGCTTATCATCAGCGTATTCTTCTGCCGATAACCCAGCTCTGCCAATGTCGTCGTATTCGTCAATTGCATCTGTAACGTCAGATATGCCTTCGAATTTATCCTCATCAAGTTGCTCAAGTGCAGATCTTAGAGCTTTGATACTCTTAGCCTTATTATCTGAATCCATCAAACCATGCAGTTTTGATTGAATAGTAGCAGTTTCTGGCTCTTCAGTAGCCTGCTCTTCTGTCATTCTTGAACCTTTTTCATGGATTTTCTCAATAATCTTTATCATATTGTTAAGAATTTCAATAGCTTCTTTAGGCTTGTTATTTTCTAGCGCTACGCTTAATTGGTTGTCAATAATATCACTAAGTTTATTATAGTCAGCAATCTTAGATACCTTTGATCTATCTGAGAAATATGTTGCCCAGTCACCAACACTGTATGATAAGTTAAAGAGTTCCTTAGCGGTTGCAGTCATAGCTTGAAGATATGTCTTTAATTCAGTAAAGGCAATGATAGATGGAATCTTCTTAAAGGTATATACCTTTGCAGCAATCTCGTATTCTGGAGCAGATTGTGGAGCGACCCAATGCTGAATATAAGCTTGAGTGAGGTTTGTCCATGATAATTCATCTGCTAAACCAACTGGCGTTAATGAATAAATATGCCGTTGAGAGATTTCGCCAATATTGCCGTCATGTACTCTAAAGGTGTATAAGTGACCATTAGATGGAGGAAATAATAGAGGTTCCTTACGTATTAGATGCACTAATCCAAGTTTCTCAGCAAATCTGAATTGACAAACAAAAGATGAATATACCATGGGTTTAAGCTTTTTATGTCGAGTATCATTTTGAGCTCGTACAAGTTGCTTATATACATGATGAACATCAACTATTGCAGCTTCAGTAACTAACCTACCCTGCTCATCAGGAATTTTCCCACTTAAGACACCTTTAATAACATGTCCTACTCTTACCTTACTTGCTGCTCTTCCACGGAGTTTTAAGGTTGCCATTGAGTCCTCTTTATCTTATATTTAAATGATGTAACCATATGTGGTTCTACAACATCCATGAATTTACTAGAAAAATCTGTTTTTATCATTAGTCTATATCCACCACATTCACATAATACTCTGGCAATATCATAAATCTCAAATTTTGCCAATTGTGCTTCAAGTAAATCAAGATCATGTGATGAAAACTTCTCAGTTGAAAGGTTAATACGAACGCCATGCATAGCATTTTGATTATTATAGGTAGATGAACCATCACCCATAAACCAATTTGCTAATGATATTGGTGTAAGAATAAAAT